>ENA-OQAN01000503-OQAN01000503.1-human-gut-metagenome-genome-assembly--contig:-NODE-503-length-20757-cov-5.321522_pt1 | contig 20757 bp, 29 predicted proteins | sample MGYA00242735_ERZ504527 | MGnify/ENA primary metagenome ERZ504527 (study PRJEB26092, sample SAMD00036230) | human gut metagenome | host: Homo sapiens | study: EMG produced TPA metagenomics assembly of... | reverse complement strand
TGAACTGCTGATGTTAGGTCGATTGTTTCTGGTTATCGAAAACCAGAGTTCTTGTAATTCGTCCTGTGCTGTTTGTGCGTTCTTAAGCAGAATCTCCTGCCCGCGAACTCTTTGTTTTTTCAGAGCTTCCATTAGCTCTTGTTGTTAAGGGAATGGTTCGCTTGCTGTTATGCGTCTTGGTATCATGCCATTCAAAGACATATTTGCCATCCTTGCGGAAATAGCATAAGGAACGTCTGACGTGTACAACCTTCTTTTCAAAGTCTACATCAGACCACTGAAGCCCCATCAACTCACCAATACGCATTCCTGTGTCGATTGCCACTACATATAAATTGTAGTAGAATGTGTCCTTCGCATAGCTAAAAAAAGCTCCGTTTCACCTACCGTTAATACTCTACGTTCTTTCTTAACCTCTTTAGAAATCACAGTATTGATCTGCTTAGCAGAATTTTTGATAAGTAAATCAGAGTCTATTGCTTTCTCCAGCATATCGACCAGTATCTTTTTCGAATTCTTACGCTCATTGTCTGTTTCCAGTTCGTTAATCGCCTGCTGCATAATCAGTAAATTCAAGGATGTGAGTTTTCTCCATCCCAGAGCCTTCTGTATTCTGCGATAATGACCTGCGTATGTCTCCTTGGTGGAGTCTCTGCAATTCTTCTTGCAGGTATCCATCCAGATTTCATACCATTCGTCAAGCGTTACGTCCTTCGCAACAACATTGAGTGCCTTTTCATCCTCATACTGTTCGTTTCTAAGCTTCTGTCTTACCTCATTCAGCGTCTTTGCGTAAACCGTCTGCTTCTTGCCAAAACGATTCACGAATCTTCCCTGATAAAGACCATCCTTTCTCTGTGATAAGCCTTTACCTAATTCTTTACCATTAAGGGATTTACCCATTTATGCCTCCTTCCTAAGTGTAGAATAGGAAGGATTCCAAATATCGTCCCTATTCTACCATAAAACCTTACAATTATCAATCCGTTTCAAAAATTGAATTCTCATTTTGAAACTCCTCCGTGTTCTTATTTATGAAAGAATCTGATTCAGTAACCAGTGGTCTAATCTGCCCTTATGAGCATATAGTCTGTTACCGATTCTTACCGTGAAACCATTGGCCGGATTGGAAAGCAATTCTCTTGCTTTCGTCTGTCCAATACCAAGGTACTCACACATTTCCTTTACATTTAATAACGCTCTTGTATCAAGTTCTGTTTCATGGTAGTCCTGCCTCCTCTCGTAATATTCTCATTAACCACCTTCTTTCCTACCCGCAATAAGCGGTTCCTAAAGTAAGATTGTTCCAGTACTCTTAGTTTGGTTTTCTACGTATCCACTGTCTGGATTCTTTAGCACCGATTTCTCACTACTGAAACCTGCCTGTGGGCCTCTCCTGCGCGAGATCATCTCCCACCCTTGACGGAAGTGTCTGTTCTTTGCTCCGCTTAAATTGCTTTAAGTATCATCGCAAAGTCCGTTGACTGTGAATACAACTCATGAAGTTTTCAATGTACAGTTAAAACATTTCGATATTCTTGTAGAACATAAGTTTGTTTTGTGTTATGATTGTTGTAGCCGATTTGCTTCATTTCTGATGCCGCCCGGCTACGTTTTGTAAGTTAATTGTAGTAAAATATAGAGAATAAAATAATTGACGGTCACTTGACCGCGACTTGACATAGAAACTTTTCAAAGAATGAAAATATAGAAAGACAGATAAGATAGATAGCGGGATTGATAAATCCTCTCTGAAAGGAGCACACAGATGAGAAACAGACTGACCTTCGCCAATGTGATTGGTGTATTATTGGAAAATAAAAAGAAAACCTACCCGCAGCACCAGCTTGTACGCAGTCTGTTCTCTGCATATCTGGATGATACTCTGACAGCTTCGGAATTAATCGCAGATGACACGACGATGTACAGCCGCTGGTGCAATGCGCCCGCCCGATTCCTATAGATATCCTAAAGACTTATGAAGATGAGGATGAATGGGATACGATGGAGGATGATTTCAGAGATAAGATTATTCCGAACCTGTTGAACGAAGCACAGGCTCGAATCCAGATGGAGGAATTGATTACAGACAGTATAAAAACCATCGGGCAGGAAATGGCTGATGCACTGATTCAGGAGCCGGATAATGCAGCCTTTTTCTGCTCTGTGGTAAGATATGCGATTTTGAATGACCATAGCACAGGTGCGCTCTATTCTCCCGACCTTTCGGAAGTGATTCTTTGCAATAAGCTTCCCTCCTGCAATCAGGCATTCATTGGACGAAAGGATGAGATAAAAGCAATCGCATCCCATCTTTCCAATCAATCCGTCTTATTCATTACTGGTATGGCAGGCATTGGAAAAAGCGAAGTTGCCAAAGCCTATGCACAGACGAACCGTAAAAAGTACACCAATATCATTTATCTGTATTACACCGGTGATTTGAGAAAAGACATCGCAAACCTTACATTTGCAGATGATTCCGTAGAAATGAATGAGGAAGTCCGTTTTCAGAATCACTATAAGGTGATGCAGAGACTCCACACAGATACACTGCTGATTCTGGACAACTTCAATGTGCTTCCAAAGGACGAACCCTTCTTAAAGGAACTGATGAAGAATGATATGCAGCTATTGATTACCAGCAGATGCAAACTTAAGAATTATGATTCTATAGAAATAAAGGAATTGGATAAAGAAAAAGAACTGACAGAACTGTTCTACAAGCATTGTCCTTCTGCAAAACGTGATCCGGACAGTGTGTCTGCCATTATAGAAGAAGTGAACTGTCATACCCTGACTGTCTGCATGGCTGCTCTTACCTTAGAAGCCAGCGGCATGGAACCGGAAGAATTGTTACAGGAGCTGCGTTCCTGCGGTATCGGGCAGAACATGGAAGAAATCGAGGTATTCAAGGATGATGAATTCTCCTATGCCAGTATGATAGGACACCTTCGCATGTTGATGAAGCTTAATAGATTAAATGAGGACAGTATTGATATCCTCCGTAACCTCTCACTCCTGCCGGTATCAGGAGTTTATAAAAGTGCGTTCAAAATGTGGCTGGAACTGGATTCTCTCAAAAATGTTAATGAGCTGATACGCTATGGCATTATCAGTGAAGATACCGAAAATAAGACAATTGCACTCCATCCTCTCATTCAGGAAGTGGCAATCGCAGAGACCATTCCAACCGTATCAGACTGCCATGTGATGTTAAATCACCTGCATTTGATTTGCCTTGCTCACGGTCTGGATGTAAAAAGACCGGTGACTGTCATGGAATGTCTGAAAAGCATCAACAGACACATCATCCTAGATAACAGGGCTTACTATCTACTGTTCTTACAGGATATGTACCCTTACTTTGACAAATATCTGGATACCGATTATCTGTCGGAGCTGGTAGAACGTATAGAATATGTGATGAATCTTATGAATGATTCGGGCAAGTCGGATGAAACGAGTAAATCGTATAATTCAGATAAATCAGGCACACCAGATATTACGCAAGAAACCAACCACATTTCTGCCTGTGACAAAGCATTATTATTAGATTACAAAGCACAGCTTCTGTTCCCACGCAAGGAATATGATAATGCCATTAAGAAATATAAAAAGGCGATTGCCCTCATGGAAAATTACCATAAGACCAATACTGCGGATGCCCGTTCCGCCAATCTGCTTTCAAACCTGCACAACAACCTCTCTACAGCTTATCTGTTCCGGAAGAAACTGGAAGAAGCCGTATCAGAACTCAAGACAGCTTTCACAGTACGCAGGGAATATGCCAGTCTTGGATTGATAGAGAATAATGATACCCTGCAGCAGACACTCTCACTTGCTAACATGCTGGTGCAGAATAAGGAATATGATTCTGCTCTGGAAATTATTGATTTCTGTGAATCCACCATTGATGAAGTTATGGGTAGAAATAACCTTGATTATGGTATGTGCGAGTTCTATCGTGGTGTCATTGCTTATACCCGTTCTCAGCCTGTGATAGCAGAACAGCACCTGCTTAACGCAGATGCCGTCTTTCATGCTGTTATGAACGAGAACCCTGATAATGATTATTCCAAAAGTACTGCTCGTTATTTGTATAGTTTGTATATGAGATGGGGAAAGAAAGAGCTTGCGGAGCAATATAAAAAAATACTAATCAGCACGCATTAGGTATTGCCATAACAATGATACATATAGTCAGAACACACCCAAATATCAGCATAACGGGTAACGAGGTCATAGAAAACTTGTAGGCTCGGCTGCTGTCCTTTGTTATCGATATTCGCAAGATAGCGCGGGGAGATATATAACTCGTCGCTTACTTTTTTGCGACTTTCTCCGTATTCGTTTCTCGCGGCTTTAATGGCAGCCCCGAAAGCCTTAAAATCATATATTGATACTGGTCTTTTTGCTATAATCATTCACCCTATTACATTTTACTGTTCCCCTTTCTATCTGTTTCTTTGTGCCTGTGCTTCCACCAAAGGATAAACGGAAGAAGCAGAACCAGCACCACTATTAAAAAAAATGATTAAAAAAGTAATCTCTCGTTCAGCTTCACTCCCTTTCCTCTTTCTTTTAAATAAATAACTTATTTCATATTTACTATACATAAATTATAAATTATATATTATATATAATTTTATTATCAATATTCCTATTAAATAATTATCTTGACAATGCAAGTACAATCACATTTTTCTGTTATATCATTATTGCGTTTATAAATTTACAGAATTTTTCATTTTTACATGACAAAATATTGACAATATGCTATGACGACTTATGTAAACCATTGATTTTTCAAAGAAAGCGAGGTATTGCCTATGATGAAAAAACATTTTAAGAAACTTGTAAATCTTGCACTTACTGCTGTTATGGTTATGGGAATGTCTACAACGACATTTGCAAAAGAATCTAATAATATCTCAAATGATACTGTAACAAAAACTAACAATATAATTTACTCCCCAGAATTTCCAGATGCTTATATTGTAACAGAAACATCACCTGCACCTAATAACTATTCACTTAACAACGAATCAAAGCAACTTGATACGATAACAGCAACAGTTTTTGTAGAAGAAACTCTTGCTACCGATATAAATGAAGATATTTATGTTTCTAATAGTCGTCTTTTATCTAAAGACGAAGTTGAAAATATTGGTATTGATAATTTCTCCAACATTAACACAATGTCTACAAGTCGTGCTGCTAAAAGAACCTATGGAAAATTAACACTTACTTTTTCTGGTTCTCAATCTATCTCTGGAAAAAGCGTCTCATGTAAATTAAATGGAAACGCAAATTGGGACTTTGGGGCTTTTACAAGTTCAGAAAAAAATCCAGCCATAGGTAAAGATTTTATGGGAATTACTTGGTCTGGTTTATTTACTACAAATTCATCTTCATGCTCGGCGACTGATTTAACTGGAAAAGTCACTTATCCTACAATGGTTGACTCTATCGCAAACGGTGGAAGAGTATGATCTTTTGAAGAAAGTCTTTTTGAAGACCATTTTGCAAATTATAATAAAAATATAAATGCAACTATTAATATCAAAAAGAATACTATGACTGGAAATGGTAACACGGCAGAAGCTGTCTTAAAATATATTCATACCTATCAAAAAACAACAGGTAGTGTTTCTATGAATGTAGGAAGTGATAGCGTTTCGGCTGGATTTACATTAAGTAATGTAAAAAATCAATGGTCTTTAGTTTGCAATATTACCGGAATATATTATTAAACTAACCATAAAAAATAGGTAGTTCAAATTGAACTACCTATTTTTATTTCTTCATGCTCTGGTGGCGTATTCTCTTCTCCGTTTCCAATAATCCAACATATTCTAAATGAATACTGCAAATTATCAATAATATTCATCTTGTTATCATTAGATAATACTGATTCAATATCACTATCATTTATCACACCCCAATCAATCCATTTATATCCATTATCTTCGTATGAACTAAATAAATAATTTTTACTATTCTTGCTCTGTGATAGTTCTCCACTAATTCTTAATATTTCATAAGAAAATATCTTCTTCTTCATAACTGCACATGATAGATTTCCATTCTCATTTATGAAAAACACTATATATTTATTGTCGAATCGAATTTCTTCCAAACATTCATTTGCAGTAGTTTGTGCTGTCATTCCTTTTTGTTCTTTCAAATATTCATATGGTGATTTCTGCTTCAATAAATATATAGTAACAATTAAAAACAGAAAAAAAATCATACAAACACAAAAAAATATTTTCTTTTGTTTCTTATTCATTCTCTTCACCTCATTCTTCATTTAATAATGTCTTATATCCCTGCCAATAGTCAACACTTCCGTCTGCGTATTCCTTGCGAATAATCGCATGGAAACGTCCTATCTGATACTTTCCTACTTTCATCTACCACCACTCTCCTTTATCGTTGTAGTGCCACCATTCGCCGCTTTCATATTCGATACAAAGATACCCGTCCTTATCTATCCAAACCTTTGCTAAGCCACCCTCGTTCCAATGCTCACACGCTTTTTTATGGGCTTCTTTGTTTCCCACTCCGCTTTTGGTCTGCCTTTTGCCACTGGCTTCTCTGAACCCTCGCTTGCTCCTGCACCTATAATCGACTTAAACGCCGCTTCTTGGTCAAATTTTGCCTTTCCTGCCATTACTCTCTACCTCTCCTTTCAAAAATTCCTCTATAAAGGCTTTATAGTCCTCTGATACGGTGGACTTCTCCGCATACTCAAATATATCTGTTCTGTTTGCCTGTGCTTCCTCTACCGCTACCGCTGACCGAATATAGGTCTTATATATCGGTGCAGAAATGTACTCGCTCAACTGTTCCGTAAGTTCCTTTATCTGCTTGCTGATGTTTGCTCTCGGATTGAACCTTGTAAACAGAATACCCGTTATCTTTACATTAGGATTGCAGTACCGCTGTACGCTCCTTACTGTTTCGTTAAGCTGGTTAATTCCTGTTGTGGCAAATATGCCGCTGTTGTCGGTATCAGAATATCACCTGCCACCGTAAATGCGTTTACGGTCAACACACCCAAAGAGGGCGGCGTGTCTATAATGATATAATCATACTTTTCCGCTACGGGGGCAATAGCTTCTTTCAAACGGTGTTCTTTTCCCGTCTGTGATAACTCTTGCTCTGCTCCTACCAGCATAATGTTTGGTAATATATCATACCCGCCTTTCATACAAAAATCCATTAAAATTATAGTTCAAAATCATTTTATGTGCAATGGAGTTTTTCTTACCGAAAGTGAGTTTGAAAGGCAATCAAAGCCTTGTCATCTGCCACGCCCACGTCTACGAACCGGTGTGATTATCTGCTGTTCCGCTTGTGCTTTTAGCTGCTCCTCTGAAGAATGATTTCTGTTGTATTTCACACGATAATCATATTCCTCGGTAAAATCATCATATACAGACATCTTGTAACGCATACTCCGCATGGATTCTTCGGTATATCCCATTCTGTCCTGATACTTCTTTAGTTCTTCAATTCGGTCATCAGAAGGTGGCGGAAGAAGTTTAGCACGTTTTTCCAGAGAGAGCTTGCGGTATTCTGCTGGAGATGGAAACGGCTTATTTTGAACCGGCACCGTTGACGAATTGTTATCAAGTAATTCGTCTAACTCATCCTCATTATATGGTTCTGCGTCGGTTGAGTTATTTGTTGTGCCAAACTCAGTACTTACCGAGCCTGCGCCTGCATCAAGTCCCTGCCACTCTTTATTGAAGTCATCAAATGCAGCACCATAAAAGAAAGACTCGTCATTCTCCGGTATCTCATGTTTTTCCTGAAACTCGTCATATGCCTCATATACAGAAACATCCGGTTTTCTGGTCGGCTGTGACTCCTGTGTTGGTATCTGCTTTTAGCCTTAGAAGCAGACTCCTTCACTTCCTCCTCATCCTCTTCCCATCTGGGATAATCCTTCATGGACTGACTGGAATGCTCGATGTCCTGCTCCTGCCTTGGATAATCAAACCAATCCTCTTTTTCCTTCTGTTTCATATACTCCCTGATGCCTGCAACCGTGAATCGCTTACCAAGCTTACTGCCTCGTACTGCCTTTACCTTGCCTCCATTACTGCTACGATAGGGAAGGGCATAGCTAATGGTATTACCTTTCAGCCTTACATTCATATGATAGGTTCTTTCTAACATATTCACCACATCATGAATGTTCTGCGTGGTCGGATCATTCATGGCAAGTCTGATATACACACGCATTTCATCCTTGAAAGAAAGTTTTCCCCTTTTCTGCATATGATTTTCCGCTAAGGTGCGTTCCTCCCTGGTCTTATCCGGATTGTAGAAGCTGTCACGGACAGAGTGTGTCAAGCCCCGGCTCCTGCACTGTTCTCCAAAATATTCCGACATTTCCACCAGCTCCTTCGGACCTCTCCGAAAGGAAGAACCATCCTTCTGATTACAGTTATTTACCAGAAAATGCACGTGAACATGCTCCGTATCCACATGAACCGCAAACAATACCTCAAATCCCTTTTTCCAGAAGAACTCACGAGCAAAGTCCTCTGCCATCTTGTAAGCCTCTGCATAAGTCAGCTTATCATTGTCCTCCGGATGAAAGGATATTGATAGCTTCTGTGCCAGAATGTCCCGCGGGAAGAACCGGCTATACTTCTTCTGATGCATTTTCCTTGTCATAAGGACACTGTTTGCAAAGTTATCCCGATTGCAGCCAAAAGCATTATATAACTCCGACTTTGTCTTGATAACACTGGAACTTAGCTGTTCCTTCTTCTTCCCCAGAATATAATCTGCAGCACTGTGAAGCTGTGCCACAGACTTGCATGGAGCATATTTTACATTGACATTTCCATATACTGCCATCTAACTCACCACCTTTTCATATAGTTTTAATACTGAGTCTTCCAACCGCCGGAATACTCTCTGGAACGGTTCAAATGCTGTCATGGATATCAAATCCGGATAGGCATTGATATTCCTTGCCAGCTGGTTGATATTGACTCCCTGCTTTTTCAGTTCGTAGCAGACCTCATTCATGACCTCCATAAACTGCTTTAATGTTGTCCCGTCAATCTGCCTGCTTGTTGCCCCGGAGCAGATAGTCGATGAAATCAGCGGAAGTCTTATATCCGCTCTCCTTCATCTGTGATTCAAATTCCTGTTTTACACGGTAATCCACACGAGAATAGATTACCTCGTCTCTTGTTCGTTTTCCCATAGTGTCCTCCTTCTTTTTATCTGTAAAAAAAGCCACAAAACTCATTGGTTGAATTGGCATTGCTGCCTTTTCTTCCAATTGTTTCATGGCTTCATTTTTTGGTATTTTCAGTTATTGTGTTTTGGCTACGATTGCACCGGATTATGGCTACATACTAATAGAAATTGTGGTCTGCACCGGTAAATTGCAGTGTCATGCCCCTGTTGTGGTTCTACTGTTGCTCTGCTTTGTAGCCATTTGGTTGCAGATGTTGTCTAAACTGTATCTGTTATAGCTATACTGTCCATAAGAACCGCTATCATCTGCATCCGTCTTGGTATTTCTTCGTAGCCTTTGTGTAAGCGATGCTTCGTCAGCAGGGCACATCATCCCCACAGGTCTGCCTGACGGAAAAAAGACTCCGTCAGACAGACAAAAGCAGCCCTTCGCTTACCGCTTCGGACTGCTTTTTTCACATCTCTACTACTTATTGAAATCTTCTATTCCCTTTCCGATGTGGTGGGGATGATATAGGCAGGTAGTACCGCTGGCTTGCCAACTCGTCAAAAATAAAATCAGGGTCCCCTCCGGTACCCTGATTTTATTTCCGCCTCATTGTCTGCGCCATCGGTGCTACCTGCTCATGGGCTACGCCCCCGAGACCCCCAGACAGAAAGACACACCATCTACAAAGGGATGGTGTGTCTTTCTGTCTTTACTGCAATTGTACCCGGGAATGTAGCCGATGTTTACTTGGATAATTGAATTGATTATCATCGGCTATATCCTTCTTGCTTCTACCCTCATTACAAAACAATAGAATTCTTTCTGTAATATCAGTCTGTTAGACTTGGGGGGTGACTTGGGGGGGACTTGGGTGTTACCCACCCCAAGTCATTATCCCTCTTTATGATTCGTTTTCTTCTGTTTCTATATCCAGCCTCTGTAAAATATCATATATCACACCAGAATCGTTTAATAAGCTTATAGCAAAACATTTCTTTCCTGCATCTTTTAATGATGCACCAATGTGATACGCTTTTTTGTCATCAATGATTAAAAACCTGTCATGAAATACACCTGTGTAGTTCACTTCAAGTTTGGGATACTGTTGATTGAAAGTTTCAATATCTTTTTCTGACAATCTGGTTTTTCTAACTGTGTAAATCGTTACCGATACATTCTCTTTCTTCTTGGACAGAATATTTAAAGTTCCCACATCGACATAATTATCGACCAATACAAGACTTTTCGTTGCACTAGCTACCAGATCTATCAGTAAGCTAAACGCATCATATATCTGTCCATCAAAAAAGATTTTCTGCTGTGATTCTTCGTGGTCAGAAATATATGCAAATACTTTATCAAATTTCTCATTTGTTTCATTTTGATAAGTTATCTGTCTTTCTTCTATTGCATTCATGCGATCATACAAAAGTGACGTGTTTGCCATATATTTACGCATTTCAACAAATGTTTCCATTATCCTGATACTGACTTGTATTGCAATATCACTCCTCAGCACCGCAGAAAGCATTGCAATACCTTGTTCTGTAAAAACATATGGCAGATATCTTCTTCCACCTCTCCCTTCTTTTGAGGTCACAAATTGTGACCTCAAAGAGTCGTACTCTTCCTTTTTTAGTTGAAACCTGAAATTCTCAGGAAATCTTTCAATATTTCTTTTTACAGCCTGATTAAAAGTTTTTGTTTCAACTTGATACAAAATTGCCAAGTCACTATCGAGCATTACCTGTTTTCCTCTAATAACATATATAAGACTCTGAATATGACTCACTTCCATAACCCTATCCTTTACATCTGAATTTACGTCAATCAATTCACTATTATCTTTTGCCATCGAATCCTCCAATCCATTTTTGAAGTCGCAAATTGCGACTTCAAGTCTACAATCTGTGTACTCATTCTGAGGTCACAAACTGTGACCTCAAATAGTATCATCGTGTTCCTTCTTGTTTTGCTTCCCAAATTGCTGTTCATACATAATCTGATACTTTTTCAACCGTGGAATATACTCAGGAGGCTTTCTTCGACCCGCTTCCCACTCTTCCACCGTTCGAAGTGGTATCTGAACCTTTATCTCACACACTCATTGTGTGGTTAATTATATCATGCCACTTCTTCTTTTATCAATTGAAAATCAACACGAATCCATAATTTACACACCAAACGAGTAATCCAGAAACTCATTCTCTTCTGGCTCCGACAGTTCTTGCTTTACAACTTCTATCGGTTGTTCACTGCCCTGTATCGGTTCCGTAACTAGCTTTACCCCCACCGATGCCTCAGCTCCCGGATTTCCCTGCTGATACGGATAAGGCATTATCACCAGCCTGCAGTCCCGCCTGAAAAAATGCCTGCTGTTGCATCTGATACATGGCTGCAAGTGCCGGAAGATTTGAAAGAAGCTTCTGCTCCACAGTCTGCACCAGTCTGTCTGCAAAGGCATCTTCCTTTTCCCGACTCTCCAGATATGGATCGTTTTTCTTGGCAAGATGCCTTTCATAATAATCATTAATCGCAGCCACCACAAAAGCATTCTGCGACTTAAAGTCCTGTTCCACTTCAGCGGAATGCAGGCGTTCCCACGCCTGCACGCCTCCCTCATCCGTCATATTGAAACGGATGTTGTGATTCCTGTAGTGCTTTGTCATATTGCCTCACCTACCTTCTGCCTGCTCTTTCCTGATGTCTTAAAAGCATATAGCAGTAATACTCATAGCCCTTTGCATTAGCACGGATATCATTGTTAAAGACTGTATTTTCAGGATTGTACTCGCCGAAATTTTCAACCAGCCTTGCTCCGCCACCCATGAAGTAAACCTTCATCAGCTTCTCATTATATTCATGGTCACGAAGCTTCTGAAAAATCTCCTCCACATAGTCACAAATAGCCTTTTCCACGAGTGATGCATGGGGATCCGGCAGTTCAATCTTTCCGCTACGGAGAATATTATCAATTACATCATCCATAAGATTGTCTCCCGTTTTGTCCTGCACCATATTGTGAATCTTCTGAAAGCACTGGAACACACCAAGCTTCTCGGTCCATGCCTTGCTTTCCGTTGGTCTACCGTTATTCAGATACATCAGATTCATGGTACCGTTTCCAATATCTGCAAGAAGCGTTACACCTGCAAAATCCTCCAGATTCTCTGTCACTGCCGAGTAACACTGCGCATAACCGTACATCCTGCAAACTCAATACAATAAAGTCTGTCCTTATAGCCGACCTCCACACTGCTGTTTCTAAGCATATATCTCTTAAAGTCCTCCCTCTGTGCCTGCACCCATTTCAGAGGAAGCCCAACTGCAAGATGAATCCTTGCCCTGTTTACAGAGTCTGTCATTCCTCTTGCTTCCAGTTCCTTTACAATAGCCGCAAGTGTCAGCATATAATTGTCGTCATCAGTCTGCTTATCTGCCACAAAACCCTTTCTTCCCTCTCCAATGACATAATATCCACCATCGTACTCGATATAATCTCTGCTTAACACAGGTGCGCTGTCATACTTTGCAATTGCTGTCTTAAAGCATCTTCTGGCTGTTTTCATATTTCCGTAGCCATTATCCACACCGATAATCAGTGCTCCGTTCATACTGTATTCTCTAATCTTCTCTGTCATATAATCCTCTCTTTCTCCGGCATCTGTGCCGGTAACCAAAATAAAAAAGTCCATGCATCTGTATCTCTACAAACACATGGACGAATCAACTGCCACTCTTGATATTTAGCGTATCCTTCCTACGAATTACTACACACTTTACTACACACTTTTTTCATCAAATTACACCATTTTATGATAAGTTACGATAGTTTCCTCTCAAATTAAAAATGCCCTCAAAGCCTGTAAAATCAAGCATTTGAGGGCATTCACAAGGGTTAAGATAAAGGAGCAGGTAGGAAATCTATAAATTCGCTCTTGTAACTTTCCATTGTATGTTAATCCTCCTGTGTGTTTTTCTATAAATTATCTTTGTCAATTTTACCACATTGGGGCGTGCTTTTCAACGTGGAAATTGGTTACAAAAACAGCATCCCTTCATATTAAATGAATATGTGATGCTGTTCATCTGCTTATATATTTTTATCAGATATACTCACTTGTGTTTACAATCACGCCGTCATATACTGACTGCTTTTTGATAAACTCCGCAGCCTTGTCCACATCTCTGCCGTTTTTGTTCCAGTCCTTTGTGAACTCAACTTTGTCGGCTGCAAGCTCCTTCTCCTGCTTTTGGCTGATGAGCAGAAGTACGAGTATTCCGGCATGGCTTAGATGTTTGACTACATTTACGAAGTCCTCACCCTCCTTTGGTGCGTAGAGATAAGTATGGCGTCCGTCTATATTTAAGGCTTTCTCGACATCCTCCACAAAGCCGCGGTTTACACCATCCACTCCGTCTACGAATACGGCGGTGATTGCCTTCTGGCCCTTGATTGCAGCTCTTACGTTTCTGTCTACTCTGCCCTCGTAGAGACCGCTTTCCTCTGTGTGTACCTCTTCAACCACACCACAGGCAGATGTCATATCGGTCACACGGTCGATTAAGATAAACTCACCGAGTGTCTTGTGGTTTTTGAACTTATCGCAGACTATCTTGTCAGAGAATGCAATCTTTACAACTGCTATCTCGTTCTTTTTAAGCTTGTCGGCAGGCTTTTCCTCACCTGTGTTTACGTCGATAGTATGCTCTATCTCTGTTACGATGCCCGGTATTGACTTGGTACCTAGCTTGAAGAAGAAATTCTTTCCCTTAAAGAGCTCATCATCATCCATCCAGAGTATTGTAGCTGTGATGGATGACGCAACCTTTGCTCCTGAACCGATTGTGAGCACGCAGCCTCTTGATACGTCCACCTCTCTGTCGAGCTGGATTGTAACCGGCTGGCCTGTAAATGCGCTATCGCTTAGCTTATCACCCACATGGATGCTCTTTACATGGGCTGTCTCATTGCTTGGCAGTGTGGTGATTTCATCGCCCACCTTTACCTCTCCGGCCTCTATCTGGCCCTGGAATCCACGGAAGGTGTGGTCAGGACGGCAGACTCTCTGTACAGGCATGTAAAAGCCCTCTTCCTCGTTCTCATCCTTTATGTCAACATCCTCAAGGTATGATAAAAGAGCAGGTCCCTTGTACCATGGGATATTCTCAGACTTTGTTGTGACATTGTCACCCTCTGTTGCAGAGACAGGAATTATTACTACATTTTTGAGTTCAAGCTCCTTTGTAAGCTCAACAATCTGCTTTGTGATTTCATCGAAACGCTTCTCGTCGTAGCCTACAAGATCCATCTTGTTTACTGCAAATACAAAGTAGTTGATTCCCATGAGCGCGCAGATTCTTGCGTGTCTTCTTGTCTGAACCAATACGCCCTGCTTAGCATCTATTAAAATTACCGCAAGGTTTGCAAATGATGCACCTACAGCCATGTTTCTTGTGTACTCCTCATGGCCCGGTGTATCTGCCACAATAAAGCTTCTCTTATCTGTTGTGAAGTAACGATAAGCCACATCGATTGTGATTCCCTGCTCTCTCTCTGCCATCAGTCCGTCGAGGAGGAGTGAATAGTCGATGGCGCCGCCACGGCTTCCGACCTTACTGTCAAGCTCCAATGCCTTTTCCTGATCTGCATAGAGCAGCTTTGAATCGTATAATATATGTCCGATCAGAGTTGATTTTCCGTCGTCCACGCTTCCACATGTAATAAATTTAAGTAATCCGCTCATTTTAGAAATATCCCTCCCTCTTTCTTCTTTCCATGCTGCCTGCCGCCTCGTTGTCTATGACACGGGTGGTTCTCTCTGAGGAAACAGCACTGAGTGTCTCATCAATAATCTCATCAAGTGTATCCGCTGTCGACTCCACACCACCTGTCAGTGGATAGCAGCCGAGAGTTCTGAAACGTACACTCTTCATCTGGATTTTCTCACCCGGACGAAGCTTCATTCTGTCGTCATCTACCATGATGATGTTGCCGTCTCTGTATACAACAGGTCTTTCCTTTGCAAAGTAAAGTGAAGGAATCTCGATATTCTCTCTCTTTATATACTGCCAGATATCCTTCTCTGTCCAGTTTGACAGTGGGAAAACTCGCACCTCCTGGCCCTTTTTGATTCTTGAGTTGTAGAGCTTCCACATCTCCGGGCGCTGGTTCTTTGGATCCCATGCGTGGTTTTCATTTCTGAAGGAGAAGATTCGCTCCTTGGCTCTTGATTTCTCCTCGTCTCTTCGGCCGCCTCCAAACGCTGCCGTAAAGCCGTATTTGTCGAGCGCCTGTTTGAGCGCCTGTGTCTTCATGATATCTGTGTATGCTGAGCCGTGGTCAAATGGATTGATGCCCTGCTTTACGCCATCCTGATTTATATATTCAAGCATCTCGATGCCCTTTTCCTTAGCAATGCGATCTCTGAATTCTATCATCTCATGGAATTTCCAGGTTGTATTTACATGTAAAAACGGAAATGGCGGCTTCTCCGGATAAAATGCCTTCATTGCAAGATGAAGCATTACCGAGCTGTCCTTTCCAATTGAGTACAACATAACCGGCTTCTCGCACTCTGCGGCTACTTCACGTATTATGTATATTGCCTCTGCTTCGAGTTCGTCAAGATGTGATAATTCACCCATGTCTGTTACCATCCTTTTTTTTAATATTTATTGGATTCTTTCTTGTTGATAAGAATCTCTTCCTTGCTTCCGTCGCGCTTTTTGATATCCCAGGTCAGTGTGTCCGGCGTGCTTTTTACTGTCATGAGACTTCCCATGCCTCCTATGTCTGCCCCAAGATAAAGAGCAATAGCGCCAAAATGACATTCCTTGATGCATGAGGCACAGCCCCAGCAGTCCTTAGGATATTTGATAAAGGCTTTTTTCTCTGAGTCCTGATATATCAGGCTTCCCGGGCATACACTTGTACACATACCACAGCCCTTACACTTTGCTTTATCAATCATTATGCTCATAACGCGCCTCCCTTCCGACAAGCTCTCTGTAAATCATATGAAGCTGCCCGTTTTCGTATCTGGAATTAACGTATTTCATCCAGTCATCACTCTTGCCCGGATAATCCAGATTCTCAGCAAAGCTGTGCCATCTGGTCTCCTTTCTCGCACCAAGATGTGCTATGACCGAAAGACATACCGTAAGCCTCTCCTTAAGCTCATATATGAACATAAGCTCATGCATATCCGATGCATATAAATCACCGGTCAGCTCTATCAGTTGATTTATCTTTTCCTTTGCCAGGCAAGCTGCTTGCCGTTGAACTGATAATGTGTGGAAATACCGCCTGCGTAGTTGTCCATGACCTTCTGCATGGCTTCCTCGATTGCCTCTGTTGTAAACATCTGAGACCTTTCAGTGAGAAAATGGTCGTACTCTGAAGCTTTTGCGTCAAGCGCCTTTTTCTCATCAAATGCCGATGTGTCAAAACTTCCATCGGAGGTATCTGCATCAAGCTTTGAAACCATATCTATCGCAGCGATTTCACCCTCTACCATAGCTCCTGTAACGTATTTCTGTGGACATCCTCCTGCCACATCTCCAGCAGCATAAAGTCCGTGGATTGTAGTCTCACGCTCGGTATTTACCCAGTAGCCGCTCGCTGTGTGGCCACCCACAATATACGGCTCGGTGCCCTCTATCTCCACATTCTGCTCACTTGGATTCTTACCTGCCTCCACCCACTTGAGTGTCTGGCTTGGTGCCATGTTGAGATATGCCTTTCTTAATGACTCATCCTGCTGTGGAGAGATGCCCTCTGTCCTTAAGTAGCAAGGACCTCTTCCCTCGAGATTTTCCATGACCGTTCCGTATACACGCTCTGATGTGGTGAGGCCGTATTTTGTCTCGTAAACCTCTCCAAGAGAATTGACCTGCTTTGCCCCGACTCCCTGTGCAATTGTTCCTGTCGGTGCGATTGTGTCCTTGCATCTAAGTGCGATAAATCTCATCTCAAAGGTGGTCATCTCTGCTCCACTTCTTATGCCCATCGCATATCCGGCGCCTGTGTTGAAAGGTGGATACACATCTTGTGCCTTGAAAATCCCGGATTGTTTGGTCTGTATAAACCGGCCGCTCCGCCTGTAGCACAGAGCACCTTTTTAGCTCTGATTTCATAGGCTGTAGCATCCTCGATTGAAAATCCGTATGCACCCTTTATGGTGTTGTTCTCAACTATATAGTCCGTGATATTGATTCTGTTTATCACTGTACAGTCCGTAAGCTTTGATACAGCTTCTGCCAAAATCGGCTTCATGTTCTCGCCGTTTATCTTGATATTACGGTTTCCTCTTGCTACATACTCACCGTTTTCATCCTTTAATATGACAAGTCCAAGCTTTTCCATCTTGTCCGTCACACGGTTTAAGCCCTCGGACATAGTCATGAGTAAGTCTTCCCTTACTATGCCGTCAGCATCCTTTTTTGCGTAGTCTACATAGTCCTCAGGCTTTCTGCCCTTTACTATGTATGCATTTATCGCATTGACACCTGCTGCAAGGCATCCGCTTCGCTTTATGTTCGCTTTCTCTGCAATTATAATCGAATAATCCGATTTCTCACGGATGGTGAGCGCTGCATAACAGCCCGCCGTGCCACCTCCTATTATGAGGATGTCCGTGTGTAGGATTTTTTTGTTTTCTATCTTCATTTATCTCCCTCTGCTTCCTCTTTCAATCACAAGCTTTAGACTATTCCTGTATCTAAATGTAGAATACATCCTGTTCCTGCATCTCGCTGTTTTCCATCAGGTATGTTTTCTCTTCATCAAATATATACAGCCTGTAAATCAGCACCTGTACTTTCTCGCCGACTGCTATCAGGTCCTTTTCAAGTGAGCGCTCGCCGACCACCTCGATGCCGTTTATGCTGACTGTGATATCCATCCTGTTTCCTCTGAATACCACATCTGTAACGATGCCCTCCTCTGCCGCTGACTGATAGCGGTCTAAGTTGCCACTCTTTGATATCTTGATAAACTCAGGTCTGATTACCGCCTTGTCGGCATTTTCTATCCTGTCAAAGCCCTTTAGCCTGTCATAGTTTTCAACGACTGTGGTGTGTCCTATAAACTGCGCCACAAAAGGTGTATAAGGCGACTTGTATATCTCAAGAGGTGTACCCATCTGCTCTATCGTGCCGTGGTTTGTGATAATGATTTCATCTGCCACCTCAACAGCCTCATCCTGGTCATGTGTGACGAAAATACTTGTGATCCCAAGCTTTTCGACCAGCTCCTTCAGCCAGGTACGAAGCTCACCTCGCACCTTTGCATCTATCGCGGCAAATGGCTCATCCAGTAAAAGCACCTGTGGATTCGGCGCCAGCGCCCTCGCAAATGCCACTCTCTGACGCTGTCCTCCGGAAAGCTGATTCGGATATCTCTTTTCAAGCCCCGATAAACCTGTCATCTCAAGAAGCTTTGTAACACGCTCCTTTATGAGCTTTTTCGGCATCTTCTGAAGCTCCAGCCCAAATGCCACATTGTCGTATATTGTCATGTATCTAAACAGCGCATAGTTCTGAAACACAAAGCCTATGCCTCTCTTCGAGGCCGGAATATCATTCACTCGCTTTCCATCTATATATATGTCACCTGAATTTGGCGTCTCAAGCCTGCTATCATACGAAGAAGTGTTGTCTTGCCGCTGCCGGACGGACCAAGCAGCGCCACAAGCTTTCCCTTTTCCACTCCAAAGCTCACATTATCGGATGCCAGGAAGTCTCCGTATTTTTTGTATATATTTTTCATCTCAACGTACATATACGTTATCTCCTTCCTGCTTTTCCCATGCAGCAGATTTTATTAGTGTAAATCATATTTTCCAAGTATATCTCAGTGTAATTTCTTAAATTTATGCTCAACTATATTTCTTGCAAAAAGAATGATTAATGCAATAATTAACAGTATCGACGATACAGCAAATGCCGATGTTATCGAGCTGTCTGTGCCCGACATATACAAGGCATCAATCTCAAGCGGCAGTGTAAATGTCTCGCCTCTTGTCTTCGAGAGCGCATTTACCGCACCGAACTCGCCGAGGGCTCTCGCCGTACAGAGTATGATTCCATAAATCAGGCTCCACTTCATCTGCGGAAGTGTTATTTTCCGAAATATCGTAAAGCCGGATGCTCCCATCAGCGCTGCGGCTTCTTCCTCATCCTTTCCCTCTGCATTGAGCACCGGTATGATTTCCCTTGACACATACGGAAACGTGACAAATATCGTAGCAAGCACAACTCCCGGTATTGCAAAGGTGATTCTCACATTCGTGCCGAATATCTCATTGAACCATCTGATAACCGGATAAAACCACCCAAGCCGTCCGAAGGTCATAAGATACGCAAGTCCTACGATGACCGGAGAAATAGAAAACGGTATATCAATAAGTGTTGCAAGCACCTGTTTTCCTTTAAACGAAAACCTGGTCAACAGCCACGCTGTCCATATTCCAAAGAAGGTATTGATAACTACCGCAAAAACTGTTGCTATCAAAGTCACCTTGAGTGCTGACAGCACGTAGCTTGTGGAGATAGCTTTCAGATAGAATCCAAGCCCCTCCTTTAAGGCACTTGCCATCACAGAAAAAAGCGGAACTACAAGCATGACAAATATGAAGAGCACCGTGACAGTGACGAGTATTATCTTTGTGATCTTTTTTCTTCTTTCAAGCTTTACCTGTTCGGTCATCGCATTGTGCTCCTTTCCTGTTTGTGTGCATCGCATTTGATTTATATACAGCCTTCTACAACAAATTAGTGCGCTGTGACTGTTTAACCTGCACTATGTTTACAAATAGCAGCAGTAAAAATGATATGACAAGCATCACAAGTGCTATGGCAGTCGCGCTAGCATAATCTATATAGCTAAGCTTCTGCATGATGACGTAGGATACCACCTGTGTCCTATGTCTGGCGCTGTTGCCTGATATGTAGATGACGCTTCCGTACTCTCCTATGCCTCTGGCAAAGGCAAGACCAAAGCCTGTTAAGAGTGCCGGGCGAAGCTCCGGAAGTATTACCTTAAAAAATGTCTTAGATGGTGTGGCGCCAAGCATATAAGCGGCCTCCTCATATGTATTATCCATCTTTTCAAGTACAGGCTGTACAGCTCTTATTACGAAGGGAATGCCTACAAAAACAAGTGCCACAACTATTCCTGCCTGTGTGTAAGCCACATCTATTCCAAGCTTGCCAAGGCCCTTACCAAAAAAGCCTGTGCCTGAGTACAGCTTTGAGAGCGTGATGCCCGCAACCGCTGTCGGCAGTGCAAACGGAAGCTCTATAAGTCCGTCAAGCAGCCATTTCCCGGGAAAATCGTACTTCACAAGCGTCCATGCCACGATGAGTCCAAATACCACATTTACGATTGCTGCGATAAATGATGAGGTGATGCTTGTGATAAAGGCATTCCTCACATTCTCCTTCTGATAAGTGCCACAAATCGCCGCACGATATCTTTAGCGAATACACAAGCACTGATGCTAACGGAATGAGAACGATGACTGAAGCAT
>ENA-OQAN01000502-OQAN01000502.1-human-gut-metagenome-genome-assembly--contig:-NODE-502-length-20763-cov-2.147945_pt1 | contig 20763 bp, 26 predicted proteins | sample MGYA00242735_ERZ504527 | MGnify/ENA primary metagenome ERZ504527 (study PRJEB26092, sample SAMD00036230) | human gut metagenome | host: Homo sapiens | study: EMG produced TPA metagenomics assembly of... | reverse complement strand
ATTATCCACCAAAATTTTCAGACCAGCACTGGCGTGGTGGTCTAATTTTGATACCCAATTTTCAACCTGTATAAATTTTTCAATATTCTTTCAATTTAGCCTTGACTTTTTATTTGCAGGCTGTTTTTTTGCTTCTTCCGGCGGCATCTTCATCACATGGAGTTCTCCGTTAAACAGAGTAAAAATTTCCGGTGACTGGTATTTTTCTTTAAATTTTTCAATCTGCCCCGGTGTCAGCGAAGTAAAATCATCTTCTGTCAGCCCTACTACAAGGAAAGTCCCGGCTATCGCATCATAGACCTGTCCATGATCATCATATAACGCCCGGTTCAGTGGCAATCCCTCAAATTTTCCATTGCCGTTTAAAAGGATTCCAACTTTATCATCAAACGGATAGGTCATTTCAATGTCACCGCCTACCGCCTGCTGCAGATCCTCCAGCTCATTGGGGATGTTCTTGACATAGGGAGCTTTCATCGGCTCGACTACCAGTACCGTCATCATTTCTTCCTGCATTTCGGACCCTTCTTTCTCATCCATCGTATCAATCCTCCTGTCTGTTCGTTCTAATAGTCAGCCGATGAGAACCTTTTGTTTTATTCAAATTTCATGGACTTTTTGATCTTTTCCCGTAACCTCCGCAATCTTGTATAAACCGTCTGCTCCGGCAGTTCCATGTGATGACTGATCTCTTTTGGTGCATATCCCATCATCTTCAGGACAATCATCTGAAGAGTTTTCTTATCAGTTGATAACAGGATCTGAAGCAGTTCTTCGTTCTCCACGGTATCCAGCAGGGCTTCTACGCTCTCCGGCTGGGACTCTTTGGTTTCTTTTTCTTCCAGGAGCAGTTCCATACAGTCCAGAAGCGAGGTCTGGTGTTCCCGGAATCTCCGCTCTGCATTGAAATCGTCCCAGTCATACTCCCGAAGCTTCTGGATCGTCTCTTCATCCACGCCCTGTTCACGCAGGATCTTCTCTTCCTCTGCTTTCCACTGGTTCCATCTATATTCTTCTTTTGCTTTATTGTAAGCCACTTATGTTTTCCTCCGATCTGAATTTTTGCGAAATCAAATCGGAGTGTGGCGGTGCTCTGGTCCGTTCTTCCTGTCTACAGGAATGTCCGGCATTTCTGCTGTCTCCCTGCAAACACGGATCTCCTTTGTAATCATATCTTTACAAAGGCACAGTGTATCGGATGCACCTGTCAGTTAACGGTCAGAAAACTGTCAATTGACGGTCAGTTTTTATCACCTTCTTTCCAGAATAAATAAAATAAGACGAAACAATCTTTTTACGGATCATTCGCCTTACTGTTGTTCGTTTTCTTTATTCAATTCAAATTTGTAACCTATATCCCTGACACTGACGATACAATTCCCAGCACCATCTTCAACAACATTCAGCTTTTTTCTCAGTCGCTTTACCAGACACCAGATGATATTTTTAATATCACCAACAGGATAATCTTTCCAGACAAGCTGGTAAATCTGTTCAAACGTGTATACTCTCATCGGTGTCGCCGCTAATAAGTATAAAAAATTATATTCTTGTCGTGTTAAATGTAACGCTACATCATTCCAAAATACTTTATGTTTCTTATGATCCATTACAAGTTTTCCCTTATTAATCATCGTTTCGGATTGCTTTTGAGTTATTTTTTGTTTATTGTTTTCGTCGTGCCAATGAAAAAAATCTGCAGATCTACTTCTTCTATAGTGCTATTTATATCCATTACACAATCTGCACCAGCGTATATTAATTCTTTTTTCCATGACATACACAATAAAGAAGATGCATCCGTCAAAATAATAATTGGTATCTGCGTTATCTTTCTAATAGCAGATATAATATTACTTATGTTCTCTTTATAAACGATTACTCCTATTACAAGCATATCATAAGAAAATAAACTCAAATTATGCAGTAAAATTTGTAGATTTTCTGCATAATCTGAGTTTATCTCATTGAATAGTTTTCGATATGATTGATTGTCAAAATATGCTAATATCTTGTATTTTGTGTCTTTCATATTTAATCTATTTTAGCAAAGCAACATTTTCTACTTCTTCACAGGAAAATCATCAAATGTATTGTCAATTTTTTGTGAAGCAATCTCTCTCATCGCATGCTCTTTCAGTTTTTGAAAACTTTCATCACTGACTGCATGTTCCATGCGACAAGCATCAACTTCTGCAATTTGTGGATTAACTCCAACGGATATAAGTTGATGAGTAAAAAAACAATGGCGTTCGTAAATTTTTTCAGCCACATCCCAGCCAAGGTCGGTCAGGTGTATATAATGGTTTTCGTCTGTTGTCAAAAAGCCACCCTCTCGTAAAGTTCCTACTGCGTAACATACGCTGGGTTTTGAAACTTCCATGTACCGGGCAACATCCACAGAGCGCACCATACCGAGCTTCTTTTGGAGTATAAGCACGGCCTCCAAATAATCCTCTCCGGCAGTATGAAGTTTCATAGGCAGCTCCTTTCGCCATTAAGCAAGACTCCATCCAGCCGCACTCTTTCGGATATTGACAAAATCCTGATAGATACCGGGCTGTTTCAAAAGTTCCTCATGGTTTCCTTGCTGTGCAATCTGGCCGTTGTCTATAACTAAAATCTGATCAGCAGTTTGGATCGTATTCAGACGATGAGCAATTACAAGCAGGGTCTTTCCCTTCACCAATCGGAAATAGCTTCCTGAATATAGCTTTCATTGTCTGTATCCACACTTGCGGTAGCTTCGTCCAAAATGACGATAGGCGCGTCTTTCAGGATACAGCGAGCAATCGAAATGCGCTGCTTTTCGCCCCCAGAGAGTGTCGCACCGCCTTCGCCAACCACCGTTTTGAACCCATCAGGCAGAGCCATAATGAAATCATAGCAGCGGGCTTTTCTGGCAGCCTCATAAACTTCTTCTTCCGTAGCATCCGGTTTTCCCATACTGATATTGTTGTAAATGGTGTCCTGAAACAGATACACACGCTGGAATACCATGCTGATCTGATCCATCAATTCCGACAGAGGTACATTGCGAATATCCACGCCCCTTATCGTCACATTGCCAGATTTTACATCCCAAAGTCGCGCCAGCAAGTTTGCAATGGTGGACTTACCACTACCGGATGGCCCAACCAGTGCTGTCATAGAATTTTTCTTCATGGCAAAACTGATATGATGCAGAACCTCTTTGTCCTGATAAGCAAATGTAACATCGTTGAACTGGACTTCTGGCTGTCCTGGCTGTGCCTGAGCTGGAATATGCTGCTTGCCATTGTCGGAAAGTTCTGGTTCGTCCAGTACCGCTTCAATGCGATCAAGAGCAGCGTTCATAACGGTTAGTCTGGATGCTTCTCCATAGAGAGCCTTCAACGGGCCAAAAAGATCAAATACAAACAGCAGAACACCCAACACATAAGCCAAAGAAAGCACACCGCTCTGTTCCAACACAATAGACAGGCCGAAAATTGCCGCAATACCAATACCATAAAGGATATTCAGCCCCATTGTCCACGGGTCATTTTCTGTTCAAAGTCAAGCGATGTATTTCTGGAACGCTTGAAATTGCCGGACAGTTCTTCGGATTTTTCTCCAAGCAGGTTATAGCTCTTAATAACACCAATGCCCTCCACAAAAGACAGCACCGCATCGGTCAGCCGTTCGCTCTGCTCCTGACGGCCTGCTGCTTCTCGCAGGGAAACTTTGTTCATCCCCTTAGATACCAGCCATGCCAAAATAGTAACTATCGCAGCGATCAAGCCAAGCTGCCAATTCAGATAAAACATGAACGCCAGCAAAACCAACGAGGATAGCAGATAGCTCATCATGTTTCCCAGCGTACTCATAGCAACTTCTTCAATGAACACCATGTCGGTACTGAGGACTGAACTGATCTTGCCAATATTGCCGGAAGTGAAGTATCCCATTGGAAGTTTCCTCAGATGGCCGCCCAATTCGATACGCTTGTCGGCAAACATCAAATATCCCGCTGCACTTTGCAGGCTGTCACTAAGATAGTGGACGAACATCTGAACCAGCACAATAGCGACAAGGCCAAGTCCCACATAAAGACAAGTCTGCCCGGTAATTGTCTTATTTGCAAATCCACTCAAAACCACAAAGGCCAGAAAAATCGGCATTTTGGACAGAATGGATTCCAGAAACGCACAAACAAATGCGCCCTGAATACGGCTCTTATAATGGTCGGAAAGTTTCAATATTCTTGAAAACAAAGCAAACATTTATTTCCCCTCCTTTGCAGTATGTACTTTCCACTCGGCGCTGTCCTGTGCCGCTTTCCACAACTTTTGATATTCTGGGCAGGACTGGATCAGCTCCTGATGTTTGCCCGTTGCAACCAGCTTTCCGTGATCCATAACACAAATCTGATCTGCGTTCATAATGGCTGGTAATTTGTGTGCGATAACCACAAGGGTCTTACCTTTTACAAGCTCTGCAATAGCAGCCTCCATCTTTTCCTCGTTTTCAGGATCAGCATAGGCAGTTGCCTCGTCAAGCACCACAATAGGCGCATCCTTTAAGATTGCCCGCGCCAAAGAAATACGCTGGCGCTGACCGCCGGATAGCATTTTTCCTGCATCACCAGCCATCGAATGAATACCCTGCGGAAGTTTCTCAAGGAACTCCATACACTGAGCTTTCTTTGCGGCCTCCACCACTTCTTCATCCGTTGCGTTCAGCCGACCAAGCCGAATGTTTTCGAGCAGAGAGGTGTTGAACAGGTATTGATCCTGCGCCACATAGGAGATACGGCTGTTCAGTGCTTCAAGGCTCATATCGCATAATTTCTGTCCACCGATGGAAATACTGCCTTTCTGTGGGTCATAATAGTGAATCAGCAGTTTCGCTAATGTACTCTTGCCGGAGCCAGATTCACCAACAAGGGCTGTTTTCTGTCCAGCTTTTGCCGTAAAGGAAATGTCATGGAGAACTTCATCCTCAATTACAACAGGCTTTCCATCCGGGCCGGGCTGTGTGGTCTGATAAGCGAAAGAAACATGGTCATAAGTAATGGTGTCATCTTTCCCGTGGAACGCATCTTCTGTCTGCTGGAGCTCTGGCGCATCCAACACCTGCTCCAATGCAGAAATTTTATAGTTGAGCTGGGGCATGGTAGGCAGGAAACCGAGAGATTTCAGCAGTGGCATACCAATACTTAAAGAAAGACACAGTACCAAGATCAAATTAGGCAAAGTAGACCAGCCAGAGAGAACGAACCATGCGCCAACAGGTAAAGTCAGAATAATGGTGCATGGAAGCAGACTGCTGTAAATTGCCATCCACGGCCACGCCGCCTTGTACCACGCCAGAGTATAGTCCCGATAATCTGATACATCTTTGCGGAACCGCTCATAGGAATCTGCGTCCTTATTGAATACCTTGACAACCTCCATACCATTGATGTACTCAATGATCGTGTTGTTCATTTTCTGTGCAGACTGATAGTAGGGACCCATGCGCTTCATTCCAACAGAGTACATAATGACCATGGAGAGCAGGCTGATCGGGATAGAGGCCAAAGACATAAGAGCCAGTTTCCAGTCCGCACAAAACATAGCAACATAAATCACCAGCGGAATCAGTAAATTTGCGATACCCTCTGGGACTGAATGAGCAAGGAGCAATTCCAAGCTGTCCACATCATCGACAAACAGCTTTTTGATTGTGCCTGTCCCTTTTTCCTCCACAATGCCAAGGGGAAGTTTCTCAAACTTCTTTTGCAGAGATACCCGCAGCCGGAACAATGTGTTATATGCTGCTTTATGAGAAATTGATAATCCCCATCCATAAAAAAACGCCTGCAAAACAAGACAGATCAAAACCCCTATAACACGCAATAAAACAAATTCTGTTTCAACAGAATCGCCCATAACCAATGGCGAAATGACCTGATAGGCCAGCACAAAAGGCAGGATGCCCATAAGAACGCTGACCAGTACGACAACCGTGGCCACATACATATTTTTCTTATATGGCCCTGCGTACTCAAAGATTTTTTTAAACATAAGCCCTCCTTATATTGAGCCGTACTGTCTGTGCTTCAAAAACAAGAGGCCGCCAAAGTAAAGCGGCCTCTTATCATTATCTTTCTGTCCAGTCAAGGCGGCCCTGACATTCATAATTTCTAAAATTCACTGGCGGATTCGGAAAAAATCCAAAACCTTTTTACTGCCGGATTCGTCCAATGGATAGCTTTCTTTTACTTGCCCTTTTTCCATATGGACTACATACGAACATCCCGCCATCACCAACTCCGGATCATGCGTAATAACAAGAAGCGTTTTGCCCTGATCCGCGAGTGACTTCAAACTCCGCGCAACTTCCCGCATATGTTTGAGATCAAGCCCACTTGTTGGTTCGTCAAACACAATGATCTCCCGGTTACTCACAATGGCAGACGCGATCGCTACCCGCTGTTTTTGCCCGCCGGAAAGAGAAAGCGGGTGCCTGTCTTTATATTCCAGCAGATCAAACTGTTTAAGGATTTTATCCACAACAGTTTCATCCTTGTTGTCCATGCTCAGAAGCACTTCATCCGCCACGCTTTCGGTAAATAGCTGATGGCTGGTATCCTGCATTACCATGTAGCAATGTTTGAGCCGGGCTTTCCAATCAAGGGTTTTCCCCTCAACCTGCAAAAAGCCACACTTCTTTTCCAGTCCGCAAATACAGCGGGCCAGAGTAGATTTTCCAGCGCCATTCAGACCGATAATGGCAATCGTTTCTCCAACAGGCAGTTCTGCACTCGGAATATGGAGGCTTTCCGGTTCCCGCTTTTTATACGCAAAGCAGAAATTTTGAAATTCCATCTGTTTAGCTGTATGCGCCTGATACTGATTCGCAGGCTTCAACTTCGAGAGAGAAAACGGCCGCAGCCCATTTCTTTTCGAGTGCCATCCGATAAGCTGTCAAATTCAGCAGGCGTGTATTCCCGTTCAATCTCCCCATCTTTTACATACAGCACACGATCTGCAAGATCGTGAAGGTAGTAAAGGCGGTGTTCTGCGATCAGAATTGTTTTGCCCTGCTTTTTCCAGAGGCTTAGGACCTGCCGCAGGTCATCAATAGCAGCCATATCCAAATTAGAAGATGGTTCGTCCAGGACCATAATTCCCGGCAGCAATACACTTGATGAAGCACAGGCTATTTTTTGCTTTTCGCCTCCGGACAGAGCAAACACGCTTCGCCCCATCAAATCTTCAATATGATAATCGGAAACTGTCCGGTCAATCCTTTTCAGGATATCCTCCTGAGGATAGCCTAAATTTTCACAGGCAAAGGCTAATTCACTATCCGTATCCACGTTGAAAAACTGACTTTTGGGATTCTGGAATACAGATCCCACCATAGCAGCCAAGTCATAAAGCGGCGTATCTGATACGCTTTTTCCGTCCAGAAGGACATCGCCCTCTAATTTGCCCTCGTAATAATGAGGCACCAGCATTTACCAAACGGGTAATCGTTGTTTTCCCACAGCCGGATTCTCCCGTGAGTAAAACAAATTCCCCTGTGTTTATGGTGAGATTGACATTTCTAATCCCTCCGCCGCTGGATTCTTCACCATAAAGAAAAAAGAAACATTTTGAAAATCTATCATGGCAAAATCCCTCCTGCGGAAATTATCGGGGAAGCAATCGCCCAAAACACTACAAAGCAACAAAACAAGATCAGCACCACATCGGCAAAATTGAATTTAAGCTGGCAAATGTTTGTGCGTTTGACAGGAGCGCGAGGCCACGGGTAATTGCCGCAGCGGAAAGTTCCTCACCGATTTTCACGGAGCAGGTAATCATCGGGATCAGCTTATACTCCAATATTTTTGAAGATTTTTTCCCTCCAAGTTTAATCCCACGCATTTTCATAGCGTCACTGATTGCTTCTGACTCCTGAAAGACAGTTGGAAAGAAGCGGAACATGACCGTTAAGGGGATCGTCACTTCTTTAGGCATATGGATTCTTTCCATGCCGGAAATCAATTCACTGACCGTTGTTGTTTTCACTGCATAGGCAGCAATCGCAACACTGGGAAGGATTCGGCAGAAGAATCCTGTTGTAAACAGAACAAGGAAATTCAATATCCCCGTAAGGTGCGGCAAAACATAAATTTGGACAGCATAAAAAACAGAAAACACAGCAATATAGCCCACAGCTTTTGCACATTGTTTCGAGGTAAGCAGCAATATAGCCGGAACCACACAAAGAACAAGGCGGATCAGTCCCATAGCTTCTCCGCCTGTTCCACCCATGACAAAAATGCTTATGATGAAGATGAGCAACAGTTTTGTACGCGGATCGAGCCGCAACCCTTGTTCTGTTTTTTTGCTGAGCAGAATTTCCCGCGCCATTATGCAATACCGGCACGCTGGAAGTGCTTTTTGCAAATGGCTTTCCCAATCATACCTCCGACAAGGCCAAACACAAAGCAGGCAACCAGCAAAATAGGCGCAATCCACATAGGCATATATGTATTAAGGGTAGCTGCATATTCAGTGCCGTATCCTTCAGTCAGCATTACCATATAGCTTTCACGGTTCAGGAAAATGGGAGCAAAGTTGCCAAACACCCAGATGCTGAACACACCGCAGGAAAGAACTGTACTCTTTGCACTTTTGTAGTCTGCCTTTTTCAGGATCACGTCAGCCAACAGGCCGCCAACAAGACCAGTTACCATAGTAAGATAGCCGTTGCCGAAGAACACCATGATTAGGCCAATCAGGAAACCCATGATTGCAGTCATCCCGAATTTTTTAGCCTTTGTAACATACAGCATATAGGGGATGCCGCCAATCAAAGGACACAGCACCGCCATCAGCGGAATAAAAATGGGGATGAAGCCAAGCATCGCCACCAGCATAACAATGACGACATAGATGACGGTGTAGATGCCGATAGTAATTAAATCTTTTCCCTCAAGCCGGGAATTTTTTTTTCTGGGAACTCATACCAGTATCCTCCTATCTAAAATGTGTAGTTAGTTATTTTCTAACTACACCACATATAATAACAATTTACGCCTACATTTCCAACCCAAAACGGTTTTATTCTACCCAAAATCGGTATTTTTTAATTTTAACCAATCGTATTTCCGTTTTATAGTTTTAGGAATTACCCCATACTTCTTTTTGAATGCCGCAGCAAAGTTACTCGGTTTTGAATAGCCTACAAATGCTGCCACCTGACTTACGTTCAAATTACTTTCTAATAGTAGACTTGCCGCCTTTTCCAATCGCTGATCTATAATATACGCATGAACCGATGTTCCAAACAGCGAGGAAAAACCCTTTGACAATTTTGAAGTACTAATATTGACTTTTCGCGCCAATTCCTCACAACTTGGTGCCAAAGCAAGCTGACTGTCAATGATTCTCTTCGCTTCTATGATGGATTCTCGGTCACTTCTGGAAATTGCTATATAAGTTGACGCAAGAATACTCAGTTCCAAAATCTCACTCAAATATACAGATAACAACTCAAAAACTTTGCTTTCCAAAAACAGGTATCCCAATCCGCCGCGATATTGCGTGAAGTCTTTCAGTTCCGCAAAAATGTGCTCCATATAGGGAGTAATACCTACTTTTGATATACCTTCCAATAGTTTTTTCTGATAAACCTCAATCTCACCAACATCAAAATAGTCATTCATAATTTTACGGAAATACGACAGTGGTACTTTTACATTTTTGAAAAGGAAATCGTTTTGTTTGGAATAGCACAGATATTCCATTTTCCCGTGTCCACGATAAATACAGGACTCACCTTTTTGTATGCTGATACTTTGTCGGCTATCTGCAATATTCCAGGAAACACCATCATTGAAGCAGAACAACATTTGAATGTATTCTTCGCTACTCACTCCCTGCACGTTCATATCTGAAAAATAATTCATTTTCCAGTCCGAAACAACTGCTCCTTGCTTTGTAACAACTTGCGAAATCTGACCTGTTCCCATATCAGCCGGAATATCTATTGTCACTGCCTGCGGAGAGTTGGAGAGCAGATCGTGATACAGCTTCGTCATATATTGGTTTGTCATCGTGCGCCCTCCTTTTTCTAGTTAGTCGAAGCTAATCACATAATACTTTATATTTGTTTTTTAGTCAAGGTAATCTAAACTATTGACTACTCTCTAAGAGTCAACATATTAATTTTCAAAGTATGCCGTATCCCATGATCGTTCCGTTATTGATATCATAGCTTCTCTTGTTCACGGCATCACTGGAGTTTCCCTCTACCGTATATACGGTACTTCCCTCAATTTTCTCCACGATTCCCACATGGTCTGAGGTTCCGTCCCCGTTCCAGTCAAAGAAGATCAGGGTTCCGGGTGCTGGCGAATATCCTCTGCTCTTCCATTTTCCCTTGCCCTGAAACCACGCGATCCCATCATCGCATAGGGAGAACTTCGGCATCTTGCCGCTCTCGATCAGTCCTGCCTGATCCCCACACCAGCTGGCAAAGCAGGCACACCACGCCACATGGCTGTCAAATCCATACCATGACCAGAACTTCTGGCCTCCTTCATTTCCAAGCTGGGTAAGTGCCACGGATACGATCTGGCCGTTGCTCCAAACAGGCCGGCAAACAATCCGCCGCTGGAATAATACCTCAGGACGTGAGGGACGTATTCTGGATCGCCATAGGCACTCCAGCCATGCGAAGCAGCCTGATCATTGGAAAACTGCAGAGCATTTTCTGCACTGTAGCCCCCGTAGTTTCGGAGCGCCCACGTTATGTATCCGTTGCCGTAGTTATACCCTTGCAGGGACAGCTTCAGCTTATCCATGTCCTGGGGGCTGGTGCATCCGGCTTCCTTCAGGCAGTCCGCATAATACTGGATTCCTACATGTATGGAATAGTCGGCATCCTGGATGGCATTCGGGCTGTTGGAATACCGGGTGTTGTATGGGCACTCACTGCTCTGCATGGGATCGGTCCCCCGGCCGCCAGATTCCTGCATCATGATTGCCTGTATCACGGAAACGTATTCGAGGATTCCATACTGGTTGGCGTATTTCTGGATGGTTGCCGTATAGGAAAGTACTTCCTGGCTGAAGTGCTTCGTTGCTCTCTGAGCTTCCAGAGAATGCCGCACCGCCAATGATCCCGACCATGATAACCAGAAGCCAGAACCATGACCGCTCCGGCGGCTCCCAGTGCAGCCATCATGGACTGCACCGTTTTCGCTGCCGCTTCTACAGCGGCCTTAGCTGCCTTGAAGGTATTCTCTCCTGCCCTTGCCGTTTTCTGTATCCGGCGGACTCCATCGGAAGTCTGCAAGGCGGCTTTCTTCGCCGCCTGCTTCGCTGCCCTTCGTTCCATCTGCTTCTGCATCCGGGCTGTCAGGGCGTTGGAACTGGCCACCCGGAGCTTCTGCTCTGGCTGGATGCTGATCTTCACAGATGGAGGGGCGGTCTTAATAGTACGCCGCTGTATGGTCTTCGGCTCCAACTGTTTCCGTGGCTTTTCCTTGATCCGTATGGTTTCCGGCTGTTTCTGGCGGATGGCATTCTGCCTTGCGGTATCTCCGGCCTTGCTTTTCTGGTTTTGTCTTTTGATGGAAAGCGATCCACCTTCCGACATTTCCTGTCCATTCTGGATTCTTGGTGTCTCCCTGGCAGCCCGGATCTTCTGCTCTTTTGTTTTGACGGCATCTGAAACCGCCTTTTGCCGCTGGGCATTCTGAATCTGTACTTCCCGGCTCTTCTGCTCGGGTGCTTCCCGGCTAGCAGGATCGGCGGTCTGTGTGTCCCCTGTTCCTCTGGCGGTTTCTTTCTCCGCTTCTTTTTCTACTTCTTTTTTGCCAGCGGCTCTCTGTTTGATCTTCTCGTAGGAAGTCTGTGCGGCTGTCTTTCCGGCTCTGGTTACAGTTCTGCCTGTCTTTCTTGCAGCCCATTCCTCTGCGGATGCGACTTTCCCACTGGCATATTCGGATGGGGACTGTTCTCCCATGTCATTGTCCCTGGCATTTGCGATGGCCTGGGATTTTTCCTTGCTCTCCAGTATGGCCGTCCGCATCAGCTCCTTGGGGATTCTGGAGGCAGGATTTTTGGTCTTTGGTTTTGTTGTAACTTCTTTGGTTTTGATATCCTTCATCTCTCACCTCCAGTCCCGGCTTGTCCCGCTCTTACCCTTCGCCCGGCTTGGTCGTCATCAGGCGGTACAGCTTTGTATTTCTTGGAAACGAATTTTCAAACGGCACCAGATTTCCGGAACAGCGGATCAGACCATGGCCGGCACCCACATTGGTGATGTAGGATAACTGGTTGTCTGAAATATTCAGAAGTGCCGCCAGCTCATCCCGGTCGGTGGTAGCCTGATTCAAAAGGATCAGGAACTCACTGTTCGCCAGCATCAGGCGGGCGGTATCGGATTTCAGAAGTTCCTCAACGTTCTGGGTAAGTCCGGTTACAAATCCGGAATACTTACGGATACGCTTGTACAGGCGGTAGAAAAAGTCCGCACTGTATTCATAGCGGAACAGCAGATAAAACTCATCCGCAAAGATCCATGTCGTTTTTCCCTTCTTCCAGTTCTGGATCACACGGTTAAAAATCGAATCCAGTGTGACCAGCATGCCAAGGGGCATCAGCTGTTCGCCCAGCTCCCGGATGTCATAGTCGATGATACGGCTCTTCGTGTTGACATTGGTTTCCTGGGCAAAGGTGTTCAGACTGCCATTGATAAACAGTTCCGAAGACAGAGCCAGCCCTCTGGCTTCTTCTTCCGGCTGGAGCATGAGTTGTCGGTACAGGTCCTTTAAGGTCGGCACCTGCCCTTTGTAACCGCCCCTCATATAATCCCGGTACACATCTGCGGTGCAGCGGTCAAGGATGGATTTCTCCTTTGCCGAAAGGTTTCCGGCTCCTACGAGCTGCTCAAACAGGGAAAGGATAAATTCTGACTTCTCAATCAGAGGATTTCGATCATTGCCATAGGCAGAATCCATATCCAGTGCATTCAGATGGGTATCCGAGGTTGCCGAGATCCGGATGACCTCTCCGTTTAAGGCTTCCACCAGAGAAGCAAACTCCGACTCCGGATCGAGATGAGGATGTCATCTTCCGTGGAAAGGGCAAGGTCTACGATCTCCTCTTTTGCCGAGAAGCTCTTGCCGGAGCCGCTGACACCCAGTCGGAAAGAGTTGCCGTTTAACAGCTTCCTTCGGTCTGCCACCAGCATATTTTTGCTGACGGCATTCTGCCCATAATAGATGCCTCCCGGCTGCATGATTTCCTGCGTATGGAACGGGATCAGGACGGCGGTGGATTCTGTAGTAAGGGTACGCACTGCATCGATTTTCCGCAGGCCATACGGCAGGACGGTATTCAGTCCATCGACCTGTTGCCACTTCAAAGTTGCCATCTGGCAGAGGTGTTTTCTCGCAATGGAATACAGGGTTTCCGTATCGGAGTCCAGTTGTTTCTTGCTGTCTGCCATATGTACCATTGTCAGGATGCCGAACATCATCCTCTGATCCCTGGTGGTCAGATCGTCCAGCATTTCCTTGGTCTCTTTTCTCTGCAGCTCCATGTCATAGGGAACTACGGCTGAAAAGTTATTGTTGGCATTCTGGCGTCTCTGCCAGTTGGTGACGTTTGTCTCCACGCCCAGCAGTCGGTTCTGGATCTCACGCACCGCTTCGTCTGTCGGTACGGGGATGATATCCATGGACAGCATCAGGTTCCTGCCAAGGCTGCACAGTTCGGAGATCATCTCATCCTTTACATAGCTGGCGTAATCTTCCATAAAAAGGACTCTGCCGTACTGCTCGCCCAGCTTGAAATGGTCGTTATGGAATTCCATCGTGTCCGGGCAGATCCAGTCTTTGAAGCTGTGTCCTTTTTTCGCAAAGGCTTTCATGTCAAATGGAAAACTCTGTGGAACGTCTGCCTTGAAAAAGTCCCGGAAGATCTGTAGCCTCTGCTCTGCATCCAGCTCTTCCCCAATAGAGGACAGCTTGGCAGATGGGTGATGATGTCCGTTCCCACACGTGCGAAATAGGTTCTGGCTTCATCGATGTTTTTCTTGTGGACGCTGATGGTCAGATAGCGTTCCTGGTAGATACTGTTGTTGGTACCGGAGATCTTGGAAAGGAGCATGTCATTGTATTCTTTCCGGTACTCGTCCAGACCGTCCCCTTTCATCGGGATCAGCAGGGACTGCTCAAACTCTTCCTTGTTGATCTTACGATTGTTCAGGGTGATCTTCGCCGTACAGCCAGAATCCAGTGCATTTAAAAGTTCAGAGTAGTCCAGGAACATTTCCGTCTTGTCCGCTTTACTGGCAATGGAATAGTTGATATCCGTAAACCGGAATGTCCTGGAATACTTGCTCTCTACCTGAAAAATACCATCTGGCCAGATCTTGCGAATCGGGATGGCCTGCTGGACAGACTTCGGTACTTTAAATTTTTCCTTGTCCTGTTTCAGTGTCTGACTCAGGGTTTTAATCAAAGGCATCACCCCTTCCTCTTCGCTTCTTTGGTTTCTTCTGTTTCGTCCGCTTCTTTTCCAGAAGTTCCGCTCCGTTTCCCATCATTTTCTCACCCAGCCGCAGGCTCTCTTCCATGCAGGAAAAGTACAGGTTCTCCGACTTAAATACCAGCCGCTTCGGGTACAGCAGTTCGGATTTAATGACTACCCATGCAAACTGTTCTGCCGTCATGCCGTGGTAACGAAAAAAGCCGCAGGTGCAAAGGGAGCCGCCCCAAGGATGCACAGCCATCCGGTTACCTGTTCCCCGGCATATTTCCGGGTGACAAAATAGATTCCAAGGGCTGCCAGGATCGCCAGTACCGAAAATAAGCACTGCCGGAAGCTTAAGCCCCAGAACATTGACTCCTGATAGTCTCGGATTTCTTTATTCATTTTCACTTCCATGTTGTTTTCTACCTTTCTCTTTGTAATCTCTGTTTTTTCTTTTGTTTCTGTTTTGGTACATCCCTTTGCCGGATGCCATTTCTTTCCATAAATCTTTTTGTTCCTTCCGGATCAAGCTCTGCCAGTTTTTTCAGGTCGAATGCAACCCTCTGGAAAATGCAGTAACCGGAGGATGCGGTATCCGGCTGTATCGTTCCCAGCTTATGCTGCTTTATAAAACGAAGCTTTTCTTTGCTGAAATTGTGGTCGATATAGCTTCATTGATACCGCCCAGCGGAGCAAAAGGCAGGTTTACCGTAAGGTCTGCAAAGCTTTCCGGGTATCCATCTTCCATATGGTAAAGCCCGATATAGAGATTGTCATCGCTCATGTAACTGTCTACCCTGAGAAATAATTCCTCCCGGCCATACTGCCAGTCGTAGCTCAGTGTCTTTGATTCTTCCATTTTTTTCGTCCTCCTATAATCCCATCATTTCTTTTACGATCCGGTCAGATGCCTTGACTGCCCCTACCAGTACCAGTAAGTTAAAGACCAGCTCCCCGATGTAGTTCCAGACAATCGTCACGGCAGACAGGCCGGTATCCCCGACGGCCGGCGGACTTGCAGCAAACACCGAAAAGATGATACAGGCCAGTGCGATGATGGCTCCTTCCAGACATACCCCGGCATAGGAACGGATAAAGTTCTTTCCTACGGACTGGGTTGGCTCCCCGGCAAAGGTTGCTAGCGGGATCGGTGCGATGGCTGTGTACATATACAGCTTGAACATTCTTCCGTATACAGTCAGAATCATGACAAATGACAATACCGTAATCAGCAGGCTGCCCAATAGGGTTACGATCACAAAGGGATGGATTCCAGCATTCCGACTGCTTCGATCTTGTCCACGATCTCTGAGGCAGTTCCGTTACCGTTCCACCTGCCATCCCGGAATGAGACATAATGCTGGAGACGATCCCCTGCACAATGGAAAAAATTGCCGTCAGAAGTTCCATGCCGGACATGACGGCTCCCTGTGCCAGTGCAAAACGGATAAAGGCTTTCACTACGTGTTCCGGCTTTTTTCATATCCGTAAAACTTCCACAGGTTTTCACCAGCCCTGCCGCAAAAAATAAGACCAGCAGGCCGTACCCGATGGCTCGGAGCCCTCCGTTGATGTTCGTCATCACGCTCCAGATCGCACCGCCCTTGAAATTCTCCGGGCTTTGCGTCAGCAGTGTCCAGATCTCGGCCAGCTTGTCACTCCAGGTCTGCAAGGCAGAATTTAGATTCTGTACGATCCAGTTATCACTCAAACAGTTTCACCTCCCATCCTGCAAAAGTGAGCGGAGAGCCAGCATTTCGCATGGCTCCCCTTCTGGTCTCTGATCCTATCCCATAATGAGGTCCAGGATCTCTTTTGCAAAGGTAATGATGATACCGCCTGCCAGTGTCAGAAATCCGTTTGCCCTCTGGTCGGATCGTGGCTCTTTAAGGACAGGCCGACCTGCACGATACCAAATCCAAGCAGGATCAGCCAATGGCACGGATCAGGGAAAAGATAAACGTGGACAGGTTATTGACGACTGCCAGCGGATCACCCGCAGCGTAAACGCAGGTTGCCCCGATGCAGAAGGTCAGCACCATCACCGCATACAGGGCAAACAGTTTCTTCTGCCCTCTCTTCATCTTCAGCGGTGTGGTCTCTCTTTTGGTTTCTGTGTGTTTCTTATTTTTCAGTAAATTCATCGGCATTCCTCCCATCAAAAAGCTCCCCGATGATGTCCTCATCCAGAAGCAGTTCGTAGTCGTTATATCTTGTTTCGTCAAAGGTAAAATCGTCATGTGCCAGCGGTGCTTTCGCATAGTTGAACGGGCCGGCACCGCCGTCCTCGGTATACCGGATGTTGGGATGCTTCATCAGTCATACTTGGCATCCAGTATAGGCCGCTCCCCACGGATAAACAAAAGGGCATTCTGGTTGTCCAGCATACGGACTTCATCCGGCTGCAGAAGCTCCCTTCCGCTCTGCTGGAAGTTGGTGGAGTAGCTGCCGGATTTCCCCTTGGTCTGGCCGTAGGTATTTGTGTCAATGGTCTCTTTTCCCAATAATTCCGATACATATTTGTGTGTCTCTTTTTCGTTGCCGCCCAGGTATAAAAACTCATCGCAGTTGCCCACCAGACTCTCCCACGAATCCTTGAACAGAGCTTTTAGCTGGCTCATGTTCTGGATGATGATGCTACAGTAAATGGAACGGGATCGGCAGGTTGCCAGGATCTTCTCAAACTCGTTTGGCAAGGATACGTTTGGAAACTCATCCATGATGCAGTTGACCGGAACCGGAAGGCACCGCCATGCACACGGTCTGCCATGTAATAAAGAGTCTGGAAAAGCTGGCTGTAGATCATGCCTACCAGATAATTCAAAGAGGTATCCGCATCCGGGATACAGCAGAAAAGGGCTACTTTCTTCTCGCCCATGCTGGAAAGATCCAGCTCATCGGTATTGGTCAGCTTGGCGATCTGCGGCAGGTTAAAAGCTGCCAGACGGACACCGACACTGATCAGGATGGACTTGGCGGTCTTTCCTGCCGCCTGCTTGTAGATGTGGTACTGCTTCACGGCAATGCTGTCCGGGTCCCGCATCTCCAGACGATCAAACAAAATGTCCAGAGGGGATTCGTAGTCCTCGTCCTCTTCTTTTACCTGGGCAGAACCTAACATCTCCATGATCATGGCGAAGTTCTGTTCTTCCGGCGGAGCTTCGTGGAGCAGATACAGCATCAGTGCCTGAAGCAGTGCGGTCTCGCTCTTCTCCCAGAACGGATCGGAGGACTGGGAACCTTTGGGTGTGGTGTTTTGTATCAGATTGGAAATAAGACGGAGCACGTCTTTGTCATCGTGGACATACTCGAATGGATTGTAGCAAAAAGATGTGTCGGGATTGATGAGGTCAAAGACACGCACCTCATATCCTTTCTTTTCCAGCAGACCGCCTGTCTTTCGGAGCAGTTCGGCTTTCGGATCGGTGATGACCATCGAACAGCAGCACTGCATGATGTTTGGCAGGGCAAAGCCTCTGGATTTTCCTGCACCGGAGCCTCCCACTACGAGAATGTTGAGACATCTGCGGTGCTTGTGGGTGTCAAGGCTAATGCGGAAGTTCTGTGTCAGCAGGATGTTCTGGGAGTACGGCTTCTTGCTATATTTCTTACAGATCTGCCGGGCATCGCCCCATCTGGCAGAGCCATGTTCTTCCCCTCTGCGGTAGTTCTTCTGACTGGAATAAAAAATGCCGATCCCGGCTGCGTAAGTAACGTGCAGACCAGCATCGACTTGATGGTGTATTCCGTATAATGAAACTGGAAGGGATGGTTCAGCTTTTCTGTGAGAACCTCCATCAGCTCGAAAAGATTCCTGCCCGGCTGGATGGCATCCGCAAGCAGGATTGCTACCCACCAGATGACAGGCAGTCCGGCAAGCCAAATCACCCAGTCTGACTTCCGGCTGTTTGTTACCGGGATGGTTGCTGTTTGGGCCTCTCTGCTCTTGGCAGGTCCGTAATGTGGAAGCTGTCCACTCCCGGAACGAGGGCAAGGCTGCTTCCATTCTCCCAGTTTACGTGGATCTGCCCTGCATCGTCTACCATATCCACCTTACCTTTTAAGCCGGGTGGCATGTGGCTCTCCCCCTCCATGCTGTTAAGCGTGACCTCGGTTCCCGGCGGATATCTTCTCCGCATGGCTTCTATTCTTTCTTGTGTCATATTTCTGTATATTTGTACCACATCCTTTCTTCATCTTCCCCTTCCACGGTATGGGCGGTATCTGGATTTCATGATCTTTAACAGGACGCTGTCGATCCCATCGGAATAGCGTCCGTTTTTCAGGTATGTGTCCCGGAGCTGGTTTAAGGCTTCCACGGATTTGCTGTGTTCGGCTTCTGTCAGGTAGAGCTTTCCCTCTTCCTGCTCTGCCAGCTTCAGAACCAGATCCCGTGTGGTATCCACCGGAAGCCCCTGTTCTTTTTCCTGCCGGAACACTTCCCGGAGTGCATGGATCAGCATGTGGTTCATGATCCGGTCCATCTTTACATATCGCATTCTTGTCATAGGCGAGCTCCTTTTTTCCTCTTTTTTCTCAACCACAACATACCACACTTCCTCCCGGAAAGCTACTGCAAAAGAGCCGGAAAAGCCCCTTTTTATCAGCGTTCCGGGGACTTTTTACTCTTGGCAGGTTTCTCCGTTTTTTCCTCCGGGATGGCAAATTCATCGGTCATAAATTCCTGCTCGCTTTTGCCAAGGTTGCGGTCTACCTGCTTGCCAATGGAATAGGCTGCACTCTTTACATCCTGGATAAAGGAGCGGAGTTCTTTCGGATCTTTCTGTCCGAATGCCTGCATCTGGCATACCTTGTCAAAGGAAAAACCGGAGACATCCACGCCGTATTTCTGTGCTGTCACATACGCCGCACAATAGGCCTGTGCCGATACCCCTGCCCGGCTGTAGCTTCCATCGTGATGGTCAAGGGATGCACAGGCCAGCTCCCGGCTGATGGAATGGAACGTTGCATTTTCGCTCATGCCATTTCGGACATAGATCGTCCGCTTGTTCGGGATGTACTGTGCCTGTACCTTATCCGGCAGATTGTCTGCGATCTGAATCCGTACCTCGCTGTCGGTCAGCAGTGCTTCCATCAGCTGGTCCATCGGCTTTGGCTCTGCCTCTTCTGGCTGCTTGGTACGGATCTGGCTGATGTCATAGGCTTTCTGGATGGAGTACCCCTGCTGGATGACACCGTCCTTTTCATATTCCTGTCCGACAATGAAGTTGTATCCCTTGCTTCCGGTCTTGACTACCTTGCCTTCTTCCTTCCATTTTTCAAAGGTCTTGACCTGCCGGATCTCCGGATTCTGTGCATAAAGCAGGAACAGGTTGTCTGTCCTCTGCGGCTTGCACTGTCCCATAAAATCAAGGAATCCTTTTAAGGAGTCCCCATTATGGAAGACCTCCTGTGCCTTTCCATCCGATCATACCCCAGATTTCTTCCCTCTCCTGCTTTTTCTGTGCGGCATTATTCTTCTTTCGATAACCGCTGGGCGGACTGCTCCTGCGAGTCCTGCCCTAAAAATTTTGTCAGGTCCATCTCCTACCTCGCTTTCACCTTTCGTTTCTTTCTTGCTTTCTTCTGCGTTTTCCTTGGTCCACGGTTCTTTTCCCGGCTCCGCTTCTGGGATTCCTCTGCTTTCTCCCGTTTGATGTTCTCCAGCTCCCGGCGGACACTGGGACGCTCCTGTTCCCTCTGCCCTGCATCAGTCCCTTTTTCCTGCCCGGTAGAAATATTTCTGCTGTGCAAGGAAGAGCCGGACAGATTCTCTTCCCCCTCTTCCTGCACCGGGATAAAATTTTCCGGTTCGGAAAACTCCTTTTCGGGATGATTCTGGTTCTTTTCCTCTTCAGAAAAGTCCATGTCACCGACCTGGAATGCTTCGTCCAGATCGCTGATTTCAAACTGCACCTCGCCCTCCGGCATCTGCACAGTTTCCTGTACTGCTTCGGTTTCCGGTGCTTCCATTCCGGCGGTTACCTCATGGACAGCTTCCCCGACTTCGCTCCTTACAAAATCAAGGTTCATCTTATCCATGACACGGTTGACTTTGGCTGCATCATCGGCAAAGACCATGACCTCGCTCATCTCCGGGTTCTTTTTATCCCGGATGATCACATAGAGCAGTCCTCGTTTCCTGCCCTCACTGCAGAATTCACGCAGGCGGTCAGATGGCACAGTGAAGAACTTCAATGGCTTGTTCTCCTTTAACATCCGCACCATTCTGGTCTTGCCCCTCGTTTTCTTCTGGTCTTTTAATACGGCGGCA
>ENA-OQAN01000501-OQAN01000501.1-human-gut-metagenome-genome-assembly--contig:-NODE-501-length-20818-cov-1.892659_pt1 | contig 20818 bp, 21 predicted proteins | sample MGYA00242735_ERZ504527 | MGnify/ENA primary metagenome ERZ504527 (study PRJEB26092, sample SAMD00036230) | human gut metagenome | host: Homo sapiens | study: EMG produced TPA metagenomics assembly of... | reverse complement strand
TCGGTTTGACTTTTTTGTAAGGCGTCCTTGCCGTGGCTTGTTTGCTGGCACGGGAATTATGGGTGGCTTTGATTGGCTTGAATTGTATTGGTGAATGGTCAAGGTACCTTTCCCGATGGTTATTTGGAGGCATGGTTTTTATGTTTCTATTTTGTGTAGGGGCATTGTTGCTACAGCAAAATGGCAACGGGTGGACTATGAATGGTCATCAGGAAGAATATGTATCAAGGGTGATAGTGGATGTTCCACAAGAAAAGGCAAAAACATATCTCTGTAAATTGCGGATAGATAAAGAAATGTCTGAGAGGGGGATAGTTCCTGTTAATCGTATGATACTAGTCTATATTATGAAAGATAGTCTTTCTGTAAATTTACGATGTGGAGACCATTTGAACTTTTATACACGTATCTCGACTCCTGAAAGAGAGGTGATTCCGGGAGAATTTGATTATGCGGCTTATCTTTTCAGACAGCAAATTAGCGGAACGGCCGTAATCTTTCCGGGGTATTGGCAATGGACAGGCAAGAAATCGGCATTGACATGGAAACAGCGGACAGGTGTATGGAGAGAGAAAATACTGAACAGTTATCGGAAGTGGGGATTCTCGGGAGATGAATTTGCCGTATTGTCGGCTTTGACTGTTGGCTATAAAGAGGAACTGAGTGAGGATTTACGTGAAACTTATCAAGTGGCGGGAGTGAGCCATATCTTGGCTTTGTCAGGAATGCATATAGCTGTTTTGTGGGGATTATTGTGTTGGATATTGCGTCGCTGGATAGAAGTTGCCTGCTGCGATGGGTAAAGTGTGGCATTATTGTGTTGTTGTTATGGACATTTGCTTTTTTAGTGGCTTGCCTCCCTCGGTTATACGGGCGGTGGTAATGTGTATGTTAATGACAGTGCACGTGCGGCAGGAGAATGGACTTTGTCATTGAATACTTTGGCTATAGCGGCATTCTTTATGCTGCTTTATAATCCTTTTTATCTTTTTGATACCGGGTTCCAGCTATCATTCTGGCTGTATTTTCAATTTTGTTTATTTATCCTGTCATTTTTCGGTGCTGGCGGGTGCATCACCCTGTACCTCGTTATATTTGGGGGATAGTGGCGGTTTCGCTGGCGGCACAGTTAGGGACAGCTCCTGTGGTTATTTATAAATTCGCTTATTTTCCTGTTTGTTTTTTACCGGCCAATTTGATAGTGGCACCTTTAGTATTTGTTATAATTTATGGATCGGTAGCAAGTTTTGTGTTGTCTCCTTTTACGGTATTGCATATATGGGTGGTAAAAGGATTGAACGGGGTGTTGTGGTTGCTGAATAACAGTATGCAATGGGTGGGGGATTTGCCTATATCACATTCCGGCGATATACATTTGTCTTTGTTTCAGGTTGGTATTCTTTATGTATTATTATTTGTGTTATTATCTTATCTGTTATCTCCTTCACGGAAATTGTTGATTACTGTTTTGTTGTGGAATCAATTTTTTTATAGGATTTCAGGTTTGTCTATATTATATGAAAGAGGAGTCTTTTCTAGTTTAACCCTGCTCATTCGCAAGTAAAAGTTTGTCCTCAAAAAGATGTTTGGCAACAGGATAGCATTTATCATTATAAAGGTCTGAATATATGTGTTTTGGTTGATAACCGCTGGCGGAGCAGATCGGTTGATTGTTTGTTGGATATTGATTATATGTACTTGTGTAAAAGGTTTTAAAGGAAAAAATTGCCCCATTACAAAAAATATTTAAAATTAGGAAGGTCATACTGGATGCTTCGCTCGGTGGGTATAGATTGAATTTGTTAAAGGACGAGTGTAGAGGTTTGGGATTGGATTATATTGATATATCTCCGAAAGGTTCTTACCATATTCTTCTGTGAATAAAGAATTAATTTGTAAATTTGCCATTTCAAAAGAAAAAGATTGAATATGTTATCAAAAGTAATTGCACAGGCTAATATAGACCATGCCGAAAAATGGTTTGAAAGAGCTGATAAAATAGTTATTGTTACCCATGTGTCACCGGATGGTGATGCCATTGGCTCCTCATTAGGATTATGGCATTTTTTAGAATCACAGGAAAAAACGGTGAATGTCATTGTTCCCAATGCTTTTCCGGATTTTTTGAGATGGATGCCGGGAGCCAAGGATATAATCCGGTACGATAAATATACTGAATTTGCCAATAAGCTGCTGAATGAGGCAGATGTGATCTGTTGTCTGGATTTCAATGCTTTGTCTCGTATTGATGCGATGGCGGATGCTGTGGCTCAGTCGCCGGCACGTAAAATGATGATTGACCATCATCTTAATCCGGAAGCCTTTTGTAAAATCATTATTTCTCATCCTGAAATATCTTCTACATCGGAATTGGTTTTCCGGTTGATATGCCGTCTGGGGTATTTTGAGGATATCACCAAAGAAGGTGCTGAATGTATTTATACGGGATGATGACCGATACAGGTGGCTTTACTTATAATTCTAATGACCGTGAAATTTATTTCATTATTAGTGAACTGCTTTCAAAAGGCATTGATAAGGATGAGATTTATCGTAAAGTTTATAATACATATTCTGAGGGACGTTTACGCCTGATGGGATATGTGCTGTACGACAAGATGCAAGTATTCCCTCAGTTCAATTCGGCATTGATTTGGCTGACAAAAGAGGAACAAAGTAAATTCCAGTATGTAAAAGGAGATACGGAAGGGTTTGTGAATATTCCGCTTTCCATAAAGAATATTATTTTCTCCGTATTCTTGCGTGAGGATACGGAAAAGAATATGATAAAGGTATCTCTGCGTTCTGTAGGTACTTTCCCTTGTAATAAAGTGGCTGCCGAATTTTTTAATGGAGGTGGTCATTTGAATGCATCCGGTGGTGAGTTTTATGGTACAATGGATGAAGCTATCGATCTGTTTAAACAGGCTTTGGTGAAATACGAGGAACTGCTTCTGGCAAAAAAATAGTTATTTTAGTATAATTGCATACAAACAATATAAAAGTTAGGGCTTATTTATTAATTTTGCCCGAAAATAACAGAACTTAGAATGAAGAAATTAGGTATATTGTTCGCATCTGTGTTTCTTTTAGGGCTGGTCTTCCAGTCTTGCAATAATGGAAAGACCTATGCTGAAATGAAAGAAGAAGAGAGAGAAGCTATCAAACGATTTATTGAACGGGAAGATATCAATGTGATCAGCTTTGAACAGTTTCAGGAACAGGATTCTACAACCAATGTGGATGAAAACCAGTTTGTCCTTTTCTCGGAAACAGGTGTTTATATGCAGATTGTGGCAGAAGGAAACGGAGAGCGTTTGAAAGACGGTCGCTATGAGATTCTGGCCCGGTATGTGGAGGAACAGATTACTTCGGATGGAATAGATTCTTTGTCTTGGAATACAGACTATGGGAATTCTCAAATGGTTTATCCGGATGCTATGATGCTGACAAAAAGTGGAAAATCTTTTTCAGCTACATTCACCTCCGGTATAATGTATACAGTTTGGGGGACACCTTACGTACCTTCAGGATGGTTGATTCCATTCAATTACATAAAGGTCGGCAGAGAGATTTCCGGTCGTTCTAAGGTCAGACTGATTGTACCTCACAGTGAAGGACAATCTGACGCTTCTGCTTCTGTCTATCCTTGTTACTATGAAATAACTTATCAATTAGCACGATGACATTAATTAAATCAATATCCGGAATTCGTGGAACCATTGGAGGACACGTGGGGGAAGGTTTGAACCCGCTGGATATAGTGAAATTTACATCAGCTTATGCAACGCTGATACGTAAAACAACTACAGTAAAGAGCAATAAAATTGTAGTAGGACGTGACGCACGTATCTCCGGCGAAATGGTGAAGAACGTGGTATGCGGTACTTTAATGGGAATGGGGTTTGATGTGGTGAATATCGGACTGGCATCTACACCGACTACAGAACTGGCTGTAACCATGGAAGGAGCGTGCGGTGGTATTATTTTGACTGCCAGCCACAATCCCAGACAATGGAACGCTTTAAAGTTGCTGAATGAGCATGGAGAATTTCTGAATAAAGAAGAAGGAAATGAAGTGCTGCGTATAGCAGAAGCGGAAGCGTTTGAATTTGCCGATATCGACCACATCGGAAGTTATCGCGAAGACAATACCTACAATCAGAAACATATAGATAGTGTTTTGGCTTTGAAATTGGTAGACGTGGATGCTATCCGTAAGGCCAATTTCCGTGTAGCTATAGATTGCGTTAATTCAGTTGGCGGTATTATTCTTCCTGAATTGTTGGAACGATTGGGAGTGAAGCATGTAGAAAAGCTCTATTGTGAAGCGACGGTGATTTTCAGCATAATCCGGAACCCTTGGAAAAGAATCTGGGGGATATTATGGGGTTGATGGCCAAAGGCGGTTGTGACGTGGCTTTTGTTGTAGACCCGGATGTTGACCGTCTGGCTATGATCTGTGAAGATGGAAAAATGTATGGCGAAGAATATACATTGGTGACCGTGGCAGACTATGTATTGAAACATACTCCCGGAAATACCGTTTCTAACTTGAGTTCTACCCGTGCTTTGCGCGATGTAACCCGTAAATATGGTTGCGAATACAATGCTTCGGCTGTAGGGGAAGTGAATGTGGTTACCAAGATGAAAGCGACTCATGCAGTGATTGGAGGTGAAGGAAATGGTGGAGTAATCTATCCTGAAAGCCATTACGGACGTGATGCATTGGTGGGAATTGCTTTATTCCTGAGCCATTTGGCACACGAAGGAAGAAAGTCAGTGAACTGCGTGCTACTTATCCTCCTTATTTCATTGCCAAGAATCGCATTGATCTGACTCCGGAAACGGATGTGGACGCTATTTTGGCCAAAATAAAGGAACTGTATAAGGATGAAGAGATAAACGACATAGACGGTGTGAAAATCGATTTCCCAGACAAGTGGGTACATTTGCGTAAGAGTAATACTGAACCTATTATCCGTGTTTATTCTGAGGCTGCAACCATGGAAGCGGCAGATGAAATAGGCCAGAAGATAATGGATGTGGTTTATAGCTTGGCGAAATAAATACATTATTAATAGATAAATTAGCCGTATTGAATGAGATTATATTTCGTTTGATACGGCATTGTTTTTTATCAGATAGAAATAAATACTATGAGAAAAAGCCTTTTATTTGTTTGGGCCTGTATGGGGCTGGTTTGTTTGGTGAGTGCTTGTAAGACATCGGTTAAAAGTAAAGAATGGAAGCTGGTATGGGTGGAGAATTTTGATCAAAAAACAGTTTTGACGAATCGGTATGGACTAAGATACCTCGCGGAACATCCGATTGGAACAACTATATGTCTTATTATGATTCATGTTATGCTATGCAGGATGGGAATCTGATACTTCGTGGAATAGCCAATCATACTCAAAAAAATGATACGGCTCCTTATCTGACGGGAGGTGTCTATACCAAAGGAAAGAAATTGTTTACAGGGGGAAGAGTGGAGATACGTGCTAAATTGCAAGCCGCTAAGGGGGCATGGCCGGCTATATGGATGCTTCCCGAAAAAGCGGAGTGGCCCAAAGGAGGTGAGATTGATATTATGGAACGGTTGAATCATGATCGTATTGCTTATCAGACTACCCATTCTTACTATACACATGTCTTAGGTATAAAGGATAATCCGCCTCACGGAGGTATTAATAAGATAAATCCTGAGGAATACAATATCTATTCGGTAGATATTTATCCGGATAGCCTGGTGTTTGCTGTCAATCATCGTCATACCTATACTTATCCGCGCATTGATACGGACAAGGAAGGGCAGTTCCCTTTCTATCAACCTTACTATTTATTGATAGATATGCAGTTGGGCGGTTCATGGGTTGGCGCTGTGGACCCGAAAGAATTACCTGTGGAAATGTGGGTGGACTGGGTGAAGTATTACGAGAAACGCTGAATGCTGTTTGTCGGGAAACGGGGGGCTGTTCAATGTTGAACAGCCCCCCGTTATGTTTAATTATAAGGTAAATAGGCCTGGATGTAACATCATCAAAGAAAAATGTTACAGGCGGAGCACGTCTGTTCTGCCTGTAAAGATGCGTGTATCATTGTGATTACAGGAATCATAAAGCTTTGTGTACTTTTGTTTCGTCTGGAATAAGATTCTAAAGATTGGAGCAGGGACAACATTTTGTTTAGCTCATTTTTGTTTTCAATAGGCATAAAGTAATTCCAGCCAATGGATGGAATTACTTTTTATGGAAGATATTTTAATGTAATAACCATGAATACACAAAGTCAAAAAGTTTCGATGGCCGAGAAAATCGGTTACAGCCTGGGGGATTGCTCGGCTAATCTGGTCTTCCAGATGATGATGATTTATCAGACAAAGTTTTATACGGACATATTCGGTCTGGAAGGTGCCATTGCCGGTACGGTGATGTTGGTGGCGCGTATCACGGATGCCTTTGTCGATCCTACAGTGGGGTTATTGAGTGACCGCACCAAGACACGTTTCGGGAAATATCGTCCGTGGGTGCTTTGGACTGCGTTGCCTTTCATGGTTTTCTATGTGTTGGCTTTCTATAATCCGGGCATTGAAGATAAAGGCTGGTAGCATTGTATGCTACGCTGTCTTATACCTTGCTGATGAGCTTTATTCTTTTAACAATACGCCGTATGCTTCTTTGGGCGGAGTGATGTCCGGTGATATAAAGGAACGTACCAGTATCACTTCCATTCGTTTTGTGGCGGCTACCATTGCCCAGTTTGTGGTGCAGGGACTTACGCTCCCTTTGGTAAGCAAGTTTTCGGATGGTGGAGACAAAGCGCATGGCTGGTTATGTACCATCTCTTTGTTCGCTTGTATCGGGTTCGTTTTTCTGGTCATTACTTTCTTTTCAACTCGTGAGCGCATAGACCGCCTGCCAGTCAAAAGACAGATACGCGTCAGGATATAAAGGATGTGTTTGGAAGCGTTCCTTGGCGGGCTATGTTCATACTTACGCTTTTCATTTTTATTACGCTTGCCATGTGGGGTAGTGCCATGAACTATTATTTTGAGAATTATGTGGATGCCGGAGCATTGTATGCCTTTCTTGACCGTCTGGGACTGGTGGCAATGGAAACGGATGGCAGCGCGGGGTATGCTGTGTTGAATGCTTTCGGCTGGTAGTCAATTCTTCCGATAAGGCATACGAGGTAGGATTTGGAGTGTTTAATATGTTGGGAGCACTTGTCCAGTTCTTTGGGGTGATTCTCTTGTCCGGCTTTTTGGCAAATCGTTATGGTAAGAAACGCGTTTTTATCGTTTGCCTCTCACTTACGGCCATTTTTACAGCTTTGTTCTATTTCCGGGAAAGCGGATGTGGAACGATGTTTGTACTGAATTTCCTGAAGAGTTTGGCATACGCGCCGACTGTACCTTTGTTGTGGGCGATGATTGCGGATGTAGCCGACTATTCAGAATATAAAAATTACCGTCGCGCCACAGGCTTTGTGTTTGCTGGTGTAGTTTTTGCCTTGAAGGCCGGGCTGGGTATCGGTGGGGCCATCCTGGGGTTTCTGCTTTCAGGATTTGGGTATGTGTCCGGTATCGGGGCAGAGCAAAGCGGTACGGCTATAAGGGGGATTGTACTTTCCTCCAGTCTGATTCCGGCTATGATATTTGGAATGGGAGTAGCTGCCTTATGCTTCTATCCTATTACAAAAAAATACAACGAACAGATGCAGGCGGAACTTGCTGACCGTCGCAGTAAGGCCGGTTATTAATGAAAAAGAACAAGTTATTTACCTTAAAAACTTTGTAATATGAAAATAAGATATGTAACATTATTGGCTGCCATTGCCGGATTAATGGCCGCTTGCGGCAATGACCGGAAGGCCGGTATGCAGCCGGATCCTTCGCTGAAGGAAGCAGCTTCGGGCAAGTTTCTGATGGGGGTAGCGTTGAATGTACGTCAGGCAGCAGGTCAGGATACTTGCGCCTCGAAAGTGGTAAAACGTCATTTTAATTCCATTGTGGCCGAGAATTGCATGAAATGCGAAGTGATTCATCCGGAGGAAGACCATTTTGATTTTACGGAAGCGGACCGGTTGGTTCGTTTTGGCGAGGAGAACGATATGGCTGTTATCGGGCATTGCCTTATCTGGCATTCACAGCTGGCACCTTGGTTCTGTGTGGACGAACAAGGAAAACAGTAAGTGCCGACATCTTGAAGGAGCGTATAAAAAACATATCCAGACTATTGTGACGCACTATAAAGGGCGTATAAAGGCTGGGATGTGTTGAATGAAGCCATTGAATCGGACGGCTCCTGGCGTAAATCTCCTTTTTACGAGATATTAGGCGAAGAGTACATCCCGCTTATTTTTCAGTATGCTCATGAGGCAGATCCGGAAGCCGAACTTTACTATAATGATTATGGCATGGACGGGAAGGCTAAGCGTGACAAAGTAGTCGAATTGGTAAAGATGCTGAAAGATCGTGGACTGCGCATCGACGCGGTAGGTATGCAGGGACACATGGGAATGGATTATCCGTCAGTGTCCGAATTTGAAGCCAGTATACTGGCATTTGCAGCTGCCGGAGTAAAGGTGATGGTAACCGAATGGGATATGAGTGCATTGCCCACGGCACGGATGGGAGCCAATATTTCGGACACGGTGTCTTATAAACAATCCCTGAATCCCTATCCCGACGGTTTGCCCGACTCTGTGTCTGTGGCATGGAATAACCGGATGAAGGAATTTTTCGGTCTTTTCTTGAAACATTCGAATATCATTACCCGTGTGACGGCGTGGGGGGTGACGGACGGTGACTCATGGAAGAATAATTTCCCTGTGCCCGGACGTGTGGATTATCCTTTATTGTTCGACCGTGATTGCCGGCCGAAACCTTTTGTGGAAGAACTGATTGGAAAACAGAACATTTAATAACGTAACGATATGGAAAAGAAATTCAGATACTTGGTGCCTGGAGACTATATGGCAGATCCTGCCGTACATGTTTTTGACGGAAAGCTTTACATTTATCCTTCTCATGACCGCGAGAGCGGAGTGGAGGAGAATGACAATGGTGATCATTTTGACATGTGTGACTATCATGTCTTTTCTACAGAAGATGTGATGAACGGAACAGTGACCGATCACGGAGTCGTACTGAAAGTTTCGGATATCCCTTGGGCCGGGCGTCAGTTGTGGGATTGTGATGTGGCTCGTAAAAACGGGAACTATTATATGTATTTTCCATTGAAAGACCGGAACGACATCTTCCGTATCGGCGTGGCGGTGAGCGATTGCCCCGAAGGGCCGTTCATTCCCCAGCCCGATCCCATGCGTGGAAGCTACAGTATAGATCCGGCGGTATTTGATGATGGTAATGGGAACTATTATATGTATTTCGGCGGTTTATGGGGCGGGCAGCTTCAGCGTTATCGCAACAACAAGGCATTGGAGTGTGCGGCTTTTCCGGCTGATGGTGAACCGGCTTTGCCTTCACGTGTGGTGAAACTTTCGGACGATATGCTTCAGTTTGCCGAAGAGCCGCGGCCTTTGGTTATTCTGGATGAACACGGATATCCGTTGACTGCCGGTGACAATGCGCGCCGCTTTTTCGAGGCTTCATGGATGCACAAGTATAACGGGAAATATTATTTTTCTTATTCTACGGGAGACACTCATCTGCTTTGCTATGCCACAGGAGATAATCCGTATGGTCCGTTCACTTATCAAGGGGTTATTTTGCAGCCTGTGGTAGGTTGGACTACTCATCATGCCATTGTAGAATACAAAGGAAAATGGTATCTGTTTCACCACGATTGTGTCCCTTCGGGGGGAACCACTTGGTTGCGCAGCCTGAAGGTGTGCGAATTGGAGTACGATGCGGAAGGGAAAATAAAGACCATAGAATCTGTCTAAAAATAAATCAGTGATACATCATCCGGACAGATTGGACCGGTTGCTTTGCCGGGTATTGTCCAAACAGACCGTTTGCAGAGATTCCGTTCGTCGTCCGGGACTTACAAACGGTCTTTTTATATCCGTGTTCTTCAATTACAGTATCTGGTGGCGTAATTATAATTTGTTGTAATATAGTATGTTATGTATGTATTGTAACGCAAATAAAGATTCATGTAACACGTTTGAAGCAAGATGTAACTCTACGAAAGATGCGTGTATCATGCAGAGAATTTATATTCGGCGACACTTTCTATATTTGCGTCTGAAATCCGTAAAGGAATTGGTCAATTATAATACTAGAAAGACAATTGAAAACAAAAACAAAAGCTGAAAAAGATGGTCGGGCGTGCTGATCTGCTTTAGGGGTGTTGGCTCCTCCTTTACCTCATGTAGTTCGATCAAGAAGGAAATGATTTGCCAGTTGTAGGAAAGTCTGTCGCTCTTTTCGATTACTTTAATTATAAAGGTGAGGATGATGTCTATATTTCCAATCCGCTTCCGGGAGATGATTATTTTTATAATCCCATTCTGCCGGGATGGTATTCCGATCCCAGCATTTGCACCAATGGTGAAGGCGATTATTTTCTGGCTGTTTCCACCTTTACTTATTATCCGGGTGTGCCTCTTTTCCACAGCAAGGACTTGGTGAACTGGAAGCAGGTAGGGCATATCTTGAATCGTCCTTCTCAATTAGTCAACATGGAGGGGCAACACGTAAGCGGAGGAATTTTTGCTCCGGCCATATCCTACAACCCGCATAACAAGACTTATTATATGGTTACTACCAATGTAGGGGCCGGAAACTTTTTTGTGAAGACACAAGATCCTTTTGGCGAATGGTCTGATCCTATTATGTTGCCCGAAGTGACAGGCATTGATCCCTCTTTCTTTTTCGATGAAGATGGGAAGGCCTACCTTGTCAATAATGATGACGCGCCGGACAACAAGCCCGAATACAGTGGACATCGTACCATCGTGTGCAGGAATTTGATGTGAATGCGGACAAGACGGTGGGGCCGCGCAAGATTCTGGTGAACAAGGGAGCTCGTCCGGAGGACAAGCCCATCTGGATTGAAGGTCCGCACCTTTATAAAATAAACGGGAACTACTTCCTGATGTCTGCCGAGGGTGGAACAGCCGGATGGCATTCGGAAGTAATTTTCCGTGGTGATTCTCCGACGGGCAAATTCATACCGTGGAAGAACAACCTATTCTGACCCAGCGTCAGCTGGATGCGGAGCGTCCCAATCCGGTGACGTGCGCCGGACATGCCGACTTGGTTCAAACCCGGGAAGGGGATTGGTGGGCAGTCTTTCTGGCTTGCCGTCCCATAAACAACACGTTCGAGAATTTAGGACGTGAGACTTTTATGATGCCCGTCAAGTGGAGTGAGGATGGTTTCCCCTATATGACGCAGGGGGATGATCTGGTGCCAGTCATTGTCCGCCGCGAAGGAGTGAAGCGTGACGAATCTGCCACCTTCGGAAACTTTGAAATGAATGACGGTTTCGACGGACAAACATTGGGTATGGAATGGATGACTTTGCGTGCTCCTGCTACCGGACTTTACTCGCTTTCCCAGACTCCGGGTTATCTCACTTTGAAATGTGATTCAGTCAGTGCTTCCGAAAAGAAGGTGCCGGCTTTTATATGCCGCCGGTTGCAGCATCATAAGTTCGAATGCAGCACGCGTATGTTGTTCTGTCCGCAGAGCAAGGCGGAGCAAGCGGGCATATTGTTGTTCAAGGACGAAAAGCATCAATATTTCCTGGCTGTAGGCAGGGATGACCAAGGTGAATGTATTTCCCTCAGGCAGATAGGCGATGGGGAAAGTAAGATGCTGGCTTCCGTTCGCTTGGACGACGGAGGAGTGCTTACCGACCTGAAGGTGGTTTCGCGCGGAACACATTATGATTTCTACTATGCTCGCCAGGAAGGTGTGTGGAACGTGTTGTGCAGGAACGTGGACGCCGGGTATCTGTCAACGGCCACTGCCGGAGGCTTTACCGGAACAACGATAGGCATGTATGCCACCTTAAAATAAATGACTATTTGATTTTTTGTATAACTTAAATTAATGTATTAATGAAAAATGCTATGAATTTTAGGCCGGTGGGGCTGATGCTTCTGTCCTGTCTCATTCCTCTGTGGGCATTTGCACAGAGCGTGATGGTAAAAGGTGTAGTAAAGGACACAAGTGGTGAAGCCATCATCGGAGCCAGTGTCTTGGAAAAAGGCACTACCAACGGTACGATTACCGATTTTGATGGTAACTTTGCATTGAATGTATCGAAAAACGCCGTGTTGGTGGTGAGTTTTGTCGGTTACAAGAACGAGGAAATCCCGGTAGCGGGAAAGAGTTCTTTAAAGATTACATTGAAGGAAGATTCAAAGCTTTGGAAGAAGTGGTGGTGATTGGTTACGGTAGCGCCCGCAAGAGTGACGTGACCGGATCTATTGCATCGGTAGGCGGAGAGAAGCTGCGTGAGATGCCTGCCACCAATATTACATACGCTTTGCAGAACCGCGTGGCAGGTGTGGATATGGCTCAGACTTCTTCCGCACCGGGCGCTTCCATGCAGATTCGTATTCGTGGTACCCGTTCGTTGAACGCCAGTAACGACCCGTTGGTAGTATTAGACGGAATCCCCTTTATGGGTAATTTGTCCGATATCAATCCCGGAGATATCAAGAGCATGGATATCTTGAAGGATGCATCCTCTACTGCTATCTACGGTTCGCGCGGTGCCAATGGTGTTATCCTGATCACTACACACAAAGGTGCACAGGGTAGTCCCGCCCGGTTTACTTACAATGGGTATGCAGGTATGAAGAAAGTATTCTCCAAATATCCCATGATGAACGGCAGCAAGTTTGCCGAAATGCGTAAACTGGCAGGCAAGTTCGAGAATTCGGTGGACGAGTCGGACGATGTGGATACTGACTGGCAGGACTTGATGTTCCGAGACGGTTATGTAAACAGCCACGATGTCAGCGTGTCCGGTGGTACCAACGGTGGAGGCTACAGCTTTGGCGCGGCTTACTATAAGGATCAGGGTGTCATTCCTACTCAGAACTATACCCGTTACTCTCTGCGTGGTTCTTTCGATCAGGGTGTGGGAAAATATTTCCGCTTCGGACTGGTGAACAATACCAACTATAACGTCACCAAAGGTTCCAATATCGGACTGTATGGTGTGCTTGCCATGTCTCCTATCGCTAACCCCTATAATGCGGACGGCACATTGAAACGTACCGTGAAATACAACAGTCAGGATGAGTCATTTGTATTGACCAGAGGCGTTGTGGAAGAATTGGAAGACAGTTGGCTGAGCAAGACCGAAGGCTTCGGTACGTACAACAACCTGTTTGCCGAAGTGAAATGCCCGTGGGTGGAAGGTTTGAAATACCGTGTCAACCTGGGTTTGAACTATCGTTCTACTAAAGGTGGGTCGTTCACCGGCGAAGGCATCAACAGCACTACGGCCGACACTCCGTCTACCGCTTCGCTGAACCACTCGGAAACAACCAACTGGACTGTGGAGAACCTGCTGACTTACGACCGTACTTTCGGAAAACACCAGCTGAACGTTGTCGGTATGTACTCTGCCGAACAGACTGTCTATACACGTTCGGACGTTGCCGGACGGGATATTCCTGCCGAATATTTCCAATTCTACAACATCGGGCGTGCGGAAGGCACCATTACGGTGAACCCCGACAACTGGAACTATCAGAAGAGCGGTCTGATGTCTTGGATGGGCCGTGTGATGTACACTTACGACAATCGCTATATGTTGATGGCGACTGTACGTGCCGACGCTTCTTCACGTTTGGCAAAGGGACGACCAATGGCACACTTATCCCCGCCGTATCGGCAGGATGGAACATTCGTCAGGAAGAGTTTATGGACGAGGTGGACTGGATAGATATCCTGAAACTGCGTGTAGGTTACGGACAGACCTCCAACCAGGCTGTTGATCCTTACAAGACCTGGGGACGCTTGGCAACCCGTCTTATAACTTCGGTCCTACCGGCTATGTCACCGGTTACTATGTATCCGAACTGCCTAATGCCGAATTGGGGTGGGAATATTCTTCTACATGGAACTTCGGTCTGGACTTCACCTTGCTGAGAGGACGCCTGTCCGGTACATTTGAGTATTACATTCAGAAAACCACCGACTTACTGCAAAGCGTAAGCCTTCCTTCACTTCGGGAGTAAGCAGCTATATGGCTAATGTGGGAAAGACGGAAAACAAAGGTTTTGAATTTACCTTGAACGGAACGATTCTGGACAACCATAACGGATGGACATGGGAGCAAGCCTCAACCTGTCTGCCAACCGTAACAAACTGACCGAATTGGCTTCGGGCTCCAAAGATGATAAAGCGAACAACTGGTTTGTAGGACATCCCATCGACTGTATCTACGACTATGAAAAGTAGGCTTATGGAACAGTGATGATCCCGATTTCCAATACTTGGACATTCTGGAGCCGGGTGGCAATGAAGGTATGATCAAAGTGAAATATACCGGTGATCGTGATGCCAGCGGCAAGCCGACTCGCGCCATTGGTCCCGAGACCGTCAGATTATCAGCTTGGAACCTAAATTCCAAGGAGGTTTCAGCACTCGCGTGGCCTATAAAGGCTTCGACTTGAACGTTATCACCGCCTTCCGTTGCGGAGGCAAGCTGATCAGTACGCTGCACCACAGCAACGGTTACCTGAATATGCTGACCGGTCGTCGCGGACAAGTGGATGTAGACTACTGGACACCGGAGAACAAGGGTGCCAAGTACCCGAAACCGGGTGGTATCCAGAGTGGTGACAATCCGAAATACGGAAGCACATTGGGTTATTTTGACTCTTCTTACTGGAAAGTGCGCAACATCACGTTGGGCTACAACTTCGAGAAGCAGGCTTGGCTGACCCGCATGGGCGTACAGAGCCTGCGTGCTTACCTGTCCGTACAGAATCCGTTCATCATCTGTTCTCCTTTCCATAAAGAAACCGGACTGGATCCCGAAACCAACTCTTACGGTAACGAGAATGTAGCTGTGACAGAAGGTATTCAGAAACGATTCCTGACAGTAGGTACTAACTCACCGTCCACCCGTAACTATTTATTCGGTATTAACTTAACATTCTAAATGAAAGCATGACTATGAAACCTATATTTTCAAAAATAAGAGTTTTGGGAACAGCCGCATTGGCTTTGTTTCTGACAGCATCCTGTTCAGACATTCTGGACGAGCAGCCGCGCAGCAGTTATGATCCTACTTTCTTTAAGACAGAAAAGGGAGTGGAAGGCGGTGTGACCTCCATGTATGCACACTTGCGCTATATTTACGGACAAGCTTATTATTATAATTCCTGTCTGACGGGAACCGATGAGGCAACCTGGGGATGGAGTGCCGATGGTAACTTCAAGGATGCCGACCTGTCCGGAGTAGGCAACCTGACTGCCACGACTTGCCGTTCCGACGCCTTGTGGGGAACCGCTTTCTCGAACATCAACACCGCTAACGGAGTGATAGAGAACGGTGCCGAAGTAGGAGTCAATGAATCATTGGTTTCCGAAGCCCGCTTCTTCCGTGCGTTCGATTATTTCCTGTTGGTGCAGACCTTCGGCGGAGTGCCTCTGGACCTAGGTTCCGGCGAACTGAAGTTCAATATCACTCCTTCACGTACCTCCGTGCGCAATACCGTGCCCGAAGTGTACACCAAGGCCATCTTCCCCGACTTGCTGACCGCTATCGAGAACTTGCCCGCTAATCCTCGTGTGACGGGTGGAGTGACCAAGACCGTTGCCCGCCTGTACTTGGCAAAGGCTTATCTGGCTTATGCCTGGTGGCTGAAGAATCCGAATAACATTCCTACTTATCCCGAGTGCCAGCGTACGGACCCCGACGGACACGATGCGGCATGGTACTTCCAGCAGGCATACGATGTGGCGGTTACTGCTATCGAGAACCCCGGTCCTTTCGGCTTGCAGGAAAGCTTCTGGATGGTGAATGCCGGGCCCAATGACCGTAACATGGAAATCCTGCTCTATGCAGACCATACGCAGGAAGACGAGTATTATAATGGTGGCAGCCTGAGCTACGGTGGCGGTGGTGCTCCCGATAACTTTGCCGGATGGATGATGAACTGGAACTATACCGACGCGCGTTCGGCTGATAATCAGGCTGTCATCAACCGTATTGCCGAGCAATGTTATGGCCGCCCTTGGACCGTATGGCTCCTCCGTTGGGTGTGTTTACCAAGACGTTTGCCGACAAGGTGAACGACTCCCGTTACGACGGTACTTTTACTACTGTTTATCGCGCAACTGTCTACAGCCGGACAGAACTGGGAATCGGTGACCAATGCCAACGGAATGAAAGTGAAAGAACGTGAACCTATATTCTCTTTCGTATTCCAGGATATGGATAAGATAGACTATGCAGGAGAAGGTTCTAAAGCAATCTGGGAGCAGGTACGTTGCCCGGTCGTGCCGACTGGGTATTGGGACTGGATGCGGTAGGCCGCTATGTATATCCCGGTCTTTGGAAACTCGGCCCGTATCGTACAGACAACGGCTCCGGAGCAGGACAGCCCAATGCGGGAAGTACCCGTCCGTATAACATCGCCAAGTTCTCCGAACTTTATCTGGTTGCTGCCGAAGCTGCCGTAGAAGGAGCTGCCACACAAGCCGGCAAGTCTGCCCGTGACCTGGTGAACGTGCTTCGTGCCCGTGCCGGTCGCTGGACTTACAGCAATGCCGAGTACAAGGAAGTGGATCGTGATTTCAGTGCTGAAATGACAGCCGCCACTCCGGCAACCATTGACATCAACTATATTCTGGATGAACGCAGCCGCGAGTTCTATGGCGAAGGTTATCGTTGGTTCGACTTGGTTCGTACTCAGAAATGGAACGAATATGCTGACAGTTACGTGATTTGTGGAGGCAAGGGTGATCACAATCCGCAGACTTACAGCCGTACCATCGAAGCGTTCCATTATCTCCGTCCTATCCCACAAGGACAGTTGGATGGCATGGAAATGACAGAGGAGGAAAAAGACGCTTATCAGAATCCGGGATACAGAGATTGATTTTTTGTTTTTTAAGAGTACCCGCCGTTTCTTTCTGTTTCTGATGGAAGAAGCGGCGGTCTTTTTATGGTATGGACTGCTGGGTAGGTTATCATCTTCCCATAGAATATATGTTTTCAGTTTGATGAGTATGTGGCTTCCTTCTAATAAATTTACTGTTTCACTTAGGTGGGTAAGTTTTATCACTTAAGTGATGAGGATTCTTTACTAAGGTGATGCAATTTCATCACCTCAGTGAAACGATAAATTTGTCAAGAGGAATTAGGGTATTCATCAGGCTGGTAAAGGATACTTGTACAGCTTGTTGCTGCTTGTAGTTTGCGATTGGTGGATATGGGGTCTGTCTGTTCCTGTCGGATATGTTTTGAAGTAAGGAAAGAGCTTGGGAAATATTTTTCCATCGGCTGAAAGGACTGATAGCAGACTGAAAGGACTACTGTCAGCCTTATGCATTGTGTAATAGTGAGTTATGCCGGCTGAATGGACTGAAGAAAGGTTCGTGAAATAGGTATATGTAAGAGTGTTTTGTAGGAAAAGTGTATTTGTTCATACCATTGTATCCGCAAAGTTTGCATTCGGCGGAAACTGGGTCTGTACTTGGTGGAAAAGAGAACCGGAAATTATTTTCAGTTCTCTTCCTTATTCTTATCCTGTTTCAAATGTTGTTCCATGTATATGCTGGGAGGCATTCCGTACAGATCCTTGAAAGCGGTCGAGAAATTGTTGGGATTGGTGAATCCGGTCAAATCCGCCACTTCGGCTATGGTGTACCGTTTCTTCGACAACAGTTCTGCCGCTTGTTTCAGTCGGATGTTCCGGATAAAATCCCGTGTGGTCTGGTTGGTCAGTTCTTTCAGTTTACGGTGCAAGTGCACGCGGCTGATGCCTACCTCGGTGGTAATCATCTCCACGGTAAGGTTCGGGTTGCTCAGGTTTCGTTGATGACCCGCATGATTCGTTCCATCAGTTTGTCATCGGGGGACTGTACTTCTATTGGTTGTACCTTATCCCCTTGGGTCTGTTGTCCGGTATAGGTATTGCGTAGTCGTTCACGACTGCGGATCAGGTTGGCGGCCGTTTTCCTCAATATCTCCATATGGAAAGGTTTGGTCATGTAGGCGTCGGCTCCTGTTTCCAGACCTTCCAGATTGTCTTCCTCCCGTGTCTTGGCGGTGAGCAGTATTACCGGGATGTGGTTCAGGTTCACATTTTGCTTTATTTTGCGGCATAAGGTAAGTCCGTCCATTTCGGGCATCATGACATCACTTATTACCAGGTCCGGGGTTTTATTGAAGATGCTTTCCAGTGCCTCCTTGCCGTTGCAGCTTTCCAGGGTATGGTAATCGCTTGCCAGTTCACGGCAGATATAGCGGCGTATATCTTCATCGTCTTCTACCACCAGTACTTTGTATTTCGTTTTGGTTCGTGTTTTTCCGTTTTCTTCTTCCTCGGTTTCATAAGGAACAGGAAGGACCGGAGCCGGAGTGTGGAAGAGAGGAGCTTTGTCGGCTTCCATTTCTTCTTTGCGCAGATGGGCGCATCCCAGAGGCATACGGATGATAAAGCTGCATCCCGGTTGTCCGTCCGGATTATTTTCTACACGGATGTCTCCGTGATGAAGTTCCACCAGTGAGCGGGTGAGGTGCAGCCCGATACCGGTACCTATGTTTGAGTTGTTTTGGCTATTCCGTATCTGGTAAAAGCGTTCGAATATGTGTTCTGTTTCTTTGGGGGCGATTCCTATTCCGCTGTCGGTCACGGTGATTTCGGCATACTGTTGTAATGGTTTCGGCAGGGTGGAGTCCTTACCGGTGCGTAGCCGTATGTCCACACTGCCTCCTTCGGGGGTGAATTTGAAGGCATTGGACAGGATGTTCAGGATAATTTTGTCGAAGTTCATCGGGTCCACCCACAACTTTAAGTGGTCGGCGCCCTCGTGGTGGAACTGCAAAGTAATTTGTTTTTTGTTCGCTTGTTCTGTAAAGGTTTCACACAAATCATTAATGAATCCGGTCATTTCGGTTTCACGGAAAACGAGTGACATCTGCCTTTGTCTATCTTGCGTATATCCATCAATTGGTTTACAAGCCGAAGGATTCTTTCGGAATTGCGCCAGATGATGCGGTAGTTCTTTTGCCGTTCGTGGTCTGTATCGTTTGTCATCAGTTTTTGCAAAGGACTGATGATGAGCGACATCGGAGTACGTATCTCGTGGGAGATGTTGATGAAAAACTGTAGCTTGGCTTCGTTTATCTGTTCAGCATGGATATGTTGCATCATTTCCTGCCTTATGCGGTAACGGTGTCTCACTTGCAGGATGATGCCATAGACGGCTGCTACTACCAATAAGGCATAGATCAGCATGGCCCAGCCCGATGCCCACCATGCCGGTGCGATGTGAATGGTGATTTCATCGGTGTCGGATTCCAGCAGATAATCTTCGGCTTTGATCCGGAAATGATAATCGCCGGGGGGAAGGTCGCTGAATGACACTCGGTTGACTCCTTTGGGAAGCTTGACCCAGGGGGTGTTGTTTATAGTATATAGATACGTGATACGTTCGGAATTATTTAGTTCGCGGGTAGAGAACTCGATGCTGAAAGCGTTGTCGTTATGTGACAAGTGGAAATCCCGGGCCTCAAAGACGGAGGTGTTTATGATTTCTTTTCCGCCCGACAACATTCCTTTCCTTATGGGCTGGTCGTGCAGATAGAAGTCGATGATGCGTACGTTCCATTTTTTTGCGGGATTCGTAATCTCTTGAGGATTGAAATAGGTAATTCCATTTGTACCTCCAAACCAGAGTATGCCGTTGTGGTCGGCAAAAGAGGCGTTTTTGCTGAATTCATTTCCTTGCAGGCCGTCGTCTGCATAGAAATTGCTGAACGTGTGGGTATTCAGATTAAAACGTGACATTCCGGCATTGGTGCTTATCCATAAGTTGTCCTGCCCGTCTCCTTTGATGGCATATACGGCGTTACTGGATAGTCCGTAGGCGGTGGTGTAGGTCTTTAGTTGCCGGGTTTGGGGATTCCATTCCGCCAGTCCGTCGGAACTGCCTATCCAGATGTTGCCTTGGGGGTCTTCATAAAGGGAGTGGATGATGTGTCTGGACAGGATTTCTTCAGTCTTGAATCGTCGGTGCTCAGCCTATACATCTTATTCCGTCATACGTTCCTACATAAAGGTGGTTGTCACCGGCATACAGAAGACAGCTTATCCATTTATATTTTTCGGTGGCAGCATTGAATTTAGGATCATATACAGACTGTCCTGTCTTCAAGTCATAATAGAAAAGTCCGGCTCCCATGGTGGCTATCCAGAGTCGTTTGTCCTGGTCTTCAACCAGATCATACACGCGTTGGATACGGTTTCCATGCTTGTCTGTCAGATTCTGCAGATAGCTGCACTGTCCTGTTTTCTTATCCAGTCTGCCTAGTCCGTTGGTATAGGATCCGAACCACAGATTACGTTCAGAGTCTTCATACAGGCCGAAAACGGTGGAAGGAACCGAAAAGGGGCTGTCATGTGGGGCATAATGGACTCTTTGCTTCAGTTCTGTGGTGATGCCGTATATGCCGTCGTTGTCAGTACTATCCATAATATCCTTCGTGGTCGCGGCAGAGTGAGGTGATACAGTTGAGCCGATGATATTCTTGTTTATTGATTTGTAGCCTATGTACTTGAAACTGTTGGGCTGTGCGGGAATCATCATAACCCCTTTCTGGTAAATGGCTATCCATAGGTTTCCTGCATTGTCTTTCAG
>ENA-OQAN01000500-OQAN01000500.1-human-gut-metagenome-genome-assembly--contig:-NODE-500-length-20846-cov-1.636469_pt1 | contig 20846 bp, 42 predicted proteins | sample MGYA00242735_ERZ504527 | MGnify/ENA primary metagenome ERZ504527 (study PRJEB26092, sample SAMD00036230) | human gut metagenome | host: Homo sapiens | study: EMG produced TPA metagenomics assembly of... | reverse complement strand
GCTCGTTGTGCCAGAGGGCGAACACGGCAACGGCCAGTGCGATGACCAGCGCCGCCAGCACGCAGGCGAGGCGCTTGAGGACTTTGGAGAGAGAATGATGCTTCATGGGACCTCCTGAAAAAGTAAAAAGAATATAGATAAAATACTTGAATATTCTACCACGACTTCTGTCGTGTTACAAGACTTTTGGAGATTTGGCCGGAAAATAAAAACAGGCGCTGAACGACAGCGCCTGTTCTGAGAGAGATTTAACCAAACAGTTTTTTCGTATTGTGCATATACACCGACAGCACCAGCCCCACGCAGATATACAGCATGAGCACCGAGCTGCCGCCCGCCGAGTAGAAGGCAGGGTGACGCCGATGACCGGCAGGAGGCGGAGGTTCATGCCGACGTTGACGAATATCTGGGCCATGAACGCGCCGCCGATGCCGGCGCAGATGAAGGAGCCCAGCATATCCTCGCTGCACGCTCCGGTGGCGAAGGTCTTGATGATGATGGCCAGCAGCACGCCCAGCACCACGCAGCAGCCCACGAAGCCTGCCGCGTTGCCGATCCAGCTGAAGATGAAGTCATTGTGGGCGTTGGGGACGCTGTAGTAGCGGCCGTCGAAGAAGCCGTTACCGAAGATGCCGCCCGAGCCGATGGCGATCTCGCCCCGCTGCTGCTGGTAGATGATGTTCTTCCAGACCGTCTCGCTGGGCGCCCAGCCCGTCTCGTTGTTGGGGTCGATGACCGCAAGGATGCGGTACACTGGTAGCCTTGCCGATCTTGTCACTGAAGAAGGCGAAGACCACTGCTGCCGCCGCTGCGAGGGCAGCGAAGGCCCCGATGATATACTTCCAGCTCAGCCCGGCGGCAAAGAGCATACAGCAGCCGATGATGCCGTAGATGATGGCCTGCCGTCGTCACCCTGGATGTGGATGATGCCGATCGGCACGAAGAGATGGAGCAGCAGCTTGCCCAGCTCTTTCGGCTCGTTGAGGCGGCTGCGGACATTGTTCAGATGCATGGCGAAGGTAAGGATGAAGCTTATCTTGCCAGCTCGGTAGGCTGGAAGGTGAAGCCGCCCAGCTTGTACCAGGAATAGTTGTCGGTGTCGCCCGCGTTGTAGCCGATGGTCAGCGGGCCGAGGGTCACGTTGCGGATGACCAGCGTGGGCAGCACGAGGCCGTGTTGTGGGCTATGCAGAGGTGGTCCGGCAGATGTTTCCCCACGACAAGCGCCTGATGGCCCGCCTGGAACCGCTGATCCGGGATTTTCCCGGTATGCTCTGGCAGGATGAGCGCCACCGGCAGCGCATGGAGGCGTGAAAATCCACCTGGGACACAGCAAACGCCGGGACACGCCTGCTTTCTTTGCGGTCATGTTCCTGTTCACTTCCGATGAGGACATTTACCGCCGCGCCGGAAACTGCCTGTGCAGGCGGGGCGTGGAGTTCGACTATGCAAGGCTCCATGAGATTTCTCCCCACGATTACACCTCTATATCGCTGCGCGGGGCATCTATACCAACGCGGGAGGACTGACAACCCGTGACCTGGCGGATGCCGAAGTTGTAGACGCTGCGGCACTCTGCATGATCGTGAACGCCCTGCTCATCGCCCGGTATGGCTGTGCGGTCCTGGATATTCACGAAAGGGGGCGCAAGGCATGAAACCTCTGCATCTCCCGCTGGAAGGCCACGACCTGCTGGCTGTGGAACGGTTCAAGGACGATACCCGGCACATGGCGGAATTTCTCATCCTGTCCATCCACTGCCCCCTGGGGCGCAGGGGCCAGTATAAGCGGCTGTTTCTGACCGAGGACGAGTATGCCCGGATGCGGTCCCTGGAACGCCAGGGCCAGCTTCAGATCCGCCGCCACGCTGCAATCATCGAGGGGCATATCCTGCCCGACAAACCAAAAAAAACGCCGCCATTGATGGCAGGCTCACCCATAGGAGGATTTAAGTATGGACGCTTATGAAGCATTGAAAGAAACCTTTGACGATCTGTTTCAGCAGGCGGTGGAGGAAGGCTGCTACACCGAGGACGAAGCCGCCGAGCTGGTGGAAAGCCTGGACATTTACAGTCTGTTGCAGGTGGTCCGCCATAATGCCACAACGGTGTACTCCTACATCACCCAGGGCAGGCAGGAACGGTCCTTCAACTACCGGGGCGAGGACCTGTTCCGCCAGAAGGCAACCCTGCTGTATGAGGAAACGGACCAGGTGACAATGGAGATCGTAGTGGCTACCCGCACCTTGGAGCTGTGGCTCCTGGAAGATATGTCCCTGGCCGTTGTCTCCTGCGTGAGCGTGAACTACGACCATGACGGTTACATCACGCAGTACCGCACCATCAAGGATACGCCGGTCATGGACAGCGAGCTGTGCCTGGACCTGGGCGAGCTTGTGGAGGACTTAAACGGGCTGTGCGGCCCGGTGTATGAACATACCCAGCCGGTCTATGAACCGTAACCAGTAAGGCGGCTGGCCCCAGGGCCGGGCCGCCCTTTCAGAATGGGAGTGATGAATATGGCAGTTTTTCGCGTAGAGCGCACACGGGACTATACCGTGATGAGCAACTACCACCTGAAAGATACCGGCCTGACCCTGAAAGCCAAGGGGCTTCTCTCCATGATGCTCTCCCTGCCGGATGAGTGGAATTACACCACGCGGGGCCTGGCCTCCATCTGCAAGGAAAGCGTGGAGACGATTGGCAAGACCCTCCGGGAGCTGGAAAGCGCGGGGTATCTGACCCGCAGGCAGCTTCGGGGCAAGAATGGCCGGATCACCGATACCGAATACACCATCTTTGAGAAGCCGGTCAAGCCCCAGCCGGAACCGGCCCCACCAGATACGGCTTCACCAGGTACGGAAAACCCGGATATGGTAAATCCAGATATGGAAACACCAGATATGGCTGTACCAGATACGGAAAACCCGCCGCAATTAAATACTAAGAAATCAAATATCCAAAAATCAAATACTCATGGATCAAATACTCATTCATTCTTTCCTTCTGCGCCTGCGGCGGCAGAGACGGACGGACAGACGGAAGTGATGGAGAAACGAGAAGAAATCAGGGATCAGATTGAGTACGAGCATATCTGTAATTCCCTGAACCGGGAACAGATAGACGAGTTCGTGGAAATCATGCTGGAAGTGGCGCTGACCAAAAGCCCCACCATCAAGATCGGGCGGGATGCGGAATACCCCACCGCTTTTGTTCAGCAGCGGTTTGCGAAGATCACCTGTTCCCACATCGAGAAAGTGCTGGATGGCATCCACGAAAACACCACCCGCGTCTGGAACACCAAGCATATCTGATGGCGGCGCTGTTCAATGCGCCGTCCTCTCTGGACAACCACTACACGATGCTGGTCAATCACGACCTTTACGGAGCGGCTCATAAGGCCGCCTTTTCTGCACCCCGGACATGGGGAGAAAGGAGTTTTGCATGAAACGCCCGCTTGCGTATATCACCGCCCATTGGGGCGACAACGAGTTTGAGAACACCGAAAACGCCGCCAAATACTGCCGTCTGGTCTACGAGGCCGGATTTTCCCCGTCTGCCCGCTTCTGTTCCTGCCGCTGTTTTTGAAGGACAGCATCCCCCAGGAGCATAAGGACGGGATCGACATGGCCCGCGACTATCTCCGCCGCGCTTCGGTACTGGTGGTCTGCGGCGGTACGGTGGATGAGCCATGAAGAACGACATCGCCGTGGCCGAGCGGCTGCGGATCACCGCCACCACCCTGGACGGTATTTTGACGGTCAAAGGCCAGGGCCGCGAGGATGGCGGCAAAAAGGGAGCCTGACCCATGCGGGGGAAATACCTGCTCCGCCGTCTGGTGGTCCCGCCTTAGACGGGGCCGCCGCTTTCATCCTGACAGAAGGGAGTGATTTTGATGCAGGAAGAAGTGGAAAACAGGACATTGACGCTGACGGTCAATGCCACCAAGTTCACCGGGCGGGTCCTGAAAGCGGCGCTTTCCAAGTACCTGGCCCACCGCAAGAACAAGAAGCTGCAAAAGAGCCGGGACAGCCCGGACGATGTAAAGCCATACGGCAGAGTCAGCATGGAGGACCTGAAAAAGCAGTACGGCGACATGAAGGAGATCGACCTGCAAGACAAGGGGCTTCGGAGTTTTGACCGGATTGCCCGCGAGTACAAGGTCCAGTATGCGGTCTATAAAACGGCAAAGGGCCAGTATCAGATTTTCTTCAAGGCTCCCAGCGAGGCGAGCATGAACGCCGCCTTCCAGAAGTATTCCAAGAACCGGCTGAAAAAGGAGCAGCGCCGGGAGTCGGTGCTGGGTAAGCTCAAGAAGTTCAAGGAGCTGGTGAAAGCCCCGGTCCCGAACCGTGAGAAACGGAGGGAACAGGAACGATGAGGCAGCTCGATTTGAAAAAACTTCTGCTCCCCAACCTACCCTATCTGCTGATTGGCCTCTATGCCACCAAGCTGGGCGAAGCATGGCGGCTGGCTCCGGGCGCGGACGCTTCGGCCAAGCTGCTGGGCCTGATGGATGGATTTGCCGCCGCCTTTCAGTCGGCGCTCCCCAGCTTTCACCCGGTTGACCTGCTGGTGGGCCTCTGCTGCGGGCTGCCCTGCGCCTGGCTGTCTACATTAAGGCAAAAATGCCAAGAAATACCGCAAGAACATGGAATACGGTTCGGCCCGCTGGGGGACGGCGGAGGACATCAAGCCATTTATGGACCCGGTGTTTGAGAATAACATCATTCTCACCCAGACGGAACGGCTGACGATGAACAGCCGACCCAAGGACCCCAGGACAGCCAGGAATAAGAATGTTTTGATTATCGGCGGATCTGGAAGTGGTAGAAGCCCGCACCTGACCTGCATGGGGTACGGGCCGATTGCCGTCTTAACCGAAGCCAGCAAGTAAGTTAAGAGTATCAGCGCGGAAGAAATCTGGAAGGGTTTTGCAGTCCTGACCGGAGTGGAAGGCCCGCCTTAAAAAGCGGGACACACGCAACGCATAGGGCTTGAGCCTGCCTTGCAGAATATAACAGCCCCACGAGGCCGCGCTGCCGGCTGGCTGCCGGATACGGCAGGGCAAAAAGATATGCTATGCTGGGCGTGAATGGACACGCCGCTGAAAATGGGCGAAAGCTCCAGAGGGGCCGATAAAAAGCGGCCCGGTAATCACATCAGAAAACACGCTTCTGGTTGAAGCCCAACCTGATGCAGTGTACTTCCAAGACCTATCCGACCTCCTTTGTAGTCACCGATCCAAAGGGCAGTATTCTTCATCGAGTGCGGGAAAAATGCTGCAAAAGTTCGGATACCGCATCCGTTTCCTGAACACCATCAACATGAAAAAAATCCATGCACTACAACCCCTTCGCCTACATCCACTCGGAGAAGGACATCCTGAAATTGGTGACAACGCTGATTGCGAACACCAAAGGCGAAGCAAGGGCGGGGACGATTTCTGGGTCAAAGCCGAGACGCTATTGTTTACGGCGCTGATCGGCTATATCCATTATGAGGCCCCAACGGAGGAACAGAACTTCTCCACCCTGTTGGAAATGATTAACGCGATGGAGGTCCGGGAGGACGATGAGGAATTTGAAAACCCTGTGGATTTGATGTTCAAGGAGCTGGAAAGCCGCCAGCCCGGACACTTTGCGGTGCGCCAGTATAAAAAATACAAGCTCGCCGCAGGTAAGACAGCTAAAAGTATCCTTATCAGCGCGGCGGCCAGGACCTCTATTTTTGACATTCAGGAGGTCCGGGACCTGACCGCCTATGACGAGCTGGAACTGGACACCCTCGGAGATCGCAAGACAGCCTTGTTCCTCATAATGAGCGATACCGAGGACAGCATGAATTTTTTGATTGCTATGGCCTACTCCCAGCTTTTCAACCTGCTGTGTGAGAAGGCGGATGATGTGTATGGCGGCAGGCTGCCGGTCCATGTGCGCTGCCTCATAGACGAGGCCGCCAACATCGGGCAGATCCCACGGCTGGAGAAACTGGTCGCAACCATTCGAAGTCGTGAGGTATCCGCCTGCCTCGTCCTCCAGGCGCAGAGCCAGCTTAAAGCGATTTACAAAGACAACGCCGACACCATCATCGGAAACATGGATGCCACGGTATTCCTGGGCGGCAAGGAGCCGACCACCTTAAAGGAGCTGGCGGCATCCCTTGGGAAAGAGACAATCGACACCTACAATACCGGCGAGAGCCGTGGGCGGGAAACCTCCCACTCTCTTAATTTCCAGAAGCTCGGAAAAGAGCTGATGAGCCAGGATGAGCTGGCCGTTATGGATGGCGGCAAGTGCATCCTGCAACTGCGCGGCGTAAGGCCGTTCCTTTCGGAGAAGTTTGATATTACCAAACATCCGAACTACAAATACCTTTCCGACTACGACAAGAAAAAACGCCTTCGACATAGAGCGTTTTCTGTCTGCCAGGCTCAAATTGAGGCCGGACGAACAATTTGCAGCCTATTCGATAGACCTGTCCGTGGACGAAGCCGCCGAGGAAACCGGCGGCTGATTACCTTCGAGGAAAATGTGTGCCTTCCGTAATCAATCAAAAATCAATCAAATTTTATGGAGGTACATTATGGAATTCTTTAACTCTGCTGTGGATGTTCTTCAGACTCTCGTTATCGCCCTGGGCGCTGGCCTTGGTATCTGGGGCGTGATTAACCTTCTGGAAGGTTCGGCAACGACAACCCCGGTGCAAAAAGCAGGGCATGAAGCAGCTCATGGCTGGCGGCGGCGTTGCCTGATCGGTATGCTGCTCGTTCCGCAGCTCACCGGGCTTTTCGGCTAATCTGTCACCCCAAAACCCCAGCCCCTCCCGTCCTGTGCGGGAGGGGCAGAAAGGAGGGTAAACCCCTATGGATTTTCTGTGGGATGCCATAACCGAATGGCTCAAGGAGCTTCTGGTGGGCGGTATCACGAGCAACCTGTCCGGGATGTTCGATTCCGTCAACCAGAAGGTGGCTGAAATCTCCGGCCAGGTGGGTATGACCCCCCAGGGCTGGAATGGCAGCATCTATAACATGATCCACAACCTTTCGGAGACGGTCATTGTCCCCATCGCCGGAGTGATTTTAGCGTTTGTTATGACGCTGGAATTGATCCAGATCATCACCGACAAGAATAACTTCCACGAGATCGAAACAGCGGTCTTTTTCAAGTGGATTTTCAAAACGGCCTGCGCCATCCTGATTGTCACCAATACCTGGAACATCGTCATGGGCGTGTTTGATGTGGCGCAGGGCGTTGTCAATCAGGCATCCGGCGTTATCATTTCGGATGCCAGCATCGACATCAGCTCCGTTATCACCGACATGGAGAGCCGCCTGATGGAGATGGAACTGGGGCCGCTGTTCGGCCTGTGGTTCCAATCCCTGTTTGTGGGCATTACCATGTGGGCGCTCACCATCTGCATATTCATCGTCATTTATGGCCGGATGGTGGAAATTTATCTCGTCACCTCTGTGGCTCCCATCCGATGGCGGCCATGATGGGCCGGGAATGGGGAGGCATGGGCCAGAACTACCTGCGCTCCCTGATGGCCCTGGGCTTTCAGGCATTTCTTATCATCGTCTGCGTGGGCATCTATGCGGTCCTGGTGGAGAATATCGCCCTGGATGATGACATCATCGGCGCGATCTGGAGCTGTGTGGGCTATACGGTGCTGCTGTGTTTTACCCTGTTCAAAACTGGAAGCCTCGCCAAGAGTATTTTCTCGGCGCACTAAATCGGGAGGGAAGTTTCTAAATGGCTTATGTACCAGTACCAAAAGACCTGACCAAAGTAAAAACGAAGGTCATGTTCAATCTCACCAAGAGGCAGCTTGTCTGCTTCGGGAGCGGGGCGCTTCTCGGCGTGCCGCTTTTCTTTCTGCTCAAAGGGCCTGTGGGGACCAGCACAGCGGCCATGTGCATGGTCATCCTCATGCTGCCGTTTTTCCTGCTGGCGATGTACGAGAAGAACGGCCAGCCGCTGGAAAAGATACTCCGCAACATGATCCGGGTGTGTTTCCTGCGGCCCCGGCAGCGGCCCTATAAAACCAAGAACTTTTACGCCGTTATCATGCGGCAGAACCAGTTAGACAGGGAGGTGTATCACATTGTCAACGGAAAAGCGAAAACTGACCCGCGCCGAGAGAAGGCAGATCGAGGCGCCATCGCCAGGGCGAACCAGACCGATAAAAAGCAGCTTTCGGCGCAGGACAGCATCCCTTATCAGCGGATGTTCCCGGACGGCATCTGCCGTGTCACCGATACCTTTTACACCAAGACGGTCCAGTACCAGGACATTAACTACCAGCTTTCGCAGAACGAGGATAAAACCGCCATCTTTGAGGCTGGTGCGACTTCCTCAACTACTTCGACAGCTCCATCCGCTTTCAGCTTTCCTTCCTCAACCTGACCGCCAGCCGGGACAGCTATGCGAACAGCATCAACATCCCGCCCCAGGCGATGAATTGACAGCATCCGCGCCGAGTACACGGAAATGCTGCAAAACCAGCTTGCCAAGGGAAACAATGGCCTTATCAAGACCAAGTACCTGACTTCGGGATTGAGGCGGCCAGCCTGAAGGCGGCAAAGCCCCGTCTGGAACGCATTGAGACGGATGTGATAAACAACTTCAAGCGGCTGGGCGTGGTGGTGGAACCGTTAAACGGAAAGGAGCGCCTGCGGGTGCTGCATCAGATTTTCCACATGGACGGACAGGAACCGTTTCAATTCTCCTGGGACTGGCTGGCCCCTTCCGGCCTCTCCACCAAAGACTTTATTGCGCCCAGCTCTTTCTCCTTCCCCAATGGCAAGACCTTCTGCATGGGGAAAAAGTTCGGGGCTGTCTCTTTCGTCCAAATCCTCGCGCCGGAGCTGAATGACCGGATGCTGGCGGACTTTCTGGACATGGAAAGCAGCCTGATCGTGAACCTGCATATCCAGTCGGTGGACAGGTGAGCGCCATCAAGACCATCAAGCGCAAGATTACCGACCTGGACCGGGCAAAAATCGAGGAACAAAAGAAAGCGGTCCGCAGCGGCTATGACATGGACATCATTCCCTCGGACCTTGCTACCTACGGGACGGAGGCGAAAAAGCTCTTGCAGGACTTGCAGAGCCGGAATGAGCGGATGTTCCTTTTGACTTCCTGGTCCTCAACACCGCAGACAGCCAGAGGCAGCTCGCCAACAATGTGTTTCAGGCCAGTTCCATCGCCCAAAAGCACAACTGCAGCTCACCCGGCTGGACTTCCAGCAGGAAGAAGGGCTGATGAGCAGCCTGCCCCTGGGCTATAACCAGATCGAGATACAGCGGGGCTTGACGACCTCAAGCGTCGCTATTTTTGTACCCTTTACCACCCAGGAGCTTTTTCAGGATGGCAAGGAGGCCCTGTACTATGGCTGAACGCGCTCTCCAACAACCTCATCATGGTGGACCGAAAACTCCTGAAGAACCCCAATGGTCTGATACTCGGCACACCGGGCAGCGGCAAGTCCTTCTCGGCAAAACGCGAGATTTCCAATGTGTTCCTGGTGACGAATGATGATGTCCTGATCTGTGACCCGGAGGACGAATATGCCCCGCTGGTGACGCGCATGGGTGGCCAAGTGATCCGGCTGTCCCCATCAGGGAAAGGCGTTGACGGGAAACCTCAGTATGTCAATCCGATGGACATCAACCTCAACTACTCGGACGATGATAACCCGCTGGCTTTGAAAGCCGACTTCATCCTCTCCCTGTGCGACATTGTGGTGGGGAGCAAGGACGGATTGCAGCCGGTGGAAAAGACCGTCATTGACCGCGCTGTGCGGAATGTGTACCGGCCTTACCTGGCCGATCCGGTCCCGGAGAAAATGCCCATCTTGCAAGACCTCTATGATGAGCTGCTCCGCCAGCCGGAGCCGGAGGCCAAGAGAGTGGCGGCAGCTTTGGAGCTGTATGTCACCGGCTCATTAAATATGTTCAATCATCGTACCAATGTGGAACTGGAAAACCGGCTGGTGTGCTTCAATATCAAGGAACTCGGCAAGCAACTAAAACAGCTCGGTATGCTGGTCATCCAGGACCAGGTGTGGAACCGTGTCACCGTCAACCGAGCGGCTGGCAAGACCACCCGCTACTACTGCGATGAGTTCCACCTGCTTTTGAAGGGGGAGCTTGCAAGCTGGAGCGTGGAAATCTGGAAACGCTTTCGGAAATGGGGCGGCATCCCCACCGGGATCACGCAAAATATCAAGGACCTGCTGGCCTCCCGCGAGATTGAGAACATCTTTGAGAACAGCGACTTCATCTATATGCTCAATCAGGCATCCGGGGACCGGCAGATATTGGCGAAGCAGCTCAACATCAGCCCGCACCAGCTTTCCTATGTAACCCACTCCGGCGAGGGCGAGGGGCTTCTGTTCTACGGGAATGTCATTCTGCCTTTCCTGGATCGGTTCCCGAAGGACACGGAGCTGTACCGCATTATGACCACCAAGCCCCAGGAGGTATCGGCATGAGGCAGGAACCCCGCTTACAGTTTACCAAAGAGGAACGGGCTGCCCCGGCACTGGAAAAGCCCATCCGCAAGGCAGACCGGGCGGCGGACAAGGCAGAAAAAGCGCGGGCGAAAATCCCTAAGAAGAAAATCCGCTTCGAGGAAACGGTAACGGACCCTGCCACCGGCAAGACCGTCACCCGCCTGCGCTTTGAGGAAGTGGATAAGAAAAAGCCGCCTTCCAAGCTGTCCCATCGCAGTACGGGATGCGCCTGGGAACGCGGTTCTCTCCAAAGTACACAAGGAAATCCGGGAGTCCGAGGAAGATAATGTGGGCGTGGAGAGCGCCCACAAGATAGAAGAAGCTGCCGAGACGGGCGGGCGCATGATTGAGAGCGCCTACCATTCCCACAAGCTGAAACCGTACCGGGAGGCCGCCAAAGCCGAGAAAAAGCTGGAAAAGGCCAACATCAACGCCCTTTACCACAAAAGCCTGCGGGATAATCCCCAGCTTGCCAGCAATCCGCTGTCCCGATGGCAGCAAAAGCACGCCATCAAGAAACAGTATGCCGCTGCCAAGCGTGCGGGCCAGACCGCAGGCAGCACTGCCAAAGCTGCGGAACAGACGGCAAAGACTGCCAAAACCGCCGCGAAAAAGAGTGAACAGGCGGCGCAGTTCGTCTGGCGGCACCGGCGGGGCTTTCTGGTGGGCATTGCCCTGGTGGTGATGCTCTGTTTCCTGCTCAACACCATGTCCTCCTGTTCCATGATGTTTGAAAGCGTGGGTTCCGGCGTTGCCGGTTCCACCTATCCCTCCCGCGATGAGGATATGCTGGGGGCCGAGGCGCCTACACGCAGATGGAGGCAGAGTTGCAGGACTACCTGGATAACTACGAAGCCACCCATGACTATGACGAGTATCACTTTGATCTGGATGAAATCGTCCATGACCCCTATGTGCTGATCTCCATCCTCACCGCCTACCATCAGGGAGAATGGAGCCTTGCCGAAGTGGAAGGAACCCTCTCCATGCTCTTTGAGCGGCAGTACATTCTCACCGAGGAAGTGGTGGTGGAGACACGCTACCGCACCGAAACCTCAACGGACCCGGAAACCGGCGAAACCACCAGCGAGCAGGTCCCTTACGATTACTACATCTGTTATGTGACCCTGGAAAACTTTGACCTGTCCCATCTGCCTGTCTACATCATGGGCGAGGAACAGGTGAGCTCTATGCGGTCTATATGGCAACGCTGGGCAACCGGCCCGATCTCTTTTCGAGGGCAATCCCAACGCCTCCAACAGCGGCAGCCTGGAATTTACCGACTATGACATTCCCCCGGAGGCCCTGGAGGATGAAACTTTCCGGGCCATGATTACCGAGGCGGAAAAGTACCTGGGCTATCCCTATGTGTGGGGCGGCAGCTCTCCCAGCACCAGCTTTGATTGCTCTGGCTTCATTTCATGGGTCATCAATCATTCCGGCTGGGATGTGGGGCGCTGACCGCCAACGGGCTTCTGAACATCTCCACTCCCGTTTCCCGCGAGAACGCCCGGCCCGGCGACCTGATCTTTTTCCAGGGGACCTATGACACCGCCGGGGCCTCCCATGTGGGGCTGTATGTGGGGTGACGGAATGATGATCACTGCGGGTCCCCGATCTCTTACGCAAATATCAACACCTCTTACTGGCAGCAGCATTTTTACACCTTTGCGAGACTGCCGTGAAAGAAAGGAGCTTTTGTATGAACGCCAAAATCAAGAAAATCAATGCCGAGTATGAGAAGAACGCCGCGAAGATCGCGGAGCTTCAGGCCCGGCAGAAGGAACTGGACAAACAGCGCACTGAGCTGGAAAACCTGGACATTGTGGGCATGGTCCGCAGCATGGGCATGACGCCGGAGGAACTGGCGGCCCTGATCGAAGCGTCCAAAAACGGCCAGATGGCCCCTGCCATGACGGAGAAGGAGGAAACCGGCGATGAAGAAAACTAAATCTCGTATTATTGCCAGCTTTGTGGCCGTGATGCTCTGCTTCACGGCTTTTTCTACGGTGCTTTTGCCAACGGGAACGACCCGGAGGCAAAGCCGGAAACCACGGCCAGCACCGAACAGGCCGAGGAAACGGAGGCCCCTACCACCGGCGGCATCGAAGATACTGCGGACGCAGACGAAAATGCCTCTGATACGCCGGAAACCGAAACCATGACCGAGGAAGATGTGGCCGGGCTGCTTTCCTCCCTGTTCGGCTCCCAGGTGGAAGTCACCGCTACGGACAGCGGCCTTCAGATCACTTCTAACGGCGAGGCGGCCAGCACCAGGACCGGGACCGTCACCACCAACGGCGGCAACCTAAATGTCCGCACCGGCGCGGGGATCGACAATGCCGCCATCACCCAGCTCCCCAATGGGACCGAGGTAGAGGTGATCGGCACCGAAGGCGGCTGGGTGAAAATCCTCCTGCCGGAGCGCGAGGGCTATGTGTGCGGCGATTACCTCACCATCAGCGATACCAGTACCGGCGATGGCAGCTTTTCCCTCTCTCTTGGAGAAGATGAACTTCTTCCCTGATGGAACTGTTTGGCGGCGGGGGCGGCAGCGCCCCTGACCCCGGACGGGAACCTGACCCTGATTGACGATTACGGCAGCACAACCGGCAGCGGCAAGCAGTTTATTACACTGGAAACGAAAGCCGGGAATGTCTTTTACCTGATTATTGACCGTGACGATAAAGGCGAGGAAACGGTCCACTTCTTGAACCAGGTGGACGAGGCGGACCTGATGGCCCTGGCCGATGATGCGAACCGGCCACCTGTTCCTGCACTACCCGCTGCCAGGCCGGAGCAGTCAACATGAACTGTGAAATCTGCGCTTCGGATATGACCGCCTGTGCTGGACCGGAGCCAGAGCCGGAGCCGGAAGAAACGCCTGCCGCCGAGGAAACCGAGCCAGAGCCGGAGGAAGAAAGCGGCGGCATGGGCGGCCTGCTGATTATCCTGCTGATCGCGGCTCTGGCGGGCGGCGGCGCGTTCTACTACATCAAATTCATCAAGAATAAGCCCAAAACCAAAGGCGACACCGACCTGGATGATTACGACTACGGCGAGGACGAGGAACCCACCGGGGAGGAAGATCTGGACGAGGACGCAGAGGAAGAAATGGACGATGAGTTTCCTATGGATGCGGAGCCGGAGGATGAGAAGCTATGAGATATTTCACCGACAACCCTCTGGAGCGCATGATGATGCAGGTCCCCCGCCAGGAGCGGGGGCCTGACCTGTCCCGTCCGGCCAAAGGCCACCCCTGCCACGGCTGCAAACGCTACGGGGAGGGCTGCATCCTGCCCTGTTACCGGGGTGTGATGGAACCGGCGGCGATGAAACCCAAAGGAAGGAGCGTGAACCTATGAGCCGCTTAGTGATTGCAGAGAAGCCCTCTGTGGCGCAGAGCATCGCCTCTGTGCTGGGGGCGGGGAACCGAAAGGACGGCTATCTGGAAGGCGGCGGGTATCTGGTGAGCTGGTGTTTCGGCCACCTGGCGGAGCTTTCGGATGCCTCCGCCTATAACCCGGACTATGCCAAGTGGCGCTATGAGACCTGCCGATCCTGCCGGAGAAATGGCAGTATTCGGTGGCCGCCGACAAGAAAAAGCAGTTTGACCTGCTGAAAAAACTGATGGAGCGGTCCGATGTGACCGAGGTGGTGAACGCCTGCGATGCCGGGCGCGAGGGAGAGTCTATCTTCCGCACCGTTTACAACCTGACCGGCTGCAAGAAACCCATGCTCCGGCTGTGGATTTCCAGCATGGAGGATGCCGCCATCCGGGAGGCTTTTCGGCCCTCAAACCGGGCGGCGACTATGACGGGCTGTATGCGTCCGCCCTGTGCCGGTCCAAAGCCGACTGGCTGGTGGGCATCAATGCCACCCGCCTTTTCAGCGTACTGTACCACCGCACTTTGAACATCGGGCGTGTGATGTCCCCGACGCTGGCCCTGATCGTCCAGCGGGAGGCCGAGATCAGCGCCTTCAAGCCGGTTCCGTTTTATACACCGGTCTTGGACTGCGGCGGATTTTCTGCCGCCGGCGAGAAATGCGCCGAGAAAGCGGCGGCCCAGGCGGTGGCGGATGCCTGCAAAGGCCAGCCCGCCCTGGTCCAGACTGTGGAGCAGAAAGAAAAATCAGAAAAACCGCCTGCCTCTATGATTTGACAACCCTCCAGCGGGATGCCAACCGGCAGCTTGGCTACACGGCCCAGCAGACCCTGGACTATCTCCAGGCATTGTATGAAAAGAAGCTCTGCACCTATCCCCGCACCGACAGCCGATATTTGACCGTCGATATGGAAGGGACGGTTCCGGCTCTGGCGGCTGCGGCGGCGAAGATCTGCGGGGTGGCTGTGCCGGACACCGTTCTGGCCGCCCAGGTATGCAACAGCGCCAAAGTCACCGACCACCATGCCATCGTCCCCACCGAGGGAGCTGGCCGGGCGGATGTGGAGGCCCTGCCTGCCGGGGAACGGGAAATCCTGCGTCTGGTGGCGCGGGAGCTTCTGTGTGCCACCGGCTCCCCTTACCGCTACCAGGAAACGGCTGTCACCCTGTCCTGCGGCGGGAACCAGTTTTCTGCCAAAGGAAAGGCCATCACCGATCCGGCTGGAAAGCCTATCAGCGGGAAAAGGTAGACCCGGCAAAAGAAAGCGTCCTGCCGGACGGACTGACAGAAGGAATGACGCTCCCCGTCACCGCTGTCACCATCAAAGAGGGCAAGACCACCGCCCCCAAGCACTATACCGAGGACACGCTGCTCTCCGCGATGGAAACGGCTGGCGCAAAGGATATGCCGGAGGATGCGGAGCGCAAGGGCATCGGCACACCGGCACCCGCGCCGGTATCTTAGAAAAGCTGGTGTCCACCGGCTTTGTGGAGCGCAAGAAACAGAAAAAGACCACCAACCTCATCCCCACGCAGATTGGCGTTTCCCTGATTACTGTCCTGCCGGAGCAGCTTCAATCGCCGCTTCTGACTGCGGAATGGGAACACCAGCTCAAAGAGGTGGAGCGCGGTGAAGTGAAGCCCAGCGAGTTCATGGACGGTATCTGCAATATGCTCCGTGACCTGGTGGGGACCTACAAGGTGATTGACGGTTCCCAGGTGCTTTTCCCCTCTGACCGGGAGACGGTGGGCAAATGCCCCCGCTGCGGCGGGGCTGTCACCGAGCGCAAGCAGGGATTTTTCTGCGAAAATGCTGGCTGCCGGTTTGCCCTTTGGAAAAACAGCAAGTTTTTCACAGCCAAGAAAAAGAACCTTACCAAGACGGTGGCCGCCTTTCTCCTGAAGGATGGCCGTGTGAAGCTCACCGGCTGCTACTCGGAGAAAACCGGCAAGACCTATGATGCAACGGTGGTGATGGAGGACACGGCGAAAAAACCAACTTCAAGCTGGTGTTCGGGAATGGATAAGCCTCGCATGACGGAGGGCCAGCTCCGGCGCGCCCGGAAACTGATCCGCCGCCTGTGCGCCAACTATGATGAAGGAAACTGCCTGGCCCTGGATGAAGGCGAGGGATGCGTCTGTGTGCAGAGCATTTCCTACTCCCTTCTCTGCCGGTATTTTAAGGAGGCGGTTCTGCCTGTGGATGCGGAGCTGTGCGCGGCCATCGGCCAGGGAGCCGATGATCTGAAACGCTGCCGGGCCTGCGGCAAGCCCTTCCAGGCCAGAAGCAATCGGGCTTTGTACTGTCCCCGCTGCGCCGCTTTTGAACAGCGGAAGAAAACCCGTGAACGGGTGCGCCGCCACCGGGGGCAGATGTAACGCTTTCGGGGCCGGAAAGCCCAGGTATTTCAAGGCATTTCCGGCCCCGTTTGTGCGTTGCCGTATGTTTTCCCCTGAACCCCTCAAAACCGTGTTTGAAACCGTTACATTTCCGCCCCCGCAAGGGATGAGTTTTCTTCCCCTGCGGGGGCTTATTTTTTCAGGAAAGGAGCTGAAATCTCATGCTGATAAGCCCACCAACAAGGAACGCCTGAAAGAACTGGGTGAAAAGATCGAGGCAGGCATCCGGGAAGTGTTTGACAGCGGTAAGTATGCCGAGTATCTGAAAGTCATGTCCCGCTTTCCCACCTACTCCGTCAATAACCAGATGCTGATCCGCTTACAGCGCCCTAACGCGACCAAAGTGGCCGGTTACAACAAGTGGCAGCAATTTGAGCGTCATGTAAAGCGGGGCGAACATGGCATCACGATTATCGCCCCTACACCCTACAAGAAGAAAATCGAGGAACAGAAGCTCGACCCGGATACCAAGGCCCCGGTGCTGGACGCCAACGGCAAAGTGGTGATGGAGGAAAAGGAAATTGAAATCCCCACTTTCCGTCCCATCAAAGTGTTTGACTACGCACAGACCGAGGGAAAACCGCTGCCCCAGCTTGCCGCCGATTTGTTCGGGAATGTCCAGCACTACGAGGCTTCATGGAGGTCCTGCGGCGCACTTCGCCGGTTCCCCTGACCATCGAGCCGATGCAGGACAATATGGACGGCTTTTTCAGCCCCACCACCCAGCGCATCGCCATCCGGCAAGGATGAGCGAGGTCCAGACCGTATGCGCCTGCATCCATGAGATGACCCATGCCACCCTGCACAACTATGAAAAGCAGCGGTTGGAGGCCACTGCCGGGGACCCGTCCAAGGAACCGCCAAAGCCCAAGCCGCACCAGATCGAGGAAATCGAGGCGGAAAGCACTTCTTACATGGTCTGCCAGTATTTCGGCATCGAAACCGGGGAGAACAGCTTCGGCTATGTGGCTCTTACTGCAAGGACCGGGAGCTGTCGGAGCTTCGGGCCTGCCTGAATACCATCAACAAAACTGCTGGCAGCATGATTGCCGGTATCGAAAAGCACTTTGCCGAGGTCTGCAAGGAACAGGGCATTGACCTGTCCGAGCAGAAAAAAGGAGCCAGAGCAGACGGCTCCGGCTGCGGAAGAACCGGCAGCGGAGGAACCCGCCGCGCCGGAGCTGGACCCCATCGACCGGCTTGCCTCCGACATCGACCAGTTTGCCTTTGAGTTTGACCCTTATGAATATCGGGACCAGGTGGAGGACCGGGAGCTGCGGTGAAAGACCTTGCGGCTTCTCTCCGGCATGGCGGAGCGCATAGTGTCCAGGAATGGCTTCAAAGCGTCCTGGATGAAAATGAGCCGGGGGAAGATACCGCAAAGGCTGCGGAGCTGATGCAGCGGCTGGATCAGCTTGCGCCTGTACAGGAAAAACTGCTGCTTCTGGATGAAGCGGTGTATCTGCATCTGCAAACCACCGAGGGCGGCTATGACTACACCCTCTATGACAAAGACACCCTCCACCAGATGGATGGCGGCCAGTTGGACGCGCCGGAGCTTCCCCTGTCCACCGCCGCCTTGGAAATCTGCGAGATGCACGACCTGGGCGGCCAATCCATCAAGTATGCGCCCCTTGCCATGATCGAAACCTTGCAGGAGGCGGCCTATCAGCAGATGCAGGAGGCAGCGGCTCAGGCCGCGCCCCGGAAAGTACCATGCTGCCGGATGCCCGGAGCAGGCGCTGGATGAGTACCCTATGCCGGACCCGATGCTTACACTGGACGACCTGGAAAAGTGCGGCTACCGGGACGGGGATATGCTCCCCCTCTCTAAAGAGCGGGCGATGGAGCTTTACGAGCGGGATCTGACCGTATATGCGGTGGTGGATGGCGGCAGCGCGGAGATGCTGTTTGACCGGGAAGAATTTGACACCCAGGCCGCCGGGACATGTATGCCGTCTCCCGCGAGGAATGGGAGGAAAGCCCGGAGTTCGATGCGCGGGTGCAGGACCGACTGAACCATCAGGAAGAACGGGAACGGGCATTTCTTTCCCATGAGGGGACTGCTTCGCCATTTACCAGGTGGCCGAGAATGACCCGCAGAGGCTTCGTTTTATGAATATGGACTGCTGAACGCCCATGACCTTTCTGTGGAGCGTGGCAACTACGATCTGGTCTATACCGCTCCGCTCCCGGAAACCGGCAGCATTGACGGGCGGCTTCACAAGCTGTTTGAACAGTTCAACTTTCACCGTCCGGCAGACTTCCACAGCCCATCCATGAGCGTCAGCGACATCGTTGCGATAAAAAGGGATGGCGTGGTATCCTGCCATTACTGCGACAGCGTTGGCTTTCAGGAAATCCCCGGCTTTCTTCCGTCCAATCCGCTGAAAAATGCGGAAATGACCGTTGAAGATGATTACGGCATGATTGACGGCATCATCAACAACGGCCCCAAAGCAACGGTGGCGGAGCTGGAGGCGCAGGCAAGAAGCGGACAGCCCCATTTCCCTGATGGACCTGGCAGATGCCGTCCACCGGGAGGAACGGGACAAGAAAAAATCTGTGATGGAACAGCTCCGGCAGAGTCCGAAACAGGAGCGGAAAAAGACAGCGCCCAAAAAGAGCGCGGAAAGGGAGCTTTGATATGAACAACTTTACCTTTGAAGAAATCAACCTGATGTGCATTTACAATTCCGGGGACGGGACCCGCCAGGAGCTGATCGAGGCCCTCACCGAGATGCGCGGCTACCTGGGCGCAGATGAAACGGAGCTTTTGGAGCTTACCGACTCTGCCCTTGCAAAGCTGTCCGCCATGACCGATGAAGCATTTGCCGAGCTGGAACTGTACCCGGATTTTGACAGCGAGACAATGCCTATGATGAGTAACCTGGAATTTTATTCTGCGATGGCCAGCTACACCGCCACCCACCTGACGGATAGCTGGCAGAGGTGGACAGCATTTCTCACCACCGCCTCCCGGCTGTATAAGTACCCCTTCCACGAGCAGCTTATGATCTTCGCCCAGCGCCCGGACGCAACGGCCTGTGCGGAATATGACCTCTGGAACGACACCATGCGCCGGTATGTGCGGCGCGGCTCCAAGGGCATCGCCCTGGTAGACAATTCCCGCGAAAAGCCCCGACTTCGGTATGTGTTTGATATTTCCGACACCGGCCTGCGGAAAAATTCCCGCCACCCTTTCCTGTGGGAGCTTCGCCCGGAGCATGAGGCGGCGGTGGCCCAGGCGCTCACCGAGCGGTTTGGAGCGCAGCCGGAAAATAACCTGGTGGAACAGCTTGAAAGTATCGCGGCCCAGCTTGTCAGCGAGTATTGGGTGGAACACAAGCGGGACATCCTCGACATCGTTGACGGGAGCTTTCTGGAAGGCTATGATGAATTTAACATCGGAGTGCAGTTCAGAAATGCCGCAACGGTCAGCATTACCTACTCGCTGCTGTCCCGGTGTGGATTGGAGCCGGAAGGCTACTTCGACCATGAGGACCTTTTTAAGTATCTTCGATTTCAACACCCCGGAGGCGGTGGCCGCCCTGGGAACGGCGGTCAGCCAGAGCAACCAGCAGGTGCTTCGGCAGATCGGCATTACCATCCAAAACTATGAACGAGCCAAATTCGCGGAAAGGAGCGTCACACATGGAGAACAACCTGACTTACACCAAGAACGGAGATTATCTGATCCCCGACCTGAAGCTGGAGGACACGAAGCCCTGGGCCGGTACGGGAGGATGCGCCGGGATTATCTGAAGGAGCATCGGCCGGTCCTGTTCAACGCCATGATGGTGAACGGGAAACTGTACCCGCACCTGAACGAGATCGAGCAGACCATGAACCGGCGTCTGGAGCAGATGATGCCGGAGCTGATGCAGGCAGCGGGCGTGACGGAGGAACTGAAAGCCCGCGATCCGATGACCTGGGTGGGGCTGATGAACAACTGCAAAGCTCAGGCGGAGGAAATTCTTCTGACGGAACTTATATACAGCTAACCCTGTTCCCCTCGGAACAGGAACAAATACGGCGGATTGATGAAGGGCCAGGCGTTTTCGCGTCTGGCCCTTCTGCTGTCCCGGAGCCGGAACCGGCCCCGCCAGCACCGGCGGCCCCTCGCCGGGCGCTTACCCAGGCCGACATTGATGCCGCCATCCAGGAATGGAACGGCAATATCGAGAGCAAGCACGCGGTTGTCCGCTACATGAAGGATCATGCCCGTGAAAAGGACACCGCCGCCTGGCTGCGGCAGGAATACGGCGATGCGCTGCCTGCCTTTCCCGTCACAGCGGACGGAGCGGCGGGCGATGTGCCGTGGCCCAAAGTACAGCGCCGGATCGCCCAGCTCATCAAGGAGGACCGCTTCTATACCCAGGAAGAACAGGACCGTTTTGACAACATCGACCCTATCGCCATCCGGGAGGCTCTGGCCGAGCGTGGGATCGTGGACGGCCAGGTGGCGGACCCGGAAAAGCTGGACAATGACCCTTTCATCCGGCAGGTGATGCAGGATGTGGAGGCCATCGCAGCCGAGGAAC
>ENA-OQAN01000499-OQAN01000499.1-human-gut-metagenome-genome-assembly--contig:-NODE-499-length-20869-cov-2.052840_pt1 | contig 20869 bp, 29 predicted proteins | sample MGYA00242735_ERZ504527 | MGnify/ENA primary metagenome ERZ504527 (study PRJEB26092, sample SAMD00036230) | human gut metagenome | host: Homo sapiens | study: EMG produced TPA metagenomics assembly of... | reverse complement strand
CTATTTTTTGAAAGAGAGAACCTATAATGACCTTATAGCCAAACCCACTAGGTTACCAAGACAACTAGTTTTTGAATAGTCCAAGTGGTTATTGCTGTATTTATTTTTGACAAGAAAGGAGAAATAAGAATGCGAACTAAGGCATATGGCGAAGAGCTGACTGCTGAAACCTTAGAAAATGTCACAGGGGGTGATTTTGTATCTAGACCTCAAACCTTACCTGAACGATTGGGTTGGAACAAATGGTGGTTGAAAAGAAAATACCCTTATGGTGATTAAAAGTTACCATGAGCACCAAGTATGGGAAAGAGAAATATGGATAAACAGAAGAATAATCTTATTAGAAGTTTAAGCATTGTTATCGTGATCGTCTGGCTATTTATTGTGATGATAAATGCTACGCTAAGTTTCACCGAAGGCGATGCTTTATTGACCATTGTCTCGTCTGGTCAACACTTTCGCTAGCTTTTTCTTTGTTTGCGCTTAGGGTAGCGGGTAAGGACAAGGAGAAATGATTTTCTCTGCTAATTACTATAGTCTCAGGTTGAGTTTATATACTTAGCCTTTTCTTTTGTCTTTTAATCCTATGGAATGGTGACATCTATGTCACTATTTTTTTATCTTGTTAAGCTCTTATAATGAAGTCATAGCTTGAACTTAGTTGTTAAAGCGCTAATTAAATAGAAAAAGGAGAGAAACATGGTAATTAGTGTCATGGTACCCTTGCTTTTGTTAATGGGTAAAAAGTAAGATGTCACACAGTAAACAAATAAGGAGAACACATGAAGAAAATACAATTTATTTTGATGGCGAGTTTTGTTTTAGGTACTTGCCAGTTAGCAGTGCTTAGTGGAGCAGCGGACGAGTTAGATGTTAAGGAATCTACAATCGAATTATCCAATAATTTTGTTGAGAATAGTCAGGTAGATAATGTACAGAATTCTTCCGAAACAGCCTCCGAACAAGTGGTTGAGAAGCTGAATCTAATAGTGAGGCAAAGGAAAATTATCTTCTTCCGTCATCACAGACAGGAGTGGCTGAGACAGAAGTGAGGTCCGAAGAGGTTTCGGTTGAAACTTATGAAAAGAATCTTGAAAACCTGAAGCAAGTCTCTTACAGTGATGTCACAAATATGTTGACTGAAGATGGTGGGGACCATATCCTTTATGTTGGCCGGCAACCTGCTATTATTGTCGTCAAAATTCTCCAGTTTTGAAGGATTTCAATACCTGATTGATGGTCAGCTTCTTTATTACAATACAGATTCGGATCAGTTGGACCGTGAGTCTCGTAAAATACTATTTGATAAGCTAGGTATTCCAGGGACTCCAAGTGTAATTCGTCTCAAAAATGGTCAATTGGTTTCTGGCTATCTTGGCAGTGCTCCAGATGCCCAAGCTATTTATCAGGCTGTTTTAAGGAAGAAACTGAGAAAACAGAGACACCAGAGGGAACAGAGGTAGTAGAGAAGGCGGAAAATCCCTTACCTGAATCCCCCTCTGAGGATACTATCAAGGATGGTGGCGAGAATACAGTTAATCATACAGACCAGTCTGTTAATAGCCTAATGTTTCAAATTAAGCAAGTTTTTAGGAATCTAACAGACCTGCTTATAAGTCTTTTAGGGAAATTTATCTAACAGACTACTTTCTACGTCGAGAAATAAAAGAATTTATCAAATATGATTACCAACTATCTACGAAAAGCGAGCCTTTGTATAATGCTAATAAAGTCAGAGTTTCATCTGGCTTTTTCTTTATGACATCAAAAAAACAATCTAAAATGTCAATTTAATCCTTTAAAGTCTGAAAATTTGGTATAATTAACCTAAAATACCAAAGGAGTAATTCATAATGCAACGTAGACTTGAACGATTTGATGCTAAACTTGCCCAATCAGGCCTTGATGCCTTGTTGGTGACAGGACAAAAAAATATCTATTATTTAACAGATTTCTGGGGGACAAATGCGACTGTCTTCATTACTAAGAATCGTCGCCTCTTCTTAACGGATTCACGTTATACCCTCATTGCCAAACAATCTGTGCATGGCTTTGATATTATTGAAACTAAGGATCCACTTAAGGATATTGTTAAAATTATCGAGGCTGATAAACTTGAAACTATCGGTTTCGATAATCAGGTGTCATTTGCTTACTACCAAGGTCTTCAAGCGATTTTTGAAGGCTACACTTTGTCACCACAAAGCAACTTCATGGAAGAGTTGCGTATGATCAAGGACGAAAAAGAATTGGCAACTATCCGTAAGGCTTGTTCTATCTCAGACCGTGCCTTTACAGATGTGCTTGATTTCATTAAACCAGGTCAAACAACAGAGCTACAAGTGGCAAACTTCCTAGATTTCCGTATGCGCGAGTACGGAGCTTCAGGGATTTCCTTTGAGTCTATCATTGCTTCAGGTTACCGTTCAGCTATGCCTCACGGGGTTGCTTCAGAAAAGGTTATTCAATCTGGTGAGACCCTGACTATGGACTTTGGATGCTACTACAACCACTACGTTAGCGATATGACTCGTACTATCCATATTGGTGACACTACTGATGAGGAGCGTGAAATTTATGATATCGTTTTACGTTCTAACCAGGCCTTGATTGATGCGGCTAAGGCTGGCATGACACGTCGTGACTATGATAAGGTTGCGCGTGATGTTATTGTCGAAGCGGGGTATGGTGATTACTTTACACATGGTATCGGACACGGTATCGGTCTTGACATTCACGAGATTCCTTACTTTGGTAATTCCGATGAAACTATTGAAGCTGGTATGGTCTTGACGGACGAGCCAGGTGTTTATTTGGCTGATAAATATGGTGTTCGTATCGAAGATGACATCATTATCACAGAGAATGGTTGTGAATTGATTACCCTTGCGCCTAAGGAATTGATTGTTCTCTAAGATTTGGAGGAATACTTTATGCCAAACCGTTTATCTTGGCAAGATTATTTTATGGCTAATGCAGAGCTGATTTCTAAGCGTTCTACGTGCGACCGTGCCTTTGTTGGGGCTGTTTTAGTCAAGGACAAGCGTATTATCGCTACAGGTTATAACGGCGGGGTTTCTGAGACTGATAACTGTAACGAAGTAGGTCACTACATGGAAGATGGTCATTGTATTCGTACGGTACACGCAGAGATGAATGCCCTTATCCAATGTGCCAAAGAGGGGATTTCTACCAAAAATACAGAGATTTATGTGACGCATTTTCCTTGTATCAACTGCACCAAAGCTCTCTTGCAAGCTGGTATCGTAAAGATTACTTACAAGGCCAATTATAGACCGCACCCATTGCGATTGAGTTGATGGAACAAAAGGGTGTTTCTTATTTGCAACATGATGTTCCAGAGGTTCACTTAGGAATGGATGACTAGTTTGTTCTTTGAAAAAAGCTTGAGGATTGGGCTTGAATCTATAAAACATTTGAGCCATGCTGTCATTTATGGTAGAATAAACTGATAATAATTTTTTTACAAAGAGGTATTTAATAATGATTGAAGCAAGTAAACTCCGTGCGGGTATGACTTTCGTAACTAACGATGGCAAATTGATCAAAGTTCTTGAAGCTAGCCACCACAAACCTGGTAAAGGTAACACAATCATGCGTATGAAATTGCGTGATGTTCGCTCAGGTTCAACTTTTGATACTAGCTACCGTCCAGAAGAAAAATTTGAACAAGCAATCATCGAAACAGTACCAGCACAATACTTGTACCAAATGGATGATACTGCATACTTCATGAACACTGAAACATATGACCAATATGAAATTCCAGTAGCCAACGTTCAAGAAGAATTGAAATTTATCCTTGAAAACTCAGAAGTAAAAATCCAATTCTACGGAACAGAAGTTATCGGTGTGCAAGTACCAACAACTGTTGAATTGACTGTTACTGAAACACAACCATCAATCAAGGGTGCAACAGTTACAGGTTCAGGTAAACCTGCAACACTTGAAACTGGTCTTGTGGTTAACGTTCCAGACTTTATCGAAGCTGGTCAAAAATTGGTTATCAACACAGCTGAAGGTACTTACGTATCACGTGCCTAAGCCCAACTAAGTCTTTCAAACCACTGGTTTGAAGGCTTTATTTTCCAAACTAACGGAAAGGAAACATGCGATGACTACAGAAAATATCGGTGAAATTGTAATTGCCCCTCGCGTGCTCGAAGTGATTACAGGTATCGCTGCAACTAAAGTGGAAGGTGTTTATGCCCTTCAAAATAAAAATGTTACGGATAGTCTCAGCAAAACAAGCTTGGGACGTGGTGTTTACCTCCGAACAGAAGAAGATGGTACTGTAAATGCTGATATCTACGTCTCACTTCAGTATGGGGTTAACGTACCAGCGGTTTCAATTGAAATTCAAAAGGCTGTTAAAGCAGCTGTCTATGATATGGCAGAAGTGGCAATTTCAGAAGTCAATGTTCACGTTGAATCTATTGTTACTGAAAAGTCACCAAAACCAGACTTGGCTGAATTGTTTAACGAGGATTTTTTGAATGACTAACATCTTTAAAGATTCACGTCGTGACCTTCGTGAGCGTGCTTTTCAAACGCTTTTTGCCCTTGAATTTGGTGGAGAAGCTCTGGAACAAGCACATTTCGCTTACACTTATGACAAGCCAATTGACGAAGAAACTGAAGTTGATGTACCAGCTTTCTCCTTAGCCTAGTAACAGGTGTCCGTGAAGAGTTGGCCCAACTTGATAGTCAAATTGAAGAAAAGTTGAAAGAGGGTTGGAGCCTCTCACGTTTGATTGTGACAGATCGTACTCTCCTTCGTTTGGGACTTTATGAAATCACGTCATTTGAAGAAACACCAGGACGTGTAGCTATTAACGAAATCATTGAAATCGCTAAAAAATATTCTGATGAAACATCTGCTAAGTTCATTAATGGTGTACTTAGTCAGTTTGTGACAGATGAAGCATAAGCAAAAGAAGTTGAGCGTTGTTTCAACTTCTTTTTTTCTACAAATGTAACAAGAAAAAAGTCGCAAGCGGAGATTTCTTGCGACTTTTATTTATATACTGCCACCAGCAATCAGACTCACTGGAAGTACATAATCACGATTAACTGTTTTGCCTTTAATTTTCTTGAGAAGAATTTCGACACAAAGCTTAGCAATTTCATCCAAAGGTTGTTGGATGGTTGCTAACTCTGGGTAGAAGTGACGGATAAAGGCGGTACCGTCATAACCGATGATTTTTAGGTCATCTGGGATAGAAAGTCCCAATTGTCTAGCTATCTTCATAACCAAGATAGCTGTTAAATCGTCCGAAACAAAGATGCCATCTGGTTTTTCACGAGAGATAATAGATTTGATTTCTAATTCTCGTCGCATGAGAGACAAATCGTTTGGAACAGGACAAATAATACCTTTCTTGTCCAATTCATAATTAAAACCTAGTTGACGAAGTTCTGTTGGAGAATCCGAATTATCATAGCCTGTAATCATGACAATGCGTTGACAGCCAGCCTTGACCATAGCTCTTGCGGCTAACTTGCCACCTTCAAAGTTGTCAGACGAAACAATAGGAATCTTTGGGGCGAGATTACGGTCGAAGGCAACGATGGGAGCTTCAACCTTCTCATAATCCTCAATACCAAGATTGTGACTAGATGAGATGATGCCGTCACATTGGTTGGCGGCAAGCATTTCCAAATAGTCCCTCTCCTTGTTAGGATCATGCTCACTGTTACAAATAATGGTTTTATAGCCTTGCTTAAAGAGTTCATCCTCAAGACGTTCAATAAGTTCGGCATAAAATACATTGGAAATATTTGGGAAAATCAAGCCAACGAGTTTGGCCGACTTTCCTTGAAGACCTCGAGCTAAATTATTAGGTTTATAGTTGAGTTCTTGCATAGCAGCGTGAACTTTGTCAATGGTCTTCTGTGAGAGGTAGCCCTTTTTGTTTATGACGCGAGAAACTGTGGTTGGGCTCACACCAGCCAGTTCGGCAACGTCAGTAAGCTTTGCGACCATAAATCACCTTAGTATTTCAAGTTGAAGTAGTGTCCAGAAACGTTTCCTGACGTTACTTTGATACCAGTTTGTTCTGTACTTGGGAAAACACGACTAGTGAAGACTTTCTCACCTTTGTTGAAGAAAATTTCAACGATTGAGTTATCTACAAAGATGTTTGCTGTTGCAGCTTGACCGGCATCAAGAGCGCATTCACGGCTTGTGCCAAAGTCAGTAGCATATTGTTCACCAGCTTTAGAACGGTCAAGGATAACTTTTCCGTTTTCAGTATCAACTGTAAGTGACAAGCCATTTCCTTCTTGGTCTGCGAAGAGGACAAGTTCTGTTTGAGTGTTAGCTTCAAAGTTAAGTTCAAGCTCGTAAGTGTTAGTTGTTGCCGTTTTTTCAGAGAAATCTTCTTGGCTAGCACGTAAGCTTGTAATGGCTTCGACTGGATATTGGTAGAGTTTGCCATCTTTAATAGACAATTCTTTAACCAAGCTCATAGCCCCTTGGTAGTCGTATTTGTCAGTTGGATAGTCCACATCTGGAAGACCGATCCAGCTGACAATAAGGGCACGACCATCTGGAGTATTAAAGCCTTGAGTTGCATATGCTTCAAATCCGTAGTCCAAGTTGATAATTGGTGTGCCATCAACGAGGGCAGGTTTTTCTGTGTCGAAATCTTGGAAAATCTTATAAGTGTTAGGGTAGATGTTACCGTAGTCAAGTTCAGCTTTATCAAGACCTTGTGGGCTATAAAGAAGAACAGGTTTGGTATCTACAAAGACAAGGTTAGGACACTCAATCATGTATTCTGAGCCAGTACCACCAAAGTCTAGGTCTCCAACTTCAACCCAGTTTTCGACATCATTATCAACAGCTTTGTAAAGTTTGATAAAACCTTGTTTATCGTGGTTTTGAGCACCTACGATAGCGTAGAATTGTCCCTTGTAATCGAAGATTTGAGGGTCACGGAAGTGCCCAGTAGCGTCAGCAGGTTGTTTGATAAGAACCTTGTCGAATTTTTCGATTTTGCCGTCTTTATCCATCCAAGCGCCGATTTGACGTGGGTCACGAATCCAGTTTTCATCACGAACGTTCCCAGTATAGAAGATAAAGAGTTTATCACCGATTTGATAAGCAGAACCTGAGTAGGCACCGTGCTATCATTTTCATGGTCTGGCAAGAGTTTGACACCAGTTTCTGTAAAGTGAACCAAATCTTCAGTTTCAGTATGCACCCATTGTTTCAAACCATGAGCAGCTCCAAATGGCCAACTTTGGTAGAAAAGTTGGAACTTACCATTAAAGTAAGAAAAACCGTTTGGATCATTAAGAAGCCCTGTTTCTGGTTCGATATGGTAACTTGCACGCCAAGGTGATTTAGCGACATTTTCTCTAATCTTTGTTTTTTCTTCGTCTGTCCAATCAGCGTATGGACGGTAACGAACTTCTGTTGGTAGATTCATATAAAGGGATCTCCTAATCTATTTGTTAGTAATATAGTAAACGTTTTACCTAGAAAAATCAACGATTTATCATAAAAAAATAAAAAATTATGCTAAACGGTTGACATATGACAGAAAGATGCTAAAATAGTTACCGTAAAGAAAAGCTAAACGCTTTCATACCAAATTTTATTAAGGAGAATTTTGCAAATGGATAACAAACAAATTGCAAAAGAAGTCATCGATGCCCTCGGTGGACGTGAAAACGTCAACAGTGTTGCTCACTGTGCGACTCGTCTACGTGTGATGGTCAAAGATGAAAACAAAATCAATAAAGAAAAGGCTGAGAACATTGAAAAAGTTCAAGGTGCTTTCTTTAACTCAGGTCAATACCAAATGATTTTTGGTACAGGTACTGTTAACAAGATTTACGACGAAGTCGTTGCTCAAGGTCTTCCAACAGCATCTAAAGACGAACAAAAAGCAGAAGCTGCTAAACAAGGTAACTGGTTCCAACGTGCTATCCGTTCATTCGGTGACGTTTTCGTTCCATTGCTTCCAGCAATCGTAGCGACTGGTCTTTTCATGGGTATCCGTGGAGCAATCAATAACGATACAGTTCTTGGTTTGTTCGGTACAACATCAAAAGCTTTTGCTGCTACTGATTTCTATACTTACACAGTTGTATTGACAGATACAGCCTTCGCCTTCTTCCCAGCCTTGATTTGTTGGTCAGCCTTTAACGTATTTGGTGGTTCACCACTTCTTGGTTTGGTTCTTGGTTTGATGATGGTTAACAACGCCCTTCCTAACGCTTGGGATGTTGCATCAGGTGCTGCTAAACCAATTTACTTCTTTGATTTTATTCCAGTAGTAGGTTACCAAAACTCAGTGCTTCCAGCCTTCTTCGTAGGTTTGCTTGGTGCTAAGTTCGAGCAATGGGTTCGTAAATGGGTTCCAGACGTTCTTGACCTTCTCTTGCGTCCACTTATCGTCTTCGCAGTAATGTCAGCTTTGGCCCTCTTTATCATTGGTCCTGTCTTCCATACTGTTGAAAGCTATGTTCTTGCTGCTACAGAATGGATTCTTAACTTGCCATTTGGTCTTGCTGGTCTTGTTCTTGGTGGAGTTCACCAAGTTATCGTCGTTACAGGGGTTCACCACGTCTTTAACTTGCTTGAAGCTAACCTCATTGCTAATACTGGTAAAGACCCACTTAACGCTATCCTCACAGCTGCTATGACTGCCCAAGCTGGTGCGACACTTGCAGTGGGTGTTAAAACTAAAGATGCTAAATTGAAAGCACTTGCTTTCCCTGCAACTCTTTCAGCGGTACTTGGTATCACTGAACCAGCTATCTTCGGGGTTAACCTTCGTTTCGGTAAACCATTTATCATGGGTCTTATCGCCGGTGCTGCTGGTGGTTGGTTGGCATCAATCCTTAACCTTGCTGGTACAGGATTTGGTGTAACAATCGTTCCTGGTACACTTCTTTACCTTAACGGTCAAGTACTTAAGTATGTGATTATGGTACTTGTAACACTTGCTCTTGGTTTCGCTCTTACTTGGATCTTCGGTTACAAAGAGGAAGAAGTTGAAGCTCAAAAAGAAGTTGTTGCTGAAGATATTGCATCTGCAGAATCAGCTCCAGTTGCATTGCAAGCCGAAACAATCGCTGCACCACTTAAAGGTGAAGTTGTAGCTTTGGAAAATGTTAATGACCCAGTCTTCTCATCAGGAGCTATGGGTAAAGGTGCCGCTATTAAACCTTCAGGAAACCAAGTAGTCGCACCATTTGATGGTGAAGTGCAAATCGCCTCCCAACAGGTCACGCTTACGGTCTTAAATCTGATAAAGGTGCTGAAGTGCTTATCCACATCGGTATCGACACTGTCTCACTTGACGGTAAAGGATTTGATGCTAAAGTTCAAGCAAATCAACGTATTAAAAAAGGTGATGTCTTGGCTACCTTCGATAGCTCAGTAATCACTGAAGCAGGTCTTGACGATACAACTATGGTTATCGTTACAAACACTGCAGACTTCGAAGATGTTTCATCAGTAGCGACTGGTTCAGTTGCTGAAGGTGCAGACTTCATCGCAGTTAAATAATAAGCTAGAAAAGTCGAAGCCAATTCGGCTTTTTTAGTTAAATGGCTCATAAAGAAAAGTATGAAGCAGAGTAGTCTGTACCTCCTTAAACAAGGTCTCATTTAGATTGTCTTTTGCCTAGCTTTTATTTATAATAGTATAAATAGTTATTATTGATCATAAAAGGAGATAGCTTTACCTATGGCTAAACTTTACGGAAGCTTGGAAGCTGGTGGTACAAAATTTGTTTGTGCTGTTGGCGATGAGAAATTCCAAGTCGTTGAAAAAACTCAATTCCCAACAACTACACCTTACGAAACAATTGACCGTACTATTGAATTTTTCAAACGTTATGAAGATCAATTGGCTGGAATTGCTATTGGTTCATTTGGTCCAATTGATGTTGATCCAACTCTGAAACATATGGTTTTGTGACTTCAACACCAAAACCACATTGGTCAAATGTTGACCTTCTTGGTTTGATTGCTAAAGAGTTTAATGTTCCTTTCTACTTTACGACTGATGTTAACTCATCTGCTTATGGTGAGACACTTGTTCGTAAAGGTGTTAAGAGCCTTGTTTACTACACTATCGGAACAGGTATCGGAGCTGGAGCTATTCAAAATGGTGAATTCATTGGTGGTATGGGTCATACTGAAGCTGGTCACGTATATGTACCGCTTCACCCAAATGATGTTTCCAATGAATTTAACGGTACTTGTCCATTCCACCGTGGATGTTTGGAAGGTTTGGCTGCTGGACCATCGCTCGAAGCTCGTACAGGTATTCGTGGTGAATTGATTGATCAGCATTCTGAAGTTTGGGATGTTCAAGCTTACTACATTGCTCAAGCTGCTGTCCAGGCAACTGTGCTCTACCGTCCAGAAGTTATCGTCTTTGGGGGTGGTGTTATGGGACAAGAACACATGCTTCGTCGTGTCCGTGAAAAATTCACAGCTCTTTTGAATGGTTACCTTCCAGTGCCAGACGTGACTGAGTATATTGTGACACCTGCTGTTTCAGGTAATGGCTCTGCAACACTTGGTAACTTTGCACTTGCCAAAGATGTAGCTGACAAACACTCACGCAAATAAGCAAAATATGTAAAATCGCTTTAAGAGATAATCTTAAGGCGTTTTGCTCTATACAGGAGGAAGTAATGGAACCTTTATTTTTAGATTCACCAATGCATGAGAAAATCTGGGGAGGTAATCGCCTCAAGACAGAGTTTGGTTACGATATTCCCAGTGAACATACTGGTGAATACTGGGCAATTTCTGCCCATCCTAATGGTGTATCCTATGTCAAAAATGGAAAATATGCTGGTTTCCACCTGGCAGAGCTTTACAAGGATAATCCAGAACTTTTTGGGAACCCCAAGACTAGTGTTTTTCCTTTGTTGACCAAGATTTTGGATGCTAATGACTGGCTCTCAGTGCAGGTACACCCTGATGATGCCTATGGGCTAGAGCACGAAGGTGAGCTAGGAAAGACAGAATGTTGGTATATTATTGATGCTGAAGAGGGTGCAGAAATTATTTATGGTCACAAGGCTAAGACAAAGGAAGAGCTGGCATCCTTGATTGAAGCAGGTGATTGGGATGGACTTTTGTCGAAAACTCCTGTTAAGAAAGGTGACTTTTTCTTTGTACCAAGTGGCACCATGCATGCTATTGGTCCAGGTATCCTTATCTTAGAGACTCAACAATCTAGCGATACCACTTATCGTGTATATGATTTTGATCGTAGGGATGATCAGGGCAATAAACGTGAGCTTCATATTCAACAGTCTCTTGATGTCTTGAATTTAGGGGACCCAGAAAATAGCGTCCCAGCAACTGTTAAGACCTTGCAATTAGAGTCGACTTGTTTGACATCAAACTCCTTTTTCACTGTGTATAAATGGAAACTCAGTGGCTTGGTTGACTTCAAGCAATCAGCTCCCTATTTGCTTTGTTCAGTACTTTCTGGCAATGGACCATGACTATCGATTCACGCATTTATTGTCTAAAAAAAAGGTGATCACTTCATTCTTCCAAATGATGTGACAGATTGGGAAATTGATGGACAATTGGAGATGATTGTCAGTCACCCTAACGAGGCTTAAGTATGAGTAATGAAAAAGTTTTAGCGGCACTATTTGAGCGTATTGAAATCGGCAAATCCTATTATTTTGAGGGAGCTTATTATCGTCTGAAAGACTATGGCGACCACATTTATGGCTTACAACGGGCAATTCCTGGTATGTGTGGTGAAAAAACAGCTTCCCCTAGCATCAAATTTTACTGGAAAAATGGTGTCTTGGACTATCAATTCTACGTTGATTTTGAAGCTAGTCCTATGATAATGAAGGCTTATAGTAGCACCGACCATGCTTTCTTTGAGCAGGCTTTTGAAAATCTTTTGCATGATTTTGAGGATATTCTAGAGAGCCAAGAAAACTCTGAGAAGTAGGTTTAAAGTATTATTGTCAATATTTTCAGTGAATCTAATAAAAAAGTTTTAGTTTATTTGCGAATCCATTGTGAAAGCCTTAAACTAGGGCTTTTTTCTTTGTCAATCCTTGAGTGATTTCTTGTTTAAAGGGGCTTTTGTGGTAAAATATGGAGATAAAGACTGTCGAAAGGAAAAAAGATGGCAAATATATTACGCAAAATCATTGAAAATGATAAAGGCGAAATTAAGAAACTAGAAAAAACTGCCAAGAAAGTCGAGAGCTATGCTGATGCAATGGCGGCTCTTTCAGATGAAGAACTTCAGGCAAAAACAGAAGAATTTAAAAAACGATATCAAAACGGAGAAAGCCTAGACCAACTCTTGCCAGAGGCATTTGCAGTTGTTCGTGAAGGGGCAAAACGTGTCCTTGGACTTTTCCCATATCGTGTGCAAATCATGGGTGGTATCGTTCTTCACCATGGTGACGTGCCAGAGATGCGTACAGGGGAAGGGAAAACCCTGACTGCGACAATGCCTGTTTACCTAAATGCTATTTCAGGTGAAGGTGTGCACGTTATCACCGTTAACGAATACCTTTCAGAGCGTGATGCAACTGAAATGGGTGAGCTTTATAGTTGGCTTGGTTTGTCAGTAGGGATTAACCTTTCAGCCAAATCACCAGCTGAAAAACGTGAAGCTTATAACTGTGATATCACTTACTCAACCAACTCAGAGGTAGGTTTCGACTATCTTCGTGATAACATGGTTGTTCGTAAGGAAAACATGGTACAACGTCCATTGAACTATGCCTTGGTCGATGAGGTTGACTCGGTTCTTATCGATGAAGCTCGTACACCATTGATTGTATCAGGTCCTGTAAGTTCAGAAACTAACCAGTTGTATCATCGTGCAGATGCCTTTGTTAAGACCTTGACAGAGGATGATTATGCCATTGATATTCCAACAAAAACAATTGGTTTGAATGACTCAGGTATTGACAAGGCTGAAGAATTCTTCAACTTGGACAACTTGTATGATATTGACAACGTTGCCTTGACTCACTATATTGACAATGCCCTTCGTGCCAACTACATCATGTTGCATGATATCGACTATGTGGTAAGTCCTGAGCAAGAAATTCTTATCGTCGACCAATTTACAGGTCGTACCATGGAAGGTCGTCGATTCTCAGATGGACTCCACCAAGCCATCGAGGCAAAAGAAGGTGTACCGGTTCAAGAAGAAACGAAGACATCTGCCTCAATCACTTACCAAAATATGTTCCGTATGTACAAGAAATTGTCAGGAATGACTGGTACTGGTAAGACCGAGGAAGATGAATTCCGTGAAATCTATAACATGCGAATTATTCCGATTCCAACTAACCGTCCAATTCAACGTATTGACCACGATGACCTTCTTTACCCAACCTTGGATGCTAAATTCCGTGCTGTGGTACAAGATGTTAAGCGTCGTTATGAAAAGGGACAGCCAGTTCTTGTTGGTACGGTTGCCGTTGAAACATCTGACTTGATTTCTAAGATGTTGGTTGAAGCAGGTATTCCTCATGAAGTGCTTAATGCCAAGAACCACGAAAAAGAAGCGCATATTATCATGAATGCGGGTCAACGTGGTGCCGTTACGATTGCGACCAACATGGCCGGTCGTGGTACCGACATCAAACTTGGTGAGGGTGTTCTTGACCTTGGTGGCCTTTGTGTTATTGGTACAGAGCGTCACGAAAGCCGTCGTATTGATAACCAGTTGCGTGGTCGTGCGGGACGTCAAGGGGACCCAGGGGAATCTCAATTCTACCTTTCACTTGAAGACGATTGATGCGTCGTTTCGGTTCTGATCGTATCAAGCAAGTCTTGGAACGTTTGAATGCTGATGATGAAGATATTGTTATCAAATCACGTATGTTGACACGCCAAGTGGAAGCGGCTCAAAAACGTGTCGAAGGAAATAACTACGATACTCGTAAACAAGTCCTTCAGTACGATGACGTTATGCGTGAACAACGTGAAATCATCTACGCTGAGCGTTATGATGTTATCACAGCGGAACGTGACCTTGAACCTGAGATTAAGGCTATGATTAAGCGTACGATTAACCGTACGGTAGATGGTCACAGCCGCAATGATCAAGAGGAAGCTCTTAAAGGTATCTTGAACTTTGCTCGTCAGGCCTTGGTTCCTGAGAATGCATCTCACTTGAAGATTTACGAGAAGTGGGAGAGGTAACGAAACGTAGTGTTAATTATGACGCTATTAAAGTTTACTTGAATGAGTTAGCAGCTGATGTTTATGATCGTCAAATCAAGAAATTGCGTTCAGAGGAAGCTATCCGTGAATTCCAAAAAGTCTTGATTTTGATGGTTGTTGACAACAAGTGGACGGATCACATCGATGCCCTTGATCAATTACGTAATGCCGTTGGTTTGCGTGGTTATGCCCAAAACAACCCAATCGTTGAGTATCAATCTGAAGGGTTCAAGATGTTCCAAGATATGATTGGGGCAATTGAATATGATGTGACACGTACAATGATGAAAGCACAAATTCATGAACAATCTCGTGAAAATGTGAATGAACGTGTTTCAACAACAGCAACAGGCAATATCCAGGCTCACCAAGCAGATGCTAATGGTCAAGAAATTGACTTTAGTAAGGTTGGTCGTAATGACTTCTGTCCATGTGGCTCTGGTAAGAAATTTAAAAATTGTCACGGTCGTAAACAATTTTAGGAAAAAAGAAATAGGTAATTATTATGGTTTTTAAAGCAGTAAGTGAAAAAATTGATTTTGATGCAGTTAAAGAATCAACTACATTGACAGGTGAAGCCCTTGCCAAGAAACAAGCTCGTGATAAAGAGCTTGAAGCAATCATCAAGGGTGAAGATGACCGTACGCTTTTGGTTATTGGTCCATGTTCATCTGATAATGAGGATGCAGTTCTTGACTATGCTCACCGTTTGGCTAAACTTCAAGAAGAAGTTAAAGATAAAGTCTTTATGGTTATGCGTGTTTATACAGCTAAACCTCGTACAAATGGTGATGGTTATAAAGGACTTGTCCACCAACCTGATGCTGAAGGTAAACCAACCTAATCAATGGTATCAAAGCTGTTCGTAATCTTCACTACCGTGTTATCACTGAAACTGGTATCACAACTGCTGATGAAATGCTTTACCCAGAAAACCTTCCTTTGGTAGATGACCTTGTGTCATATATTGCCATCGGTGCACGTTCTGTAGAAGACCAACAACACCGTTTTGTTGCATCAGGTATTGATGTTCCAACTGGTATGAAGAACCCAACATCAGGGAACCTTAACGTTATGTTTAATGGTATCTACGCTGCACAAAACAAACAAAACTTCCTCTTTAACGGTGAAGAAGTTGAAACATCAGGTAACCCATTGGCACACGTTATTCTTCGTGGTTCAACGAATGAATATGGTAAAAACGTGCCTAACTTCTACTATGATGATGTTCTTGAAACCATCGAACACTATGAACAAATGGGCCTTGAAAATCCATTCATCGTTATTGATACAAACCATGATAACTCAGGTAAACGTTACTTGGAACAAATCCGTATCGTTCGTCAAACCTTGATTAACCGTGACTGGAATGAAAAAATCAACAAAGTTGCACGTGGTTTCATGATTGAATCTTACCTTGAAGATGGCCGTCAAGATGCGCCAGATGTCTATGGTAAATCAATCACTGACCCATGTCTTGGTTGGGATAAGACAGAAGAATTGATTCGTGAAATCCACGATACTTTGTCAAAATAATAAGGTAACAGAAACCATATATGGGGAGTGAACCGTTTGGATGACCAAGCGGTTCGCTCTCTTTTCACAAAGAGAGGGAAATAGATGGGAATTCATCAAAATAGTCCGCTGATTGATGTAGCGGAAGTAAGGAAATTGCATGCTCTTACGGGAGACGCACTAGTAACTAAACAGGCTAATGATGAGGCTTTGGCAAAAATTATCAAGGGTGAGGACAAACGTATTCTCTTGGTTATTGGTCCATGTTCGTCTGATAATGAAGAAGCTGTTCTTGACTATGCTCACCGTTTGGCCAAACTTCAGGAAGAAGTGAAAGATAAAATCTTTATTGTTATGCGTGTTTATACAGCTAAACCACGTACTAATGGAGATGGTTATAAGGGCTTATCCACCAACCAGACGCAGAGGGTGATGTAGACCTTCTTGCTGGAGTTAAGGCGGTTCGCCACCTTCAGTCACGTATTATTACTGAAACAGGCCTTCCAATCGCTGACGAGATGCTTTATCCGTCAAATCTTTCCTTCTTTGATGACCTACTCAGCTACCACGCTGTTGGAGCACGTTCGGTTGAGGACCAAGAACACCGCTTTGTAGCTTCAGGTATTGATGTGCCAATTGGTTTGAAGAATCCAACGTCAGGAAATTTGAATGTCATGTTTAATGGTATCTATGCTGCGCAGAACCAACAGCATTTCCTTTACAATGGCGCTGAAGTTAAAACAGATGGTAACCCACTCGCTCACGCTATCTTGCGTGGTGCCAACAATGAAAATGGTCAGAGCATTGTCAACTACCACTATGAGGACTTGGTTAAGGCTTTGGACAAATACAGTGCCCTTGGTTTAAAAAATCCATTTATCCTTGTTGATACTAACCACGATAACTCTGGTAAAAACTTCATGGAGCAAGTTCGTATTGTACGTGAAGTCCTTCTTAACCGTGAGTGGGATGAGCGTATCGCGGATGCCGTGCGTGGCTTTATGATTGAGTCTTACCTTGAGGATGGTCGTCAAGACACACCTGAAGTTTACGGTAAATCAATCACAGATCCATGTCTTGGTTGGGATAAGACAGATAGCCTTATTCGTGAAATCCACAATCGACTTTCGTAACAATTATGATTTTTGGACATGGTATAGACTTGCAGGAAATTTCAGCAGTTAAAAAGGCTTATGACCGCAATCCACGCTTTGCAAAAAAGGTATTGACACCAAAAGAGTGGGAGCGTTTTGAATCCCTTTCTGGCAATCGTCAGATGTCTATTAGCAGGTCGCTGGCTGGTAAGGAAGCATTTTCAAAGGCCTGGGGTACAGGTATTGGAGCAGTCGGCTTTAAGGATATTGAAATTTTGACCAATGACAAGGGAGCTCCAGTGGTGACCCAGTCGCCTTTTGAAGGCAATGTCTTCATCTCGATTTCCCATAGCGGTGATTTTGTTCAGGCAAGTGTCATTTTAGAAAAAAACTAAGAGATAGATGTTGGAAGAGGATAGCTTATGATCTCAAGTTTACATCGACCAACCTTGGCAAAGGTTGATCTATCAGCAATTTCAGAAAATATTGAACAAGTGGTTAGTCACATCCCTAAACAGGTAAAGACTTTTGCAGTTGTTAAGGCCAATGCTTATGGTCATGGCACTGTCGAAGTGGCCAAGCATGTATCTAAGCAGGTGGATGGTTTTTGTGTTTCCAACCTAGACGAGGCGCTTGAACTTCGTCAAGCTGGCTTGGAGCAACCGATACTCATTTTAGGAGTCGTCTTGCCAGACGAGGTTCCTTTGGCTATTCAAGAAAACATCACTCTGACGGTAGCTTCGCTTGAGTGGTTGAAAATGGCTAAGGATCAAGGGCTTGATTTGACTGGTTTGACCTGTCATATTAAGATTGATTCAGGCATGGGACGCATTGGGGTGCGTAGCCAAGGAGATGCAGATAGTTTGATTGCTGGTCTGAAGGCACTTGGTGCGGATGTCGAAGGTATTTTTACCCATTTTGCAACAGCTGATGAAGCAGATGATAGTAAATTCAAGCGTCAATTGGCCTTCTTCACGGATTTGGTTAATAACTTGGTGGACCGCCCTCGCTTGGTACATGCTAGCAACTCTGCGACAAGTATCTGGCATGCAGAAACAGTCTTTAATGCGGTACGTCTGGGTGTCGTCATCTATGGTCTCAATCCTAGTGGCAGTGTTTTAGACCTTCCATATAACATTCGTCCTGCTTTAAGTTTGGAGACAGCACTTGTTCATGTTAAGACTCTGCCAGCAGGTCAAGATGTGGGTTATGGTGCAACGTATACGACGACAGCTGATGAGGTTATTGGAACCATTCCGATTGGCTATGCGGATGGTTGGACCAGAGATTTACAAGGTTTCCACGTTATTGTGGATGGACAGCTTTGTCCAATTGTTGGGCGTGTGTCTATGGACCAGATCACTGTTCGCCTTCCTAAGGTTTATCCCCTAGGAACTCCTGTCACTCTTATGGGTGAAAATGGGGGAGCAAGTATCACTGCGACAGAGGTGGCTGAAAAACGCGGCACTATCAACTATGAGGTCCTTTGTTTGCTTAGTGATCGTGTACCTCGTAGCTATGACTAATATAAATAAAGAGAAATCCAGTTTGATACTGGATTTTTTGATTTTAGTGAAGTCCATTTTCATGTGTTATAATAGCTGATAAGGCTTCCTCTTTCACGAGGAGAAGAACACGATAGAAATGATAGAGGATATGATTCAACTAGATTCACCAATTGCGGATTTGAAAGGCTTTGGTCCTAAGTCCGCTGAAAAATTTACCAAATTAGATTTGCACACGGTTGGGGACCTCTTGCTTTATTTTCCTTTCCGATATGAAGATTTTAAGAGTAAGTTTATCTTTGAACTGATGGATGGCGAAAGGCTGTTATTACGGGAACGGTGGTGACCCTGCCAATGTGCAATATTATGGCTTTAAACGTAATCGTCTGAGTTTTAAAATCAAGCAAGGAGAGGCAGTGATTGCCATTAGTTTCTTCAACCAGCCTTATCTTGTGGACAAGATTGAGATGGGGGCAGAAGTGGCTATTTTTGGCAAATGGGACCAGAAGAAGTCTGCTGTGACTGGTATGAAAGTATTGGCTCAAGTTGAGGACGATATGCAGCCGGTCTATCATGTGGCCCAGGGTGTTAGTCAGGCCCAGCTGATAAAGGCAATAAAGGCAGCTTTTGATAGTGGGGCTCTTAATTTGTTGGAGGAGAGTCTCCCACAGGTGCTTATGGACAAGTATCGTCTTATGGGACGCCAAGAGGCTGTGCGTGCCATGCATTTTCCGAAAGATTTGGCTGAATATAAGCAGGCTCTACGTAGGACCAAGTTTGAGGAGCTCTTTTATTTCCAGATGAACTTACAGGTGCTGAAGGCTGAGAATAAGTCCGAAACCAATGGTATAGCAATTGCTTACGATGAAGCTAAAATCAAAGCCAAAATTGCAGAATTACCATTTCCCTTGACAGAGGCCCAACAGCGCAGTTTATCGGAAATCCTAGCTGATATGAAATCTGGAGCTCATATGAACCGTCTTTTGCAAGGAGATGTGGGTTCAGGGAAAACAGTTATCGCTAGCCTGGCTATGTATGGGGCTTATACGGCAGGATTGCAGTCTGCCCTCATGGTACCGACGGAAATCTTAGCAGAGCAGCATTATCAGAGTTTGCAGGGGCTTTTTCCTGAGCTAGAGGTAGTGCTCCTAACTTCTGGGATGAAGGCGGCGGACAAAAAAGTAGCTCTTTCCAAAATCGAATCTGGGGAGGCTCAGATGATCGTGGGGACTCACTCACTGATTCAGGATGCTGTGACTTATCACAGGCTTGGCCTAGTAATTACTGATGAGCAACACCGTTTTGGGGTTAATCAACGTCGTATTTTCCGTGAGAAAGGTGATAATCCTGATGTCCTTATGATGACAGCGACCCCTATTCCTAGGACTTGGCGATCACTGCCTTTGGGGAGATGGATGTGTCAATCATTGACCAGATGCCAGCAGGACGTAAGCCCATTATTACCCGTTGGGTTAAACATGAGCAACTAGATACCGTACTGACTTGGATCAAGGGAGAGTTGGAAAAAGATGCTCAGGTCTATTTTATTTCACCTTTGATTGAAGAGTCTGAGGCTCTCGATTTGAAAAATGCGGTGGCCCTTCATCAGGAACTCACAGATTTCTTTGGGGATTCAGCTACAGTGGCTCTGATGCACGGTCGCATGAAAAATGATGAAAAAGACCAAATTATGCAGGACTTCAAGGACAGAAAGTCTCAGATTTTAGTATCAACCACAGTTATCGAAGTGGGGGTTAACGTGCCAAATGCTACGGTTATGGTCATTATGGATGCGGATCGTTTTGGACTTAGCCAGCTTCACCAGCTTCGAGGCCGTGTAGGTCGTGGCGACAAGCAATCTTACTGTGTATTGGTGGCTAATCCTAAAAATGATACCGGGAAAAAACGCATGCAAGCCATGTGTGAGACTACGGATGGTTTTGTTCTAGCAGAAGAGGACCTTAAAATGCGTGGTTCAGGAGAGATCTTTGGGACACGTCAGTCAGGAATTCCTGAATTTCAAGTGGCTGATATTGTGGAAGACTACAATATCTTAGAAGAAGCAAGGCGCGTGGCCAGCCAAATTGTGTCTGACCCTAACTGGCGCGAGAATCCTGATTGGCAGGTGCTTGGAGCTCATTTGAGAAGGCAAGCTGAGTTTGACTGAGGAGGAAACCCATGAAAAAGAAGCGGTTAAAACTCGATTTTTTTGCTATCTTTCATCCCTTCTTTCTTCTACTGATAGGTCTTATATTTTATTTTGCAGGTTTTATCTTATTTTATCCATGATATAAACACAAGCACTCTCAGTGAACTCACTGAGAGTTTTAAGTTTCCTTCAAGCTTATTACAAGCTTTCTTTAAGTTAGAGATCCTATAATAAAACCATCAAAACGAGATAGGTTTTGATAATAAAACGTTTGGCTAAGGCCAAACCATTCCTAAAAAGGAGGAAACAACAATGACAGTAAAAATTAAAGTAACATACAACCCAAATTTCCAAAAGCATCCTCAAGACTTTAAGGTTTA
>ENA-OQAN01000498-OQAN01000498.1-human-gut-metagenome-genome-assembly--contig:-NODE-498-length-20880-cov-7.154966_pt1 | contig 20880 bp, 29 predicted proteins | sample MGYA00242735_ERZ504527 | MGnify/ENA primary metagenome ERZ504527 (study PRJEB26092, sample SAMD00036230) | human gut metagenome | host: Homo sapiens | study: EMG produced TPA metagenomics assembly of... | reverse complement strand
CCGGCAACCATTCCTGCTGTATCATTTCCTGTCACATCTGTGGTTATCTTCTGCGCACCGGCTCCGGCTCCCATTGAGATGCCTTCTTTGGCGACTATTGTTGCTGTGCTTTTGAATGTCAGATTTCCCGCTGTAGATGCCTGCCCGATTGGAATCATTGCGGATGCCGCAAATGCAAAGGCATTTTCTGTCAGATAATATGCATCCTCGTTTCCCTGAAACAGGTCATCCTTTATGCCGTTTACTGCCGTGCTGTCAATGTCACCTGTGCTTCCATAATAAATATCCTGAGTGCCCTCTATGGCATCTGCAGCTCCGAATACTGCTGTTCCGCTTCCTACTGCTACTGCAACGTCAGCTACTATTGGTATTGCAGCACCTCCTGTCAGCACTATGCATGCTGCACCCGTCGCAATTAGTACTGCTCCTCCAACCGTCCTCCAGATTCCCTGTGTCTTTCTCTTTTCGGCTTCATCCTTTATCTTCTGTTCTGTCTCATAGATTTCATCGTATGCTTCTTTATTCTTCTCATGCAGGTCTCCAAATATTTTAATGCCCATGTTCAAGGTACCTGCATCTTTACCTGTGATAAAACTGCCTGTTTCATAGCTCTCAATCGCACACTGCTAAGGCCTATTTTTGAAAGACATGACTGCAGATTTTCCAGAAGCAGCTCTACTGAATTTTCAAGCCGTACCACATTTTCCCTCTCGTAGCTGTTTACATTTGAGACAAGCTTTATAAGGTCGCTGTCCATCTGCTCATGGATATCAAATACTCCGTTACTGTCCGGCATGCCCACATCAGATATGTCCGATACTTCTGAAAGTGCACTTCTTATTTCGCCCGTATACTCATCAGTATCCTCATAGTTTGATGCCAGTTTTTTCCTGAATTCCTGTATTGCTTCTTCATCCAGTTTGAAGTTCGTCGAGCTATCAATGGCACGGTATCCATCCTTGTATGCTGCCATATTGTCAAGCAGTGTCTGTGCAGTTACTTTAATGCCTGACAGGATTGTTATATGTGCTTCACCAAGATAACTCTTTACTGCGTCTCCGGTTTTTCCTGTAAATACTGCATTTTCCGTAAACATACTGATTCTTTCTATGCAGTTATCAATATTTTCAATTAGATTTTCAATTTTTCGCTTATATTCCCAGAACAGATCGCTGAGATCCGTATAATTTATCTGAAACCCTTCCATTTTCATCTCCTAGTTTTATGGTATCACAGCTGTATCTGATAGTCCAATACCATTTTTAATATAATCTCCCTGTTTTCTGTCATTTTCATTTATTGCATTTATTATCAGGTCTATTTTTGCCAGATCATTATTTAAAGTATCTCTGTAATCTTTCACAAAGGCTTTCAGCTGCCTGTATTCTTCCTGAAATTTGTCCATTGCTTCAGATCTGCTTTTGATTTCTGTCTCTGCCGCTGTGAGACTTACGGAATCAGAAGCTGTTTTTATACCGGCAGTCATAAAAGATACCTGCATATTATCAAGGCTGATTTCCATCTTCGTATTTCTCCTCTCCCTTTTATTAATTGAAAAAATTCTGTATTTTCGTGCACAGATCATCCCATGCGTTAACAAGTCCTGAAAGCACACCATATTTTTCATTCATTTTTTCTTTTAGTGTATTTATTTCCCAGTTGATGGCATCCTCCGCTGCATCTATATTTGACACATATCCGTCATATGCTGTATATAAATTTCCGCTCTCACATGAATCATAACATTCCTGTGCATTGCTGCCTGTCCACATGCACTGATAAAGGTCTGAATTTATCATATTCCTCTGGTTATGCTTGATATCATCAATAGCCTCCTTGGCATCATCCAGCTTCCTGTATGCCGCCTTCAGCCTCTCTATTTTCTCATCAAGCACATCTATCTCTGACTGGCACTGTTCCTGCTGTTTTTTATTGTCAGCTTTCTTTTTCTTCAGTTTATTGTATTCTTTTCTGTCATTCTTTTTTGCCATATCAGTTCACCATGCTTCTTTTGAGTTTTCTTACATCTGCGCGCTCTATTTCTGTTTTCTCCATGGCATTAAAGATGTTGTCACACATCATTATCTCATCATCATCTACATACCCTTCAAACACAACCCTGCTGATATCTGTATGCTGAAAATACATAAGCCTGTCACCATTCATTCCCTCAGGATATGGACAGGCAGCATAATCAAACAACTGTTTACAGCCATTTATATTTACCTGCAGTGCTCTTGCAACAATCACAAATTTTTTTATGCCACCGCTTACTACTACAATGCTCCCAAGTGGCAGAAAATCAAATTTTTCATTCATATCTTTTCACCTCATACTTCAATAAACTTTTCATACATACAAAAAAGCTGCAGCAACCGGTATTCACCGGTTGTTGCAGCCGAACTGTCATTACTACATGTAACTGTTTTAGACTCTGGCTTTGCGACCCTATGTTTCCATAAGTGTGCCCTTATGGTTAATAATTTTATTGAATTTGCACATTTTTGTCAATATATTTTTCTGGATAAAATGTTAAATTGTCAACTGCAGCACCATTTTTGCAAATTCTGTTTCATTTACTGCTGATGAGAGAAAATATTAAAAATCCGCTATACTCACCTATCGTATAGCGGATTAATAAAACATTATTTAATTTTCATCTTATTTTTTATTGCTCTAAGCTATTGTGCCATTTGCAATGTCGTTCTTTGCAAATAAATATGTAATAACCGGCATAAGAATGGCTGAAATAATTGCTTTGACAATATTACCAACACCAAGCTGTGCTGTAACGGCATATGTAACCATACTTACAATGAATCCCAGGGCTGCAAGTGCAAAAATAAGCACCAAACCAATCTTTTTGTGTGCGAAAAGCAAAATACCGATAGAAACAGTTATGACAACCTGTAATATGACGCTAATGAAACACAACACGACATATATCGAACCTAATCCTAAACTTGCTGCTACGACTGAAGCACCCAGCGCAACGACAATTCCGCCAATTGTTGCCAGAATGTTCAGCACAAAAATAATCCATAACCATACGTTTAAACCTGTTGAAAGCTTATTGTTTTCCATAATTATCCTCCTTTAGTAATCCCAATTTTATTTCAACATGTTCATTATAATGTACTTGAAAAATATTTCAATAGTCAAAAGGTCTCATTTTGAAACTTTTTACATCCGGGCTAATCAAAAATATCATTGATTTAAATGACAGATGCATTTACAATATAGCTATTATGAAAAAATTATTTGTAAAATATGTCTCACAAAACATACTCGGCATGGTGGGTATGTCATTATATATACTTGCCGACACCTTCTTTATATCAAAGGCGGTCGGCTCAAACGGTATCACCGCGCTCAATCTGGTGCTGCCTGTATACAATTTGATTTTTGCCATAGGCGCAATGATCGGAGTCGGCTCCGCCATCAGATATGTCGTAGAGAAAAATAAGGGCGATACATCCGGCGAGAGCTACTTTTTTCATGCCCTGCTGTGGTGTATTATGATAAGCGTTATATTCATATTGATCGGTATTTTCATCCCGGACAAGCTCGTAGGGCTGCTCGGCGGAGATTCGGCAATTATAAATACCGGTAAAAACTATACACGTATTTTCATGCTTTTTACACCGTTTTTCATGTGCAACTATGTGTGCAACGCTTTCGTAAGAATGATGGTGCACCATCCATTGCCATGTGCGCCACTCTTTTCAGCAGCCTTTTTAATATTGTTTTTGATTACATACTCATGTTCCCGCTTGGACTTGGTATGGAGGGAGCCGCTTTAGCTACCGCTATTTCACCGATTATAGGCATCCTGATATGCTGTATTCATTTCTGCTCAGACAAATGCTCCGTAAAGCTTAAGCCGACGGTTCCATCTGTCAAGAGACTCTTTTACTCCTGCCAGGTTGGTGTTTCTTCCTTTGTTGCTGAGATATCATCAGGTGTCATAACTATTGTCTTCAATATGATTATCCTGAGGCTTGCAGGAAATATCGGCGTGGCAGCATACGGTGTGGTTGCCAATACGTCACTGGTCGCTGTAGCTTTGTTCAACGGAATAGCACAGGGTTCACAGCCTCTTATCAGCGACTATTACGGCAGAGGACTTAGAAAAAATGTAGGCTCGATACTCAGGATGGCTGTCGTTTCATCTCTCTTAATTGCTGCACTGCTCATTTTGTTCATATGCACCTTTGCACCTTTTGTGACATCTGTTTTCAACAGCGAGCACGATGCCAGGCTTGCTTCGTATGCCGAGAGCGGACTGCGCCTTTACTTTACAGGCTTTATTTTTGCCGGAATCAATATAGTAGGTTCTGCTATCCTAAGTGCCGTTGAGTCCGTAAAATATGCGTTCGCGGCATCTATCATGCGTGGTTTTATCGCTATAAGCATTTTCGCATTCGCACTTTCAGCCGCCTTCGGCATGACAGGTGTGTGGCTTGCTTTTCCGGCAGCTGAATTTGTGACTATGTTTATTATTGTTAAGGGATTAAGAAAAAACTATTCTAAATTGTAATAGATAAATTTTTTTCAAAAATATTCTTTATGTTGGAAATCAAACATACAAGTTGTTTTTATAACGCTATTATTCTATCAGAAACATAAAAAACTACTGATGGAGGAAAAAAATATGTTTTGTTTTCAATGTGAACAAACGGCCGGATGCACCGGCTGTACCGGAAATACAGGTGTCTGCGGAAAAAAGGCAGATACTGCACAGTTACAGGATGAATTGACAGGCGCACTGATTGGTCTGGCGAGAGCTGTCGATGACACATCAGCTGTTTCAAAAAAGACCTGGCAGACCATTATCGAAGGCTTATTTACCACAATTACAAATGTAAGCTTTGATAATGCAGCAATTGAAGATATGATACAAAAGGTCAGAGCAGAAAAAGCCTCTCTGGTTGGCGACTGTAATAAATGTCAGTCTCCTTGTGGACGAACTGACGAATATGATATGCAACAGCTATGGAATGCTGATGAAGATATCCGTTCCCTGAAGTCACTTATTCTCTTTGGTATTCGCGGAATGGCTGCATATGCCTATCATGCATATGTCCTGAATTTTGAAGATCCCGAGGTAAATCAGTTTTTCTGTGAAGCCTTGTTCAAGATTGGTTACGCAGAAAGTATGGATGAACTGCTTCCAACAGTTCTCAAGGTAGGTGAAATCAATCTAAAGTGCATGGCACTTCTAGACAAGGCAAATACACAAACCTATGGAACACCGGAGCCAACAGATGTTACGCTTACGGTGGAAAAGGGACCTTTTATCGTAGTAACCGGACACGATTTAAAGGACCTGCAGCTTTTGCTTGAACAGACAAACGGAAAGGGAATCAATATCTACACTCATGGTGAAATGCTCCCTGCCCATGCATATCCACTCTTAAAGAAATTCCCTCACTTGAAAGGAAATTTCGGAACAGCATGGCAGAATCAGCAAAAAGAATTTGATCATATTCCTGCTCCTATTCTCTACACCACAAATTGTCTGATGCCTCCAAAAAGCAGCTACATCGACAGAGTGTTCACAACAGAAGTGGTTGCCTTCCCGGGTACTGTTCATATCGATGAACAGAAGGATTTCACTCCTGTTATTGAAAAAGCACTTGAGCTCGGTGGTTACAAGGAGGATCAGACCTTCACAGGCATAAATGGCGGCACACAGGTAACAACCGGTTTTGGTCATTCAGCAATCCTGTCCCATGCGGATACGGTAATAGAGGCCGTAAAATCAGGAGCTATCCGTCATTTCTTCCTGGTTGCCGGCTGTGATGGTGCCAAACCGGGCAGAAATTACTATACAGAATTTGTAAAACAGACGCCTTCTGACAGTATCGTCCTGACTCTGGCATGTGGAAAATTTCGTTTCAACGATCTAAATCTTGGAGAAATTGGTGGTCTTCCGCGACTGATGGATATGGGACAGTGTAATGACGCTTATGGCGCGATACAGGTTGCAATAGCACTTGCGGATGCATTTGGATGTTCAGTAAACGAGCTTCCGCTTTCCTTTGTACTCTCCTGGTATGAACAGAAAGCAGTCTGCATCCTCTTAACACTGTTACATCTTGGTATAAAAAATATCCGTCTCGGTCCTTCTCTACCGGCGTTCCTTTCTCCTAATATTCTGAACTTTCTGGTAGAAAACTATGGGATTGCACCTATTACCACACCGGAGGAAGACATCAAAGTGCTGTTGAAGCAATAATATGTATTTTTCCGATGTTCTAATACACTAATAGGGAACTCCAAAAAACACAGGATATAGCGCCTTTGCTGTATCCTGTGTTTTTAAATTAACTTTAAATAAATTTTCAATCATTAGGGTAATCTATACTAATTCTCCCCATACATCTCCGGACGCCTGTCCCTGAACAGCCCCCAGCTCTTTCTCTCACTCTCCAGCTCATCCAGATCAAAACTGTGGAGTATGAAGCCCTCCGATACTCTGTCCATCTGCTCAACAACCTCTCCAGTCGCATCTGTGATAAACGAAGAACCATAAAATGTCAGTGCAGAGCTCTGGTTTCCGTTTTCCGCACACGGTACAACCTCCTCTGTGCCTATCCTGTTTGCCGCCACAACCGGCATCAGATTGCAGGCTGCATGTCCGGTCATACACCTTCTCCAGTGTGGCATGCTGTCACATTCCAGTATCGGCTCGCTGCCTATGGCTGTAGGGTAAAAAAGTATCTCTGCACCCTTTAAAGCCATACCTCTTGCTGTTTCCGGGAACCACTGATCCCAGCATATGCCGACTCCTATGGTTGCATACTTTGTCTTAAACGCTTTAAAGCCTGTATTTCCCGGTGTGAAGTAAAACTTTTCCTGATAATAATGATCATCCGGGATATGTGTCTTTCTGTATATTCCAAGCACCTCTCCGTCGGCATCTATCACCGCCACCGAGTTGAAGAGCTGTCTGCCCTCTCCTGCCTCATAAAAGCTCACAGGAATCACCACCCCAAGCTCCTTTGCCAGTGCCTTCATGCTCTGCACTGCAGCATTTTCAGAAAGCGGCTTTGCATAGTCATAATAATCGTAGCGCCTCTCCTGACAGAAATACTGTCTCTCAAAAAGCTCCGAAGGAAGTATTATCTGTGCTCCGGCCCCTGCCGCAGCCCTTATAGCTTTGCTGCTTTTTCAATATTTTCTTTTACATCACGGCTGCAGCTCATCTGGATTGCAGCAATTGTAACCTCTCTCATACTATTCACCTTTCTCATCCTGTTGTCTCACAATGGGCTTTTCCAAAGCCTAAAGTGTGAGCCTGAATGATTACACCCAATTAAATTTACTGCGGTATCTGCTGTGTGATACAGTGTATATTTCCCCCGCCGACAATTATGTCACGCGCATATATCGGATACACTTTTCTTCCCTCAAAAAGGCTTCCGATTGCCTTAAGCGCAGGCTCATCCATCACATCACCAAACTGAGGAATGAGCACACCGCCGTTTGTGATGTAAAAATTCACATAGCTTGCCGCTAAGCGTTCTCCTGCCTCGCGCTCATCCTCACCCTCCTCAAAGGTGAAGCCCGAAAGCTCATATTCTGTGATACACACCGGCTTCTTTGGAATGTAAACCTTGTGAACCTCAATTTTCCGGCCTCTTGCATCAGTTTCATTTTCCAATATTTCAAGGTCCGCTGAGGACATCTGATACTGTGGGTCGTCCATGTCATCAGTCCACGCAAGCACCACATGCCCCGGGCTTGTAAATGCACATACGTTGTCCACATGCTCGTTGGTTTCATCATTGTATATTCCATAAGGAATCCAGATAATTTTTTCGGCACCGAGATAATCCTTTAATTTCTGTTCTATTTCAGACTTCGATAATTCCGGATTTCTGCCCTTGCTTAGCAGACAGCTTTCCGTCACTATCACAGTTTTCTCTCCGTCTGTGTGGATGGCTCCACCCTCTAAGACAAACGGATGCGCATCATACATGTCGTATCCGGCTTTGTTGCAAAATAAAGCCGCTACTCTGTCATCCTTTGTCCAGTCTGCGTACAGTCCGTCCACCTTGCCGCCCCAGGCATTAAAACACCAGTCGATTCCTCTGACAGCGCCATCCTCATTTTTCACGAAGGTCGGCCCCACATCTCTGGCCCAGGCATCATCTGACTCCATTTGTATATATTTCACCGGGAAATTTTCCTGATAATTTTTCTGCTTTCTGACAGCTTCCACAACAGACCTTGCATTGTCTATCACATCTGCCTCAGCGAGCACATATGCCTGCTCAGACTCTGCTATTGCACATATCACCTCCGCAAAAGCCTCTCTTGCCCTCCCGGCACCGTAAATCCATGAGCCCGGCGCTTTGGCCAGATGATGATAGTACCCTTGTGGGGAGCATACTCTGCCGGCATATAAAAGCCGTCTGCTCTAGGACAGCCTGCATTTAAAATCTTCATATTCGAATCTCCTGATAACCTTACAATCGTTATTTTCATCCATTACTGCAATGTCCGGAAGCGGCATGCCGTTAAAGGTATTATTTTTGACCATCGAGTAGATTGCCATATCGCAAAAGCACAGCCTGTCGCCGGTTTTTATCTCTCTGTCAAATGAATAATCCCCTATCACATCACCTGCCAGACAGGTACATGAGGACAATCTGTAGGTATACTTCTTCTCACCCGGCTCGCCACTGTCCATAAGCGGCGGACGGTACGGCATCTCAAGCACATCCGGCATATGGCAGGCTGCGGAGGTATCCAGAATAAGTATCTTTATGCCATTGTTTTCAACTATATCAAGCACCGTTGTCTCCAGATATCCTGCATCAAGCGCAACCGCCTCTCCCGGCTCCAGATAGATTTCCAGGTCGTATTTGTCACGCATATGCATAATGCATTTTTCAAGCCTCTCAATGTCATAATCTGCCTTGTGATGTGGTGTCCGCCTCCCATATTGAGCCACTTAAGTCCATACAGTAAATCTCCGAATTTCTCCTCTACCGCTGCAAGGGTCGTTTCGAGCGCATCCGAATCCTGTTCACAAAGCGTGTGAAAATGAAAACCCTCTATACGTGATAAATCAAGCCCGTTTTTAATAGCCTTATCGAGTGCCTCTCTCGTTATCCCAAGCCTTGAGCCCGGCGCACATGGTCATATATCTCATGCCCCTCCTGTGTGGAGCACTCAGGTTTATTCTGAGCCCGACACTTATTTTTTTATCAGCCTTTTCTATTTTATCCCTGTGAAGCAGATACTGCGATACGGAATTAAATACAATATGGTCACATATTTCTACAAGCTCATCCATCTCCTGCGGCAAAAAAGCGGGACAGAATACATGGTTTTCCTTTCCCATTTCTTCATGTGCAAGGCGGGCTTCAAAAAGCCCGCTTGCAGTTGTCCCGCTTAGATATCTGCCGATAAGAGGATATTCATAAAATGCGCTGAATGCCTTCTGTGCCAGAAGAATCCTTGCACCTGTCCTTTGCATGACACCGTTTAATATCAAAAGATTTTCAGTTAATTTTCCCTCGTCTATCACATAACAGGGAGTTCTTAATTCATTTATCTTCATACCGGCCTCCGGACTAATCCATATGTACTGACTCATCCTCAGTCTTATAGCAATCCACAGGAACCGGATTCTCCACTACCTGCCAAGCAGTCCGAACTTATTAAGAGCCTCCATGTATGGATCCGGATCCATCTCCTCAAGGTTGAACACTCCCGCTTCTTCCAGAGTCCCTTTACTACCATCATGCACCAATCATTGCCGGCACACCTGTGGTATAAGAAATCGCCTGCGACTCAACCTCCTTGTAGCACTCCTGATGGTCACATACATTGTAGATGTAGATTGATTTTTCTTTGCCATCCTTGACACCTGTAAAAATACATCCGATATTTGTCTTTCCGACTGTACGAGGTCCCAGGGATGCAGGGTCAGGAAGCAGCTCCTTAAGCACCTGTATTGGCACTATTTCCTTTCCGTCCACCATGATTGGGTCTGTTCTTAACATGCCGACATTCTCAAGACACTTCATGTGTGTGAGATAGCTCTGTCCAAAGGTCATGAAGAATCTGATTCTCTTTATTCCCGGAATGTTTTTGGCGAGCGACTCAATCTCCTCGTGGTGAAGCAGATACATATCCTTTTCTCCGACCTGGTCAAAATTGTACTGCGCTCTCCACTCCATAGGCTTTGTCTCTACCCAGTGGCCGTCTGTCCAGTATGAGCCGTTCGCTGAAACCTCACGAAGATTTATCTCAGGGTTAAAGTTTGTCGCAAACGGGTATCCATGGTCACCGCCATTGCAGTCGAGAATGTCTATAGTATGTATTTCATCAAAATAATGCTTAAGCGCATATGCAGAATAAACAGAGGTCACACCCGGATCAAATCCGCTTCCAAGAATAGCTGTAAGCCCTGCTTCCTTAAATTTCTCCTGATATGCCCACTGCCATGAATAATCAAAATATGCCGTAAATCCAAGCTCCTTGCAGCGCTTTTCGTAGATTGCTCTCCACTTTGGATCCTCAGTATCCTCACACTCATAGTTGGCAGTATCGATGTAGTCAACACCACATGCAAGACATGCATCCATGATTGTAAGATCCTGATACGGAAGCGCAACATTTAAAACCGCATCCGGCTTGTATGCATTAATCAGCTCTTTTAATTCCTTCACATTGTCGGCATCAACCTTTGCAGTCTCAATTTTTGTGCTTGTCTTTCCCTCAAGCTTTGCCTTCAAGTCATCACATTTTGACTTGGTTCTGCTTGCAATCATAATCTCGGTAAATACCTCGCTGTTCTGGCAGCATTTTCTGATTGCCACCTGCGCAACTCCACCACATCCGATAATAAGTAATCTGCTCATTTTTGTCCCTCCTGATTCGCTTTGGTTATGATATAGTTTTTCTAATTTGTTTTACTTTGTTTCCTCTTCCTCGAGTAAATCCTCCACATATTTCGGAAGCATGAAGGCTCCCCTGTGTAAATGTGTTGTATAATACCAGGTTTTAAGCCCCAGTGCATCCCATCTTTTTGCATCCAGATCATAAAGCGGATGATATTTCTTCGATGCAAACCCAAACAGCCAGTAGCCTGACGGACAGGTTGGAATATGTGCCTGATATACCCTGCTTATAGGAAATGATTTATACACCTTTCTGTGCATTTTCCGGCACTCAAGCTCATCCTCATCATAAAAAGGGCTGCCGTGCTGGTAAACCATGATTCCATCATCCTTTAGTGCCTTATAACAGCTTCCGTAAAACTCTTTTGTGAAAAGTCCCTCCGTATGTCCGAGCGGGTCTGTGGAATCGTTGATTATCAGATCATATTCATCATGCTTTCTGCGTAAAAATCGCAGACCATCATCATAAAACATGGAAATTCTTTCATCCTCAAGTCCACATGCTACCTCGGGGAAAAACCGCCTGCATACATCGACAAACATCTTGTCTGTCTCAACCACATCAATATGCTCGACAGACGGATATTTGATGAGCTCCTTTGCCACGCCGCCGTCGCCGCCACCTATTATAAGTATCTTTTTGGCATTCGGGTGGACCGCCATCGGCACATGTGTGACCATCTCATCATATATAAACTCATCTGTGTCCGAAAAAACAATCTCGCCATCCAGCGCAACCATTTTGCCAAACTCATATGATTTAAACACATCTATTTTCTGATAATCACTCTGCCCTGAAAAAAGCTGCTCCTGTATCCTTACATCCAGCTTGACATTGACAGTATGATATTGTGAAAACCACATTTGCATAGCTTTTCCTCCTGTTTACTGCTTTAATACCTTAAGATATTCTACCGCAGGATCCTCTGTTCCCTGCATTGAACAGCCCTTTTCCTTTGCGTAGACAATGTATTGCGCAATCTCTTTTGTGATAAGCTCTCCCGGTGCAAGAATCGGGATTCCCGGTGGATAACACATGACAAACTCACCACTTACAGCACCTACCGCGTCCATAATGCGCACTGATTTCTTCTGCGAATAAAACGCCTCCTGCGGCGATACCGCCACCTTTGGATTTATGTACTCTCCCGACAAAAGTCCGGTCTTGTCCTTGCTGTAAAGGCGCTTGATATCCTCCAGCGCACCTACAAGCCTCTCTATATCCTGTATTCTGTCGCCAATTGATATATACGCAAGTATATTACAGATATCTCCAAACTCTATCTGGATATCATACTCATCACGCAGCAGATCATATACCTCTATTCCGGCAAGCCTATATCGAGCGTATAGATGGACAGCTTTGTCACATCATAATCATATATGCTCGTGCCATTTACAAGGTCACGCCCATACGCATAATAGCCGCCTATGGAATTAATCTCCTGCCTTGCATACTCCGACATCTGTGCCACCTTGGCAAAGGATTCCTCGCCTCTGAGTGCAGATTTCTTCTTGATATATCAAGGCTTGACAATAGCAGATACGATGCGCTCGTGGTCTGTGTGAGGTTGATAATCTGCCTCACATAATCAGCATTCACATCCCTTCCGGTGAGCAGAATCGAGCTCTGTGTCAGGCTTCCTCCCGATTTGTGCATCGATACCGCAGACATGTCTGCCCCGGCTGCCATTCCTGATATCGGAAGCCCCTTTCCAAAATAAAGATGTGTACCATGTGCCTCATCCGTGAGCACCTTGATTCCCTTCGAATGAGCCAGCGCAACTATCGACTTAAGGTCAGAACAGATTCCATAATATGTCGGATTGTTTACAAGCACAGCCTTTGCATCCGGATTTTCCTCGATAGCCCTCGCCACCTGGTCAATCTCCATTCCAAGCGAAATACCAAGCTTCGCATTCGTCTGCGGATTGACATAAACCGGTATCGCTCCGCAGAGCACGAGTGCATTAAGAGCACTTTTATGAACATTTCTCGGAAGTATAATCTTGTCTCCTGCCTTGCAGGTGGACAAAATCATGGCCTGCACCGCAGAGGTGGTGCCTCCTACCATAAGAAAAGCATTTGCCGCTCCAAATGCATCCGCCGCAAGCTCCTCCGCCTCTCTGATTACCGAAACCGGATGGCACAAATTGTCAAGCGGCTTCATTGAATTGACATCAAGCCCTACACACTTTTCTCCGAGCAGATGCACCAGCTCAGGATTTCCCCTGCCTCTCTTGTGTCCCGGCACGTCAAACGGCACCACTCTCTTCTTCTTAAACTCCTCAAGAGCCTCATAAATCGGCGCTCTTTCCTGTCTTTTGATATCCATTTACTTCTCCTGTATTTAAAAAAGGATGATGCGTGCAAGCATCATCCTTTAGATTCGTCTTAACAACAGTAAAATCGTAACATATACTATGGAGTTATGCAAGAAATTACGTTTTATTTTTGATAATGATAGTTACGCCATTGCAGGCTCTTTCTTCTTAATAATTGCCTCAACTTCATCAACACCTGTTTCAGCTACATCTGCGATCTGATCCAATGTATAACCCTTTTTATACATATTCAGAATAAACTTTTCGCTTGTCTTTTCAGTAGCTCTTTCTTCAATTCCTGTACTCAGATTACACATAATTCTCACATCCTCTCTAAATTCTTTACTGGTTGGAATATTAGATACCAGCATTTTCCGGCTTCATTCCTTTAAATTCATCGACTGAAAGGCTCTCTGTCTTAATAGCATTATAAGCGAGGGACTTTACGGAATCAACTGATTTTTCATTACTTATATAGGCACTTTTAGCTTCCGTTACTGTTCACACCTAACAGTGCGACCAGCAACGATTACAGCCCATTTAAAATGCCTCTACGAGGCAGGGCTGTAATCACTCAATAATTAACACTATGGCGCATAGCTTGACAGCGCAGTGTCAAGCTTGCGTGTGAACAGTAACAGCCACTATAAAAAAGAGGAAGCCGGTACATGTGGAGTGCACCGGCTAAAAATATGAAAAAGATTAATATGAATATTTCTTTTGTTTACAGTGTCAGTATACGGGGCAATTGTGAAAATGCTGTGTTTACTTTCTTACTCTTTTATAAACAAAATATTAATGCAACACAACAAAAGAGCCCTTTCGAGCTCTTTTGCTTTGTACAACATTAAATTATAGATGATTACTGTAAGAGTGAAAGTACACCCTGGTTTGACTGATTAGCCTGTGCAAGCATAGACTGTCCAGCCTGAGCAAGAATGTTATTCTTGCTGTAGTTAACCATCTCTTCAGCCATATCTGTATCACGGATACGAGACTCAGCTGATGTAGTATTCTCAACTACGTTGTCGAGGTTGTTGATTGTGTGCTCAAGACGGTTCTGAACTGCACCGAGTGAAGAACGCTGTGATGAAACCTTGCTGATTGCATCTGAGATAGCGTCGATAGCGTATGTAGCAGCGTTTCCTGAATCATCTTTCACATTGATACCCTTGATACCAAGGCTTGCAGAATCCATAGAGTCAATGTTGACCTGAATCTTGTTTGTCATGTCAGCGTCAGAACCTACATGGAGACTAAAGCTTAAAGTGTTGGCAACCTGAGCTTGTCCAGTCTGGATTTTGAATGTTCCTGTTCCATTTGTAAGGTCAACCTCTGTACCAACATCACCGACACCTACTTTTGCTTGATGCTCTGTGTCGCCAATCTGGTTTGCCTTGAGTAATTCCTTTGATGCAAGCTCATATGCCTTATTTTTAGAGATAACTGTTGCATCTGTATCAGAGATACCATCTTGTTCTGCAACACCTGTCAAATTGTTTTTAGTATCATTTAAAGCAGTAATTGTCTTACCGCCAAACTCTGCTTTTGCACCAGCTTTGACAGCATCCTTAATTGCATCAACATTGGCATAAACTGGCGATGTCACAGTATCTTTACCATTTGGAGCGTTAGGTATAGTATTAGCATACCAACCTGCCTCGACTGTTCCTTTATCCTGAGCATCATCTTTGGCTATTCCCGTTGTATATTTATATTCTGTTCCATTTACTTTAACCGTTGCATTTGCTGCATCAGTAATATTATTATCTGTAAACCAAGCGTCAACCTTTGCTTCATCTGATCCAATAGTATAAGTTTTTCCACCGATAGAAACCTTATCACCAGCATTAAGAGCATCCATTACGAATGTTGCTGTTCCATCGCCATTGTCTGTCAGTGTTCCCTTAAGACCTGCGTCATGAGCTTCATGTTGATTGTCTTTGTTCCGGCATCGCCTTTAAGAGGTATGTCTCATTGAACTTGGTTGTTTCAGATACACGGTCGATTTCAGTTGTCAGCTGGTCTATCTCATCCTGAATTGCCTGACGGTCTGATCCTTAGAGTTTGTTCCGTTTGCTGCCTGTGTTGCAAGCTCGTTCATTCTCTGAAGCATTGAGTGAACTTCTGTTAATGCACCCTCAGCTGTCTGTACAGAAGATACGCCATCCTCTGCATTTGTTGAAGCTCTGTCAAGACCCTTGATCTGCTTTCTCATCTTCTCAGAAATTGTAAGTCCTGCTGCATCATCTGCTGCACGTTGATTCTGTATCCAGAAGAGAGCTTCTCTGTAGATTTAGCCTGCTGACCTGTTGTTACGTTAAGCATTCTGTTGGCATTTGCTGCCTGCATATTGTGTTGTACTACCATAATATAATCCTCCTTGTCCCACGTTCATGGGTTATTATGTTTGACCTCTGGAAATCCTTTTCCCGAGGGTTGTGCAGCTGCTTTGTGTTTATTTTTATTTAAGCAGTTGCGGTTTTCTATAACAAGCGGCTTCCCGGGTGTGGCATATGCCACAGCCGCCTATTAACATGGTTAATTGCTTTGCGTCTTTTTCTGACGCGCTTTTTCCTTCCAGATGATGCGCTGTATTTCTTTTTGTGCCTCATTGGAAATCTCAGGGTCGGGATAATATGTATCTTTTCGCTTCGCAGGGTTCGGTTCGTTGTTGGATCTTGCGATATTCAGTTCTTTTGGGGCATCTATCAGTAATCGACAGTGCTTTCCGGTTCCGCCCGCGAACACGATTCGGATATCGTCTCCGATGTTCACATATTGCCCTTCCTTTAATGATAATTTGAGCATTTTCTACCTCCATGCACTAGGGAATAGCTTAGTCCATGCTTTTCCGAATTATGTAACATTTTGTAGTAAAATGTTGCATTTTTTGCTTTACACCTACTATATCGGACGCCATTTTCAGAACTTAACCCCTGAAAAATATTTTTTTTAATAATTTTCTTTTTCTTTTTTTCTATCATTTTTTGTTAGTCTTACCGGATTTAATCATATCTGTGCCAAAGATAAAATAATTCTTGATGAAATATGACTAAATTGGCGTAAACATTTGATATTTTTTAATCCCCGTCTTTTTTGACCCATTATCAATCCACGAAAATGCAACATTTTACTACAAAATGTTGCATTTTTTCTATTTTGAACTTACCATTGTTGTGTTGTGGATTTTGGATATTCTGAGGGTGAAAGTCTGTCATATTGTACGTGCCGGATAACATTTTCTACTATAAAGGAGTATTCAATGGGAACTACACAGCCAATCCGAAACAAGGACGAACTCACGGCTTTCAGGATGTACTATAAGGACATCCGTCCAAACAGCCGCAATTACTGTTTAATTGTGATGGGATTAAACACAGCACTAAGAATCAGTGACCTGCTTAGATTAAAGTGGGACAACGTTTACAATTTCAAACATCATGAATTTCGCACTCATTTTCTTATCAACGAGCAAAAGACCGGCAAGAATAACTATGTCACTCTAAACTACAATGCCACCGATGCTCTGAAAGATTATTTCAATGAACGTAATCCAAATGACCATGAATTTATTTTTACCAAGAACACCTGCAGATACCAGCCTATAAGCAGGACGCAGGCATATCGTATTGTAAAGACTGCTGCCGGCAAAACAGTGCAGGATGAGCACATCAGCTGTCATTCGCTGAGAAAGACGTTTGGCTATCATGCCTGGAAGAATGGCACACTCCCGCTCTGCTCATGGATGTCTATAATCACTCATCATATGAGATTACCCAGCATTATCTGGGGATTGAGCAGGATGAGAGGGATGAGATTTATCTGAAGCTTGAATTATAGAGACTGTAAAACTCTGCAATTTATACAACATAAAAGGTCTTCTATGATAAAGTATTAAATCATAGAAGACCTTTTCTCATATTCCCTTTTCCTAACATCACATTGAACTAAATACCTTATATGGTTTTCGGTCGAGTTTCCAATTCAACATGAGCTCTGATTAATGCTTTGAATATATATTCATACAATGCATTAAAATCATTCTCTTTATCTGCTATTTCTAAAGCATTATAATATTCCTCTTTTTTCTCAACATCAATATAGAACGGTGGCATACCATATCGGATTAACAGTTTAATCATAAACCCTCTGCTTGTTCGCCCATTTCCATCTGGAAAAGGATGAATAACAGTAATCCTATGATGAATATCTGCAATCAATTCAATGATTTGACTTCTGCTCATCTCATCTAATTTACTTTCAAGTAATAACACCTTATCATTGAGCTTTATCAATTCCGGCATAACATCCCGCCAATCTACTGTCTCGAATTTCGCACCTAAAACAAGGACATTGTCTTTTCTTGTTGATCCTCCGTATTCCGGATTTGGACAACAGGAAAATAATTTTTTATTCAGGGTTGATAATTGATAAATATCAATTTTATTATCACTTACCGTCTCAAAAATAAAGTCATACATAACAGAATGTCCTGCCACATTGCAAAAACCTTCATAGGACTCTGTGCAATATTCACTTACCTGGCGATTTTCTTGCAGATCCTCTATTATTTCAGATGCTGCATCATAAGTGGTTTTTACACCTTCAAGGCGAGCATCATTATAAACATACTTACTTTTGAACAAACGCCTTGCAAACTCAAGACTATTTGTTGGTGAAATATCTTCCCAGGCATCAAACAATCCTTCATATAGTTTTATATATGAAAAGCCCAGTTCCTTACGCCGTTTTTCTGGCTTATATTTACCCAATTTCTTGCTTGAATAATAAGCTATCAGATATGGAAACAAATTTCGGATTCGATAGTAACAAGCTCTAAAACTTGTGCCAAAATAATCAGCTATCTCGAGAACATCATCAAAGGTCAATTCACCATCGCTAGGATGGAGGCTATTTATCTGAACACGTAATTCATCTTCTGGCATAAGAAAAGAAGCTGCAAAAGACTCCGCATATTTCTCTTTGTATTCATTTGATGAAATAGCACACATAAATGTTGACTGTGTATCTGCGTCTTTAAGAAAATGGCACAACTCATGCGCTGCTGAAAATCTCTGACGGGTAATCGGTCTTTTCGCATTAATTGCCACCAAATCTATCGGCATATCCGCTGTAGAAGGCATAAACAGACCTTCCATTTTATCAAAATTTCTAAATACAAAATGAATACCCAGGTCTGTTAAAACCTGAAAAGGATTAATAGGAAACACCTTTTCATGATCTTTAAAGTACTGTTCTGAAAAATACTTTGCCAGCCCCTGGGCATCATTTCGATATTGATTCAGTATTTCTATATCTAGCATTAAATTCCCCCTTAAAGACCTGCCATAGACTTCTTGAAGGCAATCAAGTTCAGAATTTCCTGCTGATCATTCTCATTTAACTCTTCAAATCCACGAGCAAATACAACCTGTTTGGTTTCAAGAGATTCCTGATTGAGAAGGTAATCCGCTGAAACATGATAAAGCTGGCAGAATTTTTGAATTTCATCCGATGTGATTTTCCGGTTCCCAAGCTCAATTTGAGTAACAGCCGAGCGACCAATTCCCAGACACTTTGCCACGTATTCCTGTGAAAAACCCAAACGCTGTCTTGCATCTTTCAATTTTTCATATATGTTTTTCATTTTTTACCTCCTTTTGTGTTATAATAGCTTTGTTTGATAGAAATGTCAACACCCTTGTTTGATTTTCCAACATCTTCATTTTAACCTTGCTCCTTTCACCTTACACCTCTTCCTTCAAAAAGCAATGCCGTATACTAAAACAACATAAAATTTTTCTTTACTTATCCACTATAATGTAAGCAGTATCTTTTATTCCGCCGGCCAGGATTTTCTGAGAGCCACATAGGAAATCAGGAAATTGGCAAGCCAGCCGGCCGGTACAGCAAGCCAGACAAATGCAATACCGAAACGCGGCGCGCAGATTAAGGCAGCCGAGAGGCGGATTGCCAGGTTTACCATATTTGCAGCGAGAAACGGACGCATGATGCCAAGTCCACGAAGCACACCATCGGTAGCCATCTTTATACCCATAAAAATGAAAAAGAAACCAAGCCATCTCATATAATCCCCTGATACCTGATATGCCATGGCTGTTCCGTCTTTGCCCAGGAATAATGAGGAAATCTGAGTATGCAGTGTTTCAATTACTATAAAAGCAAGCACTGCAAAACACAGGTCTAACACCAGCGCAGCGTGATAGCCTTTTTTGATACGTTCTGTCTTCTTTGCTCCGAGATTCTGGGAAACAAACGGAGAAACTGCATTTCCAATGGATACAAATATCAGTGAAAATACATTCTCTACCCTCATCGTTGCCGAATATCCTGCAAGCGCCTGTGTACCGAACGGATTCACAACTGCCTGTACTATCATCATGCCAATTGACACCGTAGACTGCTGGAGAACCGAAGGCACAGCAATCCGAAGCATAGAATGAAGCTCATGTCTGTCAAACCATTCAAAGTGACTTTTATACCGGCGCATTCTGCTAAAGAAAATCAAAAGTGAAAACACTGCAGATATTCCCTGAGCAATTAGAGTTGCAAGGGCAGCACCGAACACACCCAGGTCAAGGCCTGCCACCATCCAAAGGTCCATAAATATATTTAACACAGAGGAAAATATCAAAAGCCCCAACGGAATCCTTGACTCGCCAATCGATGTAAACATCGTTGAAAGTATGTTATACATAAACAGAAACGGAAATCCCACAAAATAAACACGAAGATACAGCACTGCCTCATCCAGTATATCTGCAGGTGTCTGTAGCAAACTCATCATTGAATGTGAAAAGAAAAAGCCAAAGACACCCAGAAGTACGCTTAAAACCAGAAAACTAATCAGTGATGTTGATACTATCGTTTTCATTTTGCCGTAATCCCTGGCGCCGAAATAGCGGCTCACAAGTACACCGGCTCCTACACCGGCTCCCAGCGCTATACAGATGAACACATTCGTAAGCGCAGCACAGGCTCCAACTGCCGCAAGTGCAGAGGAGCCTACAAACTGACCAACAATGATTGAATCAGCCATATTATATACTTGTTGAAAAAAGCTGCCCAAGATCATGGGCATTGCAAAAACTGTCAATGCCTTTAAGGGGGCATCTGTAATTAAGTATTCATCTTTTGACATTATTTTTCCCTCATTCCGCTATAATTAAGCTATAGTATATCCGATTGAAAGACAAATTACAATATAGCATTCTTTATCGACATTTTTCCATTTCTTATGCTTTCCCTCTAATACAAACATCATACTGCTCCTTTGTATTTTAATTTAAAAAGCCGCCCAGGCCATAGGCCTGTGCGACTTCTCATAACATGATTTAAATTAAGTTTATCCTTCAATAGCAATATGCTTTGTGGTCTCAACTTTCTTTTGCTCCTTCTTCGGAACTGAAAGTTTAAGAATACCATCCTCATACTTTGCCTTGATATCTTCCTGCTTCAGCTCATCACCTACATAGAAAGACCTGCTCATAGCACCGGAATAGCGCTCCCTTGCGGATATACTTGCCATCCTTTTCTTCCCTTTTCTTCCTTGTCAAGTCCTTTTAGCTGCTGCTGATAGTTAAGTAACCATTTTCCAGCTTAGCTCCTAT
>ENA-OQAN01000497-OQAN01000497.1-human-gut-metagenome-genome-assembly--contig:-NODE-497-length-20890-cov-2.223763_pt1 | contig 20890 bp, 21 predicted proteins | sample MGYA00242735_ERZ504527 | MGnify/ENA primary metagenome ERZ504527 (study PRJEB26092, sample SAMD00036230) | human gut metagenome | host: Homo sapiens | study: EMG produced TPA metagenomics assembly of... | reverse complement strand
TACTTTGACGAATATGCTAAAGAACTTGAAAAGGGGGTGACTAGTGGGACTCGAACCCACGACATTCAGAACCACAATCTGACGCTCTAACCAACTGAACTATAGTCACCATGTTGATTACCTTTTCAAAAGCGATTGCAAAGGTAGACATTTATTTTGAATCTGCAAACATTTCGCCTTTTTTTTTATTCAAAAAAAATATTCACGAACTCCTTTACCATGCTTTTCCTGCAGCTTACGGGCTCCTTCCAGATATGCCTTCATACGCTGTTTCTCAGACATATGCATTTTGTTTCATCCATTCCGGCCGGATATACCTGAAAATTCTTTTTCCCACTCAATACCGGACGGGAAGTCCAGACCAAAGCATAGACACAATCGACCAGACGGGTTTTGCCTTCCACCCGACGAAGCAATAATTTTACAGCCATCCCTCCGTCTGTCTGAGAAGCACTCATATTAGAAACAAAGTTTCCCAATGAATAGGCTACCAGGTGACGTGCCGGAGAAAGAGAGTCCTCCCGAACTTCAACAGGCTGTATCACGTGTGGATGCGCTCCGATTACATGATCCACTCCCATCTTCAGCAGCCAATCGGCCAACGCACGTTCTTCCGAACGGGGAAGAGACTGATATTCCACTCCCCAGTGCATACAGGCAATCAATACATCAGGCTTCATCAGACGGGCTTTCAGAATATCCCGTCTCATCTGGTCGCGATCTATATAATTGACCACATTAGGCGTTACCGGACGCAAACCGTTTGTACCATACGTGTAATTCAGGAAGACTACGCGAAATCCTTTTCGCTCCACCAGCAACGGATAAAAATCCAGCCGTTCCTGCCGGGTACGATAAGTCCCGACATGAGGTACCCGAAAAGAATCCAGCAGACAGATGGTACGCTCCAGTCCCATCTTCCCCCGATCCAGACAGTGATTGTTGGCTGTAAGCAACACATCTACCCCAGCCTGCCGAAGTGATTTCAAATAAGAATCAGGAGCACTGAATGCAGGATATCCCGTATAAGGTTTCCCTCCCAAAGGTACTTCCAGATTACCAATCACCAGATCTGCCTTTGCAAATTCCGGACTCACCCAACGGAAGCAGTCTGTATAATCATAACTTCCGTCCGGCATACGCGCAGCATCAAGCTGTGCCTGATGCTGCATCAGGTCACCTATAAAAAGTAAAGACAGAGAGTCAGCCCCCTTAGCAAAAACTCCCGCTGCCGACAGCCAGATGACCATCGGCAACAGGAGTTTGTATATTCGGAATCTGTTCACCTTCCAATTATTGGTAAATAGCCTTCTTTCCGGCCAGCAAGGTATTCTTCATCAACGACACAATCGTCATCGGTCCTACTCCTCCGGGTACAGGCGTAATGAATGAACACTTCGGGGCCACTTCATCAAAGCGGACATCTCCAGTCAGCTTGAAACCGGACTTGCGGGTTGCATCCGGAACACGGGTCGTACCGACATCAATCACAACGGCTCCTTCCTTTACCATATCGGCCGTAACAAAGTTGGGCTGGCCCATGGCAGCTATCAGAATATCAGCTTCCCGGCATTCCTCCACCAGATTACGGCTCCGGCTATGACATACGGTCACTGTTGCATCTCCCGGATATGCCTTTTGCATCATCAGCACAGCCATCGGCTTGCCCACAATGTTACTACGCCCCAGCACAACACATTTCTTTCCCTGTGTCTCAATATGATAACGTTTCAATAATTCCAGGATTCCATTGGGAGTTGCTGATACATAACAGGGCAGACCGATTGACAGACGTCCGACATTGATCGGATGGAAACCATCCACATCTTTGCGGTAATCAATCGTTTCAATCACTTTCTGTTCTGAAATATGTTTCGGCAAGGGAAGCTGTACAATGAATCCGTCCACATCGGGATCTTCATTCAGTTCACGTACCTTCGCCAGAAGTTCATCTTCCGTTACATCGGCCTCAAAACGAATCAGACTCGACTTGAACCCGCATACTTCACAAGCCTTTACCTTGGCTGCCACGTAAGTCTCGCTACCGCCGTCATGACCAACCAGTATAGCAGCCAGATGAGGACGCTTGCCGCCCTTAGCCACTATTTCAGCCACTTCGGCTGCTATCTCCTGCTTCACCTGCTCAGAAATAGCCTTTCCGTCAATCAGTGTCATATTCTATATCTGTTTTATTATTCAATAACGATTCAGACAAAGATAGGCAAAATCGAGCAAACCGCTTGCTTTTTTCCCTGTTTTTATGGGCGTTATTTCCCGAAATACACATTTATTAATATACGACAAGCCGAGATAACCAAAAAACTATTAACTTTGTACCCGTAAATAAATTATGCGGACATCTAAATTCAACATACTATATATCATTGGGTTCTGCCTGATGGCTTGTTTATTCCCAATCCATTTGTTGGCTGAGAGCGGCAAAACTTTTACCGTTGTCATTGACGCCGGACACGGGGGGAATGACCCTGGAGCAATTGGCCGGAAAGGACGGGAAAAGAATATCAATCTCAATGTAGCCCTGAAACTGGGACGGATGATACAGGACAACTGTAGTGATACACGGGTGGTCTATACACGCAAAAACGATGTTTTTGTCCCCCTGCACCGCCGTGCCGAAATAGCCAACAACGCCAAAGCAGACTTGTTTATTTCCATCCATACCAACTCCGTGGCTTCCAGAAAAAGTCAGGTATTCGGAGCAGAAACCTACACATTAGGTTTGCACCGTACAGAAGAAAATCTGGAAGTAGCCAAGAAAGAAAACTCGGTGATCCTGATTGAGGACGACTACAAGCAGCAATATGCAGGATTTAATCCCAATTCGTCAGAAAGCTACATTATCTTTGAGTTCCTTCAGGACAAGAATATGAAACAAAGTGTCAACTTCGCTCAGCTCATCCAGAAGCAGTTCCGGGCCAGCAAACGGGTTGACAAAGGAGTACATCAGGCCGGATTTCTGGTATTGAGGGCAACTTCTATGCCCAGCGTACTCGTTGAACTGGGATATATTTCCAACCCGACAGAAGAAGCATACCTGCTGTCATCCAACGGAACATCCACTCTGGCAAAAAGCATCTACCAGGCATTCCTGCGATACAAACAGGAACAGGGATTCAATGCCGGAAAGCCTCTCAGCCAGTCTTTCCCGGCTGAAGATGAGCCTGCAACAGAATCAGCGTCAGATGTTCTCACTGCGGACCTGACAGAAGAGTCTCTCCCTCCTGTTGAGACAGTCGAAAGTGCCGCTGCTCCTGTTGAGATTTCTACCCCGGCAACCAAAGCCTCCAGCCGGAACAACCGCACAGAAAAGCCTGTATTCAAAATACAGATTCTGACTTCCGACCGCGTTCTTCCAGCCAGAAGCCGACAATTCAAAGGACTTTCACCCGTAAACCATTATAAGGAAAACGGTATCGTTAAATATACATACGGAGAAGACACGGACTACAACCATATCCTCCGACTAAAACGGACCAAGGTGGATGCCAAGTTCAAGGATGCATTTATCATTGCTTTCAAGAACGGAAAAAAAATGAATATTAACCAAGCAATTAAAGAGTTTAAACAAAACAGATAATCAAGACATGAAGAAAGAAGTAAAAATAGGTTTAGCCGGAATAGCCTCGCTGCTTATCCTCTTTTTCGGAATCAACTACCTGAAAGGTGTTAATATGTTCAAGCCGGAAAGCTATTATTATGTGGAATTCACCAACATCAACGGACTGGCTACTTCAAGCCCGGTATTTGCCAACGGCTTGAAAGTAGGACTTGTGCGTGACATACAATATAACTACCAGAAGCCCGGCCACGTCGTTGTGGGTATTGAAATGGATCAGGCAATGCGCATTCCGAAAGGGAGCCGTGCAGAACTGGTAACTGAAATGCTGGGAACCGTCAAAATGAATATGCTGCTCAACCACGAAGGTCAGGAATACTACAATCCGGGAGACACGCTGGTGGGAGAAGCCAATGAAGGAATCATGGGAGCTGCAGAAAAGGATCTGCTCCCCAAACTGACACAAATGATGCCTAAGATGGACTCTATCCTGAGTTCACTGAACACGTTGCTGGCAGATCCGGCTTTAGCCAAAACCCTGCATAACGCAGAACAGCTGACTGCTTCTCTGAACGCAACCAGCCGCCAGCTACACACTCTGATGAGCAACGATATTCCACAGCTGACCGGAAACGTTACGGCAATCACTGAAGACCTGAAGGTGATCAGCGGCAATCTGAAGAATGTAGACTACGCAGCAACCTTTACAAAAATCGATTCAACCCTGCAAAATGTACGCCTGTTGACCGACAAGCTGAACCGCAAGGACAATTCACTCGGATTGTTACTGAATGATCCTGAACTGTACAACAATCTGAACGCAACTTCAGCCAACGCGGCCAGTCTGCTTAAGGATTTGCAGGAACATCCCAAACGCTACGTACACTTCTCTCTTTTTGGCAAGAAAGACAAGTAAGAAATACACTATATAGAATTTATCTAAATAATAAAGAATCGGCTTATCTTCTATTACAACCATTATAAAAAACTGATAATAAGAAGATAAGCCAATTTTATCAGACTTCTTCCCTAAAAAGAAACAAAAGGATAACCATTTGAGAAACAATAAGTTTCAAAAAAGCAATAGCCAACTCACAAAAAGAGTCTTTAACACATTTGTAACATTTTAAAAACCAAACATTTATAATACATTCAGAAAAAGCAAGCAAAAAGGGATTTGTTTTTCTGAAATTTCATTCCGAAATTTGCAAACGTAGAAATTTCGCTTTATTAAATAATAACGCACGTATGATTGAAAATAATCAAGCAATTGTGTTGTGGAACCGCTGTCTGAACTTCATTAAAGACAACATCAACAATGCAAGAGCTTTTGAGACCTGGTTTGAGCCTATCGTACCTTTGAAATACGAGAATAAGGCATTGACGATTGGCGTCCCCAGTCCTTTCTTCTATGAATATCTGGAAGAAAAGTATGTGGGATTGCTGCGTGCCGCCATCTATAAAGAAATAGGTGAAGGTACGGAGTTGATGTATTCCATTCTTACCGACAAGACAAACCACATAACCGTCAATATGGAAGGGACAAAGCGTTCATCTGCTTTGCCTCCTCAAGCGCCTGTACACAATGCCAACAAGGCGCCCAACCCATTACAAGCTGCGGCTCCTCAAGATCTGGATCCGCATCTGAACCCGAATTACAATTTTGAAAACTTCATCAAAGGTACCAGCAACGAATTCTCAAGAACCGTGGCTGAAACTGTAGCCCAGAATCCGGCGCGTACTTTCAACCCGCTCTTCCTGTATGGTCCGTCTGGTGTGGGAAAACACACCTGATCAATGCGATTGGTACCCGTTATCAAGGAACTTAATCCTGAAAACGTGTGTTGTATGTTTCAGCACATCTGTTCCAGGTACAGTATACTGACTCAGTACGAACAAATCATTTCAATGATTTTATCAGTTTCTATCAGACGATTGACGTCCTGATCATTGATGATATTCAGGAATTTGCGGGTGTTACCAAAACGCAGAACACATTCTTCCACATATTCAACCATCTGCATCAGAACGGCAAGCAACTGATATTGACTTCCGACCGTGCTCCCGTTATGCTGCAAGGGATGGAAGACCGACTGCTGACACGTTTCAAATGGGGATTGGTGGCTGAACTGGAAAAACCGGATATCGAACTGCGCAAGAACATTCTGCGCAACAAGATCCGCCGGGATGGACTGACCATTCCAGAATCAGTGATCTGCTATATTGCGGAAAACGTCAACGAAAGCGTGCGTGAACTGGAAGGTATTGTCAACTCACTGCTGGCACAATCTATCTTGTTAAAACGAGAAATCAACCTGGATTTGGCTCAACGTATTGTCCGTAAAGCTGTACGCTGCGCTGAAGTTAAGGCTGTAACCATCGATGATATCATCGAAAAGGTTTGTGCTCACTACAAGATTGACACCTCAGCTATCCATACAAAAACCCGTAAACGTGAAGTTGTACAAGTACGTCAGGTTGCCATGTATCTGGCAAAGAAACATACAGAAACATCTTCTTCCAAAATCGGTCAGCTGATTGGAAACAAGGACCATGCAACCGTATTGCATCCTGCAAGACTGTAAAAGATCAGTTGGAAGTGGATAAAGAATTTAAAGCAGAAATTGAAGAAATAGAAGTTGGATTAAAACTGAAATAAAAGAAGAAGCGGACCGGACAAAAGTTAAAACTGATTGTCCGGTCCGCTTTCTTTGTATCTGATTCCAATGAAATCTTATTTATCAAACCCCTGACGCTTGAGTGTACGCTTCAGTCCTTCAGACATAAATTCATTATCCGATTTCTTATAACGGATATTCGTGAAGATCTGAGCCAGCGTTTCCGTATGGTTGATTTCCACAAAATGTTTGTTTTCCGGTAATGATTCCTTCATTGCATAGATGGCATCAATTGCTTCCGGAGTGTAATCGTGATATTCTTCTTCATGTATAATTCCGCTTAACGGCAAACGATCCGGCTGAGCAGGACATTCATCCGGATATCCTACTGTAATCGTAGCCACAGGCACGACCAGTTCCGGCAAATGAAGAATATCTATAATCTGATCCGGATTATATACAGTTGTTCCCAAATAACAGATACCGAGACCACGATCTTCTGCCAGCGTACAGAAGTTCTGAACAGCCAGCAAGGTATCAGAAGCGGCATTGATAAAGGAAATCAAATTGTTATACCCCGGTTCTGCCTTGCGCTGACGGCACCATTTGCTGAAACGGTTGAAATCTGCACAAAATGTCAAAACCACCGGTGCAGAAGTCACCATAGGCTGATTAAAATGAGCCGGTGCAAGAAGAGCCTTACGCTCTGCATCCCGGGTTACCACTACACTGTAAAGCTGCATATTTCCCATTGTGGAAGCCCGAAAAGCTTCTTCCAGCAGCCCGTTCAACAGCTCCGCAGGAATATCCTGCTGCTTGTACTTACGAATCGTACGTCTGTTTCTGATTGAATCCATATTATCTTGTTTTATTTTACAAATATAAGAAAATTCTATTAGAGACATATACTCTTCTCACCCTTTTCAATCCCCTCCAGACAAAGGTTTTCTACGCTGTAATACCCTCCAGGCAAGGAAACAAGCTCTATATCACCTCTGAGAAAAAGTTTCCTTTTTGGAAAATTTTCAGCTATTCCTATTTTAGTTATTTTACTAATATACAAATTATTAGTTTTTCGTTTTGGAAAACTTCACCGATTGTTAATAACTTCTCAAAGTTTTATTTGGCAAATCAAAAAAACATCTCTAGCTTTGCAGCCGTTATGATTTAAGAAGAGCAAAATTTCTACAGGCAAGACCTTTTTAAATTGATAACAAACTCATTCATATACAAAAGTGGAAAAGAAAACGTACAGCTACGATGAAGCCTATAAACGCTTCATTGCAGTATTTTAAAGGCGATGAACTTGCCGCACGTGTCTGGGTAAATAAATATGCTGTGAAAGACTCGTTCGGTAACATCTACGAAAAGTCTCCGGAGGACATGCATTGGCGTATCGCCAATGAAGTGGCCCGCATCGAGGCTAAGTATCCGAACGCACTCAGTGCACAAGAACTTTTTGACCTGCTCGACCATTTCAAGTACATCGTTCCGCAAGGAAGCCCGATGACTGGTATCGGTAACGACTATCAGGTCGCATCACTGTCCAACTGTTTCGTTATTGGTCTGGAAGGAGCTGCAGACTCATACGGTGCCATTATCCGTATTGATGAAGAACAGGTACAGCTGATGAAACGGCGTGGAGGCGTCGGACATGATTTGTCACACATCCGACCGAAAGGTTCACCGGTAAAGAACTCTGCATTGACTTCTACCGGACTGGTTCCGTTCATGGAACGTTATTCCAATTCTACCCGTGAAGTAGCACAGGATGGCCGCCGCGGCGCCTGATGCTGAGTGTATCCATCAAGCATCCCGACTCAGAAGCATTCATTGATGCCAAGATGACGGAAGGCAAAGTGACCGGAGCTAATGTTTCCGTGAAACTGGATGACGAATTCATGCAAGCTGCCGTAGAAGGCCGGATGTACACCCAACAGTTCCCGATTGATTCAGATCATCCGATGGTATCCAAGCAGATCAATGCTTCTGCCTTGTGGAAAAAGATTGTGCACAATGCATGGAAATCGGCAGAACCGGGTGTTCTGTTCTGGGATACAATCATCCGCGAATCTGTTCCTGACTGCTATGCTGATTTAGGATCCGTACGGTTTCTACCAACCCCTGCGGTGAAATCCCCTTGTGCCCTTACGACTCTTGCCGTCTGCTGGCCATCAACCTGTATTCATATGTAATCAATCCGTTCACTCCGGAAGCCCGATTCGACTTTGACCTGTTCAAGAAACACATTGCCCTGGCTCAGCGAATCATGGACGACATCATTGATCTGGAGCTGGAAAAGATCGAACGCATCATGGAAAAAATTGATGCCGATCCGGAAAGTGAAGAAGTCAAAGGTGCAGAACGTCACCTGTGGGAAAAGATATACCGCAAATCCGGACTGGGAAGACGTACAGGTGTAGGTATTACAGCCGAAGGTGATATGCTGGCAGCTATGGGACTGCGCTATGGTACAGAAGAAGCAACTGAATTCTCAGAACAGGTACATAAGACTGTTGCACTTGAAGCTTACCGCTCATCTGTAAACATGGCCAAGGAACGTGGTGCATTCGAAATTTACGATGCAGAACGCGAAAAGAACAATCCGTTCATCAACCGTATCAAGGATGCAGATCCTGCTTTGTATGAAGATATGGTACGCTACGGACGACGCAACATTGCCTGTCTGACTATTGCTCCCACTGGAACCACCAGTCTGATGACTCAAACAACTTCTGGTATCGAACCGGTTTTCATGCCGGTATACATGCGCCGTCGTAAAGTCAACCCGAATGATGCCAATGTACGTGTAGACTTTGTAGACGAAACAGGAGATGCATTTGAAGAATATGTAGTGTTCCATCACAAGTTCCTGACCTGGATGGAAGTCAATGGATACGATCCAAACAAGCATTATACACAAGAAGAGATTGATGATCTGGTTGCAAAATCTCCTTATTATAAAGCAACATCAAACGATGTAGACTGGCTGATGAAAGTCAAAATGCAAGGACGCATCCAGAAATGGGTAGACCATTCCATCAGTGTTACAATCAACCTGCCGAACAGTGTTGATGAAGAACTGGTAAACCGCCTCTACGTAGAAGCATGGCGATCCGGCTGCAAAGGATGTACAGTTTACCGTGACGGTTCACGTGCAGGTGTACTGATCTCTACTAAAAAAGACAAAAAGAAAGAAGAGGAAGAATGCCACTGCAAACCGCCTCAGGTTGTAGAAGTACGTCCGAAAGTACTGGAAGCTGATGTAGTACGTTTCCAGAACAACAAAGAGAAATGGGTAGCATTTGTAGGATTGCTCGACGGACGTCCCTACGAAATCTTTACCGGTCTTCAGGATGATGAAGAAGGTATCGTTCTGCCTAAATCTGTAACCAGCGGTCGCATCATCAAGAATTACGATGAAGACGGAGTGAAGCGTTATGACTTCCAGTTCGAGAACAAACGCGGCTACAAGATGACCATTGAAGGCTTGTCCGAGAAGTTCAACAAAGAATACTGGAACTACGCAAAACTGATCTCCGGTGTATTGCGCTGGCGTATGCCGATCGAACAGGTCATCAAACTTGTAGGCTCACTCCAGTTGGACAGCGAAAACATCAATACCTGGAAGAATGGTGTAGAACGCGCCCTGAAAAAATATGTACAGGACGGAACTGAAGCGAAGGGAGTGAAATGTCCTAACTGCGGTCATGAAACCCTGGTTTACCAGGAAGGCTGTCTGATCTGCAAGACTTGCGGATCTTCCCGCTGCGGATAAAAAGCAGGCCTGAGAAATATAACCAATCGGGGCGCAAAGGCGTATTGCTTCCGGTATTATTCCGGGAAAAACAATGCATCTTTGCGCCCTCTATTTTTTATCTGATAAACTGCGTATGAAAGCTCAAGATATGTACATCCATTTGAATGGACTGAAACTATATGCTTATCACGGTGTCCTTCCACAGGAAAACCGCATAGGCGCTGAATATACCCTCAACCTTCGTCTGAAAACAGACTTCTCGCATGCTGCAGAAAATGACTGTCTGGAAGGAACAGTCAACTATGCTGAAGTATTCAAGGCTGTCAAGGAAGAAATGAATATTCCTTCTCTGCTTCTGGAACACGTTATCCGGCGTATCGCCTCCCGTTTACTGAACGATTTCCCTGCTGTCAGTGAGGTACGTATCACCCTTGACAAACAAAATCCACCGATGGGAGCAGATTGTAAGGAAGTGGGTGTGGAAGCTACTTTCTGCCGGTAATCCTGCCATTTATTTTCCGGTTTCCAAAGAAAAAGCTATATTTGTTCCACGATCATTTATCCCTAATCTAACTGCCATGAAAGAAATTAAACTAGAAATTCATGTCCGTTCCCTGAACTACGGGGAGCTGAATGAAACAGACCGTCGCCTGACGGATGCCGCCCGGGAAGCAACCAGCAGAAGTTACTCCCCCTACTCCCATTTTGCAGTAGGAGCTGCCGCATTGCTGGAAAACGGAACAATCGTTACCGGAAGTAATCAGGAAAATGCAGCCTATCCTTCCGGCACCTGTGCAGAAAGAACCACAGTATTCTATGCCAATTCACAATATCCCGACCAACCCATACTTACCCTGGCTATTGCAGCACGCAATGAAGCTGGCTTTCTGGAACAGCCCATTTCTCCCTGCGGAGCCTGCCGGCAAGTCTTGCTGGAAACGGAACAACGCTATGGCAAGCCCATGCGAATCCTGTTGTGCAGCCGCACAGGAGTCTACGAGCTACAGGGAGTCAAAGATCTGCTCCCTCTGTCGTTCGGCCAAATGCAACTGAATGGTGAAGAATAATCATAAAAGACATGCCGGCTATGGTTATCACCAGCCGGCATGTTCTTTCTTATGTTCGTAAGCATCGGCCTGCCGGACATGCTCACCGTTGTAGTTCCACACAATCTCATCGGTATATTCCTTACCATCAGACACGATAACAGCTCTAAGTACATTTCGTCCTTCGGCAAGCGTTACCTGATCAAAAATGTAATGCACATCGGTATATCCCTTACGAACGCCATCCAGTTCCCGGCCATTCAGGAAAACGCGGGGTGTCCCAAGATTGGAATAGACAGTGACAGAAGTTTCCCGGCGTTCACGTTCCGTATTACGGCGTTGCGTCAGATAAAGCACCGGCTCCTTACTCCAGTTTGCCTTGTACCAATAAAAAGCATCCTTGCGTATTTTACGATCAAAAGTTATCAACTTTCATGTTCCGCGCATCTACACCTCCACGCTTCCATTGAGGAACTGCAAAGTCAAACATATTCCATAAATAAGAAGCAAGAATATAAGGATGCTGAGAAATTATTCCCCACTGATACTCATGTGTCTTTGTCTGGAAAGTTTCCGGATAAAAATCACTGCCCCAGTTCAAGGCATCTCCCAGCAATTCTGTCTGATGCTCAATGTTCGCATCAGCCCCATATTCTGTCAGCATCAGCCGTTGCCAGGGATATTCTTTTTCCATTTTTTCAATCCAGGGTTTGATATCCTGTATCTTTTTCTCATACCATCCGAAATAACGGTTCATTCCCTGTATATCGGTATTCCCGTTAACCGGATGCTCAGCATGACCATAACCATTGACAGCCACCGTATAACGATCAGGATCTTCCAGTTTGCAGAGATCGTGAACAGACTGAGTAAGAGCAGCCGTATAACCATGCGGATGATACACCTCGTTATGAATTCCCCACACATAAATAGAAGGATGATTGAAACTCTGACGTATCAGCTCGCGCATTTGCTGATGAACATTATCCCACTCCTGCCCTGTCACACGGTTCACAAAAGGAATCTCAGCCCAGATAATAAGTCCCAACGTATCACAACGTGAATAGATATAATCCGACTGCTGGTAATGAGCAAAACGCACGGTCGTTGCCCCAACTTCCATAATCTGCTCCAGATCAAAATCATGTTCCCTGTTAGTCAGTGCACTGCCCATCCCCCACCAGTCCTGATGACGGGTAACTCCATACATCGGATATTTTTTACCATTCAGGAAGAAACCTTTTCCAGCCACAGCCTCATACTTACGCAAGCCGAGTGGCTGTATCACTTCATCAATTACTTGTCCGTCCTGTTTCAGACGAGAGACGACCTTATATAAATAAGGATCTTCGCGCCCCTGCCAAAGATGAGGATGACTGATTTTAAAATCAGAAACATAGTTTTGTACTCCCTGAGGAGTCAGCTCAAAAGACTGCCGATGAACTTTAACCAACTTGCTCACGGGTATAAATCGCATTTTCCAGTTCAAGAGCAGCCGGAGCCAATGTTGCATTATCAAGTTTCACCCTGACAGAAACATCAGCAGACTGTTTCGATACGTTCTTCTGAGTTATGTATACACCGGAGAGGCACAGTCGTTCACTACAATATTGCAGGGTTCAGTCACTATCAGCCATACGGGACGGTAAATTCCACCATAGACGCCAAAAAGAGCATGATTGACCGGAATCACATCCGGACGTGCTGCATTATCAGCCTTGACAACAATTTCATTCTCTTCTCCCAGCCTGACTTGCGAACCAATTTCGCAGACAAATGCAGAATAAGCTCCTTTATGTGTTCCAACCAGATAACCGTTGACATAGACTTCGGCACATGCTCCTACACCCTCAAAGCGTAGAAAAAGACGCTTTCCCTCCAGTGATTCAGGAAAAACATAGTGCTTCCGATAATAAGCTACCCCAGCATAAAAGTTGTTGGTTTTCTTCTGCATATCATCCGCATTCCAGGTATGAGGCACATTCACCTGTTCCCAATCTGCATTCCATCTGGCAGCAGTCTGCATCGCATCGGTTGGAAAAGGCCCTTTCTTAAACTCCCATCCGTTATTGAATGGAGTTACCTCACGGGCCTCCGCTTTACAAATACTTCCCAACAAACAAACCAGCAAAATACTCGCCAGAGAGAAATTTCTCAGTGCAGACCTGACTGGCACCGAGAAGAAATGAAATCCTTTTGCCATAGTGTTATATTTTATTTGCCATATGTTTTCATAATTAGATGCACAAAGATCAATCTTATTTAAAACAATGTTAAATTATAATTATATCTTTAAATAACAGGAATATATCACAATATATTGCACTAAATTTATCATTGTGAATAAATACTTTAAATAGCTATTACTATGTTCCCAAAAGCTAAATTACAAAATTTTATCATAATAACAGATAGCTGCAAAAAATACTTTGCAATGATCCATTAAAATAGCCAAAGACCATTTACATACCATAATTACAGTTTCATAATATTTCATCAACTAATGGAATTTACTTACTTCATAAGAAATCATTCAAGAACCAATGAAACAACAACTGATCAAAAAAAATATAGAACGCGGTCCTCCCCCAAAATGTATTTATCAGTTTTGTAAGACAGTTTTCAATCTATTTTTTACTATTTCGATAAAACCTGATCTACATACATGTAGGCCATCTGATAATTACCTATGAAACAGAATATATTTTTATTACTTTTTGTATCCTTCTTTTTTATTTGTAAACCAAATACCTGTTTTGGGAAAAGAAATTATTGTCTATCCTGGAGACCAATTGGATAAAATACGAGATAAAGCCCGGGATGGAGATTGTATCCTTCTACATGAAGGTATTTATCAATTCAAAGAAACTCTGGTTTTAGGACCTCAAAATTCAGGAATCACCTGGAAAGCCTTCCCTGGAGAAAAAGTTGTATTCAGTGGAGGTATTCCAGTAACGGACTGGGAACCATATAAAAATGGTATTTGGAAGACAACTCTGAAAAGAACAGAGAAACTTCGCCAACTCTATGTAAATGGAATTCCTGCAACTATGGCTCATACAGAAATTCCCATAAAAGGACAAGGCGGATATGGAGAGTTTATCATTCAAGGAAACGAACCATGGGCCTTTAAATCTGGAAAAACATTTGATGGCGTCCGTTTTCTAAAAAAAGACTTTCCATCCATTAAAGATCCTTCCGATTTAGAAATTCAAAGTCAGTCCACATGGGTTACAACTCGCTTATGTGTCCGCAAAATGATTGAGGACGATAACTGCTATGCCCTTCTACTAGAACAACCTTTTGCATCCTTCCTGCAAAACCAGGGTTGGGGTACAGCGTTTAATGTTAACTCTAATTTGAAAATATTCAATGCTCTGGAGTTTCTGGATAATCCCGGAGAATTCTATTTTGACCGGCAAACACAAACAGTATATTACATGCCACGTCCCAATGAAAACATGAATATAGCAGAAGTTACAGCCCCAGTCGTAGAAACTTTAGTTTCAATCAAAGGAAAAAATCTGAAAGAACATGTATCAAATATAAATTTCGAAGGAATTATATTTGAAAATACAGCATGGCAACTGATAGAAGTAGCAGGAAGTCACGGAGGAGGTGGTGTACAGGCTGCAGCCAATACTGTAAAATACGGAGATATTAACTGGCATAATTCACTTTATCAAGTTACAGATATTGCTTCAGCAACCATTGAAATAACTTCAGCTGACCATATTTCTTTTACTAATAATATTTTCAGAGAATTAGGCTCCATAGGTATCAATATGGAAAATGATGTAAACGAAACAACTATAGAAGGAAATATATTTCTACATATAGGAGCATGTGCTGTAAATATCGGACATCCTCACCATGTTTATATAGGGAAACAGAATGGAGAAAATGAAGGATATGGACCTTATCATATAGATAACAAAAATGACAAATGGGATGAAACAGTAGAAGGTTTATGTACTCATATCCGTATAAGTAATAATCTGATTCGACGAACCGGATTTGAGAATCCTTCCAATGTCGTAATCAGCGCTATATTCGGACATTATATTGATATATCACACAATGATATAAGATATGCTCTATACGGGAATTTCTTTAGGCTGGGCATGGGAAGTTTTTGACGGAACGACAGGAATTTCCCTGAATAAACCGACATTATCTTTAAGATCCAATACCATACACCACAATAGAATTGGAAATGTTTTACAACTCTTGCATGATGGAGGAGGTATTTATCTTTTAGCAGCTCAGGTTCCGATAGAAAAAGATGCCCGAAAACAAACATGGACCAATGTTTATGGGAACTATTTATACGATTTTGGAGGAAATACAAGGGCTGGAATACATCCGGACAACGGATCCCGCTTCGTCCACTTTTATGAGAATGTTTTCGATAATATTCCCTGGTCTCTGATAAAAGTCAGCAGCTATGCCCGCAAAGGAGATTACAGAATTGATCATAATTATGCAAATACTGCATTATACTGGACGGAATTAGATTTACCGTATTCCCCCAATACAACCATAACAGAAAATGTCCAGGTTGAAAACAATCAATGGCCCCGACCTGCAAAGAATATTATTGAAAATTCAGGCTTAGAGCCTAAATATAAATATTTGTTAGACACAATTACTACTTATTGACTTGAAATATCTTCATAAAAATTCAGCCAAAGAAGAACCATCCTCTTTGGGCTGAAAAATATCCTCAAAGTCACCCCACCAGATATTTTGCATACTTTCCTGTCAGCCTGCGAAGCAGATTGACCAGTCCCCATGAAGCCCCAAAGGCTATTAGGGCAGCAACCGGAATCTGAACCGCTACCGGTATGTGACACATACGGGCCAGCAGGACACAGGGGCCGGTGAAAAAGTAATGAATCATATACACCCCGAAACCGCATACCGTCAGATTGGCAAGTGCCTGCCGCAAACGTTCATTCCGCACATTCACCTTCTTGGCTATCAGGAAGCAGGGCACTGTCATCATAACCACATTGGGAGAACAGTAATAGAAAAACATCTCAAGCTGTTCTTCGGTATATTCCGGTAATGACGTGATGTGACGGAATCCCAGAAAAGTAATCAGGAAACCTATTACAAAAGAAGGAATTCCCCAGCCAAGTCCTGGCAGACTAAAGTCATGGTGACGGAGATAATGGCCCAGCAAAAGATAACCATTAAAACCGGCAAAGTTATAAAGCATATAAAATTCATTCCACGAACAGGATCCCCACAGATAAGGATTCACAAATTCCCGGTAGTAAGGAACAAACAGTGTCACTCCCCAGGCTGCCAGGAACCAAAGCTTTGCCTTTTCGGAGGCTTTCTCCACCCACGCAGAGAAGACAGGCATATAAAGATACATTCCGATCAACAGATAAATGTACCACATATGAACATCCAGCAACGAAAAGTTCAACGGTATACGGGATATATAGTCCATCGATACCGACAGAGACTGACGGGCAGCTTCCTCTCCGGAGTATGGGAAGAAATCCAAAATCAGTTCGGGCCTGCATCCCAGCAGACCGGTGATCCAGGGAAACAGATTATAGATGACTGACCAGATCAGAAACGGCCAGAATACCCGGCTGATACGTTTTTTGTAGAAAGCTCCCGTATCACCTTTGACCGGCAACAGCAAAGCTCCCGTAATCATTACAAAAAGCGGAACGCACGGACGAAGAACAGATCCGTAAGCAGCTCCCCAGAACTTGATCTCACTGATATTGGCAGGCGGTTCGCCCGGATAAAAATTGAAAGGATCAGCCGAATGACAGCATACAACCGTAAACATAGCCAGCAGGCGGACAACATCCAGCCACACAATTTGCTTCTTAGCAACAGGATTCAAAGTATTCCCCATAGTAGTATAATTTTAGAAAAAAGGAAATTCCGGATCACTCTGCAGATTCAGGCAGTATGCGACCGGAATTTCCTCTTTTAATTCTTATTTGTCTCCGTACATGCGCGCACGCATTTCCTTGATATGATCTGAGGTAATGTATTCATCATACTCCATCATCTTGTCAATGATACCGTTCGGAGTCAGTTCGATGATACGGTTTGCCACAGTTTCAATGAACTCATGGTCATGCGAAGCAAAAGCACATTTCCCTTGTACGTCTTCAGGTTATTATTGAACGCCTGAATAGATTCCAGGTCCAGATGGTTGGTCGGTGTATCCAGAATCAGACAGTTGGCATTGCGCAACTGCATGCGGGCAATCATACAACGCATCTTTTCACCTCCCGACAACACGCTTACTTTCTTCATCACCTCTTCACCGGAGAACAGCATACGGCCGAGGAAGCCCTTCATCTCGACTTCATTGCCCTGACCATACTGGCTCAGCCAGTCTACCAGATTCAAGTCACAGTTGAAATAATCCGTATTGTCCAGCGGCAGATAAGCTGTAGTAATCGTCACACCCCAGTTGTAATGTCCTGCCTGTGCCTTGCGATGACCGTTGATGATTTCAAACAAAGCTGTCATGGCACGCGGGTCACGGCTCAGGAACACGATCTTGTCTCCCTTTTCAACATTGAAGTTCACATCGTTGAAGAGCACTGTTCCTTCTTCTGTTTCGGCACGCAGTCCCGATACTTCCAGAATCTGGTTACCCGGTTCACGGTCCATGGTGAAGATGATACCCGGATATTTGCGTGAAGAAGGTTTGATTTCGTCCACATTCAGTTTTTTCCAGCATCTTCTTGCGGCTGGTAGTCTGCTTGGACTTAGCCACATTAGCTGAGAAACGGCGGATAAACTCTTCCAGTTCCTTCCGTTTTTCTTCGGCCTTGGCCTTCTGGTTCTGCTGCTGACGCAGAGCAAGCTGACTGGATTCATACCAGAAGCTATAGTTACCGGCAAAGAGGTTCACCTTGCCAAAGTCAATATCTACGGTATGGGTACAAACCGAGTCGAGGAAGTGACGGTCGTGACTTACCACCAGCACGGTATGTTCAAAATTAGAAAGGTATTCCTCAAGCCAGGTCACAGTATCCATATCCAGGTCATTGGTCGGCTCGTCGAGCAACAGATTGTCCGGATTTCCAAACAAGGCCTGTGCCAGCATCACACGCACCTTTTCCTTACCGCTGAGGTCTCCCATCAGCATGCCGTGCTTGTCTTCCTTGATGCCCAGTCCGCTCAGCAGAATGGCTGCATCGCTTTCGGCATTCCAGCCTTCCAGCTCAGCAAATTTCTCTTCCAGCTCTGCAGCTTTGATACCGTCTTCATCCGTAAAATCTTCCTTCGCATAAAGCGCATCACGCTGTTTCATGATATCCCAGAGAACCGTGTGTCCCATCAGCACGGTGTCAAGCACCGTATGGGCATCAAACTTAAAGTGGTCCTGACTCAACACGGACAAACGCTCGCCCGGTCCCAGGGTTACGCTTCCCTTGGTAGGATCCAGTTCACCTGAAATAACTTTCAGAAACGTAGACTTACCGGCACCATTGGCACCGATCACTCCATAAATATTTCCGTTGGTGAACTTCATGTTCACATCGTTGTACAACACTCTTTTACCAAACTGAACGGCTACATTCGAAACTGTAATCATTATCTATATACCTTATATTAATATTATCTCTGATTAACAACGTCTGCAAAGATAATACAAAAAAACGAGATACACCTCAAAAGCCGGCATTCATGCCTGGAAAAGAAGCCTGAACACAGGCTGACAAGACGACAAAGCATGAAAAAATAATGTCAGTGTGACAAATATTTCGTATTTTTGCAGCCGTTTTCCATATTAACTCCTATCAGGCACGAAATTTGTAGGAGAAAGAATAAACATTTATCAGCTAATAAAAACATAATTAAGATATGAGTACACAAGAAAACCATAACGTGGAAGAAGAAATGGCAAAACAGGAAGAAACTGTGACCGAAAACGCGGAACAGCAAGCTGCTGCGGAAGCTGCAGAAGAACAGCAGGAGGTTGCAGATCCGGTGATGCAGGAACTGGAAGCTGCCAAAGCAACCATTGAAGAACAGAAAGACAAGTATCTTCGTCTGTCTGCTGAATTTGACAACTACCGTAAACGTACCTTGAAAGAAAAGGCTGAACTGATCAAGAACGGTGGTGAAAAGGCCATCAGTGCCATTCTGCCTATTCTGGACGATCTGGAAAGAGCTTTGCAGAACATGCAAAAGGCTGACGACGTAAAAGCTATGTATGAAGGTATTGATCTGATCTATCAGAAATTCCTGAAAGGACTCTCACAGGAAGGTCTGCAAAAGATGGAACCCGTAGGTGAAGTTTTCGATACGGACTATCACGAAGCCGTTGCCCTGGTACCCGCTCCGAGCGAAGACCAGAAAGGAAAGGTACTCGATTGTGTACAGACCGGTTACAAACTGAATGACAAAGTGATCCGTCACGCAAAAGTAGTAGTAGCACAATAAGAAGATCATGGCAAAGAGAGATTACTACGAAGTGCTTGGGGTAGAAAAGTCTGCCTCAGCCGATGAGATCAAGAAAGCATACCGAAAGAAAGCCATCCAATATCACCCGGACAAGAATCCGGGCGATAAGGAAGCGGAAGAGAAGTTCAAGGAAGCAGCCGAAGCTTATGAAGTGCTGAGCAATCCGGACAAGCGTGCCCGTTACGATCAGTTCGGACATGCCGGAGTGGACGGAGCAGCCGGAGCCGGCGGATTTGGAGGATTCGGAGGACAGGGCATGTCTATGGACGATATCTTCTCCATGTTCGGCGACATCTTCGGAGGCCACAGCGGATTCGGAGGCTTTGGAGGCGGCGGTGGCCAGCCCCGTCAGCGCAAGTTCCGCGGCTCCGACCTGCGGGTAAAGGTAAAACTGAACCTGAAGGAAATCTCTACCGGTGTAGAAAAGAAATTCAAACTCAAGAAATACGTGCAGTGCAGTCACTGCCACGGAACAGGAGCTGAAGGCGACGGAGGCGTAGAAACCTGTCCGACCTGTCACGGTACGGGAAGCGTAACCCGCACCCAGCAAAGTATCTTCGGCATGATGCAGACTCAGACCGTATGTCCCCAGTGTGGCGGCGAAGGTAAAATCATCAAGAACAAATGTTCTGCCTGCGGCGGCGAAGGTATTGTATATGGTGAAGAAGTCGTAACGGTAAAGATTCCGGCAGGTGTGGCTGAAGGCATGCAGGTGACTATCAACGGCAAAGGTAATGCCGGTAAGCACAACGGTGTGGCAGGCGATCTGCTGGTACTCATCGAAGAGGAAAAGCATCCGGAACTGGTGCGCGACGAGAGCGACCTGATCTACAACCTGCTGCTGAGCGTTCCGACCGCAGCCCTTGGAGGAACAGTGGAAATCCCGACCATCGACGGAAAAGCGAAAATCAAGATCGAACCGGGTACACAGCCGGGCAAAGTGCTTCGTCTGCGCGGCAAAGGACTTCCTTCCATCAACAGCTACGGCTATACAACCGGAACGGGCGACTTGCTGGTTCATATCAGCATTTACATTCCCGAAACTCTGACCAAAGAAGAAAGACAGGCTTTGGAAAAATGGCAGGAATCTGAAAGTTTCAAGCCTAACATGAGCCTGAAAGAAAAAATATTCAAGAAGTTCAGAAGTCTGTTCGACTAAACAGGCTTTCCGGACTGTTGCGGCTGAAGATAATTCCGTATGCCTCTGGCACGGCAATAATCTTCAGCCGTTTTTGTATATACACCCTCCGGAAACGACCGCATGATTCAGCCCAAACTGTCTTAATACAGAATTACTTCACACCGTTTTAACAATTAAAAGATTAAAATGGGAGTAAGAAAAGTACCTCATCGTAAGTTTAGCGTTGATTTTAAACTTCGAGTTTTAAGTGAGTATTACCAATCAAGTGAGTTAAGATCTTTTACT
>ENA-OQAN01000496-OQAN01000496.1-human-gut-metagenome-genome-assembly--contig:-NODE-496-length-20894-cov-1.994944_pt1 | contig 20894 bp, 25 predicted proteins | sample MGYA00242735_ERZ504527 | MGnify/ENA primary metagenome ERZ504527 (study PRJEB26092, sample SAMD00036230) | human gut metagenome | host: Homo sapiens | study: EMG produced TPA metagenomics assembly of... | reverse complement strand
GGTTGCATGTCAACAGCTTTGGTTACAGTACTCAACCTGCTGACGCAGAGATGCGAAGTATGCCTTTGCTGCTGTTGTCAAATATTTTCTGTTTGTAATTATCATTCTGGCCGTTTGCCAGTTTTATTCGCAGATTTCCATCTGGGACTGAAGATATCTTGTATTACAGATAGTGATCCATGCCTTATTGTAAGCTGAGATCGATGGCTGGATTCCGCTGAATGCCTTGCCACCAGTTTAAATCCCCATTTTGCTACAAGGGTATAGCTGGAAGCACCCAGCTTCTGCCCCTTCCATACAGTATTTACGATACCTTTTGTTATAAGATCATTGGTAAGGTCTGCTGTTTCACTCAGAATATCATCTGCTATATAATCCACCGCCATACTGTAGATATCCTTACTGTACCACTGTTCCAGCTTATTCAGTCCTGTATAAAGACCACTGTCTGTCGGAACCAGATGCATCAGCTGTACGATCTGATCATATTCTACATGCAGGACCAGCATCCAGGAGATCACAAAGTCATAAAGGTCTAATCCCTTTCCAATTGCTTTGTTCGCTTTTTCGATCTTGCCCCAGTTATCCGTAAACAGTTTAAATGCATTATTCAGTTTGCTGGCATCTACCGCTCCATTTAAAAACTTTGAGGAAACTGTCCGGGCAAACTGATAACGGGTTCTCCCGTCCAGTTTAAAGCTTTCACGGATATTCTTGGCTTCACCGAAAAATCCATTTATTACTTTCAACAGATCTGCCAGCGAATCATATCTTCTGTTCCAGTCCTCTTCCTGCATACTCTGAAGAAGTTCTCTGGCCATCTCCATGTTAAGCTTATCTTCACTGTAGCTTACACCGGTAAAATGTTCAAATATGGCTTTTACATTCGGTGTGCCTGCTTCCAGCTGGCTGATCAGTGCTGCTGCCATATCATCAAATTTACTTTTTGATGCCATTGCAGTATAGGATTCACTCTGCAATTCTTTTGCAACCTTGCTGATCTCTGCATTTCCAAGGTAATCTGCATGATCTGTAAGGAATTCTTCTTCTGACATCTTCACGAAACTTGAAAGGAAGTTTTCTCCGTAAACATAGGAGGTAAGGCTTGCGTTTTTAAGTTTTTCATTGCCTGCGCCCCAGGAAATGGACTGAGTCCATCCTCTTTTGATTCCGGCATAAGCTGCTTCCGCAAGGCTTTCGCAGCCCTGGAAAGCATTTTTTCCGATTCTGGTCACATAACCGAAAACGTGTACCTTGCCGATAGCCCGGCAGTTTTCAAAAGCAGAATCTCCGATAGTCTCCAGATTTAACGGAAGATACAGCGCTCCCCCATTGTGGTACATCCGGAGAAAGTATTTGCTTCAATGATAGTAAGCTCGTAAGGAAGCCTGATCATGGTAAGTGCAGAACAGTTCATAAACGCTGCGGCTCCAATGGATTGTAACCGTTTCCGGTTAATTCGATATTTTTAAGTTTTTTACAGTTCTTAAAGGCATTTGCGCCGATCTTCTTAAGTGCAGAAGAATTGCTGACCTCACTGAGGCTGCTACAGCCCTCAAATGCACTGGCTCCAATGGTATTTACGCTGGAAGGAATGCTTACGGACGTTATCGTCGTATTGTTCTTAAACAGTCCCGCCCCCAGTGCTGTTACTTTTCTTGCAGAGGAAGCTATGCTCAGGCTTGACGGAATACCGACCTTGGAATTCTTTCCATAATATCTTACCAGGGTTATGGTTCCGTTATTGTTCTGTTCATAAGCCCATTCCTTGCCGTAAACGGCAAAACCGTTCACCTCCACCGTAATGGTTTTGGTTGTCTTTGGGTAAACATGATGCTTACTCTCTTTTGCGGTGAGCCTGATGGTGATCTTTCCTCTACCCTTTGCCGTAAGCTTGTCTCCGCCGGTGATCCATGCTTCTCCATTTAATCCGGATGCATTCACGCTGCAGGTAACTGCCGCCTCATCCAGTGCCTTGACTCTTAATGGCTTCGCCAGAAGTTCGCCGGAGGTAACATAGGTATTGGCTTTTGTACCTTTTTTCATTCCGTCCGGATTTAAGGTAATGTTCTGTTTTCCCTGAAGAACCGCAAGAGCCTTTTTGGATACTGCCTTGTAATGCTTTGTGGCGCCTACATTTACGGTAATATAAGAATATCCCGTCTTCTGAAGTGTCGCCTTACTTCCGTTTAGCTTTGCAACGGAAGAATTGCTGCTCTTAAAGGTGATCTTCGGTTTATCTGCCTTACCTCCGTTGATCTTTGTGGAAATGGTGAACGTTTTTCCTTTATTGCCGGCTCCTTTGATCACATTGGATACCTTCAGTGTACGTGCAGCCTTATTGATCTTGAAATTTTTCTTTACAGATTTTGATCCTGCAAAAGCACCCGATCCCTTAATAGTCACACTTCCGGTTCCCGGCTCTTTGCTTTTGGTCGATGCCTTATAATCCTTACCGGATTTTAAGGTTATACCGTTAAATTTTACCGTTACCTTTGGAAGGGATGCCTTTCCGTTCCAGGTACGGCTTCCAACGGTGATCTTTGCCTTGGTCAGATCTGCTTTTGCCCAGTGTGCGTATAATGTCAAATCCTCGGGCAGAAGTAATAAAGACTTGGAAGTGATCTTCGTGCCGCCTTTTCCTGCTCTGGTATACCATCCCAGGAAATAATATCCCTTATAGACAGGTACCGGAAGGGTTCCGAATGCCTCTCCCTTTTTCAGGAGCTTTGTCTTCTGTTTCTCCGACAGCACTGCTTTTTTCGCATTTTTGTTGAATGTGATCTTAAAGTTTAATTTTTCTGTGGTTCCTACGGAAACAAACTTGAATGAGTGGTCCTTTGCGTAGCTTTCTGCATAGGATCCTGTATATCCGTAAATGGCAAAATTTTCTGATACGCCATCAAAAAGGCTATCATTCAGCTTTGTAACCCCGGAAGGGATCGTAGCATTCTTCAGGGAACTGCACTCCGCAAAAATATTGGAGCCTGTTCCATTTGCAATATTCCGGGAAGGAAATGTGATCTTCTCCAGTGCCGTGCATGCTTTAAAGACCTCAGATCCCATATAGACCAGCGATTCCGGAAGCTGGATTTCCTTCAGCGCACTGCATTTCAGAAATGCATCATTGTCGATCTGTGTTACGTTCTTTGGAATATTCACCTTTGTAAGCCCTGTACAGCCGCTGAAGGCATAGGACTCAATTTTTTTCACTGTATCCGGGATCTCTACGGTTTCAAGGCCTTTACAGTTCTCAAAAATGCTGTAGGGAACATTATCGATTCCCTTTGCGAATGTAACCTTTTTTAAGATTGGAACAATCTACAAAAGGTCCTGCTTCCCGGTAAGCAGTATCAACACCTGCCGGCACATTGATCTCGTTAAGGCCTGTACAGCCTCCAAAGGCACTTCCTCCAAGAAATTCCAGTCCTTCCGGAAATACGATCCTGTCAATATTTTTACAGCCATAGAACGCAGAACCATTGATGACTTTCAGGGATGCCGGAAGTTCACTTCTGCTCAGCTTCAGATCCGTACAGTTCCAGAATGCATCTGCATCGATAGATTCCAGGTTTTTGGGCAGTGTGATCTCTTTAAGATATCCGCAGTTACAGAATGCCCGATAGCCGATTTTTTTTACGGAATCCGGCAGAACCACTTCCTCCAGCATGAGCATTGACCCCGGTGAATAAAAAATACCTCTCGGGATTTCTTCCATTCCCTGCTCAAATGTAACCTTCTTAAGTGTCGTCAGACCTGCAAACGGTCCTCCCCATGCTCTGTTGGCTGCGTATAATCCTCTGTTTTCATCTGTGGCGGAATATTGATTTCTGTAAGACTGGTTTCGCTGAACGCACTGCCTCTTAAAACCTTCAGTGTGGAAGGCAGCTGGATCTTGCTCAGACTTTTACAGTTATTAAAGGCTCCTGCTTCGATAGACTCAAGCTTTGCGGAAAGATGGACATCTTTCAGATTGACGCAGCTGTTAAACGCATTTTTTTTCGATATTTGTCACACTGTCCGGTATATTGATACTGAGAAGCCCGGTACAGCTTAAAAAGAATCCCTTGGGGATCGAGGTAATGCCTTCTCCGAAGGTTACATTCCGCAGTGCGCTGCATCGTGCAAATACGCCTGCATAGGCCGGACTTTCCCCGATGGCTCCATCCGCCTTTACAGATGCCGGTATATGAACAGAATTCAGTGCCGTACAGCCTGAAAAACACCGGCACAGATGGTAACTCCATTATCCGGAAGTGAAATACTGCGAACAGAAGTACAGCCGCTGAAGGCTTCCCTTTCCACTCTCTTCACCGTTGACGGAATGACCACCTCAGTCATGTTAATGCAGTTCGCATAGGCTCCTCCTGCGATCTCCGTAACCGGATAGCCTGCGATACTTGAAGGGATCTTTCCGTCTGTCTGCTGACAGCGGTCCTCCCCGGTCTTTTTCCCGTCTTTGTCAAAATGCTGATCATAGACCACTGAAAGGATCGTTACTTCCCCATTGGATACCTTATAGTTAAGTCCGTTCCAGACGCCTGTGGTACCTGCGCCGGCTTCTTCTGTCTGGCCATCCTCAAAAGCAGATTCCTGTTCTCCGTCAGCCGGCTCTGGCAGAAGCTCCTGTGTTTCTTCCTCCTCTGTCATTTCCTCTGATGGCTGAATTTCTTCCGCTTCACCAGTGTCCGTGTTTTCGTCGGAAAGGATATCTTCCTGTACCTCCTCTTCTCCGGCTTCTTCTGTGTCTGCTTCCGGTTCTTCTTCAATTTCTTCTGTTTCCGGTTTCTCTTCCGTGTACAGAGAGTTTTCTTCACCGGAAGTAAACTCTGCCGCATTTGCCAGCCACGGTGTATACACACTTGTTGCCAGCATTGTCACTGTCAGAAGCAGTGCCAGTTTTCTCTTCATCTTACTCTCCTCCTTTTTCTTTTTCATAAATATTTATGGGAATGGTTTATTCCCGTTCAAAGACGACTTTGCCGCCAAGAACTGTCATATCCACCTTCACCGTCTTGATCTCATCGGGATCAATGGAATAAATATCTTTCTCAAGAACTACAAGATCCGCGTTTTTCCCGGTTTCAATCGTTCCGTTCTCCTTCTCTGTATAGGAAGCGTAAGCTGCGTTTTTTGTAAAAAGCTTCACCGCCTCATCTACAGACATTTTTTCGGATGGGATCCAGCCTTCCTGTGGCTGACCACTGATATTTTTGCGGGTGACTGCAAAATAAATATTCTCCATGGCATCAAATCTTACCACAGGAGCATCCGAGCCGCCGGACGTATGGATTCCCATATCCAGCATACTCTTCCATGCATACACCTTATCCATACGGTGTGCGCCGATGGCAGGTTCCACTGTGTTCATATCCAGATCGATAAATACCGGCTGGATATATGCCAGAAGATCCTGGTCTTTCATCCCCTGCAAAATACGCGGATTGGTGATCTGGCAATGTACGATACCATGTCTGCCCTTTTTATTATCCTTCCGGTAAGGAGATTTCGCAGCTGCCTCAATGACCATATCCATGGCACGATCGCCGATACAGTGTACCGCTGCCTGCATCTGATGCCGGTCAAAAAAAGCAAACAGATCGTCAAGCTCCTCCTGACTGAATGTGATGATCCCGGTATTTCCCGGCGAATCCTCGTAAGGATCATTCATGGCCGCAGTTCTTGCACCAAGGGAACCATCCTGGATCAGCTTCATTGGTCCGACAGTAAAGTGATCCCCCCTCTGTCCGGTACGATATCCTTCCTCAATAAAAGCCTTCGCATCCTCCGCCCGCTCAAAAAGGCACTGCTCATAATGGCGGATACTCAGCTCCCCTCTGGCATCCAGTGCCTTGTAGGAGGCCATGATCCGACGCCAGTTTTTCCCCGGAAGTGAGGCAAGATCATCGGACTGTACACCTGTAAATCCACATTCATTCAGCTTCTTCGCACTGTATTTGATGTAGCCTTCCACTTCTTCCTGGGATGGTGCTTCCAATACGGAAGAATAAAACTGTACTGCATTTTCCTTCAGAAGTCCGGTATCCAGGTCAACCTCCTTCGCAATCTCCGGGAACTCCGGGATTTTTTCAGAAGCTCCAGACCGCAGCTGTTGCACACAGCCACATGCCCGCAGACACGCACCATAATGATGGGGATTTCCGTTGAGAGCGCATCCAGCTCATCCTTGTGCGGATAGCGTGGCTTATCAAAATGCTCCTCATTCCAGCCTCTGCAGTAAAGCCAGGTCAGCTTCTGACCTTTGCTCTCCTCCAGTCTTTTTTTTGCTGCGGCAAGCATTTCCTCAACACTTGTACAGTCAAACAGTTTTACAGATCTTTCCACAAATGCATAATGCAGCATATGCATATGTGTATCCACAAAACCGGGCAGCATCAGCCTTCCCTTAAGGTCAATCCGTTTTTTGCAGGAAAAAGCTTCCGCTTCTTTATCAGTTCCCACAAAAACGATCCGGCCATTTTCGATTCCCACAGCCTCTGCCACTTTTTTCACTGTCATCCAGTGTTCTTATACATCCGTTAAAAAAAATTGTATCCACTGTTTATTTTTCCTCTTTTTCTTTTTTATCCTCGTAGAAAAGTGCCATATCCTTGTCTACTTTTCCGATTCCCATGTAACGCGCCTTGTAATCCTTCAGCAGTTTAAAGAAGGTACCACTTAAGATAAATAATGTGGCAACATTTACAAATGTAGGGAATACGGTTGTAAAGTCTGCAATTACCCACAGCTGTGCCGGTGTTCCGTTTCCATAAAGAGTAAGCACTGTGACCAGAAGGCCCCATAATGGTGTTCCAAGGATAAAAACCTTCTCTGCGATCTTCAGAACCTTCTGATTGTTTTTCAGCCAGTGCTTCAGGATCACGCTGTAGTAGGTGAACCATCCGGTTGATGTTGTTAATCCAAAAAGAAAAATACTGATCGCGATCAGTGCTCTCGCAATGGAGCCCATTCCAGACTCAAATGCTGTCAGTGTCAGCTCTGATCCCTGAAGTCCTGAATTCCAGTAGCCGGTGGTGATAACAACAAGACCTGTCATGGAGCAGACTACGATGGTGTCTGCAAATACCTCAAATGCTCCCATCAGTCCCTGTTTTACAGGATGGTCTGTCTTTGCGGAAGCATGGATCATAGGAGATGTTCCCCAGCCTGCCTCGTTGCTGTATACGGAACGGGCAAAGCCAAGACGCATTGCTGTTGCAACACCGGCTCCCATAAATCCGCCGATTGCCGCCTGTGTTGTAAATGCACCCTTGAAGATCAGTCCAAAGGTTTCCGGCAGCTTGTCAAAATTCACTACCAGTATTGCGAGAGAGCCTACAATGTAAAGCATGCACATGATCGGTGTCATATAGGAAGAGATCACGCCGACTTTCTTTACACCGCCGATGATGATCAGATAAATCGCTGCCACATACAAAAGTGACGGTACGATGTACGGCAGGTGGAAGGTACTTCCGACAGCCTCTGATACTGTATAATTCTGCAAAGTAATGAACCATGTCATGAAAATACAGCCGCCGAACAGTACTGCAAAAAGTTTCCAGAAGGGAATCTTTTTCTCTCCGCCAAGACCCTTCTGCATGTAGTAGGTCGGGCCTCCCTGGTACTCACCGTTTGGCTGTTTCTCTCTGTAGTATACAGCAAGTGTTACCTCTGCCATCTTGATGACCATGCAAGAAGCGCCGCGATCCAGAGCCAGAATAATGCCCCAGTCCTCCTGTTGCAATAGCCGTTGCAACACCGGACATATTGGATACCCCAACAGTACCTCCGATCGCAATGGAAATAGCCTGGAACGGTGTCAGGCTCTTTCCGTCATCTCCGCCTTCCTGGCGACGTTCTTTACTGAACATGTTTTTCACAATGTAACCAAAATGACGAAACTGGAAGAAACCGGAACGTACTGTCAGATATACGCCTGTAGCGAGGATCGTAATCAGCAACGGCAGTCCCCAGAGCCAGTTAGTCAGATTTTCAAATAACGCAAACATCTTTTTCCTCTCCTGTTCTTTGTATTCTTTTGTTTTTGCAACCCCATTCAGAAAATCCGTGTTTAACGCATAAAAAATCCCCGGAACATGAAGTGATGGGTCATCGGTGTTCTCGACATACAGCCGTCTGCCGTATATCTTCGAGCCCCGTTTTTATCATCTTTATCCTTCATGCCCTGGGGATCTTATATTCAGTCCACTAAATCTTCCAAACTGTTGTAGTATAACATAATTTCTGAATTATTTCTACTTATTCCGCAGGAAAATATGCATTTTTATTCACTAATTTATTCATTAATTAAAGATACCTTTTTTCCTACCGGATCGACTCCGGATACTCCACACCTTCCGGCATGGGGTCCCACTCATTGAGTCCAAGCTCTGTTTAAACTTCGCCTGTTCCAGAGTGAGCTTCGGGAGATCATCTTTCAGATAATCCATCAGCTCGCCGATGCCTTCCCTGGTTTTATTATTTACCATAAAAATGCGCTCACAGCCCATGTTCTCCATCCACTGTCTGACCATGGGGATATTGGCATGGGGGGAATCCACCTTGGTAATGATCCCAATCAGCGGGCGGAGGAGAAAATTCCTGCTGCCATCACTGAACAGATTAAATGGCTCGTTGGCCGCCTGTACAATGGCAATCACATCCGCCTCAAAAGAGAAACAGGCAAGTCCTACGCTGAAATGCTTGGACTCTGCATATTCTCCCGGTGAATCAATGGTATCTTCGTTTGTATTGGTATACTGGGTTTTATGATAATGAAGCTCTTCCCCTTTCAGTGCCTGTGTCAGGGATGTTTTGCCGGCTTCACTTCGACCCATTCAGAAAAATTTTTTCATTTTTTATCCCGTCCTGCCTCAGCTTCTGTGGATCTTACAGACATCGAATTTCAATGTCTCATGGAAAAATCGTACCACTTCCTCCACGGCTGTCATCACTTCCGTAAAACCGCCTGTCAGGATCAGCGTCCCGCAGAAACGATCCATAAATCCTACTTCCACATGAGCTGCCTTCACTGCAACATCTGCCGCAACCACGATTGCCTCCCAGGGTGTGACACGGACCATGCCGATGGCATCTCCTCTGTGATCTTCACCTTCATGAACACCGATATGTAACGCAAGATTCTCATATATCGATCTGTCATTTGGTGTAAAAACATGTGCAAAGGAAAGCTCCTTTCCAGGTACTCTCACCCGGGTCAGCCGAAGTCTTCTTCCCTTAAGGTTCTCATAATCATCATGAAACAGCCTCTCCAGCAGTTCTTCCTTTGTTATCCGTTCTTCCATGGTACACTTCCTTATCTCTTGGTGATATTGCATACTACATATCCCAGAGTATCACGGAAATAATCCACGATCTCCTCCATTGCAGTCTGCACATCGGAAATCTCTCCTGTTATGATCAGTGTTCCTGTAAAACGGTCTGCAAATCCAAGATACACATTACCGCTCTTCACAGCAATATCGGATGCGATCACAGCAGACTCGGAAGGTGTCATGTTCATGATACCAATTGCAGATGATCCATAGTCCACCTGCGGATTCAGTCCAAGCTTCTGATATATGATAGGTGCCGGACCACCCATGATATGGGCAAATGTGATCTCCTTACCGGCTACGGTTTCCTGTACGATTCTGATCTGATCTCTATGTTCATCCGCCATTGATGATTCCTCGCTTTCAAAATTTTATATTATTCTCGATCTGATAATATTGGATAATTTTATAAGCCGATTTCATTCATCCGGCTTACAGCTTCCTAAAGTCAGGCAGATCTTTGAAATCCGCTCTGCTACCTGCTCATGGTCAAAAAACAGTCTGGCAGTTCATCTGATTTAATTTTACTATTTACCAATTTTAATGTCAAGACAATTCTTCGAAAACAAGTCAAAAAACAACGTTTTTAAAAATATAAATCCACAAAAAACAACATTTATTTTCAAATCCTCGCGGAAAACCAGTCAGAAATCTGCTCAGAACTCAAACACCTTCTTAATACTGTCATAATGTAGGAATTTTCCCTCTGCGGCAAACGCCCGGATCTGCTCCAGGGTTGCAAACATATATCCGTCTGTCTCTTCTGTCTGAAGCTTCAGATCCTTATCCTCCACATCCATGACAAAACGGTACACATCCACAAAGTAATTATCTCCTTCCCCCGGGTTCTCTCTTTTATATGTAAAAAGGTATCCGCCTCTGCCTCACTGGCGTCCAGTCCGGTCTCCTCTTTCACCTCACGGAGTACTGCATCACGGGAAGCCTCTCCTGCCTGGGCTGCACCGCCGGAAACCTCCCACCAGCCCGGAGCCCAGGCCTTTGTCATCACACGTTTAGTAATAAGAAAGGTCTTGTCCGGTCTTGCTACCACGCCCAAAACTGTCAGATGATACTCTCCATCCTTTAAACACCAGTCATTGCGCTTCATAGTTCGTCCTGTCGGTTTCTTATCTGCATCGTAAATATCCCAGAATTCCATTTTTCTATCTCCTGTCTTTTTTACATTTCACGGTAATATGGTCTTACATTTCCGTCTCCCCGTGTTCTGTATCTTTTTTATTTGTTATGATACCACGCTAAAGTCCTGTATGTAAACCCTGGAATCTGCTACCCTTTTCCAGTTATTTTTTTTCAGCTGCTATCTGCACATTCTGCTCCTTTTATCTCATAAGAAAATCTATAGATTATTTTTATTATATCACTTGTATTATGAATTAGTTTTATAGATATTTTTGTTATATAATTAACACAAACAAACGATTCTATTTAAAATAACCAGGGAGGTTTTTCCAGATGAAGAATGATTATCCGCATATTTTTTCCCCATTAACCGTTAAAAATATGACTATCAAGAACCGTATTGTTATGATGCCGATGGGCACCAACTACGGTGAACAGAACGGCGAAATGAGTTTTCTTCATATCAATTATTATGAGCAGCGTGCAAAGGGTGGCACAGGTCTCATCATCGTAGAGAACGCAAGCATCGATTCCCCGCAGGGCTCCAACGGAACCACACAGCTGCGCATCGACCATGACAACTATCTGCCACGTCTTTTCAAATTCTGTGAAAATATTCATAGATACGGAACAAAGATTGCGATCCAGATCAACCATGCCGGAGCTTCTGCTGTTTCTTCCAGGATCAACATGCAGCCGGTTTCCGCATCTGACGTTCCATCCAAAGAAGGCGGCGAGATCCCGCGTCCTCTTTCCAAAAATGAGATCCTTCACATCGTAAAAAAATACGGTGAGGCTGCAAAACGTGCACAGACAGCTGGCTTTGACGCGGTAGAGATCCATGCAGGACACTCCTATCTGATCAGTCAGTTCCTCTCCCCGATCACAAACAAGCGTACCGATGAGTTCGGCGGATCTGTTGAGAACCGTACCCGTTTCTGCCGTATGGTCATCGATGAGGTAAGGAAACAGGTAGGACCTTTCTTCCCGATCATGCTCCGTCTCAGTGCGGATGAGCTGATGGAAGGCGGAAATACACTGGAGGATACTCTGGAATACCTGGATTATCTTCAGGAAGAGGTTGATATCTTTGATGTTTCCTGCGGACTTAACGGTTCCATCCAGTACCAGATCGATGCAAATTATCTCCCGGACGGATGGCGTTCCTACATGCAAAGGCCGTAAGAGAAAAATTCAACAAGCCATGTATCTCCATGGGTAATGTCCGTGACCCGAAGGTTGCTGAGCGTATCCTGCTGACGGTGATGCAGACCTGATCGGTATGGGCCGTGGTCTGATTGCAGACCTGCATGGGTAAACAAGGTTGCCACAGGTCATGAGTGTGACCTCCGCAAATGTATCTCCTGTAACGTTGGCTGTGCCGGAAACCGTATCGGTGTAAACCGTCCGATCCGCTGTACTGTAAACCCATCTGTTCTTGAGGGCGATGTATATAAGAAAAAACATGTAAATAAAAACTGCAACGTGGTCGTTATCGGCGGTGGCACTGCCGGACTGGAAGCTGCCTGTACAGCCGCAGAGGTTGGATGCAATACCTTCCTTCTGGAAAAAAGCAATGAGCTTGGCGGACTTGCATCTCTGATCTCAAAGATCCCTGCAAAGAACCGTCTTGCTGATTTCCCGCACTATCTCATGCATCGTGCTGAACAGCTTGATAATCTTTACATCTTCAAAAACACAGAAGGAACACCGGAAAACATCCGCAAGTTCCATCCGAATATCATCGTAAGCTCCACCGGCTCCGCTCCGCTTCTGCCTCCGATCGCAGGACTGAAGGATCGTATTGACAACGAGAAACATAATATTTATTCTATTCTTGGTATGATCAGCCACATTAATGATTTTCCGAAGGATCTGGAAGGCAAAAAGGTTGTTGTTGTAGGCGGCGGTGCTGTAGGTCTTGATGTTGTGGAATTCTTTGCTGACAGAAACGCAGACATCTCTATCGTTGAGATGATGGATCAGATCGGACGTGATCTTGACCCGGTAAGCAAAAATGACACAAAAACCATGATGAAAAAACACAATGTACATCAGCTTACAAAAACTGCTCTCCTTGAGGTTAAGGATTCTTCCTTCCTTGTCAGGGGCGACGGTGAGCCTTATGAGCTTCCATTTGAGTACGGCTTCGTATGTCTCGGAATGAGAGCTCAGGGACAGCTTTACCAGAAACCTCACAGAGGAATTTTCTTCTGAGGATGTTGAGATCATGAACATCGGCGACAGCCAGAGAGCAAGACGAATCATTGACGGTACCCAGGAAGGACGCAATATCCTTACCATTCTTGAGTCAGAAGGGATTACTTTTAATTATTTTTCCGCTATACCCTTTCCGGAACATTTCAATCCTTCTACCGGAAAGTGTATATAGATCTGTTACAGTTCACTCGGTGATCCGTAACATAAATTTTCCACGTCTTCCTCCCCCGCAGCCGTCCGGAGATGTCCGCAGCTTCTTCAGATCTATGTGGCGGGAGGTTTAAAAAGACAAATCTTCATCCAGATTTTACCAATGAGAGGAGTTATTACCATGTCAGAAAGAATCACAGGACATACCGAACTGATTGGTCTTATGGCATATCCGATCCGCCACTCCAGCTCTCCTGCCATGCAGAATGAAGCTTTTGCAAAGCTTGGCTATGATTATGCATATCTTGCATTTGAGGTTGGTGCAGACGAGATCGAGGATGCTGTAAAGGCCATCCGTACTCTGAAAATGAGAGGTTCCAACGTTTCCATGCCGAACAAAACTCTGGTAGGCCAGTACCTTGACGAGCTTTCACCGGCAGCAGAAATGTGCGGCGCTGTAAACACCATCGTTAATGATCATGGTCATCTTACAGGCCATATCACAGACGGTATCGGATTTATGGCAGCACTGAAAGACAATAACATCAACGCCATCGGAAAGAAAATGACCATCGTAGGTGCAGGTGGTGCCGCAACTGCTATCGAGATCCAGGCAGCACTTGACGGTGTAGGCGAGATCGTGATCTTCAACCGCAAAGATGAATTCTGGGACCGTGCAGTATCTACGGTAGAAAAGATCAACACCAGAACTTCAAGCCATGCTGTTCTCTATGATCTGGCTGATCTTGACCAGCTGAAAAAAGAAATGGCTGACAGTTATATTTTCGTAAATGCGACAGGTGTTGGAATGAAACCACTGGAAGGCCAGTCCGTTGTTCCGGACAAGTCTTACTTCCGCCCGGAGCTTATCGTTGTTGACGTGCCTTACTCCCCTCTTGAAACTGCTATGCGTTCTATGGCAAAGGAAGTTGGCTGCAAGACAATGAACGGCCTTGGCATGATGCTTTTCCAGGGCTCCGCTGCATTTGAACTGTGGACCGGCGAACCGATGCCGATCGAACATATGAAAGAGATTCTTAACATTAGATACGACGACTAAACTGCTATCTGTTCCTGTCGTATCAGAAAGGACCATTATGAAAACAGTTCAGGTAAGAAATATCACACTCGGAGAGGGAAGACCGAAGATCTGTGTCCCGATCGTGGGACAGACAAAGGATGATATCCTCCTTGAGGCAGGGACCTTCGCAAGGATCCCCGTAGACGTTGTGGAATGGCGTGTTGACTGGTTTGAGGACGTTTTTGACACAGACAAGGTTCTGGATGTGGCAAAAGATCTCCAGACCGTTTTAAAGGACACTCCGATCCTCTTCACCTTCCGTACTGCAAAAGAAGGCGGAGAAAAAGCGATCTCCAACGAAGCTTACAAAGCACTCAACATGGCTGTCGCAAAAAGCGGCTATGTAGATCTCATTGATGTAGAAGCCTTCACAGGTGAGGAGATCGTAAAAAGCATGATCCAGGAGCACACAGCTATGGCGTAAAGGTCATCGCTTCCAACCATGATTTTGACGCAACTCCTGAGAAGGATGAGATCGTGCGCCGTCTTCGCATGATGCAGGACTATGGCGCAGATATCCCGAAAATGGCTGTTATGCAAGAAACAAACAGGACGTGCTTACACTCTTAAGTGCCACGCTGGAAATGTCCGAGCAGTTCGCCGACCGCCCGATCATTACCATGTCCATGGCAGGTACAGGTGTTGTCAGCCGTCTCGCCGGCGAAACCTTCGGTTCCGCCCTTACCTTCGGTGCAGCTACCAAAGCTTCCGCACCGGGACAGATCAATGTCAACGAGCTTGCACAGGTTCTTGACATTATCCACAAAAGCCTGTGATCCTGTAACCTCCCATAAAAAGGATCTACGGTAGATTTTTGTAACAGAACGCGAATTATAAACCAGTTTTTAAACCCAATTGATGTAACAAATTTTTGCAATTTTAATCCCATAATAGCAAATCTATTAAAATAATAATTAAAAACAACAAATCTCATGACAAAAAAAAGAAGTGTGCTGACCCATCCAGCACACTTCTTCTTTTTCTGTTTTTTATATCTTTGTTATTCCTCTGATCAATTTTTATCCTCGATGGCATTCTCCTCTTTCTTTCTGGGGTCCCAGTTTGAAAGGAAGATATTCAGACCGAAGCCTACAGCCAGGGCCATGCGGATGCCCATGCAGTTCCCTGGGTTGCAAGCACAGCTGCCATAACACCTGCGATCATCTTGTCACGGTCTGTTCTGCAGTAATCCATACCGATCCTTGCACAGACAAAGGCCTGGAACATCAGAGTAATGGAGGAACCGACTCCGAAGATCGGACGGAAGAAGCTTACAACCGGAATGATCAGCACACTTAAAAACGTTGCAATACGGAAGGATGCCATACCGCCGATCAGAGACTTCATAGCTTTCTTTCCCTCCTTGTAACGGATGGAAACAGATACTGTCATTCCAACCCATAACGGACCGGAAAGCGGCGGGAATGGGGCAATGACGGAAAGGATCAGGTTCCTGATGCCGCTGACCAGGTTGGAACGGCTGGAATTGAAATCAATGTACTCATCATCTCTGGACTGGCGTGCCTCTGTAACCAGTGTCTCTGTGGTAACAAAATCACCAAATGCGATAACATAACATACAAGTGCCAGAGGAAGCGCTTTGACAAACATGGAGACCGGCGGGATTCCCACACCAAAGATACTTACCTGTGAGATGATCTCTTTGAACTGCGGGATCTTGATAAAGGTTCCCAGCTCCAAACCAGGCGCATCCAGCTCGCCTACAAGAAGACCTACCACCATGGCGATCAGATACGGGAAAAGGTTTCCATACCTGGCAACAAGATCCAGGAATTTGTTGTTCTTTCTCTTCTCCTGATATTTATCTGAAAAGCTGATCAGAATCAGAAGGCCTACACCGGCAACGATCGCCAGCGGATACTTATGCATGTTGCCGCCCTCTCCCAGCTGTCCTGCCATAACCGTCACCGGCGCAGCAAGAAGGATACCACCCTTAACAGAATTTGGTACTGCATGGACAAATTTATCCGCAAGCTTGGTGATGCCCATAAATATGAACACGAGACCAACCAGCATCTGCAGGGCGATCATTGCCTGGATACGTTCTTTTCCCATAGGGAAGCCTTCCAGGAATACGATCGTCAGCGGAAGGTCGGTGTGATCCATCCCGGTACAACCGGATCACCAAGTAAGCTGTGTAGCATATACAGCATGGTCTCTATGATCACACAGCTCCATGCCAGCTCATAAGGCAATCCCAGATATTGTTCCAGATAAGGAACCGCCGCCAGTGCCGTAACCCCGAGGATCAGGCCCTGGATAAACTCTACGGACTCAATTTTATAGTGAATAAACGGAAAACGAATCTGAAATGGCCCAAACGGAATGTAGGGCAGTTCGTTTTCTCTTCGCTGTCTTGCTGCACGTGCCATAACGATTCTCCTTTGTCGTTTTTTTTGATAATACATATATAGTATCTTTTACTTTATAAGTTTGTTAATTAACAAACATTTCCAGAAACGGTAAAGTCCAATCCGGGAATTGTTCCCGAATTGGAACTTTGTTTTGCACAGATTCAGTCATCTTTGTCTGTATCCATACAATGATTCACTTTTTTACTTGTAGTCAAACGGATATTCACCCAAGGATTTCCTTGATTCAGTCAATCCTCTTTTCCACGGTTCATCTTAACGAACAGTGCAAGAAGGATTCCTATGAATGTCACTGCCATATTGAGAAGCAGGATCATTCTCGGAGCACTGGTTCCGGCAGTCTTTGTAATGTAGCCGGCCAGTGTCAGAATGGTGTAGTTCGCAACGCTGGATGCGATCATGACCATGGATGTTGCAGTTCCCTTGTTTTCCGGGAAGAACTCCGCAGTTGTGGAAACAGCCAGCTGAAGCACACCGCCTGCACCTGCAAAACCGATCACAAATCCACCGATAAGACAAATTGTCGGATTCTGGATAAAGTAGCAAAGTCCCAGCATGATGAAAGAGATCAGCGGATAAATGATCAGGATATTGATCTCCTTCAGTCCTTTTTTGATAAATACAGAGGAACACAGGATCGCTGCAAAGGTTCCTACTGCATAGAAGGACTGGATCTTGGAAGGATCACTTAAGTTATAAAGCTTTCCGAGCTCCTGATTACAGTTCAGCCACAGCATGAATGTAGAAGAGCTTGTAAATCCGATGAGGATTGCTGCAAGAGCTGCAGGAGTGATCTTTAATTTTGCTTTTTCTTTCTTTACTGTACCTGCTGTATTTCTCTCCGGGAATGGCAGGAACAGGATCAGGATTCCATCGATAAAGATCGCAGCACCTGCAACAATAAAGATGGTTCTGTAGGACATATTCGCCGCTGCTACAAATCCGATGAGGAAAGGAAGCAGAAACTGGCTGATACACATGGAGAATTTTGTAAACAGGTTCGCTACAGAAGGATTATTTACATAGATTTCCATACATGTAGGGCTTACGCAGGTATCCAGGAAGGAGTTTGCAATACCACCTACAATAGCAAAGGCATAGGCAACTCCCATAGACGGAGCAAATGCGATTCCCATAAAGTATGCTGCATAGCAGATCACGCCGATGATCCCGCTTAATCTGCGTCCGAATTTGTCGGACAGGGGACCGGAAAACGGAAGAGAGATCAGTCTTCCAAGTCCAAGTGCGGCAATTACAGATACTACCATGCTGACATCCATAGTTCCATCACTTAAAGCCTTTGCTCCCCAGTGAGCCGCAAGCTCCGGCTTGTACTGACCCATGATGGAAGCTCCGATTCCATGGATGAAATATGTAAAATACAGCGCGATAGAAGTAATCACTAAATTTTTCTTACCTGTCTGGCTCATTTTTCTTATTTCCCTTCGTTCTCAGCCTGAAATTTCTGGTACTCATCTGTCGGCATCTCAAGACCTGTGTAAAGCTTGTAAGATGCTGCACCCTGCCACAGAAGCATTCCTTTTCCGCCTACAGCAAGCTTCACGCCTGCTTCTTTTGCTTCTTTTACCATCTTTGTCTCTGCCGGATTGTATACGCAGTCAGCAACAACAAGATCCTTATGGAACATGGATTTATCAACAGTGTGATGTCATCATGTGGTTTCATTCCTGCAAGTGTTCCGTTCGCGAGGATATCTGCGTTTGCGATCTCTTCTCTCAGTTTGTCCTGGTCGTCAAGGCAATATACGCTTACTTTGCAGTCCGGTACTTCTTTTGCAAGCTTCTCAGCAGTTCCTTTTGCTCTGTCAAGGAATGGATCGTCAGGATTGAAGATCGCGATGGATGCAGCTCCGTCAAGGGCACACTGTACAGTAAGGGCTGTAGCTGCACCGCCTGCTCCGAGGACTACCATCTTTTTACCCTTTACATCAACACCGTGCTCTTTCAGATTGCGGACAAATCCGATACCGTCTGTGATATGTCCAACAAGTTTTCCATCCTCATTTACGATGGTGTTTACAGCGCCGATGATCTTTGCTGCCGGTGAAAGCTCGTCTACACACTGAGCTACTTTGTTCTTGCAAGGCATGGTTACATTGCAGCCTCTCATTTTGAACAGACGCATTGCATCAAGAGCTGCCGGAACCTGATCCTCTTTGATATCAAATGCCATGTAAGCATAGTCCAGGTTATGGTACTGGAAGCTGAAGTTGTACATAGCCGGGGATCCGGAATGTCCTACAGGGCTTCCGATCAGTGCAAGTAAACCAGTTGTTCCTTTAATTCTCTGTTCCATTTCTTTTTACCTCCTGCATTTTCCCCTGTCAGACACCGGATATATTTTTTCCGGTGTCTGACAGGGCATCTTTTTAATTTTTGTACTGTCCGGTTTATTGGATAGATTGGCAGATCAGATCCTGGAAGCTACCTCATAAGCCTCTTTTGTTGCATCCAGTGCACGTCTTGCACGGATAGCATCTCCGATCACATGTGTCTCAGGTACAAGGTCTTTGATCTTCTCTTCCAGAGGATTGTAGTTGCGGAATCCCATGGAAAGGATCACAGAATCATATCCTCTTGACTCGTGACGTACTCCGTCAGCAGTCTCATATTCTACCCCGTCTTCATAGAATTTGCATACCTTTGCTCCGGTGATCTCCTTGATTCCGTAGTCCTCGAAATCCTTCATCAGATATACTCTGTGCTCGTGGATCACGTCTGCACCTACGGTATCACGGAACTCGATAACAGTTACATCATGCTCCTGCTCGCCTAAAAATGCAGCTGTCTCGCATCCAACCATTCCACCGCCGACAACGAGAACCTTTTTGCCTGCTGCTCTCTTGCCATCCAGAAGGTCAGAGCCGTGGATGATAGCCGGATTGTCGATTCCCTCGATCGGAAGGATCAGAGTCTTGGAACCGGTGGCAATGATCACGCTGTCCGGCTTCTCTTCTTTGATAAGCTCCGGAGTTACCTCACAGTTCATCACGATCTTAACGCCATCCTTCTGGCAGCGATGGATGTAGCTGCGGATCATGTTTGTGATGTCACCTTTTCCCGGCGGATATGCAGCAAGTCTCATGTTTCCGCCGAGAACATCTCCTGCCTCATAAAGCGTTACCTCATGTCCTCTCTCTTTTGCGATAAATGCAGCAGAAAGTCCTGCAACACCGCCACCGATAACCATAACCTTCTTCGGCTCTTCCGCTTTCTCAAGCGGCTCTGCCTCATGACCCAGGAATGGGTTTGTCAGACAGCATACCGGATTTCCTGCATACATGTTTGCAACACAGCCCTGAAGACAGGCGATACAAGGAGTCATATCCTCAAGACGCTCTTCCTGTGCTTTCTTCGGCATAGCCGGATCTGCAAGGCTCTGACGTCCGAATGCTACAAGGTCTGCTCTTCCTTCTTTTACCATCAGTCTGCGAACTGTGGCTCTGTATAACGTCCAACTGTGATCACCGGGATATTTACCGCACGTTTGATCTCCTCAACCTCTGCTGCAGAGAATCCACCGTGGATAACAGTCGGTGCCCACATAAACTCATCCTTGATATGAACGGCACGGGATACATGGAGTCCGTCCAGTCCGCAGCTTTCCAGATATGCTGCGATTGCTGCACTGTCGTGGACATCAAGTCCGCCCGGAACCTCATCTGCACAGTTGATTCTTGCAAGAACTGCAATTTTTCCTGTGTTGCTTTTTTAACTTCCTCGATGATCAGACGGGAGAAACGCATACGGTTCTCAAAGCATCCGCCAAACTCATCCACTCTCTTGTTTGTTCTCGGAGAAAGGAAGGTACTTACCAGATAACCGTGTGCCATATGGATCTCAACAGCATCTGCTCCTGCTTCCATTGCTCTTCTTGCTGCCTCACCGTAGCCTTTGATCAGCTCATAAACTTCCTCAGTTGTAAGCTGCTTCGGAATATCACGGCCGCACACTGACGGGATACTGGTTGCTGCTGTGATCGGTGCTCCTGCGTTCTTTGCATTTCCTTCCGGACCTGCGTTCTGAAGCTGGATGGACACCTTTGCTCCTTCTGCATGACATCCGTCGATAACCTTGCGGAAGCTCTCGATTGTAGAGTCGTCATAAAGACATGGTTTACGCGGGCCGCCCTTTGCGCCTTGTGAACTACAGTAGCCTCGATGGTGATCAGACCAAATCCGCCTTTTGCTCTTTCTCTGTAATATGCAGCGGACTGCTCACTCATTGTTCCGTCTGTGTTTGCAAAGTTATTTCCCATTGGCGGAACAACAAAACGATTCTTTACTGTCATAGGACCGATCTCGATCGGCTGAAACATCGCATTGAATTTCATATGCGTTCTCCTTTCCTTTGAAACAATCTTTTTGTTTCTTTCACGGTAACGCCCTGTCACCGGTATGACGTCGGAAACAGGGGCCCGTCTGAAATATTAGTTTCTTATATTAATTACAGTACTTCCGGCCAAGCCTCTTCCAGTACCTTCTTTGTGTTCTCATATGTATGTTTTGCAGCATACTCGATTACCTTTTTCAAGGTTTTGCAATCGCTTGAT
>ENA-OQAN01000495-OQAN01000495.1-human-gut-metagenome-genome-assembly--contig:-NODE-495-length-20914-cov-4.816135_pt1 | contig 20914 bp, 25 predicted proteins | sample MGYA00242735_ERZ504527 | MGnify/ENA primary metagenome ERZ504527 (study PRJEB26092, sample SAMD00036230) | human gut metagenome | host: Homo sapiens | study: EMG produced TPA metagenomics assembly of... | reverse complement strand
AAATCGAAAGTTAATACAAGGCGGAGCGAAGTACTGACAACATAAGAAGCGCCAGTTGGAATGTATATCAGAAGTGCCAATAATTTTCTCACTCAGCACCCCTGAAGCTCTGCCACACCTTTACAGATCACTCCCGTTATTGCTTCAATTCCCCACGCTGCAGCCGTAAGCCCTGCTCCTAGCAGATATTTCTCCGCCACATACTGTTTCTGGTAACCGGCAAGGTCATAAGAAATGCAAGACCATTATCAAACTCATCATAACTTATAGTCGTAATGGCAAAAAATTGCTGTGACAATCGTAAAATATCCTATAGCAAAACTGACGCTCCCGCTTCCTGCCAGATTCAGGATGACTCCCATTACAATAACCAGGATAAAAGACTGTTTCTGCTGTTTCATCAGTTCTATATCCTTTACAAATAATCCCTTCATACCTGTTCCTCCATCATCACTACCAGATCATCAATCTTTCCATTCTCAATTACAACATCCGGATAATTTTCCATATAAAATTGTTTCTGGTTTGTCAGACACCTGTATCCATAAGCTTCTTTCCGGATCTTAATAAGGTATTGCTGATCCAGTTTTTCGTACTCTTCTTCTGCAACTTTAAGAACTGCATAATCTGACAGCAGTACATCTGTATCCTCATGAAGGATAATTTTTCCGGCATGGATCATATAAAAATCGTCACAAAGACTCTCCAGATCTGATGAAATATGTGAACTGATCAGAATAGAACTGCTTTCATTTTCTTCCATATATTCTCTCAGCATGTTCAGCACTTCATCCCTGGCTATCACATCCAGACCAACTGTGGCTCATCCAGAATCAGCAGTTCTGCCTTATGGCTTAATGCTGCCAGTACTTTAAACTTTGCTTTCATACCAGTGGAAAATTCTTTGATTTTCTTGTCTGTGGGCAGATTGAATCTTCTGCACTGCTGCAGGAATTTCTCTCTGTCAAAATCCGGATATATGCTTTTCATAATATTGGCCACGCCCGCTGCTGTCAGATACATACTGAAGCCTGAATCTGCAAAAACAACTCCCAGTTTCCGCTTATCCTCCGGCTTAAGCTCTTCTGCCTTTTTCCCAAAGACCTCTATCTCTCCGCCATCCGGATGAATCAGGCCGAGCAGAGCTTTAAATGTGGTGGATTTCCCGGAACCATTTCTTCCAATAAGTCCTGTAATCATCCCAGGCTGTACTTCCATAGAACAGTCCAGCGAAAAACCTCTGTAATGTTTCTGCAAATGACTGATTTTCAACATGTCTTAGTCCTCCATGATCATTTCAAAAAGATTTCTGATTTCCTCATCGTTCAGTCCACATCTTCTGCCCTTCATGATTGCCTGCTCCAGATCATGTTCTACTTCTTTGAGCTGTTCTTCCCTCATCAGGTTTTTATTTGTGGCTGCAACGTAGGTTCCTTTTCCATGAACAGTGACAGTAAATCCCTCTTCTTCCAGATTGTCGTAGGCTTTCTTCACAGTCAGGGCACTGATCTTCAGTTCCTTTGACAGACTGCGTACTGAAGGTAATACAGTGTCCGGCTGTAACTCTCCTCTGATAATCGCAGACTTAATCTGGTCTATGATCTGTTCATAAATAGGTACCATGGATGAATTATTGATTATTATATGCATATGTTTCTCCTCCATCTGCAAACAGTATATAACAGCACATAACTGTTGTCAACTGTTTTATACTGTTATACATCGTATTTATTCACTTATAATCAAAAATGGATATTCAACCTTATTTCCGGCAATCTTTCACAATCGCTTCTCATAAAATTGAATATCCATATAACCTTAATCTAACTCTGTTTTTTCGAATTAACTTTTAGTGGAAGTCTTATGGTTACAACTGTGCCTTCTTCCAGCTGTGAGCTTATGGTAACCCCATATTTCTCTCCATAAATCATACGAATCCTTTTATTTGTATTTCTGACGCCTATACTCTTTCGCTCTTTATTCAGAACCTCTTTCAAATCTTCCTCGCAGATTCCACATCCATTATCCTCTACATAAAAAAGAATATTATTTTCGTCTTCCTCTGCTGAAATCCAGATCTTCCCGGAATCCTGATAATTTTTAAATCCATGCACAATGGCATTCTCCACAAACGGCTGAAGAAATAACTTTGGAACTTCCAGACTTCTTAAATACTCCGGTATATCCATAATCACTTCAAATTGATCCTGATATCTTTTCTGCATAATTCCAATATACCGTTTAAGCCAGTCCAGATCCTCCCACAGCGGAACCAGAACATCACCATTCTGGCTGGTATACTGAAGCATTCTCGACAGATCCAAAAGCATTTTGCTGGCATTTTCCTGTTCTCCTTTAAGGCATACCCAGTTAATGATATTCAGCGAATTATAGAGAAAATGTGGATTCATCTGTATATTTAATGACATGATCTCCGTGTCTCGTTTCTGGATCATCATCTCATATTTCTCATGAACCAACATCTGCAGGTTCTGATTCATTTCATTCAGTTTTTTATAAAAAAAACGCAAACTCATCCCTGTTGTCATATACAATTCTTGCAGTAAAATTACCCTCTCCTGTTTTCTCTATCATGTGCAGCGGTTTATAAACTTTTTTCCCAATCTTTCTGGAAATAAGAACAGCCGTAGTAACAGATAAAATAATTTCTATAGTTACCAGAATCAATATTGCCCTGGTAAGATCTGTAGCAATATTCTTGCTGAAAACATTAACTGGAATCATGGCAAGTGTATACCATCCCGTCACCATACTTTTGGAATAGGTTACGATATATTCCTGATTATTTGCACCGTAGTATTTTACAGTTCCTTTATTCTCCGTAATTCCCATATCAGCTGCAGTTACATTTCGAAACAGCTTTGATTCATTCCCACCGTAAGGACCAACAACACTGCCATCTTCACTCATGATATAATAAAGAATCTGAGAATTTGCCTTTGTATACTTTTTCAGCATATTATTCAGATTATCCTCTGTAAAATTAACCACCAGATACATTTGATCTGCCTTATTTTCCAGATGTTCAATATGTCCTGATTCTACCTGCTTAACTGCAGCTTTCTGACAGCCGTAAATACATGCTCATATTCCAGAAAATCTCTCGGCATATCTTCAATTGAAAACATGTCCAGATAATTATATGCCGGAATCCACACAAGTTTTCCATTTGCCTCATCTGCTGCTTTCTGTATTTTAGAACCCATAAAGCTATGATTTGGATAATAGTTCTTTTCCTTTTCGCCAAACTGATAATACGGAGTCACAATATGCGTAGAATAAACCGTGTTATTCCACGGCAGATAGTCCAACAAAATTTTTGAAATTTCCTGACTGGCACTTTCAAGCTGCACACTGTCAGACGTATCCAGATTCTGAAATATTTTATAAATTCTCGCATCTACGTTTATTTTTAAATGAAAATTCCTCAATATAATCCAACTTTTCATCCAGAATATCACTGACATTCTCAGCATTTTGCCACATTTGTTTTTCTGACTGCCTGATCAGTTCCTGTTTTGACAAATGGAAGATAAATAAACCCAAAAGCACAACAGGAATAATGGAAATACAAATAAACGAACTAATCAGCAGAGTTTTAAATTTTGTATATTTTAATTTTTCCATCATCATCCAACTCTTTTGCGAAATTCTTCAGGTGTCATATTATGACGTTTCTTAAATGCCCTGTTAAAATAATTGGGATCCTTATACCCTACTTCCAATGCAATCTCCCTTACCTTGTCGGAAGATGTTTTCAAAAGATCCTCTGCTTTCTCCATACGAATATCTGACAGATATTCAGAAAAGGAAGTTCCGAATCTCTGCTTAAATAAAGTACTGAAATACGAAGCATTAAAATGATACAATGTTGCAATCCTTTCCAGACTGATCTCGTCCCGATAATGTTCCTCTATATACCTTCTGCTTTCATCCAAAGGATCTGTCTCCTGTGAATCTGCTATTTCCCGGAAAGCGATTATATTTTTTTATTAATTCCGCTGACCTTTTTTTTCAATTCAGAATACCACTGACTTTCGATCAGACGATTATCCAATGCATTTAATTCTGACAAGTGTTCAGCTTTCAGATAGGGCTCCATATAACGTAAGATTCTGAAAAAAAAGAATACGATTTTTCTTTTAAAAATATCCGGCTGAACACTTTTATGCTCTGACAGAACCTCTGTTATTTTTTCAAAAATTGCTTCGCTTTTTTCCAGATTTCCTTCTTTTATAGAATTCAGAATTGCTTCACTGCCTACAGAATCCTCCTGCTTTTCATCAGACAGATATTTCTCTGCCTGCAAATATCTTTCTTCTTCATAAAAAGAATACTTCATAGCGGCCATAGCCTCTTCATATGCCTTTTTTTCCGCAGCTTTCCATATCCGGATACAGAGAGCTGACTGCAAAATAAATTCTGTTTTTCTCAAGTACCAGGATATTTTGAATAAACTCCTCTATCTGAGTGATCTGTTCCTGTTCAATTCTTGATCCTGACAAGGCCAACACAGCCAGCAGATTTTCTGTTCCGTTGACCTGAAATGTAATTGACGATGTATCTATCAGATGTTTTTTTATAAAATACCCTATCTCCCGTTTCATCTCTTCATTAAGAATCAGATGCTGCTTATTGATCCGGATCAACATCAGATAGCCTTCCTGTCTCAGAGGAAACATCTCACTTAAGGGCTCCCATACCTTACGTCGTGTATGGTGGATATACTGATTCAGAAGCCACTCCATATATCCATATGCAGATTCCTTCAATCGTCGTTCCATCTGATCTACTTTTTGTTTTTTGAACCTGATCCTGATTTTTTGATTTCTTTATTTTCTTAATGGCACACTTTAACTCTTCTGCATCTACAGGCTTTAGCAGATAATCACTTGCATGAAACTGTAACGCCTCTCTTGCATAGGAAAAATCTGCATATCCGCTTACAATCACAAATGCAGTTTCTGGATAATCTGTTTTTACTTTTTTTTGCAGCTGTAAGCCGTCCATTTCTGCCATACGTATATCGCTGATCACAATCTCACAGGAAATATTATTCATGATTTCCATTGCTTCCTGTCCATTTGATGCTTCCCACAGCATATCGTCCGGGCATATTTTTTCAAGGAGCATAATAATTCCTTCTCTGTGAATTCGCTCATCATCTACTACTAATATATTGTACATTTTATCTCCTGTACTGTCTGATATATACGTTTTGATTATAGCACAACAGGTGTGCATGAACAATTGCACACCTGTCTTTACAAATCCTATTTTTTTGTTCCGTGATACATCTTATCCAATGCATTGGCATAGTCTTCCCTGGAAAGAATCAGTACCGGTATTTCTGAAACCTTACACTGTTTTCCATCCGTCTCAAGACTTGCACTGATCACTCCTGCTGCCTGTGTTTTCTGTCCCTCCACATACAGGGTTACCTGTTTCATTTTATGCTGTGTATCCTGAGGGAAAGGATGCTCTGACAGCATCACGCTCTTCTCGCCTCCTGCCAGTTCATCTGGCAAACTGATATAAAAACCAGCTACCTTATGGGTATTCTGTGGTACTTCTCCCACCATGCATACTGCCTTATTGTCTGAAAATACAGGTTGATAATCCCAGTGATAGAATTGTTTATACTGTACTTTCCATCCATCAGGAACTTCTATCTTCACTTCTGCATTTTTCCATTCTGTGTCTGTTGACTGGCTGATCAGATAACGGAACAAAAAGATTCCACAGTCTGAATTATAAAGTTTAGGCATAATAATTCCATATGGACTGAACAAAATTCCATCCTCTGTCATTGTGCTGCACTCAGCTCCTGCAATATCCGTTTCCTGTACAGCCATTGTCTCTGTAGCAAACTCTTTCTCAACAAAAGCTCCAGCCAGTACCAATTCCTCTGCTCTTATACATTCTCCCTGTGCACCTGCACCGTACTTACGCACTTCAAAAACAACCTTTATTGCTTCTTCATTATAGTTTTTAATATTAATAACAGTTTTTCCTTTTTCTTCTCTATATTCAATATCAAAGACATAAGCTCCAAGATGTGTTTTCTGAAGTTTATAACCGGAAAGCAATCCCTGTGGCTTGATGACCAGCGTTTTCTGTGTTCCATCCATCCTGAGGCCAAACCACTGCTCAACACTCTGCTGAATCCATGCACCCTGTCCCTGGCTGCATCTAGTCAGGCATCTTTTCTTATTTGTTGCTCTTGGCCACCAGAAAAGTGAGCCTGTTTCATCCAGACGTTCGTAAAGGAGATTCAGGTTATCAAGCATTTCCTGTCTGGTAAGACTTCCGCCAAGTTTTAAAGTACAGCCTGTTGCAGATGGATTCATGCCAAAATGTAATTCACGCATTGTCTGGAATTCCGGATCATAGTTTGTGATATACATAGAACGTGCATATCTATGAAGATTTACATATGGCTCATAATCGAAATCATATAGTCCATACAAAGGTGCCATAACTGTAGCAGTATCCTCACCACCATAATAATTCAGATCATCCTGGATGTAGAAGCGTTCCTCATTCTCACCTAAGTTGTTTCCGCCTGTAATCTGTCTGCCGAATGGTCCGCTACCTTCCATCAGTTCTTTCATGTCTGCTTTCATCTGTTCCATAAATCTGTCCACATCTGTCGCATCCCGTTCCAGAAGTTTCAGAATTCTTCTGTAAGATTTCAACGCATAATAACACTGTACATTTGCACCATAATCATACTTGCGGAATACAATAAGATCGCTGGCGTATCTGCTAGAAATCAGTGCTTTTTCTTTATGTTTATGCTTCATCATTCCATCGTAGATCTCATCAATAGCAGCAACCAGTTCCGGATGATCTCTGAAGAATTTCTCATCTCCTGTCAGCTCCAGATATTTTCCTGCTATTACAAGCAAAGAAATGTAGTAAAACATACTATGATCCGAATACAGGCTATAACGTGGCCGGTTTCTTTCTGCCAGATAAAACATTGCACTTTTTCCTACCTCAGGTACTGCATACATAACACTTACCACATCAGGAGTAATATCAATTCCCCAGAGCCTCGAAAGACTATGGGACGGTGCCCCCTGCCAGTTGGTCAGAAGACTTCCATCTTCTCTGAAAGAAAGACAGTTAAAATTATCAAGAATAAACCGTACCTGCATATCACGGTATTTCTCACCAGCCTCCTGGTTTTCCCGAATATCTGTAGTGATTTTTCCAAATCTTTCTTTCCAGAAATCATCAGTAACATTCAACCATTCCAGCGGTGTATGTTGATACAGTGTTCCAAGGGCAGAATAAATCTCTTCTCTCTTTGGAGTAAGAGCAATTACTGTTGTAAATGTTCTGCTTTCATTTGCTTTTAATTCAAATGGTACATAAATTCTGGGATTATCTCCCTGGCCTTCACATACGGAATCCAGAAGCTGAATTGCTGCACAGGCTTCCGGGTGCCATAATACTAGCAATTTCTGATCCCATTCTGATTTATATGGTGTTACTGTATAATCATCGAAATATTTTCCATAATGCTCAAACTGATTTACAAACTTCTGGTCAAATGACAGGCGGAGTTTTCCTTTAATTTTGCATCCAGAAGTATTTTTTACTTCTATACAGTAGAATGCTCCTGCAGGTCCCGGAACCGGATGGATTGATGACGCCGGAACTGCTTCTTTCTCCAGAATCGGCGCAAAAGAAAATATTCTGGTTTCCAGTTCCGGATGCTCTGTAGCAGTAACCGGAAGAAAATCATCATAATAAGTTGTCCATGACTGCTTATTTGCACCTGAGATCATCAGACCATTGTCCAGCTCCAGATCATATTTCATTTTTCCAAGAAGTAATGCTGTGTCATTCTGATAATACTGACCTATGTATCCTTTAAACTGTCCTCCCAGATCTGTTCCTCCGGATGGTACTGCATAAATTTTTATCATGAGGAGTGCACAAAAAGTGCAGTCTGCCCATGGTATCCTGGCCCAAAAGTGTTCTTCCATTTGACTGTGTAAATAGCTGTCTCTCACTTAATGACCAGTCTGTGCGCTCCGAAGTTTCATCATACTGTGCTCTGAAATAAGAAGACTTATATGCCTTTTTCCAGAAATTTTCCCATGTATTATAAATCACATTTCCTCTTAAATGCATTGTTTTTCCTCCTATTCTTAGCCTTTCACACCAGACATTGTTACACCCTCAATAAGATACTTCTGACCAATGGCAAATACAACCACAACAGGTGCAAGCACCAGGCAGGCTGCTGCCATCATTAAATTCCATTCACCTCTGTAAGAACCAGTAAACAACTGAAGTCCCAGTGCAACTGTATATTTTTTCTCAGAATTTAAATATACAAGCGGATTCAGGAAATCGTTCCAGGAATTTAAAAACGCAAACATACCTACAACAGCCAGGGCCGGTTTTGTAATTGGCAGGATAATTTTTGTAAAAATCTGAATATGGGAAGCACCGTCCAGATATGCTGCCTCATCAAAATCCCTCGGGATTCCCAGATAAAACTGACGAAGCAGGAATATGTAAAATGCACCGCCTCCAAACCATGCCGGAACAATCAGTGGAATAAAGCTGTCTGTTATTCCAATAGTTCTCCACATCAGAAATGTAGGAATCAAAGTAACCGCAGCTGGAAGCATCATACTGCTGATAATGCAGGCAAATACCACATTTCTGCCTCTCCATTTAATTCTTGCCAATCCATATGCACAGATGGAACTGGTAAGCATTGTTCCCACTACACATCCTCCGGTTACAATAAATGAATTCAGGAAATATTTTCCAAAGGGAAGTGTATCAAAAACTTCCTGATAGTTTTCCCACATAAATTTAGAAGGAATCCAGCGAGGCGGCATCATAAACACTTCCACTGTGTTCATTAGTGAACTTCTGATCATCCAGTACAAAGGAACCAGACAAAACAAAACACCTAAAATCAGCGCAAAATATATTAGAATTTTTGAAATAATTTTCTTTGTATTCTTCATATTCATTCTCCTCCATAATAAACCCAACGGTTGGAAAACTTAAATATGACTGCAGTCAGCACCATAATGATCAGAAACAATACCCAGGCAACTGCACAGGCATTTCCCATTCTTCCAAACTCAAATGCTTCTCTGTACAGATAGTATACATAGAACAAACTGGAATTGTTTGGTCCACCCTGTGTCATAACATAAGACTGGGTAAATATCTGGAATCCATTGATGATTCCCATTACCACATTATAAAAAATTGTAGGAGTCATCATAGGAATCGTAACATGAAGCAGCTTTGCCCAGAATCCGCCTCCATCAATCTCAACTGCTTCCAGAAGCTGTCTCGGTACATCCTGCATTCCGGCAAGGAAAATTACCATTGTAGATCCGGTAGTCCACAGATTAATAAAAACCAGTGTGGGAATAACTGAACTTTCACCTGAAAGCCATGTGCTTACCGGTAAATGCATTGCCTTTAAAATATTGTTTGCCAATCCCATGTCCGGATTGAAAATCCACATCCAGATCGCTGCCATTGCTACGATCGGAACTACAGTTGGAAGATAAAAGATTGTTCTGAAAAATCCTTTTCCTTTTACATTTGTATTTAACAGCATTGCTATAAAAAAAGAAACTATGATAGCTGTCGGTACAGAAAGCGCAACATAAATTACTGTTACAAGTAATGATTTATAAAAATACGGATCACTTCCACTGAACAGATTTTTATAGTTGCTGATTCCTATAAACTGTCCGCCTGTTGTAAAATTAAAATTTGTAAAACTCAGTCCCAGACTGACTGCCATCGGAAGCAATGCAAAAATCAAAAATCCCAGAATACAGGGAAGACTGAATAAAATTCCCCAACGATTTTCTCTTTTCTCGCGATTTGTCACTTTATACTTTATTTTCGTCTGCATATTTATTCCTTTCTGGCATTATAGCTATTTCAATCAGGAAAGGCTGCCAAAAGCAGCCTTTCACTTGAATACTTTAAGAACGTTCTCCTGAATAGGTTCCTTCTACCAAAGAATCCGTCTGGCTTTTTACTTCTGTCATTGCTTCTTCTGCTGTTTTCTTTCCAGACCACACCTGTTCCAGTGCAGAACCCACTAATGTATTAATCTCATTAAAATTCTTTACGTTAATTTCGGTTGCCACTACTGCATGATCATAAGTTGCCTTTACAATAGCGTCCTGAAAGCCCTCTGGTCTTGCAGGCAATTCTTCAGATGCCCAGAAATCAATCTTATCCGGATCAGTATAATATTCTGTCTGTACAGGCATCCATAAAGTTCTGTATAATTCTGTGATTCTTTCTGAACTTTCTGGATTTGTAAGCCACAGATAAAGTTTTTCGGAAGCCTCCAGATGCTTTGTACTCTTGAATATAATCAAAGAACCACCATCAAAGAAGTAGTATAGTTTTCATCAATTGGGAGAACACCTACGCCCCAGTTGCATCCTGAATTCATAAGATCCAGATGGTTCCAGCTTCCGTCAATGTACATTGCTGTCTGTTTTGCAGCCAGTGCTGTTGCTGCGCTTGGCATTGCATTCTTCTGTACTGCTGTAGGAGATACATGGTACACATTGATCAGATCTGCAAAATTCTGTAAAATCTGAGCTGACTTCTCATCATTTAATCCAAGTCCGTCCATACTCTCATTTAAGTAACCACCGCCTGCTGATAAAATAAACGGCATATATACATTCCAATCTGTTCCAAACATTACACCATACTGTTTAATATTATTTGCATCAAAATCCGGATCAGCTGCATTTCTTCCCTCTGTATCCAGTGTCAGTTTCTGTGCCATCTCTACAAATTCATCCCATGACCAGGCATCCTCTACCTTAGTCGGCGCAGATCTACCCCTGCCTCTTCGAAGCAGTCTACATTATACATCAGGTTTGTTGTAACATTGGCCTGAACAGGTCCTGCTGATTCTGTAGGACTCCAGTTCCACCAACAGGTAGACAGATAATCATCTTTACTAAGTCCCATATCATCCAGAAGATCATAGAAGTTATAAATCAGGCCATCCTCACCCATCTGACATTTCCATGAAGCTGAATAACTTACATCCGGTGCTTCGCCGGCTGCAATCATAGCATTCAATTTTGTCAGGAAATCCTCAGATGGAATATGCATCAGATCCACTTCAATATTGGGGTTTGCTTCCATGAATTTATCTACAGATTCCTCAATAGCCTTTTTTTCGTCTCCACTTCCCCAGTAAGTGAATTTTATAGTTTCTTTCTCGTCACTGCCCTTGTTTTTTTGCATTCGCAGTTGTGGTAAATAAAGCAGTACAGGTCATTAATGCCGCCAGACCTAAAGCCATTCCTCTTCTCTTCATAAAATTTCCTCCTGTTTTTTATCAGCGCGCTTGTTTTTGATGGTTTTATTATATAGCCTTTAATAGCATTTTCTCTATGGGACTTTTTTTCGGATTATAGCATTTAGATTAGGAAAACACATTGATATATTTGCTGTTTACAGCAATAGAACAAAAGTATTATTTTGCGAAAAAAAAACAGCAACTGATAAATCAGTACTGTTTTAATTGGTTTATGTACCAGTTTTATACAATTTTTATTCCTGTCTGTTTTTACTGACTTCGTTGTATCTGACAGCTTTACTGATAACTTGCTGCTGTTCATAATTCCTCACCCAAAGTCAATTGCAATCAGATGGAAATCTATCACCGGATTCGCTACCTGCTGATAGACTAAACATTACTCTGCCAAATACGCCTTCAGTTTCTCCATATCAGCTTTCATCACTCTCCGTCCCACCTCATAAATCTCCTTTAAATGGGCGGGATCACGCTCAACCGGTTTTGCACTGATGTCTCTGTCCGGGCGGATAACATGGATCCTGCCCTCTTTTTCCAGATATGCGATTTTATCCAACATACGATTATACTGAATATGACGTTCATCCAGAAGCTTTACAAGCTCCGGATACTCCCTGAACTTCAGTCTGAGCAGCGGCATCAGCTTATTATGTTCTTTTCTGTATCCCGAATGACGTACATACTACCACATTTTTCTCATAACCCTGTGAAAGCATCCAGTTTACAGGAATCGGATCTGAGATACCACCGTCCAGATACATTCTTCCATTCAGCTTTACCGGTCTGGCGGCCAGTGGCAGGGAAGCTGATGCGCGCATCCATTCCACATCCAGCCTGTCTCCCATTCTGCATTCCTGATAGCAGGGTTTTCCTGTTTCAATATCTGTACATACAACCGTAAACTTCATGGGTGATCTGGCAAATGTCTCTGTGTCAAAAACATCCAGCTTCCAGGGCACCTCCCCATATGCAAAATCTTTGCTGTAAAGATCGCCGGTAGTGATCCAGCTTTTCAATCCCATATATCGTTTATCCTTGCAGAATCTGGTATTATAACGAAGGGTTCGTCCAATCTGGCGGGACTTATAATTACATCCAAAAATTGCACCGGCAGAAACGCCAACTGTAGAATCTGCATAAATCCCCTGCTCCATCAGCTCATCCAGAACTCCGGCTGTATACAGCCCCCGCATACCTCCACCTTCCAGAACCATTCCGAGGCCTTTCTTTTTGTTGTCTTCCATAGCTATTCTCACTTTTCACTTTCTTTCACATATTCATTTCGGATTGCAAATCCATGATCCATAGGCCACTTCCCTTTCCCAGGTCAAGCATTGCCGCCAGTGCTCCTGAAATATACTGTTTGGAACGTTTTACAGCAGTCTGCAGGTCATATCCCTTTGCAAGATTGGAAGCAATGGCACTGCTCAACGTACAGCCTGTTCCATGTGTGTTTGGATTATCGATACGCTTTCCTTCAAACCAGCAATATTTTCCATCATAGTAAAGCAGATCATTTGCATCATTAATGCTGTGTCCGCCTTTGCAAAGTACTGCACAATGATATGTCTCAGAAATCTTTCCGGCAGCTCTATCATTTCCTCTGCATTGGTCACTGACATTTCAACCAGAACCTCTGCCTCCGGAATATTCGGAGTAAGCACATCAGCCAGTGGAAACAGTTCCTGCTTCAATATCTCCACTGCATCATCACTGATCAGCTTGGCACCACTTGTTGCAACCATAACAGGATCCACAACAATGTTTTCCGCTTTATATTGTTTCAGTTTCTCTGCTATTACATGGATCAGATCCTTATCTGATACCATTCCGATTTTTACCGCATCCGGATAAATATCCTGAAAAACAGAATCCAGTTCCTGCCCCAGAAATTCCGGTGTTACATTTAATATTGCCTGTACACCGGTTGTATTCTGTGCAGTTAATGCGGTAATGGCACTCATGGCATATACACCGTTTGTGATCATTGTCTTAATATCTGCCTGGATCCCGGCGCCTCCGCTGGAATCACTTCCTGCGATTGTCAGTGCAGTTCTCATAATTGTCTTCCTCTCATTTCTGCTATAATACAATTTTATCTACTGCCTCTTTCAGTTCTTCTGCTGCTTCTTTAATGTTATTCTGAGCATAAATGGCACTGATCACTGCCACACCGCAAATCCCTGTTCCCTTTAGCTGAGATATATTTTCTGCTGTGATCCCCCCGATTGCCACCACAGGGATAGATACCGCTTCACAGATTGCCTTCAGTGTTTCATGGGGAAGTTCTGCCGCATCTGCTTTTGAACCGGTTGCAAATACTGCCCCCACCCCCAGATAATCTGCACCACGCTCCTGTGCAAGCAATGCCTGCTCTACCGTTCGTGCCGAAACTCCCAGGATTTTATCCGGTCCCAGTTTCTCACGCACAGCACCTGCTTCCATATCACTCTGCCCTACATGAACACCATCTGCATTCATCTTCAAAGCAATTTCCACATTGTCATTTATGATCAGAGGTACCTTATAATCTCTGCATAATTCCTGAAGTTCAGCTGCTTCCTGCAGGAAAGTTTCATCATCTGAATTTTTATCTCTGAGCTGCAGAAAGGTTACGCCTCCATCCAGACTCTCCTTTACCACTTCCTTAAGGCTCCGCCCATTAAGCCAGTGACGATCCGTTATTCGTATAAGCGCATTTTCTCTTTATCGAATTTCATGTTTCACTCCTCTTTTCTACTCTTATCTATAGCAATTTATCCAAAAGTTCTGCTGCAATTTTCTCCAGCTCATCTCTGATCTTAATGTGCTGCGGACATACTTCTTCGCACTTACCACATTTCACACATTTCATTGGCAGATTTCCTGCCATGTTTGCCTACCAGCATTCTTCCTGATGAAGTGCCTGATCTTTGCTTCCGTATAAGGTCAGATAATTCATTGCTGTAAAGGAACCGGAAACTCCGATTTCCATCGGACAGACTTCGCACAGTAATTACAGGTTGTACATGGGATCAGCGGAATTTTCTTTAATTCTTCCTGTACCTTTTTCAGAGTTTCCTGTTCTTTCTCTGTCAGTCCGTTGAAATCCTTCATATAAGAAAGATTGTCCTGCATCTGCTCGACATTGCTCATACCGGACAGAACAGTGATCACGCCTTCCAGATTTGCAGCAAAACGGATCGCCCAGGATGCTGCGGAAGATTCCGGTTCTGCTGCTTTCAGGATTTCTTCCACACTCTTCGGAGGAGTTGCAAGCATACCGCCTTTCACAGGCTCCATAATTACAATCGGTTTGCCATGTTTACGTGCCACTTCATAACATCCTCTGGCCTGGATTGCCGGATTTTCCCAGTCAGCGTAGTTGATCTGAAGCTGTACAAATTCCATTTCCGGATGTGCATTCAGGATTGCATCCAGTTCTTCCGGTGTGGAATGGAAAGAGAAACCTGCATGTTTGATCAGACCCTGTGCTTTTTTCTCCTGCACCCAGTCCCAGAGACCAAAATCGTCGAAGTATCTGGTACGTGCTTCTCCGAGATTATGTAACAGATAAAAGTCGAAATATCCTGCTCCTGTCTGTTTCAGAGAAGTGTCAAACTGTGCAGTTGCTTCTTCTCTTGTCTTGCAGTTGATCCATGCTGCGTTCTTTGTAGCAAGCTGGAATTTCTCTCTCGGATAACGCTCTACCAGTGCCTGGCGGATGGCATCCTCGCTGCTGCATAGGCCCAGGCTGTATCAAAATAAGTAAATCCTGCATCCATAAACAGGTCTACCATCTTTTTGGTCTGCTCAATATCGATCACGTCACCTTCCAATTTCGGCAGACGCATCAGGCCAAATCCAAGTTTCTTGATGTTTTCTCTTAAATAAGCCATGTGAAGACCTCCTTATTTTCTGAGATTACCAGAATACGATTTCCACTCATATTCCGGTTAACTATTCTATTATAGCGGAAAATTTTATCAATTTCCATTGCATGTCTGTAAAAAATCTCTTATATACCTTTCCCATATCCCAATGTGATGGTATCGCATACTGGCATTCCCCTACATTATCATAATTTCCTGATTTTATTTTTTCAATGATCTATGACCACACTCCAATGCATTATTCTCCCGTATCTCCCATTTTGGACAATATTCTACATCATAAAAATAATACCTCAAATATAAGAAAAACTTCTCCTAAGCAGATTTCAGATTATTTACTCAATCCACTTAGAAGAAGTTATAAGTTTTCTTACATACTGATAATTCCCAAAACGTTTGCAATAGAACTCAGCAAAATAATAATCAGACAAATCGTTGCAAAGTATTTGATAAATACTCTGTACAGTTTCTTTCTGCGGAATGGAGAAGACTGCTCAATTTCTTTTTCCATTCCATCAATACCAACAACACGAAGAATCAGAATACAGGTTGCAAGTGCTGCCAACGGCATCATTACTGAGTTTGTCATAAAATCGAAGAAATCAAGGAAGTTCATTCCAAAGATACGAATGAAATCCAGAAGTCCATATCCCATGGAAGATGCGGTTCCAAGTACAATCATGATCACAACCATCAGACCGCAGCATTTCTTACGGCTCCAGTGAAGTTCGTCCATGAATGTGGAAACACTGGTTTCCATCAGGGAAACTGCACTTGTCAGAGCTGCAAGTAATACAAGTATGAAGAATACGATTCCTGTTGCAGTACCAAATCCCATACTTGCAAATACTTTTGGCAATGTGATAAACATCAGAGATGGTCCTGCCTGAAGTGTTTCAGGATTTCCACCGGAGAATGCAAATACCGCCGGAATAATCATCAGTCCCGCAAGGATTGCGATACCTGTATCGAAAATCTCAACCTGTGTGTAGATCTCTCAATATCCATATCTTTACGGACATAGGAACCGTAAGTATAGAGGATTCCCATTGCAATGGACAAAGAATAAAACATCTGTCCCATCGCTGCTACTACTGTCATCCAGGAGAAATTTTTCACATTCGGGATCAGGAAATATTTCACACCTTCAACAGCACCCGGACGTGTGACAGAATAGATTGTAACTACGACTGCCAGAACTACCAGAACCGGCATCATGATCTTTGACATTCTCTCTACACCGTTCTGTACACCACCGAGAATGATGATGAATACAAGCGCCGCAAATACCAGAAACCAGAGTTCCACCTGCCAGGAATCGGAAATAAAGTTTCCAAAATATCCGTCTTCCGCTACTGCCTGGACATTTCCTTTGAAATATTCCACAAGATACTTAATTACCCATCCGCCAATCGTACTGTAATAAGGAACGATCAGCATTGGAATCACTGCATTTAACCATCCGCCGATTTTGAATGATTTCGTTTTTCCAAAATGCTCAAATGCGCCTACCGGACTCTTTCTGGTCATTCGTCCAAGGGCTGTTTCTGACATGATCAGTACATAACCAAATGATGCAGTCAGAAGAATATAGATCAGCAGGAAAATTCCGCCTCCATATTTCGCTGCAAGATACGGAAATCTCCAGATATTTCCCAGTCCTACTGCAGAACCTGCAACTGCCAGCACATAACCAATCCTTCCGGAAAAGCTTCCTCTGTTATGGTTATGTGCAGAATTGTTTTCTTTTTTCATTATACACCTCACCTCGTTACAAAAACCTCCCATAGGATTTCTCCCATGGGAGGTCTGCTAGTTTTTTACTGATTCTATAGTATCAAAAAGATGCGGGAATGTCAAAGACTAATAATAATTACAGACTTAATTGTAACATAGTTACTGTTCACACACCACTATCCCAGTATATATTTCAAGTATAGTCTTTCTGTACACATTGTTCTATGATATAATAGTTGAGCTACCACCCTAGACAGGTGCAGAAAGGGGGTGTGTGTTGTAAATGGATATGATCTTATCATTTATGCTTTCTATCTTGCAAGTGTAATCGCCTACTACATTTGCAAATGGTTGGATAGAAAATAGTAGCTGGTAGCCAGCCTGGGGGAATAAGCCACCCTGCCCAAACGGAATAAAAAAGCCTCAGAGGTCGCAACTCTGGGGCTTTTGCTGTGTTATAAATGAATTTAACCTTATCATTTTGCCTACTGGCATTATATCATATGCATTTTTTGTTTGCAATATACTCAATATACTTTTTCGAATCAAGTCAAACTTTTGGTTACTGTTCACTTCGTTCACAGTAACGTATTGGACGGTCTTTGGATCAACACCAGCATAGAGAAGATTGGTAATGTAAGTGTGCCGCAGCTGATGCGGGGTTACATCAAAGTCCAGCGTATATCTGATTTTGGGTTGATTTTTCTGGGTCATGCCCAGCGTTGGGGTAACCGTGTATTTGATGCTCTGCCATTCACATACTTATAATAGTTCCGGGGCTTAGTGGAGCGGACAACGACATACTGCCACACTCTTTGAAACTGCGAAGCAGCCAGCGGCTCCCCTTTGCTGTCAGCAATCACATAATCTGATATGGAATTTTCTTTCGTTTCTCTCAGACAATCCACCAAACACTTCGGTATCGGAATATCCCTTTTTGCCGCCGGAGTCTTTAGCACCGTAGAAATCACGGGTCTGTTATGCTCTGTGCGCCATGCCCGCCTCACCGATAGATAAGGTGTATCCTCGTCCAGAAATACACAATCCCATTGCAGTGCAAGAATTTCTTCCCGACGCAGACCGGAATACAAACCGAGCATAATAAACAAATATGGAGGAAGCCCCTTGACTGTATCCAGAAGCACGGCTACCTGCTGATCTGTCAATGCCTCCTTCTTTTTTGTCGGTTTTCCGCCTTTACCGGATATTCCCGCACAGGGATTGTGTTCAAGAATTTGGTTTCTCTCTGCCGCATAAAAAATGCACTTGAGCAGCATATTGACCTTATTGTATAAGCCTTCCGATTTCTTTGACAATGGAACAAGAGCCAGCCGAATATCGTCAGCAGTCACTTCTTCCATATACATCTCTCCCAGAGGTTTGATGATATAGTTTGTCATATCCCTCGTATAACCTCTGAGTGTAGACGCAGACACCTTTGCTGACTGCATCAGCAGCCACTTCTCGCCATACTCGGCTACTGTCGGGTGCTGCCGGTGAAAGATAATTTCTTCTACCTGCTTCCGGGCCTCTAACTGCTTCTCATACAATTCTTCACAAGTAGCGGCATACAAACTCAACTCTTTGCCATCTGCATCCGTAATCCTGGTTCTGTAATACTGGATTCCTTTCAATGTAATGGTCCCGTACTTCGGATCTGTGTTTTCTTTTTTGCCATCTTTGATTGTCCTTTCTTGATAATGTGTAGTCTCCGTATCTACACTCTCTTTTTATCAGAAAGCCTCGATTTAATCAAAGATACGGCTGATGTAAAACAAAGAGCGAGACATCCTTGCCTCGCTCCTGCTTTACTTCCTGTTTTATTATTACTGTGTTGCGTCCCAGCTTGCAAACGCGCAACTCATTGATCTGACCAGCTCATCTGGTCTGTTGTACTTAACCTTTGCATAAATGTCCATGGTAATCTTGCTACTTTCATGGCCTGCCAGGTATTGAACCGTTTTGGGATCTACCGATGCATGAATGAGATTGGTAATGTAAGTATGCCGCAGCTGATGGGGTGTTACTTCAAAGTCCAGACTGTAAACCACTTTTCCGTTATGAGCGGCCTTTTCTCCCAAGACAGGTGTGACAGTATGCTTTACTCTTTTTCCATCTTCATACCGATAATAGCTCCGCTCCTTGACCGTCCTCGTAACAATATACTGCCAAAGTCGCTTAAACTGCGTGTAGGACAGCGGTTCGCCGTCCCGGTTTGAAACCACATACTCCGAAGTCGATGTTTCCTTTGCTGCTTTCAAACACTCAGCCAAGCAAACAGGAAGAGGGATATTTCTCTCCGCAGCCTTGGTTTTCAATTCGTCTGAGATTACCGGTCTGTTGTGTTCTGTGTGCCATGCCCGCCTTACCGTCAGATATGGAGTATCCGTATCCAGATATACTGAATCCCATTGCAGAGCAAGAATTTCTTCCCGACGCAGCCCTGCATATAAACCAATCATGACAAAGACATAAGGCGGCAAATCTCGGATAGCATTCAAAAGGCGTGCTGCCTGTTCATCTGTCAAAGCCTGACGATCCTCTTGTGGAACACCGCCACCTTTTGTCGTGAGATAAATCGTCGGGTTATGGTCAATGATCCTGCTTTCCATGCTGCGCGAAAGATAGATTTGTAAAGGATTACCACAGATTTATAAACCGATGCAGATTTCTTGGAAACCGGAACAAGGGCAAGCTGAATATCATCCAGGCTAACCTCACCCATCCGTTTATCTCCCAATTCCGCTATAATATGCCGCCTGACCTTTGAGGTGTAATCCGTCAAAGTAGTAGCTCGTACATGAACCGACTGCATCAGCAGCCACTTTTCACAATACTCTGCAACTGTGGGCGTTTTCCGATGAAAAGTGGCATTCTCAATCTGTTCCAACGCAAGCGTTTCTTTGTTGTATAGTTCTTCAGGTGTTTTTGCGTAGATAGCTACGAGCTTACCATTCGTGTCTTTGATTCTGGTCCTATAATATAGGACACCTCTTTTCATAACTGTGCCATATTGAGGAAGCATTATTTTCCTATTTGCCAATTCCTCCACCTCCTAAGAATATACTCCAGCGCTGTATCTATGTTTTATCAGACCATTATGATTTCGACAAGGATACGGACCGGCTCACACTCCAGCTCTGCGAGGTTTACGATATGTTGCGTTCTTTTCTGCTGGCTTTGCTCTGTGGGTGCATTTTGCGATATACTCCTGAAGGCCCGCCGAGGTAAAGTACACACAGCCATTCTGCACATATTGCACATAAGAAATAAGGCCATTGTTACGGGCCGCGTCCAGCGTTGCAATGCTGATACCCAAAATTTCTGCTGCTTCTTTTCGCGTAATAAGTTTTTCCATAAAGCATATTTCCTCCAATCCGTCAAGTTTGTCATCGTGTTTGTTCAAAATCACATGAATACGCTGGCAGCCGAAACCACCAGCGCATGGTATCTGATTTTGAACAGAAAGCGGCAAACGCTTCCTATTTATATTTCTCAGCTTTCGTCACATTTGCCACGCCCCCTGACGATGGGAACACAATAGGTCTCCGCTGGCGCGGATGTCATAACTCCGCAGCATCGTTCGTAACGTGTGCCGCAGGGTTCCCCCCCAAGTCTTTGGCGGGCCGTGAGGAAGTATCTTTAAGCCCCCATGTAGTCATCGCGCCAAATCTGCCACCATTCTTTTATGAAATCGTAGATCGCTCCGAAGCAGTGCTTTCATCACCTCCCTGACTGCTCCATCCTCGCGGCTTCATATTCGCTCATACATGGGTTTATGTACCTGTTGTGCTGTCTATTCGATTGTCAATGTGCAGATGAAGGAGGAAAACTTGTCCTTCTTATTAACACTGACAAAAAAGGCAAAAACAGGCGCATCAAATGAAACTTATCAAAAATATTTTCCGAGCTGCTTTAAAGCCAC
>ENA-OQAN01000494-OQAN01000494.1-human-gut-metagenome-genome-assembly--contig:-NODE-494-length-20923-cov-2.104107_pt1 | contig 20923 bp, 17 predicted proteins | sample MGYA00242735_ERZ504527 | MGnify/ENA primary metagenome ERZ504527 (study PRJEB26092, sample SAMD00036230) | human gut metagenome | host: Homo sapiens | study: EMG produced TPA metagenomics assembly of... | reverse complement strand
CAGCCGATTTGGCGGATGCCTGCTGAAAGTGAGCAGTCAGCCCGGAGATACTGTTACGTATTTTATTCCGAAGGAGATGTGCTGACAAGCATTAAGCCACGCCAGCATACACTTTTCTGGGCGGACGGAAATCCTAGACGGGGTACTTTCCATACTAATTTTGTACTGAGTAAAACTAATGCCAATTGGATCGGATTATATGATTCTGGTAAAAAGCTGCTTGATCAGGTTGTTGTTCCGGCTGGTATATTGGCTGCAAATCAATCGTACGCCCGTGTAGGGGATGCATCTGCCGAATGGGAAGTGAAAGGTGCGAGTGCTGATAAATATGTCACTCCAAGTACGAACAACCAGACGATAGAAAGCAATCCGAAGATGGATAAGTTCGAACAGCATGACCCGGTAGGTATCGGTATGGCTATATCGGCTATGAGTGTTGTTTTCCTGGGACTAATATTGCTTTACATCTGCTTTAAGCTGATTGGTAAAGCGGCTATTAAGTTGCGTAAGCGCAATGCAATGATCGCACACAACATTACCGATAAGCAAGAAGCTAAGGAAAAGAAATTAGGCGAAGCACCGGGAGAAGTGATTGCTGCTATCTCTATGGCACTGCATGAAGCACAGGGAGCCGATCATGATGTAGAAGAAACCATTCTGACTATCAGTCGTGTGAAACGTAGTTATTCTCCGTGGAGTTCGAAGATTTATACATTGCGTGAAACTCCACATAAGAATAATCATCCTAAAATGATAAGAAACCATGAAAGAATACAGATATAAAATTAACGGAAACTTGTATAAAGTAACCGTGGGTGACATAGAAGACAATAATGTGCGTGTAGAAGTAAACGGCACGCCTTATACCGTAGAACTCGAAAAGCAGAACAAACCGAAAATTAAGCCGGTAGTACGTACTGCATCTACTACTCCTGCTGCTCCTCCTGCTGCTGTGACTCGTCCGGCAAGTGTAGGAAGCAAATCTGGTATCAAGTCACCGCTGCCGGGAGTTATTCTCGAAATCAAAGTAAAAGAAGGTGATACCGTGAAACGTGGACAGACCTTACTTGTATTGGAAGCCATGAAGATGGAGAACGATATCAAGGCAGACCGCGACGGTAAAGTTACTGCTATTAAAGTAAGTAAAGGAGAATCAATTCTTGAAGGTACAGACCTTATAATCATCGAATAATATGGGAGAATTTAGTAGTTTCTTACAAAATAACCTGGCAGACTTCTGGACATATACCGGTTTTTATAATGCCACAGCAGGACATCTCATCATGATCCTGATAGGTATTGTGTTCATTTATCTTGCCGTTGCTAAGGAATTCGAACCGATGTTGCTGATTCCTATCGGATTCGGTATACTTATCGGTAACATTCCGTTTAATATGGAAGCCGGACTGAAAGTAGGTATCTACGAGGAAGGCTCAGTACTTAACATTTTGTATCAGGGAGTGACTTCCGGATGGTATCCGCCGCTTATCTTTTTGGGCATTGGAGCCATGACGGACTTCTCGGCGTTGATATCTAATCCGAAGTTGATGCTGATCGGTGCTGCGGCACAGTTTGGTATCTTTGGAGCATATATGATTGCGCTGGAAATAGGTTTCGATCCGATGCAGGCTGCTGCTATCGGTATCATTGGTGGAGCTGACGGACCGACCGCTATCTTCTTGTCATCGAAACTTGCACCTAATCTGATGGGAGCAATTGCCGTGTCTGCTTATTCGTATATGGCACTTGTCCCTGTTATACAACCTCCTGTAATGCGATTGCTTACAACAAAGAAGGAACGTCTTATCCGTATGAAAGCACCTCGTGCCGTATCACATACAGAAAAGGTTATGTTCCCGATTATAGGTTTGTTGCTTACTTGCTTCCTGGTTCCTTCCGGTCTGCCATTGCTGGGTATGTTGTTCTTCGGTAATCTGTTGAAGGAAAGTGGTGTAACCCGCCGTCTAGCCGAAACAGCTCGTGGTCCGCTGATTGATACAATTACTATTTTGTTAGGACTGACCGTGGGAGCATCTACTCAGGCATCTGAGTTCTTGACTTGGGATTCTATCAAGATCTTTATCTTGGGAGCGCTGTCATTCTTTATTGCTACAGCATCGGGAGTTATCTTTGTCAAGATCTTCAATTTGGTATTGAAGAAAGAAAATAAAATCAATCCGCTTATCGGTAATGCCGGAGTATCGGCAGTACCCGACTCTGCACGTATTTCTCAGGTAGTAGGATTGGAATATGATCCGACTAACTATCTGCTGATGCATGCAATGGGACCGAATGTTGCAGGAGTAATCGGTTCGGCTGTAGCTGCCGGTATCTTACTGGGCTTCTTGGTTTAAACGGAGTTTGTTGATAATCTTTTGAATTCGTTAACCCTCTGTCGGACTGTATGGATCAGTCAGGCAGAGGGTTAACTGTTTTCGTAGATACTGATTTGTGGCATACTGAAATTTAGACTGACTTTAAGCTATCATGCTTTTGCTAGATTGAAAATAAGTTGTACTTTCGTCCACTCATTTTTTGACTTCAATTTTGGGGATTATGGAACTTACAGAGAATAAACTAAAGCAGAGAGTACAGCGTAATATACTGACTGTATCAGTATTGATTCTGGTAGGAAAGTTTATAGCATATTACCTCACAAATTCAGTTGGTGTTCTGACCGATGCCATGGAGAGTATTGTCAACGTTGTTGCTGGGGCAATAAGCTTGTTTAGTCTGTGTCTTTCGGAAAAGCCTAAAGACCAGAATCATCCTTTCGGACATGGAAAAATTGAACTTATATCGGCCTCTATCGAAGGTATATTGATTTCGATAGCAGGAGGAATGATTATTTATGAAGGTGTTAAGCGTTTGCTAGTACCCACCGATATTCAAAAGATTGATGTCGGTATCTATATCATTGCTGTATCCGGGCTTCTTAATTACCTGATGGGATGGTATAGCATAACTGTAGGAAAGAAATACGATTCGATAGCTCTCGTTGCTGGCGGAAAGCATTTACAGTCGGATACCTATTCTACTATTGGTCTTGTTGCCGGACTGGTATTGTTGTATTTCACCGGCATAGCTGGATAGACAGTGCGATGGCTTGATTTTCGGTTCGGTAATTATCATAACAGGAATTTCTATTCTGAGAAAAACTACCGATAATTTGCTTGATAAGGCAGACATTAATCTGCTTGCCGATCTTGCCGATACCTTGAATCGAAACAGAAAACCCGAATGGATTGATATTCATAATGTAAAGGTTTTGAAGTCGGGCAATTCTTTGTATATGGACTGCGACTTGACTATTCCATGGTATTATAATATCGAACAAGGTCATAAAATAGGGGCACGTTTGCAGGAGGCTATGAAAGCTAAATATTCAGATCATGCCGTATTGAATATTCATCTTGATCCATGTAATATATTCGAAACACCTAAGTGTAATAAGTGTATGTGCACTGACTGCCCGTATCGCAAAGAGAAGTTTGTAGCCGTGGAAGAGATTAATGTTACGACTTTTATTCGTAATGAAGTTGAATTCAGCGAATAGTTGTAGATGATAGAAAAAGAGTTTTAAAATCTTAATCCAATAAAGATGAGGCTGCCTCAAACTAGAACAGCGAAAGTAAAAATCTTATAGATTAAAACTGATAAATAAAAATCTCCTGCTTTAGCCTTTGTTTATTATAATGATAGGACTAAAAGCAGGAGTTTTTTTATGTTGTAATTTTATATAGATGATAAGTAAGCCTATCTCTTTATTTTGAGACAGCTCCCCTTCTTCTTATAGCTGATAATTTTTTGCGATTAGTTGCTCAGGTTAGGATTAGCTGCTATTGCTTCTTTCGGAATCTGAAGCGTATAAACGTGAATCATCCTGCTCCAATACATACTGTTGACCGTTTAATGTTTTTTCGATGCGCGGGCGAGTTGTACGGCGCAAATCGAACCAGCGGTGACCTTCGAAAGCAAGTTCTCTGGCACGTTCATTCAGTATTTCTTTTATCAGCTCTTCCTTACCTAGGCCTTCTACCGATGCTTTCTTTTTAGCATACGCTTCGGCCGTATAACGCTTCTCCATCAGTTGTAGCAGACGTTTGCGAGCTTCAGATAAGTTGTCCGACTGTGCTGCTGCCTCAGCACTGTTCAGGTATAACTCTCCTGTACGTATTGTACAACGGAATTCTGAACTTCCTCCTTTTTTCGATTTGCGGTTTCCGTCCTTGTCTGCCTGGGCAAAGTAAGCATCCTTGCGAAGGTCGCCTTCCTGATACATTACCAGAAACGAAGGAAGGACAGATACGGCATTCTGATAATTGTTGTTAATGGTATATTCCAAAGCATTAATAGCTTCTACCGACTGATATTGGTTAGGCAGCTTAAATCCGTCTGCCTTAAAATCTTCCAATACATTTTTAGTCTTAAGAGCCTCTTCCGCCTGTGCGTAAGCATTCTGCCAGTCGCCCATATAGAGGTAAACGCGTGAGCGGATAGCCGGAACGCATACTTTGGTAAAACGGTAGGAGAGAGCAATGTCATCCCATTTTTCCACATTCAGCAGCGCTCGGCACTTTTCAAGTCGTCCAAAATCGAAGTATATACCTCGCTAACTGTATTGCGGAACAGCTGTTTTCCAGATCTGTATCCAGTTTCAAAGGGATGGATTTTGTAGCCGGAGCTCCCGGTTGGTATAAGGCTGTCCATGCAGATTTACCAATATGAAATGCATATATGCACGCATCAGATAAGCTTCTCCGGTAAGCTGTGCTATTTCGTTCTGACTTCCTTCGTTTATTTCATCGTGATGCTCGATAATGAAGTTAGCAAAAAACAAAACTTCATAATAATTGGCCCAGTCGAATGATACGGTCGTGGTAGAAGTTGTCGTACCCTCCCAACGTTCGATAGCTCCATATTTATCCTGGTCGTTTTTGTTGCTGACAAACATTTCGTCAGCACCCATACCCGCAAGTCCCCGGTCCGCGGGAACCGTTGTACAGGCGTTCAGCCATAAGGCACGATATTCAGCCAGCGTATGCGGAATAACACTTCCGGTAGGCTGGATATCCAGATATTTATCGCAGCCGGTCAGCAAGAAAGTCAGACAGGCAAAAAATAAACAGATATATTGTTTCTTCATTGTCGGTTACAAGTTAAAAGTTAAGATTCAGACTGAATGTAAATGACTTCGGAATAGGCTGTGCATACGGATTACCCATTGTTTCCGGATCCAGATAATTGCGATAGCTCGATCCGAAGACAAACAGATTACGTCCTTCCAGTGCTACTGTTGCCTGACTGATACCCAGTTTCTGTATCAGGCTGAATGGTAATTCATACCCCAGACGAATGCTTTGTATACGCATGTAGTTCTGTTTTTTACCCACAGGCTGGAATACGCATACGGATTCACAGCTCCATCGAGGAAGAAATAGGCATCCATATCTGTATTAGAGTCTACCAGCGCCGGCATTGTACCATTCGGATTTTCCGGAGTCCAGCGGTTCAGAATATCACGGTTGGTGTTCTGTCCGCGGTCGAACGAGGTCAGTGAGTAGCTAGGCTGTACACGTACATATCCTCCCGCATTGAAAATACAGTTGATACCCAGTTCCCATGCCTTGTAGGTAAAAGTATTGTTGAATCCTCCGGTGTAAGGCGAATCGGTTGTTCCTATATACTCATACTTGTTTCGAAGTTCAGCATGACTCAGGTTGTATGTACCGAAACCGAATTCCTGCACCTTAAAAAATTCCTTCATCGATTCTACTTTTCCGGTTTCTTTGTTGTAGAATGTCATCTGTCCGTTTTCATCTATACCCGCATAAGGGAATGCAAAGATAGCTCCAGCCGGATAACCTTCACGGCTAGGATAAATGGCATCTTCTCGTATGGCTTCTTTCAACACCTTATTCTGGTTGTAGGCAAAGTTGAAAGTCGTAGTCCACATAAACGACTTGGTATGGATATTGCGTGTAGACAATCCTATTTCGATACCTTTATTTGTCATGCTGGCCCAGTTGATGTTTGTCGAAGAAAAGCCCGTTTCCAGCGGAAGCATCTGCATGCCTATCAAGTCCACTCCTTTGCGGTAATAATAGTCCACACTCAGGTTGATAGCCTGATTCAATACAGCAAAGTCCAGTCCGACATTAACCGAATGAGTCTTTTCCCAGCGCAGCTTGTCGTTTGGTGCAGAGGTTACCACAATCATGTCTTCCGTATTTCCTGGTAAGATAGGGGTAGCATTCGATTGGTATTTCCCCAGCAGATACGGAGAGGTATTCTTGTCGATGTTTCCTTGCAGACCATACGATGCACGGATCACCAGATTGTCCAGCCATTTCGCATTTTCGGTGAACGGTTCTTCCGATATACGCCACAGTGCACTGACTGAGTAAAGTGGCAGGTAACGATATTTCTTGTCAACTCCAAACAAGTCGGAACCATCGAAGCGGATACTTCCTCCCAGTGTATATCGGTTCAGCAGTGAGTACGACATTGTGGAGAAGGCCGAAACGTATGCATTTTCTACATTCGTTTTGGTATGCAGAGGAAACGCCTGCGAGTCGCTGGGGAATACTACCGGCTGGTTGGTCATTGTACGGCGGTCATATCCGTAACCGGCCGAATAAAGGGTAGTAGCCCATGTACGGCGAAGTTCAGAACCTACCATGATTTCAAATTCATGAATATCAGCATATGTATCGCGATAAGTTCCCATTGTTTTCCACGTTACCTGAGAGTCTGAATTTTCGTAAGCCTTATGAAACCCTCCTTTCTGAGGAAGGAAAGACGTACCGTTATAGCGATGGTTTTTGTGTTCCAGTCGCATGGCAAAAGACTCCTGATCGGCAATCTGTTCGCGCGAGGTCTTGTCGAGCTGCAACCCTACCTGTGACGTAATCTTGAATCGGTCGTCAAAGCGAAGCTCCACATCGAAGATGGAAGAAAGCGAATTGATGGTTGTTTCATTCGATGTATTCTGTCGTTCTTCAAACGTATTGAACAGCAGATCCGAATTTCCATTCTGTATATCGCTGTCGTACACATAGTTCCATCCTTATCGTATGGAGTCAGGTACGGATTGGCAATGCGGGCATAGAACATCGGATTTGTAAATCCTCGGTAGACAGGTATGAACCATTCTTACGTCGGTTTACAAAAACAGATGTGCCGAATTTCAACATCCGGTTCACTTTATAATTAGCTTTCATTACCAGATTCAGACGGTCGGAAGATACATTCGGAATATTTCCCTGTTCTTTCGAGTACCCTAACGAAGTATAGTACGTAGCCTTTTCGTTACCGCCCGACAGACTCAGGTTATATTCCTGACTGAACGCGTCCTGCAACAGTATATCATTCCAGTCTGTATTAATCAGGCGTAAAGCATTGATTTCATTCTGAGCCTCCTTTGAGAGTGCATCCCAGCCATCTTTCTTGAAAGCATCAATGGCATTGTAGCGGTTCAGGATGCGGTATATTTCTCCCTTTTCGGCGTTCATGGCATAATCACTTTTCATCAGTTGCAGTTCCAGATCGACCTTCTCAGACGCATTCAGCAAGTTCAGACGGTCGATATTCTGTTGAGGCGACCACGTGAGGCGCGTACTGAAGTTGATTTTTGTCTTTCCGGCCTTACCGTTTTTGGTGGTAATCACGATCACACCATTGGCCGCACGTGCACCATAAATAGCTGTTGCGGCAGCATCTTTCAGTACTGTGATATCAGCAATATCGGCAGGATTCAGTCCGGCGATGGAAGACTGCTGTACATCGTCGATATTCTTCAGCGACTCCAGACTCGGGATATCAGTACCTTCCAGTGGAATACCGTCGAGCACCCACAACGGGTCCTGTGTACCGTTTAGCGATGAAGTACCGCGGATACGAATCTTTACCGGAGATCCGGGAGCTCCAGAAGTCGAAACAGCCGAAAGACCTGCAATTTGTCCCGAAAGAGCCTGGTCGATACTTTTTACCGTACCGATACGTCCTTCCGAAATGTCAATCTTAGCAACGGCAGCTGTCAGCTTGCGACGCTCCACTGTCTGGTAACCGGTCACAACCACATCGTTCAGCATCGTCGACGAAGGCTGTAAGGCAACGTTATAATGAGTCTGTCCCGATTTCAGTTCAATCTGCTGTGTAGTGTAACCAATATAGCTTAATTGTAATTTCTTTACTCCGGAAGGAACGGTAATAGAGAAGTTTCCGTCGATATCGGTGACAACTCCCAAAGACATCAGGCTGCTTCCGGCTTTCTTCAAGTCGTCGGCAGAAACATACACAGACACACCTATCAGTGGCTGTTTGTCATCATCAGCAATTACGTTACCGGTAATCACCTTGTCGGCCGCCCATGCCGCACAAACGTGCACAAGGAGCAGCAAAGTCAATAATAAGGATTTCTTCATTGAAAAAAGATTGTTATTGATTTGGTAAAAAATAGTTTAGCATTTGTTTTTGTGCATCGGCACAGGGACGGTTTAATCCTTTAGTCCCAGTGCCGTATTGATACGCAGAATCATATCGTCATAATGATAGCGTGCTGCCGTATCCGATGTGTTGCGTCTTGACTCAAGCAACTTCTTGATGCGCAAACAATTCACCTCGTTTGACAGAGATTGCATCCGATATACGGTTTACTTGTCCGCCGTAGAAACTCAGTTCACGTCTGGCTCCCATGCGTTCTGCCTGTTCAATAGCAAATTCATTGTGACTGCACCACGGTGTGTGATGGAACAGATACGGATTGCCACTGGTAGCAGTCAGCTGCTTGTTGATTTTTACACCTTCACTTTCGGCGGCAGCAGTAATCAGTGCGTCGAGGAATCCTTTCTGCAAGTTACGCTCCATCACATCGGGAGTACCTCCCTTGATGGTGGTCGCGAAAATGGAGTTGTGCATCTTGTCCATCATTTCCACTACGGTGAAAGCCTTTTTGCCATTCTTCAGTTCGTTTTCCAGCATACGCATCAGTCGGTCGTTCGAGAGCAGATCCCAGAAAATATATCCCTGCGTATTTTTCAGAATCTGGCTTGGCGCATATTCTATTACTCCCGTCGGTTTTTACGCAACAGGAAGGTATAGTCGGAAATTTCCGTATCGAACAGCCAGCGCGGGTAGCAAAGAACTTCGTTCAGCAGAAAATCGAGTGATGCTTCCTGCTTTTCCTTCTCTACATAGGTATATGTCTTGACTCCATCGCCTACAGTCGTATTTTCTATGTAATACCTCCGATGTTTGCCATTACATGATACAGATAGTTGTTCCACTGGGTAATCACCGCGTAATACAGGCGCGAAGCCTCCTCGTACGTCTGTCCTTTCTCTCCCGTAGTCGTCCACTTGATGATTTCAGGCACGATACGTTTCAAGTTGGCTATACCCAGTTCCGAAGAACGGACAGGATCGTCACCCAAATCTTCGTTCTGTGCTCTCGGATCGACAGCCGAACGCGGATCTTGTGCCTCGCTGTATTTATACAGACGTCCGTTATGCTTGTTCAGGAAATCGTATAACACATCTTTTTCAGCTTCCGGAGTAGGCAGACCATACCAGCGGTAACCATATTCGATGGCAAAAATATCATACGGACCGATGTGTGGCGATACAGCTGTAACTCCGTCGCCTGGCTGTGCCACATAGTTATAGCGGGCATAGTCCATAATAGACGATGCCGTAGAGTTCATCTTATCTGTAAAGCTTTTCGAACGGAGCGAATCAGTAGGGAAAGTCCACGATCCATCATGTTGTGGCGCAACCCCAGCGAATGTCCTACCTCGTGACAGGCCACAAAACGGATTGCATCTCCCATCATTCGTCCGGCAGTTTGGTTCCTCGTGCTTTCGGGTCAATAGCTCCGGTCTGGACGGTAATCCATTCCTGCACCATCGAGATAACATTATGCCACCACATGATGTCCGCTTCCAGAATCTCTCCCGAGCGAGGGTCGAGAATAGACGGACCCATCGCATTGGCTTTCGATGAGGCTGCATACGTCACTACCGAATAGTTGATGTCATCAGCATTCGCCGCTATGCTGTCGGGCAGTTCCTTGGCAATAATTGCATTTTTAAATCCGGCACGCTCGAAAGCTACCTGCCAGTCTTCTATACCTTGCTTGATGTATTTTCGCCAGCGGTAAGGGGTAGAGTTTTCGATGTAGAACACAATCGGCTTTTCCGGTTCTACCAGTTCTCCGCGCAGATATGCCTCACGGTTTTCCGGCTTGGGTTCCAGTCGCCAGCGCGTAATGTATTTTTTCTCTTCTGTTTTCTGTTGGGAATCGCTGAAATAGAGCAAGTCCTTTGTGAAATATCCCACTTTCGGATCGTCCAGACGGCCCATCATCGGCTTCTCGGGCAGTAATACCAGTGAGGAGCTGACCTCTACGGTGACATTTACTGCGACATACCTTCGCGTACTTTCGTGGTAAGTTCGGAAGTGGCTACGATGTTGTTAGGAAACGCCTTGATCGACATGATGCGTGACAAGTCCTTTACAGCAGATGTCCCCAGATTGATATTGTCGAAGACATTGTTGATGCTCGTTTCCGATCCGTCATAGATGTCGTTTATCTGGATGATTACTGAGGTTGAATCGGCATTGCATGCTTCCAGCTTGAAATCGGCAATGAGCGGAGAGATAAAGTTATCGCGCACCGAGCGGGTGATAGCATCGTTTTCGGGCGATTCCGGTAACGGACGGCTCTGGCGCACCCTGATTTTTTTCTCTTCCTTGTTCCATTCAAAACGTATCATCTGTGTTTCGTAGTTTGTACCACGGTTTACACCTGCGTCATTTAGTTCGAAGGGCACTCTTTGCAGCTTATTCACAACCAGCATGTCGCGCTGAAGCAATGACACGGGGATTTCGAAATAATATTTGCCATCCTGGGCATATACATTAAACATGCCACGAGAAACCAGGTTGCTCTCGGAGGCAATCTTTTCAAAATCGGTTTTACTGACTTCTTCAGTTGTTTCTTTTTTCTTGTTCTTCTTCCACGGGAAAACTTTAGCTTCTGTAGATGTATTGTAATAGCTTGCATTACCAGCCGACGCATAGACTGGAATGCATATCAAAGCTCCTGCTAAAGCACGTAATAGTAGGGGTTTGTTCTGTATCATACAATGGTTTCGTTTGAGGTTGTAATAAATTACAAAACTTCAAAATTAGTATAATTGTTCAGATATTTTTTTATTAATTGTCGCATATTTATTAATAATTAAGTATTATTTGTATTTTAATGTTCTCTTTTGCGGCTTTTACATAGCTGTATTTTATGTCGCGTGATTTAGGTTAAGCATTGTCCGGATAGAGGTACTGAAGTGGGATGATTATAACTTGCGCTTGTTTGAGGAAAAAATTGCTGTAGTTTTACCAAATTCTTCTCGATGTTTTTTTTAAAATCGTACAATTTCCGAAATGTTTTGTACAAAAATAAGAGGTTTTTGCTGATTTGTTAATTGGTTGATTTACTTTGCTTTATGTAATTATAAAAGCTTCTTGTAATAAGCGCATGTATTCATGGAAAATTTATGGATTTTTTTTGTCAAATTGTAATGTGCGTGATTAAATTTCATTTTTACAATAGACTCTGTAAAGTATATCTGTTTATCTGAATGACCGGTTTTATGTTTTTTCTGTATCAAAGGAATTTATTGGGATTTTGTTTATATTTGCAAATCTTGAATTTAAACATTACTTATGAAAACTAAACATTTATGCTGTGCTATGGCTTTAATCGGAAGTCTGGCGATGACAGAAATTTATGCACAACAAACAATTGTGGCTTGCAATGGGAAGACTTATAAACAGGGAGATACGCTTGTTGTCGGCAAGCCTGCTTCTTCGGGTTATTTATATATGCGGTCAGTTGACGGACAAGGAAGTTTGAGCCCTGTATACGAACGAGATATTGTCGGTTCAAAAATGATTATTACTTCTGTCCCTGAATATGATAAAAAGCTGTATGAATCTATGGGTATCTACGAACAGCCAGAAACGCCTCAGATTGTTATGGCTGAGGGAGAAGGAAAACATTTTTGTATTAGTCTGAATGGAGCCTTGACAAGTGGAAACATAATGTCCGATTATATGCCTTCGGCTGTTGAAGGAGCTGTAGATTTGACTCCGTCGATTTTATATGTGTATGCTTTGAAACTTTATCAGACAGCCGTAGACGAAAAGGTTATAGATAGATATGCGTCATTGTGTGTTCCTGAGGAATTTGAACAAGCATCTGCAGATCCGTTCGCTTTAGAAGAAATACGTAAGACCTATCAGGCAAAGCTTCTTCAGGAATTAGAAAAAGCTGATTTTTCGAAGGTATTCCGTTTGAAATGTTTGTCAGAACTTCAGCAATATGATATGAATAAAGGGTGTTTTCCTTTGTCTGGATTTTCTTGTGCTGACGTAAAAACTAAGCAACAGAAGGATTTAAGTAAACTTGGCTATTGTTTATGGGAAGAATGTGCTTTCCATTTTACTAATACTTCTTATTTTACTTCCCTTCCTGTAGATAAAGCACGTGCCAAAGGTTTTTACGATATGAGAAAATATGCTCGTGTTCCTGCTTACGACAAGCCTGTAGCTACCTTATATGTGTATGTTAAGTTTAAGAAGGAGCCTGTAAAACTTCCAGAACAGAAAATAATGGTTTATTCAAAGGGACAGAATTTTGATTTTAGCTGGTCAACTTTAAATAAGGCTTATGGCAAGAAGGCATTGAATATGGATATTGTTCGAATAGATGGATATAATGATTTACTTCCTTATGTGAATGGAGAAGTGACATATAATTACTTAGGCAGTGTCGCTTTATAAAAGAATGGAGCTGTATTGCGAGTTACATACGATACAGCTCCATTTTTCATAGAACAATAATTATTATTTATTAGGCGAATCCCATTTGTATGTCTGATTGCAAGTAATGTTCAGTGTCTGATTGCCGCTTTGTATACGGAAATCACCCTGTTCAAGGATCCATTTACCGTCAGCTCCAACAAAAGCAAGATCACTGGCTTTGATAGTTAAAGTAACGGTTTGTGTTTCGCCTGGTTGTAATTCCACTTTTTTGAAAGCACGCAGTCTGCGGTTTTCGGGAACGAGAGAAGCAACCAGATCGCTGCTGAACAGCATTACAGCTTCCTTTCCTACGAGCTTTCCGGTATTGGTTACATCTACAGAGAACTGAAGTTCGTCGGTTGCTGTAAATGAAGGATGATTCACGCGCAAGTTGCTATATTCAAATGTGGTGTAGCTCAATCCGTAACCGAATGGCCATTGTACAGAGATAACTGCATCATAGTCGTAAGCTCCTTCCATCTTATCCATTTCTTCGCTTACCCGATAGTCGTATGTAGTAAGTGCTGCCTGATGGCGTGGATAAGTGTACGGCATCTTGGCACTCGGATTAGCGTCACCTGCCAGAATATTTGCCAGTGCATCTGCTCCGTAGTTACCCGGCAACAGAATATTGATAATTCCGCTGGCAAGAGGTTCCAGATCGTTTATCAGACGAGGTCTGCCTTCGTTCAGTATCAGAATAATAGGCTTTCCAGTGGTAGCAAGTGCCTTTACAAGTTCACGCTGGCTGGGTGAGATAGCCAGGTCGGAAAGATTACCCGGAGTTTCGCAGTAAGAGTTCTCACCGATGCAGGCGATGATGATATCCACATTCTTTGCGGCAGCTACAGCTTTTTCTATTTCCGGTTCATTCTCTTCTGTATAAGCACCTTCCGGTTTGTAAGTTACACCTTGTTCCAGTGTTACATATTCGCTTCCGAACTTATTGCACAAGGCTTCGTAGATGGTATTATACTTACCGGCAAATCTGTCGGCAAGGTGTCCTTGCATGAGTAACTCCAGCCACCATTCAGACAGCGCATAGAGTTTGCATTCGGACCGGTAACCAGCAGTTTCTTGCCTTTAGCCAACGGAAGAATATTGTTTTGGTTTTTCAACAGAATTTCTGATTCTTCGGCTGCACGAAGGGCCAGTTCTGCATGTTCTTTACTGCCAAACAATGGATATTCTTGGGTTGGAGTGTTAGGGTGCTCAAAGAGTCCAAGACGATACTTCAGACGGAGGACACGACGTACGGCATCGTCTATGCGACTCATCGGCACTTTATTTTCTTCAACCAGTTCTTTCAGCAATGTACAGAAGTTCAGATCGTATGGTTCCATGGCCATATCTATACCGGCATTGATAGCTATCTGGATGGCTTCTTTTTTATTGGCAGCAATGCGTTCGCGGGTATACAGGTTGTTGATGTCGGCCCAGTCGGTAATCAGCATTCCGTCCCATCCGAGATCCTCTTTCAGCCATTTGGTAAGCAGTTCATAATTAGAGTGTACAGGAACTCCATTGATGGAACCGCTGTTTACATGATAGTCAGAGCGCCTGCTTCTACGCATTCTTTGAAGGGAGCGAAGCATTTTTCACGTAATTCCGATACGGGAATATATGCAGGGGTACGGTCTTTTCCTGTACGCGGCAGGCTGTATCCCATGTAGTGTTTGACTGATGTGGCAATGCGGTCGGCAGGTATATGATTGGGATCATCACCCTGAAATCCGCGGACTGCTGTGCTTCCCATGATGGAATTTACCAGACAGTCTTCACCATAGTTTTCCCATACGCGTGACCAGCGTGGATCGCGTGCCATGTCTACAGTAGGAGAGTAAGTCCACGGGCAGTTGCTGGCACGTGTTTCGTATGCAGTTACACGTGCGGCTTCGTATGCCAGGTCGGGGTTGAACGAAGCACCCAGATTGATGTTCTGAGGGAAGAGTGTACCATCAGTGTATAGGTTGTCCCATGGTTTTGGTCCAACCCGTAGATACATGGGATTCCTATTTCTTTCATCGACATGGACTGGATTGTTCCGATAATTTCCTGCCATTTGTCTTTATCTTGTGCCACCGGCCCCGGAGCGTTCAGGAATGAACCTACTTTATATTCTGCAATGCCTTGCGCAGTTTAGCTTCGTCAAGCTGGAATTCTCCATCGACAAAACCTCCCAATACATCAATGGCAAGTTCGGTCATTTGTCCGATTTTCTCTTCCAGAGTCATTTTCGAAAGAGTGGCTTCCACCTGTTGCTCTAATTTTGCGTCTTTGGCAATTGCTGTTGCTGGAGCTGCCTGTATGGAACAGGCAGCTATTGTGAAAGCAAATAAACTTGATGTTATTTTCTTGTGTATCATATAATGTGTGTTTTTTGAGAATGATTTATTGTACGCTTATTCTGTCTACATAATATCCGTGGCCAATGCAGAGGAAACCGTCTTCTGTCTGAATCTTGTCCAGTACTTCCTGAGTTAATTGAATTTGTTTTACTCCGTCTTCTTGGAATTCGATGACGGCAGTACCGGGCAGATCGTTCCACCAGCCTGTTGTGGTGCGCAACTGGTGATATTCGTCGGCAGAGTTTACTGAATAGTATATGCTTAATACGGCTCCTGCTTTTATGCTGGCGAATACATCCTTTCCGATCAGGTTGAAAGTCTTGTTCGGATTGTCATCGGGTAAATCCCATGATACATAGTGATGACCTTCCCATAAAACTCTTTCTGAAGATACAACTACTGTCTGTTCTGTGATGTTCCCCGCAGTTGGTATAGAACATGACTTCTTTTCCTGATGTGGTTCTTCCGGTAAGTGTGTATTCACCATCTTCCAGTGAAGGACAGGTAAAGGCTATCTCGGTTTCCGACTGACGGATAAAGCTGGAAACAGTCTGTCCGCCGAAAGTGAACGATTCTATCTGATTGAGATTGATACCTGTCATTACCCATTCGCTGTTTGCTGTAGTACGTTCTGAGCCGGCTGTGATGAGTGCGTCACTGGTAACGGTTACTTTGTTTCCTCCGTATTCATTGCCACCGTTATCTACAAGAATAATCCGATAGGTTCCGTCTGCCAGTCCTTCCGGAACGGTATATTCGATGTAGCTGTTTTCTCCGTTTTCTGTGTAAGCGATATCGGTTGCTGTTTTTCCGCCGATAACGATGCTATTTACTTTATCAAGGTTGTTGCCGTAAAGTTGTGCTTTTGCTCCAGTAGTAATGATGCGTTCGAAGCCGATTTCGGTAGCCCAGGGATCATCTGCCAAAGGATTGACCTGAATGAGTCCTTCACGGTAAGTCGATTTGCCGATACTGGTTGTAGCGGTCACTTTCAAATGATAAGTTCCTGCTTTCAGAGCGAGGTCGATTTCTTTTCCTGTCTGTATTTCTTCTCCGTCAATAAACCATGTAACGGTTGTATAATCGGCAGGAGTCACAGTCAGTGTCATCGAGAAGTTGGCATCACGGCTGATATTTGAAACTACCGGCAGTTCACCGTTTACTCGGTCGGGAAATAAAGGGTCAAGGATTCGGGGATCGTCATTTTCTGTTGCTGTAGAAAATGGAGTTTCTTCCGTGCAGGCGATGAGTCCGAAGCTCATTGCAAGCATAATTAATAGTATGTGGTATATCTTTTTCATATCTGAATCTAATTAAAAAATGATTGTTATTTTGTTGCATCTTTGTCCCACCATACCGGAGTGTACCAGTTGTCTGTTCCTCCCATGCGGTTTAGAGCCTCTTCGTAACTTACTTTATTGTAAGATGATTCCAGAACCGGGTAGCAAAGACGTACTGGAATTTCAGTACCGCCGGTCAGATATTGTCCGAAACCGTATTCAGCAGGTGATTTCAATTTCGGATAACCAGAACGGCGTATGTTTGCCCAACATTCAGCCGGATTAGTGAAGTGGAGAATCCAGGCCTGTGTATTGATGGCTTCTTTTTTCTGTTCGTCAGTATGTCCGATTCCGTTTTGATTTATATATTCTTCGAATGTTTCATCCGAAACCTGGTCGCATCCATAGCTTTCTGTCAGGAAATCGATAGCTGCACGTACTCCTGTTCTGTACAGTTCGTCTATAGACTTACTTCCTGTATTCCATCCTTTGAGAGAAGCTTCGGCCAATAGAAATTCAACTTCTGCGTATGTCATGACTACGCCGGGGTTTGTACTTTTCAGAAAGTTGTTAGCCAGTTTAGGTTCTGTTTCACGAGCTACTGTTGTGCTTATGGAAGGATTGGTTTCTGCAAGCTCTTTTAAAATATCGCTGTCATATCCACTAGGCCACGGATCATAGCTGAATGCTCCCGGTTCGCATGGTTGGAAAGCGATACCTTTTTCCAGCATTTCGTTTGTCAGATCTATGCGGTTATCGGGGCTGGTAGAACTCATCAGGCCATCGTAATAGCAGCGTCCGATCATAAACGTACGAGGGTCACCTGTGTTATACAACTGATTGAAGAGAGTAGAACATAGATAGCTTGGGTTATTGGCCGGATCGTTACCGAACAACAGTTGTGACAAGGCATTTCCACGGTAGTCTGTATAGGCTTCTTGTCCGAAACTGAATGATTTTTCCATGTATTGGATAAGTGCATTGTCATCATTGCTTTGGAAGATGCCGCCTTCGTCTTGCAGGGCTGCCTCAAACTCTTCCTGAGCTTTTTGAGGAGCGACATTGGAGATACGCATGGCAAATCTCATTCTCAATGAATTGGCAAGTTTTTTCCATTTGCTTACGTCGCCGTTGAAAATAACATCACCTGTAATTTTGTCTTTGCTGGCATCCATGTTGTTGCCGGCAGTTTTGAGTTCTGTGAAGAAATCGTTGTAGATTTCTTCCTGTGTATCGTAACGTGGGTTGAATTTCTCTTCCAGAAAGCCTTTGCCTGCTTCACTGTAAGGTACATCTCCATGAATATCTGTAATGACCGACATAAGGTATACTCTGTAGATACGTACTGCCGAATTGATATTTACTTTTTCAGCATTGTCGGCTGTACGATATTGAGCATCTGTCAGGTTTTTGATAGCTGTTGTATAAAACGTAGTCCAGATACGTCCCATTTCATTATTGTCGACAGTATGTCTGCCTCCATAGTTTGTTGTATTCCAGCATCCCATAAGTTGTTGGTTGAATGCATACAGGTAGTTTCTGTAGATTTCTACCATTCCTAGATCGCCGTAAGTCTGTAGCTGGGCTGTGGTAAGCTGTGCATTCGGATCGATAGTTGAGGCTTTCGACGGATCTGTATTCATATTCTCCATATACTCATCGCTACATGCTGTAAAGAATATGGTGAATGCCGCCAATATCAGGGTAAAATATGATTTATAGTTTTTCATTGTATTTCTTCTTTAATATATTACGTAATGAACTATCTTTAGAATTTGAGATTGACATTGAATCCGTAACTTCTGCGTGATGGGAGTGAACCATATTCCAATCCCATACCGGTTGTATTGTTATAGTTTGAATCCGGATCGATATTTGGAATATTCTTCCATACGATAAACGGATTACGTGCAACGAATGAAACTGTGAGTCCTTTTACTACGTTTTTCAGCCATGACTGAGGTACTCTGTAGCTTAAGGTGATTTCACGGCATTTGATGTATGAATTGTCGTAGATAAACATTGACGGAGCATTTCGGCAGACACTCATCCAGTAATCTTCCGGGTTAATGTAAATATCATTCGGACGATAAGTTCCGTCACCGTTATCAATTACACCCGGAGCAATGAAACCACCGGTAGGAGTCCAGTCGGGAGAACCTTTGGCAATACCTGCGGCCTGGCGTTGTTCTTCCGAGCGATACCATTCTTCACGACCTGCGAGTGTTTCTTTACTTTTACCAGATTCATAAGAAGCACGGGCAGACATTGAATAGAGGTCAGCTCCGACTTTGATATCGAAAAGAGCAGAGAGAGATAAGTTTTTATAAGTAAGCGTTGTTCCAAGACCTCCGGTCCAGTCCCAGGAAGCATTACCCAGTACATGATTGCTCTTGTCGTACTGTGGAAGTCCGGTCTGCGGGTCTATAAGAATATCTCCGTTTTCATTGCGTTTGAAGTCCGGTCCTACGATAGCTCCGAAGTTCTCGCCGACTTTTGCTGCAACTTGTACATCCAGCCATGCTGCTTTTTCAAGTTCGAACATGTCCATGCCATCTACCAGTTTCTTTACTTTATTGCTGTTCTTTGAAAAGTTCAGGTTCAAATCCCAGGAGAAATCCTTAAGTTCTATCGGACGTGTGTTAAGTGCGATTTCGATACCTTTATTTTCAATTTCACCAGCGTTGATCAGGCGGTAGTTATAACCGGAAGTCCATGAACTGGCCATACCCATAATCTGATTCTTACTGTTTTGAGTGTAGTAAGTAAAGTCGAGTCCAATACGGTTCTTCAGGAACTTCATCTCCAGACCAAGTTCGAAAGAGTTGGTCTTAGTCGGTTTCAAGTTTTTATTAGGCATTGTCGAATTATTGATGTATCCGATGGTATAGCCGGGTAGGTAAATTTCGATTTGCTGTAAACCAGTCCCAACTGATAAGGATCGGTGTCGCTACCTACTTGTGCCCATGATAAACGGAACTTTCCGTAAGGCATCAGGTCACTTTGTTTTAGTAATTCCGAGAATACAAAACTTCCGGAGAATGACGGATAAACATATACATTGTTTCCGATAGGAAGGGTAGACGACTGGTCGCCGCGTAAAGTTGCATCGAGATAAACCAAATGTTTCCATCCTACGTTTACTGCACCATAAACCGAATTGATTTGTTTACGGTAACTGTTCTGTTCCAAGCTGGTTTCATTGAAGCTCATCAGGCTACTACATCACGAATCTGCATATCCTGGCAGTAGTGACGGTAGTCTGATTATTGACCTTGTAAACGTTTCCTCCCAATGTTGCATTGAAATCGAAATCTCCCACGTATTGTTATAGAGGCAAGTAGTTCGAAGTTGTACATGCGGTTACGGAAATTACTGTTCTGCAAATAACCGGCTTCGTATCCCGGGGTAGTAGGAGCTTTGAAATCTTCGAATATGAAGTAGTTCAGTTCTGCACCGATTGTACCTTGCAGTTTCAGGTGTTTGTTAATGTTCCAGATTGCTTTTCCATTGAAACGGAACTGGTCTTTCTTGGAATTGTTGGAGTTTTTGTAAACGTCCCAGTAAGGATTTACGTTGTATGGTCCATACCATTCCAGTTGGAATATTCACCGTTTTCATCCTGATAGTTTTTCAGCCATTCCTGATCGTAGGTTGTTGCCAGAGTCATCAGGTTCTTTCCGATGTTCGATTTGCTGTCACCCAGTGCCGGGCGATTTTTTACAGCTTCGCGAGTATAGTTGGCACTGAAGTCAACATCTACCTTTCCCAGACTGGTGTTGGTACGCAGGTTGAAAATGTCACGGCTCATGTTCGACTGAGGAACAATATCTTTGTTTCTCATATCGGTATAGGTGAAACGTACACCTGTATGTCCGCTATTGGCACTGATGATAGCTGTATTGGTAGCTGTCAGACCTGTTTGGAAGAATCCGGAAGTATTGTCTGGAATGATGAGATAAGGACGTGCTACACCGTCAAAATATGTCAGCATATTACTGCCGTCAGCCTTTGGTCCCCAGCTTTTGTTCGTATTTGAAATGGCATCGATGCTGTATGTTCCGTTGCTTCCCATACCATATACCTGCTGTATATCGTTCCATTTAGCCAACTGAGTATCGAAGGTGAGTGTACCATTATATTCTACACTGAATTTCTCTTTTCCATTGGCTTTTTTGGTTGTAATGAGGATAACTCCATGACTGGCACGGCTACCGTAAAGAGCAGATGCAGCAGGACCTTTCAATACAGACATGTTTTCGATATCATCGGGATTGATACTGGAAATTCCGTCACCTAAATCGAAACCTCCTGAAGTACCGGCACTACCATAGTTGGTTATTATCAAGAGGTACACCGTCGATGACATACAACGGCTGGTTGTTTCCTGTCATTTCTGTGCTACCACGCAAAATAACTCGTGTTGATCCGG
>ENA-OQAN01000493-OQAN01000493.1-human-gut-metagenome-genome-assembly--contig:-NODE-493-length-20935-cov-2.186034_pt1 | contig 20935 bp, 28 predicted proteins | sample MGYA00242735_ERZ504527 | MGnify/ENA primary metagenome ERZ504527 (study PRJEB26092, sample SAMD00036230) | human gut metagenome | host: Homo sapiens | study: EMG produced TPA metagenomics assembly of... | reverse complement strand
CCAAAAAACTCTTAGGGTCGGCATCCACTGCCTTCTTCAAAGCCTCCTCCCTTTTTCCGGCTGATTGAGAAACATATGGAACCGGGAAATCTCGAACAAAGTAGCAGCTCCTTGTGGATAAATGTCCAAACAGTGACTATACATTTCGAAAGCCGCATCCAAGTCACCTTTTTCTTTCATCCGGAGCGCTTCCAAAAAGAAATAGTCGTATTTACGACGTTGCTCCGGAGTAAGCGGATCCTTTTCCTCCACAACAGCTTTATTTCCGGACACCCCGGAAGTTCTCTTCACCGTACCGCATGAAACAAGCATGCCTATCAGACATACACATAGCATGGGCACATATTTCAATCTTCTATTCATTGTTTCCTTTTACTTTTTTCCGGTATGTCCAAAGCCACCTGCACCACGTTCCGTTTCGTCCAACACTTCCACTTCCTGCCATTCGGCATGTTCGTGACGGGCTACAACCATTTGCGCAATGCGCTCCCCATCTTCTATCATAAAATCCTCAGATGACAAATTGACCAGGATAATACAAATTTCACCACGATAATCGGCATCAATTGTGCCGGAGAATTCAGGACTCCGATGCCTTTCTTAATAGCCAGCCCGCTACGTGGACGGATTTGCGCTTCAAAACCTTCAGGCAATGCGATATAAAGTCCCGTAGGAACCAAACAACGTTGCAAGGGTTTCAGCACAATCGGTTCGTCAAGATTAGCACGGATATCCATCCCTGCCGATTGCCCGGTAGCATACTCGGGTAAAGCATGTTTTGATTTATTGATTACCTGTATTTTCATAATTTTAACAATTTATCAATATGCTTATGTGGCAATGCTAATAATTTGCAGACAACAAGCACAGTCCAGACCTGGCGCAGCCAATTGGCATATTAACAAATCAGCACATTACCACATGATTAATAAAGTGCGAATTTACACATTTAGATGGATTTATCTAAGCGTTTACAGTTTTTTAAACGGAAGTTTCTTACTTTTGCAAACAGATAAAGCCTGAATTATGAACTGGAAACAATTAATATCAAATAAACGCTTCGGCATGGAAGAACTGCACGAGGCCCGTAAAGATGACCGTTCCGAATTCCAACGCGATTATGACCGTCTCATCTTCTCAGCACCTTTTCGCCGTTTGCAAAACAAAACTCAAGTATTTCCTTTACCGGGTAGCGTATTCGTACACAACCGGTTGACTCACAGCCTTGAGGTGTCTTGTGTAGGACGTTCTTTAGGAAACGATGTCGCCAACCAGCTTCTGAAAAAGCACCCAGACTTGGTCGACTCCCATATATCGGAAATAGGTTCTATCGTTTCAGCCGCATGTCTGGCACACGATCTGGGAAACCCACCTTTCGGCCATTCGGGAGAAAAAGCCATTTCAACTTACTTCTCGGAAGGACAAGGAATGGCATTGAAAAAAGAACTTTCACCGATGGAATGGGATGATTTAACCCACTTCGAAGGAAATGCCAATGCATTCCGCATCCTTACCCACCAATTTGAAGGAAGACGGAAAGGAGGATTCGTAATGACCTACTCCACATTGGCGTCCATCGTAAAATATCCTTTTTCCTCACAATTGGCAGGAAAGAAATCAAAATTCGGTTTCTTCTTAAGCGAAGAGGCTGATTATCAGAAAATAGCCAGAGAATTAGGCATCATCCAGCTCAGCAAGCCGGATGAGCCTTTACGCTACGCACGCCATCCGTTAGTCTACCTGGTAGAAGCCGCGGATGATATTTGTTATCAGATGATGGACATAGAAGACGCGCATAAATTAAAACTTCTGACACATGATGAAACCAAAGGACTGTATATGCTGTTCTTTGATGAGAAAAGAAAAAAAACGCATTGAAGAAGTTTGCCGGATTGTAACAGACGTCAATGAACAGATAGCTTATTTACGTTCTTCGGTCATCGGTGCACTAATAAAGGAATGCACAAGAGTATTTACTGAAAATGAAAAAAAGATATTAGCCGGGGAGTTTGAAGGCGCACTGATAAAGCACATTTGCAGTCCATTGAAAGAGGCCTATGAGAATTGTTCTGCAATTGCCTTGCAAAGAATCTATCGTTCCAGTGATGTACTGGACATAGAATTGGCAGGGTTCAGAGTTATCAGTACCTTGATTGACCTGATGATCAATGCAGTGCGCTCTCCGGAAAAAGCGTATTCACAACTACTGATCAATCGCGTATCCGGACAGTACAATGTCAACGCACCTACTTTATATGGAAAAATTCAAGCTGTGCTGGATTACATATCGGGCATGACAGACGTATATGCGCTCGACCTCTACCGGAAGATCAAAGGCAACAGTCTGCCGGCAGTATAATAAAAACATTGTCAGATGCGAGCAAGATGAATCCTGTAAATTTTATCTGCACCTGACAATGTTTCCCCCAATATTACTATTAGTCCGATTATTTGGTCAGTATGGGATGAGCGCCTGAAGTTATTTTCAAAGCTTCAGGATGTTGCTTTACAAACGATTCGATATGGCGCACCCGTTTGTCTTCCAGGATTTCATTTACCGCAATCAGAATTCCGGTTTCCTCCACATCTCCGAATCCATAATTAATCGCTGTTCCAAACATACGCATCGTAGGAGACAGACTCATGTATGCGTTGACCAAAGGAGGAATATTATATCCCAGCTTACGCACTTCCGTATTCAAAATCTTGTAGTCTTCTTTAAAAGAATCATAACAGAAAAGATTTTCCAACATTTTCTTATCTGTTTCTATTTCCAGCGGTTTCATCGGAGTTATCAACTTATCTTTATCACCAAAATGTTTATTCAGGAAGTATAATATCATATCACGCCCCTGACGATGATAACTAGGATACATAGTCATCTTACCAAAAATATTTCACATTAGGCTTAATCACGGTTAATGCACCCAAACCATCCCACAAATTATCCAAAGCAAACAATCCCTTGGAACCGGCACGGGTTGACTGGTACTCTAATGTAACGAACGAACGCCCCAACTCCACCGTATAAGGCAAATATTTTTTCAAAAAAAACTTCCGAGAAATTAAACATGTGAGCAGTAGCCAGCAAAGGCTTTCCATGTTCATCAAATTGCACCTCATCCCCCAAGAGATAACGATAGCCTCCCAAAATCTCCTCCGCTTCAGGATTCCATACAACTAATTGCTTATAGGGATTTTCCATCACGTCATATTCATCGATATCCATCGCCTTTCCTGTTCCGCCACCTGCAGCACGAAAGGCTATTTCCCTTAACCGGCCAATCTCCTTCATCACATTTGGCGAATCCTGATGCGTAATGACATAAATTTCATTATGACTTTTATTCGTAAACCTCAGGCGTTTATCCTCGGAAAGTTCCGCCTTGAGAATCTCTTTGCTAATCGGTGCAATAATTTCTTCCATATCTTTTATTCTCTCTTTTGTCCATTATAGCTTGTAGACTACATCTTTTACAAACTGCGCCCACTGAGCCGGGGTCTTTGTCTTGTCGAAAGTTTGCCAAGGAATGGGTTTTCCAATGGTCAAGGTAAAGGTTTTATGACGATTTTTCAACATTTCATCTGCCAAGTAAAGCATAGCAATATTAAACTTAATGCCAAGGGCCTTACATATATTTGCCAAATTATAGAAAAAGTCTGAATTCCGGCCCTCAAAGTGCAAAGGTACCACATCACGATGCGTTTCAATACTTTTAGTGACAAATGTCTTTTTCCATTCCAAATCCTTGATTTCCCCACCCTGTCTACGGGAACATAACCCCGCAGGAAACATAATGATATGATTATCCGAGGCAAACCCTGCCTCTACCATCTTTGGGAAATCCCTGGATTGCGAACCTGTTTTATTGATAGGAATACACAAAGGAGCCAAACCATGCAAATTCATCAACAAATCATTGACCAAATAGCGTACATTACCATTGTAATGTTTTCCCAATATATACCCCAAAGCAACTCCATCCTGTCCTCCCAGCGGGTGATTGCTAACAAAAGTACATTTACCGTTTTCAGGCAAGTTTTCCAAACCTTTTATCTCCACTTTTGCATCTAGGAACTCCATACAAGCTTCCAGAAAGTCAACTCCGACTTTATTTTTGGAGTCTTTTAAAAAGACATTCAGTTCATCCTGATGCACAATACGCTTCAGGTACGAAACGACAAAACGGGGAATATATTTATATTTTTTCCCGGCTTTCGTTTTCAATATCTTTTCTATGTCGATTAAAAATATAGAGTCGTCAGTCATTTTGCAAACGTTCTTTTCCATGCAAAAGTAACTTATCTTTTTTTATATTGGCAATTTATGACAGAAAAAACTCTTAATCTCTAAAGAAATTAAGAGTTTTTGTATATGAAACTATACAAATTCTTTCATTTTTGCGCAAAATAAAAAACGAATGTGCAATAGTTTGGTTTCGTTTTTCAACCTCCGACAGCAACTCTTTCCATTATTTTTTATCATAAAATCATTAAATTTAAACGTACTGTTTACCAAGCTACTAGCTACATTAACAGCCTGTTGAAAACTTCTCGAAATATTTTCTTAAAATATTGTGGGGAATTGTGGGGAATTGTGTAATTTTACACCTTGAACAATATAATAAGGTGTAGATATGCGATTTCTTGGGAATTCTGAAGCAAAGACGGACGCAAAAGGCAGAGTGTTCCTGCCTGCCGTATTTAGGAAGCAGTTACAAGCTGCCTCCCAAGAATGCTTGATTTTACGCAAAGACACCTACCAAGATTGTCTGGTTCTTTACCCCGAAAATGTGTGGAACGAACAAATGAATGAACTACGTTGTAAGCTCAATCGTTGGAATTCCAAACACCAAATGATTTTCCGTCAGTTCGTTTCGGATGTAGAAGTTATCACATTGGATGGAAACGGGCGCTTTCTGATTCCAAAACGATATTTGAAATTAGCTAAAATACAGCAAGATGTACGCTTTATCGGATTGGACGACACTATAGAAATCTGGTCTAAAGAACTAGCAGACAAACCCTTCATCACGCCGGAGGACTTTGGAAAAGAATTGGAAGAAATTATGGGAACTAATAACAACGTAGAAATAGAATGAGTGAAGCAAAACAGATATATCATGTACCGGTATTATTAAACGAGAGCGTAGACGGAATGAACATTCAACCCGGAGGTATTTATGTAGACGCCACTTTCGGTGGCGGAGGACATTCCAAGGAAATTCTAAGCCGGCTGGATAGCACCGCGCATCTATATAGTTTTGACCAAGATGAAGATGCCGAGAAAAATATTGTAAGCGACAGCCGCTTCACTTTTGTGCGTAGTAACTTCCGCTACCTTTCCAACTTTCTGCGTTATTATGACGTGGAAGAGGTAGATGCCATTTTGGCCGATCTAGGAGTTTCCTCACATCACTTTGACGACTCCGAACGCGGATTCTCATTCCGTTTCGAGGGCAAATTGGACATGCGGATGAACAAACGTGCAGGCATGACAGCAGCAGATGTGGTGAATACCTATGACGAAGAACGTTTGGCTAATATTTTCTATTTATATGGTGAATTAAAGAACAGCCGCAAAATGGCATCAACATCGTTAAAGCACGAGGGGTAAAACAAATTGTCACCATCGGTGATTTTCTTGAAGTCATCAAACCGCTTTTTGGGCGGGAACGTGAAAAAAAAGAACTCGCAAAGGTGTTCCAAGCTTTACGTATAGAGGTAAATCAGGAAATGGAAGCATTGAAAGAAATGCTTTATGCAGCAACCAAAGCACTGAAACCGGGAGGCAGACTGGTAGTAATCACCTATCATTCCTTAGAGGACCGCATGGTAAAAAATATCATGAAAACCGGGAACATAGAAGGCAAGGCCGAACAGGATTTCTTTGGTAATGTACAGACACCTTTCAAATTAGTCAACAGCAAAGTTATTGTTGCCGGCAACGAAGAAGTGACATGCAATCCGCGCTCCCGAAGCGCCAAGTTGAGAATTGCAGAAAAGAGATAACGAGATGGAAGAAGAACTGAAACAAAATGTACAACAACCTAAAGACGGACAATCTGCTTCGCCCAAGCACATGTCTATCCGCAGCATATTGGGAGGAGATATCCTTGCAAACGACTTCTTCAAAAGACAAACTCGTTTGCTGATTCTCATCATGATCCTGACTGTACTATACATAGACAACCGTTATAGCAGTCAACAGGAACTCATTGAAATTGATAAGTTGAAAAAAGATTTGATCGATATCAAATACGATGCATTGACACGTTCTTCCGAACTGATGGAAAAGAGCCGCCAATCACGTATTGAAGAATATATTTCGACGGAAGACAGCCCCTTACAAACGGCTACCAACCGTCCTTATTTAATAAAGAAAGACTAAGCCCATGATGCCCAACCAAAAAAACATAATGCTCCGCTTCTCCTTCATCATCCTGGTCATGGTGTTGATAGGCATTGCCATTATCTGCAAAGCCGGCGTCATCATGTTTGCCGAGCGTCAATACTGGAAAGACGTAGCCGACCGTTTTGTAAAAGAAAACGTCACCGTACGTCCTACCCGTGGCAACATCATCTCATCCGACGGCCAGCTGATGGCAAGCAGCCTTCCCGAATATAAGATTTACATGGACTTCATGATAAATAAGAGGAAGGGCGAAACCGAAGAAGAGGAAAAGACACGGCTGAAGCTACAACATATCAAAGACTCAGTTCTTTATGCAAATCTTGACACAATCTGCAAAGGATTACATGAAATATTCCCTGATAAAAGTGCCGCCTTTTTCAAGCAGCACATCAAAAACGGAAGAAAAAAAGAGAGCCGCAGTTGGCTACTCTACCCCAAACGCATTTCTTATATACAATATAAAGAAGCAAAACGTCTGCCCGTATTTAATCTGAACAAATACAAAGGCGGATTCCATGAACAGGCATTCAATCAGCGGAAAAAGCCTTTCGGCTCACTGGCTATGCGTACATTGGGAGATATGTTTCCTGATATAGAACAAGGTGCAAAGAACGGGCTGGAACTTTCATACGATTCCATATTAAAAGGCAGAAACGGTATCACTCATCGTCAAAAGGTAATGAACAAATACCTGAACATTGTAGACATCCCTCCTGTAGATGGCTGTGATATCATTACAACCATTGATGTAGGTATGCAAGATATCGCAGAAAAAGCATTGGTAGATGAATTGAAAGAAATCAACGCCACTGTAGGCGTCGCTATTCTGATGGAAGTGCAGACGGGAGACATCAAAGCTATCGTCAACATGACCAAATGTAATGACGGCATTTACAGAGAAATACGCAATAACGCCATCTCAGACATGATGGAGCCAGGCTCTACTTTCAAAACCGCATCCATACTGGTAGCACTGGACGACGGAGTCATCACTCCGGAAACGGTGGTAGAAACCGGTAACGGAGTCTATATGATGCACGGTCGCTATATGAAAGACCACAACTGGCATCGTGGAGGCTACGGCACTATCAACACAACAAAATCATTGATGGTGTCCTCAAACATCGGTGTATCACGGTTGATCGATGATCATTATCATGATAATCCGGAAAAGTTTGTACGCGGACTGCATCGAGTAGGCATTGCCACTCCGTTAGATCTCGATATTCCCGGTGCCGGCAAGCCGAACATCCGCATCCCCAACAAAGACTTGAGCAATTGGTCACGTACTGCACTGGCATGGATGTCTATTGGCTATGAAACCCAAATTCCCCCCATCAATACACTGGCATTTTATAATGCTATAGCCAATAACGGAGTAATGGTCAAGCCTCGTTTTGTGAAATCAATAGTCAAAGACGGGCAGGTGGTGGAAGATATTGCTCCTGAAATACTCAACCCGGCCATCGCTTCCCCCAAGGCTATCAGCGAGATACAAACAATTTTGGAAAAAAGTTGTCAGCGAAGGCTGGGAAAGAAAGCAGGATCCAAGCAATTCCATGTATCCGGGAAAACCGGTACTGCACAGGTTTCACAAGGGAAAGCCGGATACACTAATGGCACACGCCGTTATTTGGTAAGTTTCTGTGGATATTTTCCTTCAGAAGCGCCTAAATACAGTTGCATTGTAGCCATCCAGAAACCTGGACTCCCCGCCTCGGGTGGTTTGATGGCCGGCAGCGTGTTCAGTAAAATTGCCGAACGCGTATTTGCCAAACATCTGGCACAAGATTTGAAAGAAGCAAAAGACTCAACTTCTATCCTTATTCCGGATGTGAAAAACGGGGATATAAGTGCGGCGCATTATGTACTGAACCGGATAAATGTAAATTCATCCGGAGTTTCGGAACAATCAACCGAAGGCAAACCGGTATGGGGAAATGTGACTAGTAATCCGGACAATGTATTATTCAACAAAAAAGACATTAACAATAAACTTGTACCAAGTGTTATTGGTATGGGCGCAAAGGATGCTGTCTATCTACTTGAAAGCATGGGATTGAAAGCCGCATTACCGGCATCGGTAAAGTGAAGTCACAAAGTATCCCGGCCGGCAACACTTTGCGCAAAGGACAGACCATACAATTACGATTAAATTAACAGTGTAACAGGAAGAATATGAAACTGGAAAAGATTATTAAAGGAATAACAGTCAATGAAATCATAGGTGATATGGCCCAAGAGATTTCGGGAATAAACATGGACTCACGCCTGATAGAGCCTGGTCATATTTTCATTGCTGTAAAAGGGACGCAGACTGACGGACATACTTATATTCAAAAAGCAATAGAAAAAGGAGCCCGTACAGTGGTATGTGAAAACCTTCCTGAGACATTAATTGAAAATGTTACCTACATAAAAGTGAACGACACGGAAGACGTTGTCGGGAAACTAGCAACTACGTTTTACGGTGACCCCACCTCGAAATTGGAACTGGTCGGTGTTACAGGCACCAACGGAAAAACTACTATTGCTACCTTATTATATAATATGTTCCGTAAATTCGGATATAAAACAGGACTCATTTCCACTGTATGCAATTATATAGATGAGGAAGCCATTCCAACTGACCATACCACCCCTGACCCTATTACACTAAACAAACTGCTGGGACGCATGCAGATGAAGGATGCAAATATGCCTTTATGGAAGTAAGCTCACATTCAGTCGCACAAAAACGAATTGGTGGTTTAAAATTTGCAGGCGGTATATTTACCAACCTTACCCGTGACCATCTGGACTACCATAAAACTGTAGAGAACTATCTGAAAGCCAAAAAAGCATTCTTTGACAGTCTGCCTAAAACAGCCTTTGCCTTAACCAATCTGGATGACAAAAACGGATTGGTCATGACTCAAAATACCAAAGCAAAGGTACACGCCTATTCGCTGCGCAGTTTGAGTGATTTTAAAGGAAAAGTGCTGGAAGATGGATTCGAAGGAATGCTGCTTGATATAAATAATGTGGAAGTCAATGTACAGTTCATCGGACGCTTCAATGCTTCCAATCTGCTGGCAGTCTATGGAACAGCCTGCCTGCTTGGGAAAAAAACAGAAGAGGTACTGCTGGCATTGAGTACTCTTCGCCCCGTTGCCGGGCGTTTTGACTCACTGCGCTCACCCAAGGGATACACCGCCATTGTGGACTATGCCCATACTCCGGATGCCTTGGAAAATGTGCTGAATGCCATTCACGAGGTTCTGAATGGCAAAGGTAATGTAATTACGGTAGTAGGCGCCGGCGGCAACCGCGATAAAGGCAAACGCCCCTTGATGGCACAAGAAGCGGTAAAGCAAAGCGATAAGGTCATTATCACCTCTGACAATCCCCGTTTTGAAGAGCCGCAGGAAATCATCAATGATATGCTGGCAGGACTGACTAAAGAGGATATGCGTAAAGTGATAAGCATAGCCGACCGTAAAGAAGCAATCCGTACAGCTTGTATGCTAGCCCAAGCTAAAGATGTCATTTTAGTTGCCGGGAAAGGACACGAGAATTATCAGGAAATCAAAGGTATAAAGCACCATTCGACGATAAAGAAGTATTAAGAGATATTTTTGCTAATGAATAAACCAACCAAAAGATGCTATATTATTTATTTCAATATTTAGAAAAGTTTGATTTTCCCGGAGCCGGTATGTTCGGTTACGTTTCATTCCGTTCATTGATGGCAATCATTTTATCATTGTTGATCTCGGCTATCTTCGGTGAATATTTCATCAACCTGCTCAAACGTAAACAAATAACCGAAACCCAACGTGACGCATCTATAGACCCTTTTAATGTGAAAAAAGTTGGTGTGCCGACGATGGGAGGTATAATTATTATTGTCGCAATTCTCATACCTTGCCTTTTATTGGGGAAACTGCATAATATTTACATGATATTAATGTTAATTACCACCATTTGGCTAGGCACATTAGGCTTTTTGGATGACTATATCAAGGTTTTCCGTAAAGACAAAGAAGGGTTGCACGGCAAATTCAAGATCATCGGCCAAGTAGGTTTAGGACTCATTGTGGGACTCACCTTATATTTAAGTCCGAGCGTTGTTATCCGTGAGAACGTAGAAATACAAAGAGGGGGAGAAATTGTAGAAGTGGTGCACAAAGAACAAGATCAGAAATCCACTAAAACTACGATTCCTTTCTTCAAGAATAATAATTTGGATTATGCTGATTTCGTAGGCTTCCTGGGAGATAATGCCCAAACTGTAGGTTGGATTATTTTCGTATTAGTTACCATTTTCGTAGTTACTGCCGTATCTAACGGCGCCAACCTGAATGACGGGATGGACGGGATGGCAGCCGGAAATTCTGCTATCATCGGTCTTACCTTAGGCATATTGGCATACGTATCCAGCCACATCGAATATGCAGGATACCTTAATATCATGTATATTCCCGGCAGTGAAGACTGGTAATCTTTATCTGCGCCTTTATCGGCGCGCTGATCGGTTTCCTTTGGTACAATGCTTTTCCCGCCCAAGTATTTATGGGCGATACCGGCAGCTTGACCATTGGTGGTATCATAGCGGTATTTGCAATCATCATTCATAAAGAGTTGCTTATACCTATTCTCTGTGGAATCTTCTTGGTAGAAAACCTTTCGGTTATTCTACAGGTGAGATATTTCAAAAGCGGAAAAAAGAAAGGGCATTTGCAACGCGTATTCAAACGTGCACCTATCCACGACCATTTCCGTACTACATTAGCACAGTTAGACCCCAATTGCAGTTATCTGTTCATGAAACCCAACAGCGTATTCCATGAATCAAAAATCACGGTACGCTTTTGGATTGTCACCATCGTACTCGCTGCAATTACGATTATTACATTAAAGATAAGATAAACGAAGATTATGGCTAAAAGAATTGTCATACTAGGAGCTGGAGAAAGCGGTGCGGGAGCAGCCGTTCTGGCAAAGAAACAAGGTTTCGACACCTTCGTTTCAGACATGTCCACGATTAAGGACTCATACAAAAACATGCTGAACGAGCGAGGCATCGAATGGAAGAAGGCAAACATACCGAATCTCTCATTCTGAATGCGGATGAAGTGATCAAAAGTCCGGGTATTCCGAATGATGCCCCGATGATTCTTAAATTAAAGGCACAAGGTACCCCTATCATCTCCGAAATAGAATTTGCGGGACGTTATACCAATGCTAAAATGATTTGCATTACAGGAAGTAATGGAAAAACAACAACGACTTCGCTGATTTATCATATCTTCAAGAAAGCAGGTATGAATGTGGGACTAGCCGGAAATATCGGTCAAAGTCTGGCATATCAGGTAGCAGAATACAACTATGATTATTATGTAATCGAGTTAAGCAGCTTCCAATTAGACAACATGTACAAGTTCCATGCCAACATTGCCGTATTGATGAACATCACGCCGGATCATCTGGACCGTTACGATCACCAGATGCAAAACTATGTGGATGCAAAATTCCGCATTATCCAGAACCAGACTCCGGACGATGCCTTCATCTTCTGGAACGATGACCCCATCATCCAGCGTGAATTACATAAATATGGCATTCATGGCCATTACTACCCTTTTGCCGAAAGGAAAGAAGAAGGAACCGCCGCATACGTGGAACAGGACAAAGTTTATTTTACAGAACCAATCGCTTTCAACATGGAACAGGAAGAACTGGCACTGACCGGAACCCATAATCTCTTTAACTCCATGGCGGCCGGTATCTCTGCCAACCTGGCGGGTATCCGCAAAGAATGCATCCGCGAGGCCTTGGGTGATTTCAAGGGAGTGGAACACCGCCTTGAAAAAGTCTGCCGGGTAAGAGGAGTAGATTACATCAATGACTCCAAAGCTACCAATGTGAATTCCTGCTGGTATGCTTTGCAAAGCATGAAAACCAAAACCATCCTGATATTAGGTGGAAAAGACAAAGGCAACGATTATAACGAAATTGCCGACTTGGTAAAAGAAAAATGTACCGGATTGATCTACATGGGATTACACAATGAGAAATTGCATGCTTTCTTTGACAAGTTCGGCCTGCCTGTAGCCGATGTACAAAGCATGAAGATGCCGTAGATGCTGCTTACCGGATGGCCAAGAAAGGTGAAACCGTATTATTAAGTCCTTGCTGCGCCAGCTTCGACCTTTTTAAAAGTTACGAAGACCGTGGCGAGCAGTTCAAGGAATGTGTAAGAAACCTGTAATATAATATTAAGGTATATAGATAATGGATCTGATAAAAGACTTGTTCAAGGGCGACAAAGTAATCTGGATTATTTTCCTGTTTCTTTGCCTGATCTCTATCGTCGAGGTATTTAGTGCCGCCAGCACACTTACCTACAAAAGTGGGGATCATTGGGGGCCTATCACCCAGCACAGTGTCATCCTGATGGTAGGTGTGTGCATTGTGGTGCTGGTACATAACATCCCCTGCAAATATTTCCGTGTACTTCCCTTCTTCCTGCTGCCTATATCGGCTGTTTTGCTGATATTTGTAATGGGTATGGGATTGATTACCGGAGACCGTGTCAATGGCGCAGCCCGTTGGATGACCTTTTTCGGCATCCAGTTCCAGCCTTCCGAACTGGCAAAAATGGCTGTGATTATTGTCACCGCTTTATTCTATCCAAGTTTCAGGAAGAAGACAACGCCAATCCGAAAGCATTCAAATATATAATGTGGATCACCGGAGTTGTTTTCATTCTGATTGCTCCCGAAAACGGTTCTACCGCAGCATTGTTGTTCGGAGTAGTCTTTTTAATGATGGTGATCGGCCGGGTACCTTGGAAACAGTTGGCCAAGTTAATGGGAACTGTCGGAGTCGTGGTGATACTTTTCGTAGGCATAGTGATGGTTATGCCTACACATAAACTGAACAAAGTTCCCATGATGCACCGTGTAGAAACCTGGCAGAACCGCATTAAAGGTTTCTTCGAGGATAAAGAAGCCGTTCCTGCTGCCAAATATGATATAGACAAGGATGCCCAGATAGCACACGCCAATATTGCTATAGCCTCCAGCAATATCATAGGAAAGATGCCGGGTAACAGTGTACAACGGGATTTCCTGTCACAAGCGTTCTCAGACTTCATCTTCGCCATCGTCATAGAAGAATTAGGATTACTGGGAGGCGCCTTTGTAGTGATCCTCTACATCTGGCTGTTGATGCGGGCGGGTAAAATAGCCCGAAGAAGTGAAAAAAGTTTTCCTGCCTTTCTGGTGATGGGCATTGCCCTGCTACTGGTATCTCAGGCGATGCTTAACATGATGGTGGCCGTAGGTCTGTTCCCCGTCACCGGACAACCCCTGCCGCTTATCAGCAAAGGAGGAACCTCTACACTCATCAACTGCGCCTACATCGGTATGATATTAAGTGTCAGCCGCTACGTAGCTGAGCAAGAAGAGAAGAAAGCTGCCGAGCAACAGGCGTTGGAAGAAGCCGAACTGGCAGCCAAGGCCGAACGGCGCCAGGAAATAGTAGCCGCCATGCAGGAAGCCATTACTACACTTCCGTCAGGTGACACAGCCGCCACTTCCCTCCCGTCGGAGGAAAACTCGCTGTCCGATGACTTGAAGGCATTACTGAATGCGGCCGGGAAGCGGGAGCCGGAAGAAGAAATATAATATAAACCATTCATTTTAAAAGTATTATTTATACTTTTGCGAATAATTCGACTAAAAAGGAATTATGGAAGAAAATTTAAGAATCATCATCAGCGGAGGAGGAACCGGGGGACACATTTTCCCCGCAGTCTCTATTGCCAACGCCATCAAGGAACAACATCCCGAAGCGGAAATTCTGTTCGTAGGTGCTGAAGGCAGAATGGAGATGCAACGCGTTCCTGCTGCCGGATACCCTATAAAAGGATTACCTGTTGCCGGATTCGACCGTAAGAACTTATTAAAAAATATTTCGGTTCTTTTTAAATTGGTCAAAAGTCAGCTATTGGCACGTAAAATCATCAAGGACTTCAAGCCACATGCAGCAGTAGGTGTAGGCGGATATGCCAGCGGTCCCACTTTGAAAATGGCCGGGATGATGGGTATTCCGACACTGATACAAGAGCAGAACTCTTATGCCGGAGTAACCAACAAACTATTGGCAAAGAAAGCCCGCAAAATATGTGTGGCATACGACGGCATGGAACGTTTCTTTGAAAAAGACAAGATTATCCTGACCGGCAACCCCGTCCGCCAAGGACTGCGCAACCATCACATCAGCCGTGAAGATGCTATCCGCTCTTTCGGGCTGGACCCATCCAAGAAAACAATCCTGATTGTAGGAGGAAGCTTGGGAGCACGCACCATCAACAACTGCGTGATGGAAGGTTTGGACAAGATTAAAACATCCGGCGCGCAGTTTATCTGGCAAACCGGAAAAATATATATCGACGAAGCACGCGCCGCAGTAGCCCAAGCCGGTGAGTTACCAATGCTCCATGTAACCGATTTTATCAGTGATATGGCCGCCGCATACAGTGCTGCCGATTTAATAATCAGCCGTGCAGGTGCAGGTTCTATCTCTGAGTTCTGTTTGTTGCAGAAACCCGTCATTCTGGTTCCGTCGCCTAATGTGGCCGAAGATCATCAGACCAAGAACGCACTGGCGCTGGTCAATAAAAACGCAGCGCTCTATATCAAGGACGCCGCTGCCAAAGAAGCTCTGCTGGACAAAGCAGTTGAAACCGTGAAACAGCCGGAAACACTGAAAAGTTTAAGTACAAATATTGCTAAATTAGCCTTTACCGACTCAGCCAACGTTATTGCCCGGGAGGTATTCAAACTGGCTGATAAATACAGAAAAGAAAATGGACGTTAACACATTAAAATCAGTTTATTTCATCGGCGCCGGAGCATCGGCATGAGCGCATTGGTACGCTACTTCCTGTCAAAAGGCAAGAAGGTAGGCGGATATGACCGTACGCCCAGTGAACTGACAGAAAAGCTGATAGAAGAAGGAGCAGCCATCCATTACGAAGAAAACACGGGACTGATAACGGATGCATTCCGCAACCCGGCAACTACATTAGTTGTCTATACTCCGGCTGTCCCCGACACACATAAAGAGTTTACCTATTTCCGGGAAAACGGTTTCGAGATACATAAACGTTCGCAGGTATTGGGAATGCTTACCCATGCAGGAAAAGGACTTTGTGTAGCCGGCACTCACGGTAAGACCACCACTTCCACCATGACAGCCCATCTGTTACACCAATCCCATGTAGGATGCAACGCCTTTTTGGGAGGCATCTCAAAGAATTACGGCACCAACCTGCTGTTGTCTGACAGTAGTGAATACATGGTTATTGAAGCCGATGAGTTCGACCGTTCTTTCCATTGGCTCTCTCCCTACATATCGGTGATTACCGCAACAGATCCCGATCACCTGGATATCTACGGAACCAAAGAGGCTTATCTGGAAAGCTTCCGCAAATACACCTCACTCATCCAGCCGGGAGGTGCATTGATTGTACGCAAAGGCATCGAACTGCAACCGGCCTTACAGAATGGCGTGAAGCTGTACACCTATTCTAAAGAAGAGGGTGACTTTCATGCAGAGAATATCCGTATTGGAAACGGTGAGATTTTCTTTGATTACGTATCACCACTGGGAAATATCCCCAATATACAGTTAGGTGTCCCCGTCAGCATCAACATAGAGAATGGAGTAGCTGCCATGGCTTTAGCGCAGATGAGCGGATTGACCGATGAAGAAATAAAGAGAGGTATGGCAAGTTTCCGCGGAGTAGACCGTCGTTTCGATTTCAAGATAAAGAACGACAAGGTAGTTTTCCTGAGCGACTATGCGCACCATCCTTCCGAGATAAAGCAAAGCATACTCTCCATGCGTGCCCTCTACCGGGACAAGAAGCTGACGGCTATTTTCCAGCCACACCTCTACACACGTACCCGTGATTTCTACAAAGATTTTGCCGACAGCCTTTCCTTGTTGGACGAAGTCATCCTGGTAGATATCTATCCGGCACGCGAGCAACCCATCCCCGGCGTCACCAGCAAACTGATTTACGACCATCTGCGTCCGGGTATCGAGAAGAGCATGTGCAAGAAAGAAGAAATTCTAGACGTACTGAGCAAGAAAGATATAGAAGTATTAATCACCCTGGGTGCGGGCGACATAGATAACTATGTACCCCAAATCTGCGGATTACTGAATAAAAGATGATAAAGAAAATTCTCATACTCCTGTTTCTGTTGCTGATAACCGCCTACCTTATTGTAGCCGTTACCGCTTTCAACACCAAGCCTGCCGATCAGGTTTGCAAGGGTATGGAATTGATTATCAAGGACAGTATAGACCATGGCTTCATCAGCCAGAAAGAAGTACTCCGCTTACTGAACGGTAAGAAACTCTCCCCCGTGGGCAAGAAGATGGGCGACATCAACACCCGCCTGCTGGAAGAAGAACTCAGCCAACATCCCTTGATTGAAAATGTGGAATGTTACCGTACACCGGGATGCAAAATAGGTATCGAAGTGACACAGCGCCTCCCCATCCTCAGAGTGATGGCAAACAATGGAGACAACTATTATATTGACAATAAAGGAAAAATTATGCCGATACCCAACAGTTCGGCACACGTAGCTGTTGTTACAGGATACGTGGATCGTGATTTTGCCGTCAAGGAACTATATACGTTAGGAGCCTTTCTACAAGCCCATCCGCTATGGGATGCCCAGATAGAGCAGATCAATGTGACACAGGCCAAAGAACTGGAACTGGTTCCACGAGTTGGTGAACATATCATATTCTTAGGCAAGCCCGGGAATTATGAGGAAAAGTTCGAGAAACTAAAAACTTTTATGAGAAAGGACTGAACCAAGTAGGCTGGAACAAGTACAGCCGCATCAGTCTGGAATTTAATAATCAGATTATTTGTACTAAAAAAGAGAAGTAAGATATGGCAGCAACAGATTTTATAGTAGCAATAGAACTGGGATCCTCCAAGATCACAGGTATTGCAGGAAAGAAACATGCGGACGGAAGCATACAAGTGCTGGCCCTCGCCAGCGAAAACTCTTCGGATTTTATCCGTAAGGGAGTGATTTACAATCTGGATAAAACCGCACAAAGCCTTACTTCGATTATCAAGAAACTGGAATCGACATTAAAGGCTTCTATCGGAAAGGTCTATGTAGGCATCGGAGGACAATCTCTACGCACCATCCGTAATACGGAGGTACGTCATCTGGAAGAAGAAACCAAGATTTCACAGGAACTGATTGACTCCATTATGGACAGCAACCGCGAAGTCCCCATCATAGACCAGGAAATACTGGAAGTAGCACCTCAGGAATATAAAGTGGGCATCAACCTGCTGGCCGATCCTGTAGGAGTTCCCAGCGATCATATAGAAGGGCGTTTCCTTAATATCATCGCCCGCAGCAGCGTGAAGCAGAACATTGACAAATGTTTCAAACAGGCAGGAATCGAAATAGCCGACTACATCATCTCACCGTTGGCCCTGGCCAATGCCGTACTGACCAACAGTGAAAAACGCTCGGGCTGCATGTTCATCGACTTTGGCGCAGATACGACTACTGTATCTGTTTACAAAAACAACATACTCCGCCATTTGGCAGTCATCCCATTGGGAGCAGCAACATCACCAAAGATATTGCAGCCAGCAAATTGAAGAGGAAGATGCCGAAGAATTGAAAAAGAAATACGGCAATGCTTATGCCGACAAGTCGGAGGACGGAGATGACAACCTACCTACTCGCTGGACGGGAAATGCAGTATTGAGTCACACTTACTGGAAGACATCGTAGAAGCACGTATCAATGAGATACTGGCCAATGTATGGAACCAGATTGTTCTTTCGGGATATGAAGACAAACTGCTGGCAGGAGCTATCATTACCGGTGGTGCCGCCAATCTAAAGAATATGGAGGAAGCATTCAGTAACCGTACCAAAATAGAAAAGGTTAGAATGGCCAAAGAAAGTCAGCTAAGTCTGAAAGGCGGTATGGTGGAACTGAAAAAAGATGGTACATGCAATACGATCATCGCTTTACTAGGAGCTGGAAAAGAAAACTGTTACCGTCCGGAACGTCCTATGAAACCCGTACAAGTACCTCTCTTCGATGAAAGCGGCGAGAATGTGGAAGACAAAAGGAAAAGAGAGAAAGAAGAAGCAGCCAGAGCAGCAGCGGCAGCCAAGAAAGCAGAGGAAGAGGAGAAGCTGCGAAAAGCCACTTGCGAGAACCTGATAAGAAACGCAAAAGAACTGAAAGAGGCAGGCAAATACAAAAATGCCCTGTCGCAACTGGCCAAAGCACGCGATTTGGGAGTAGCAGAAGCTTTGAACCAAATACGCGACCTGGAAAAAGAAATCAAGAGTTTGAAAGAAGCCAACAGTCCGATCAAACGGCTGACCGACTTGTTTGGAAAGATTCTGGAAGAATAATAACGAATTACATCACCTTAATATAATATAGAAGATTATGTCTGATGAAACTATAATGCCATTCGATTTCCCGGCAGAAAACCCGACTATCATTAAAGTAATCGGTGTGGGAGGTGGCGGCGGCAATGCCGTAAATCACATGTATAAAGAAGGTATACACGATGTAACATTTGTTGTGTGCAACACAGATAACCAGGCGTTGGCCGAATCCCCCGTTCCCGTGAAGTTGCAACTGGGAAAAGAAGGATTAGGGCCGGAAACCGCCCGGAGCGTGCACGTGAAGCAGCCGAAGAAAGCATAGAAGATGTAAAAGGAATGTTGAACGACGCTGTAAAATGGTATTTATCACTGCCGGAATGGGAGGAGGTACCGGAACCGGTGCGGCTCCGATCATTGCCAAGACAGCCAAAGATATGGATATCCTCACCGTAGGTATTGTCACCATTCCGTTCCTTTTTGAAGGAAACCGGAAGATTGACCAGCACTGGACGGCGTGGAGAAAATGAGCCAGCATGTAGATGCCCTGCTGGTGATTAACAATGAACGTCTGCGTGATATTTATTCGGACTTCAGCGTGATGAACGCTTTCGGCAAAGCGGATGACACTTTATCTATCGCAGCCAAGAGTATTGCCGAGATTATCACCATCCGCGGTACCATCAACCTGGACTTCAATGATGTGAAAACGGTATTAAAAGACGGTGGTGTAGCCATTATGAGTACGGGATACGGCAAAGGGGAAAGCCGTGTGAGCCAGGCTATCAATGATGCGCTCCATTCCCCGTTGCTGAACAACAACGATATCTTCAACTCGAAGAAGATCCTGTTCAACATCTCTTTCAGCACCAAGAGCGAGTTGATGATGGAAGAAATGAATGAGGTTCATGACTTCATGAGCAAATTCGGCAAAGACGTGGAAACCAAATGGGGGCTCTATATTGACGAGTCGCTGGAAGAGCAGGTGAAGTTCACCGTACTTGCCACCGGTTTCGGCATCAAGGATGTACCGGGCATGGACAACATGATGAACAAACGCACCATCGAGGAACAAAAGAAACTGGAAGAGCTGGAGGAAGAGGAACAGCGCAAAGATGAACGTCGTGGAGATTACTACGGCAAAGACACCTTCAAGAACAGCAACAAGAAGAAACGCCACAACATTTACATCTTCAGTCTGGAGGATCTGGACAATGATGATATTATCAGTATGGTGGAAACAACCCCTACTTTCCAACGTACCAAAACTGTGTTGGAAAGTATCCAGTCCAAAGCAATAGCCGAAGAAGAGGAAACGTTCAATAACGATACCGAAAACGGCGGAATAACGATCACATTTTAACAACTAAAATAGAAAAGAACTATGGATTTATTTGACGTAATCAGCAACGATATCAAAGAGGCTATGAAAGCCAAGGACAAAGTGAAACTGGAAACTTTGCGTAATGTGAAAAAATTCTTCCTTGAAGCAAAGACAGCACCGGGCGCCAACGACACTTTGACGGATGACGCTGCATTGAAAATCATGCAGAAACTGGTAAAACAAGGGAAAGATTCAGCCGCCATTTACCAAGGTCAGGGCCGCGCCGACTTGGCAGAAGCCGAACTGGCCCAAGTGGCAGTGCTTGAAGCCTATCTGCCCAAACAAATGAGTAACGAAGAACTGGAAGCGGCTTTAAAAGAAATTATTGCAGAAGTGAGTGCCGCCGGTCCTCAGGATATGGGTAAAGTCATGGGCGTCGCCACCAAAAAGTTGGCAGGCAAAGCGAAGGACGTGCATCTCGGCTAAAGTGAAAGAATTACTGGGATAATACTCCGGCAATCCATATTCAAGAAACGAAGCTTCTGCCCCGATTCATCTTTACGGACAGAAGTTTCGTTTTTTATAAAATCAGTGAGAAGCAAACGTATGCAGTACCCTATCCAGCTTCCCAAGCCAAATAAAAGGCTAGTTTATCATTTAAACTTTTTCCGTTTATCATTCTCACTTCACCAATTGCCCTGGAATTCAAAGTATCCTCAGTGTATTCAGCCACAATTAAAAG
>ENA-OQAN01000492-OQAN01000492.1-human-gut-metagenome-genome-assembly--contig:-NODE-492-length-20958-cov-1.729922_pt1 | contig 20958 bp, 34 predicted proteins | sample MGYA00242735_ERZ504527 | MGnify/ENA primary metagenome ERZ504527 (study PRJEB26092, sample SAMD00036230) | human gut metagenome | host: Homo sapiens | study: EMG produced TPA metagenomics assembly of... | reverse complement strand
CCGTAATCCTTACTTCCTTGTCTGTCTTCTGCTGGATCTTCTCTGCCAGTTCGTAGGCGATGGACGGATATTTCCGTTTTGCAAGCTTTTTCTTTATATTCTTTTTTCTTCAGCCTGGCATCTTCTTTTGAGATTGCACCTTCTTGCAACCGCAATGATCGTAAACTTTTATCTGCTGCCGCACGCTTCTGGATCACATCCGTCACCACATCGATATCATACGGAATCTCCGGAAGCAGAATCACATCTGCACCGCCGGCAATTCCCGCATGCAGCGTGACGTGTCCCACCTTATGTCCCATTACTTCAATGATAAACACACGGCTGTGAGAGGTTGCCGTCGTATGGATCCGGTCGATCGTGTCTGTCGCAATATCCACTGCACTCTGGAAGCCAAATGTCATATCCGTGCCCCACAGATCATTGTCGATTGTTTTTGGCAGTGTCACAACATTTAAGCCTTCTTCTCTTAACAGATTCGCTGTCTTGTGTGTTCCGTTTCCTCCCAGGATCACCAGACAGTCAAGACTTAACTTATGATAAGTATGCTTCATTGCCGCCACTTTATCCAAACCGTCCTTGTCCGGTACACGCATCAACTTAAACGGCTGTCTCGATGTACCGAGGATCGTGCCGCCTCTTGTCAGGATTCCGGAAAAATCCTTTGATGTGAGCATATGAAAGTTGCCATAGATCAGACCTTTGTATCCGTCTTCAAATCCATAGATTTCCACATCATCCGTTTTGTGCAAACACCTTTTACAACACCGCGCATTGCAGCATTCAAAGCCTGACAGTCTCCGCCACTTGTAAGCATTCCGATTCGTAACATATCCGTATCCTCCTACTCTTTGATTTTATCAATTCCGCACCAGAAATCGGTGCTAAAAGACTTTATTTCCTGTTTTATCTTATCACAAACAGGCGAAAATGAACAGTTTTATATTCTCCCTCAATTTTTCTCAAACTTTCCGATTGGTAATTTTCTTTCCATTGTGTTAAAATAGACACATCGTAAAACAAAACAGATTTGAAGGAGATAACTAAACATGGAAAGAAATGATCCTTGCTGGTGCGGCAGCGGCAAAAAATATAAAAAATGCCATATGCCGATCGAAGAAAAAATAAAACTGCACAGGGACAGAGGGGAAATTGTACCTTCCAGAAAGCTTTTGAAGACTCCGGCGCAGATCGAAAAGATCAAAAAAGTGCGGCTCTCAACACGGCTGTTCTGGATGAAGTTGCCGCACACATTCGCGCAGGCATGAGTACTGCTGAGATTGACAAGATCGTATATGATTTTACAACTGCACACGGTGGAATCCCGGCTCCTCTGAATTATCAGGGCTTCCCGAAAAGTGTATGCACCTCTATCAATAATGAAGTGTGCCACGGAATCCCGGATGAAAACATCATCCTGCAGGAGGGTGATATCATCAACGTCGATGTATCTACCATTCTGGACGGCTATTTCTCTGATGCATCCCGTATGTTCATGATCGGCGAAGTATCCGACCGAGCCAAACGTCTGGTGCGTGTTACAGAAGAATGTGTAGAGCTTGGTCTTGCAGCGGCAAAACCATGGGGACATCTGGGAGATATTGCAGATGCGATCAATACCCACGCACAGGCAAACGGCTACTCTGTTGTTGTTGATATCGGCGGTCACGGAATCGGACTGGAATTCCACGAAGATCCGTTTGTCAGCTATGTCACACCAAAGGGCAGCGAGATGCTGCTCGTACCCGGAATGATGTTTACCATTGAGCCGATGATCAACGAAGGCAGCCCGGACTTCTTCGTAGATGAGGACAATGACTGGACGATCTACACCATTGATGACGGACTGTCTGCACAGATCGAATATATGGTTCTCGTAAAAGAAGACGGAATTGAAATTCTTACAAAATAGTCAAAAAGCTGCGTACACAGGACCTCTCCTGCTGCACACAGCTTTTTTATTTACTTCATCAGCATATGCAGATATTTTTCATACTCGACTCCGTCATTGCGCGGAATCTCTTCTTTCACTGCATCTGTAATCGCTTTCTCGATAAAGCTTCCTGCAAGTTCCATCATGGACTTCAGATTTTCTCCTCTTGCCAGTCCGCCTGTCAGCACGGAAGCAAACAGATCACCTGTTCCGGAGTAGCTTCCACCTACATACGGGAATGCTGCAAGATGTGTCTCTTTTCCCGTCACTGCCAGATTTCCCATCTTCTGGATCCCGTCTTCATTGTCACAAAACTGAATCCCTGTCACTACAACAGTTCTTGGTCCATCTTTCCTCAGGTTTTCCGCCAGCTGCCTGATCACCGTAAGAAGATGTTTTTCGTCCGTCATATTTTCGATCATCCGATAATCTGTATCCGTCAGAATACAAAGCTCCGTCAGATTTGGGGTCACAATATCCGCCATCTTCGCAAGCTCCCGCATCTTTCTGCAAAACTCTATGGAGAAGATATCAAATTTGTATCCATGATCCCCCATGATCGGATCTACAAGCAGAAAGGCTTTCTTCTTATGAAATGTCTCCGCAATATGGATCATATGACCGATCTGCTCTTCATCTGCTGCAAATCCTGTATAGATACCGTCAAACCGTGCCTCCATCTTTCCCAGGATCGCCGAAACTGCTCCATTTCTTCCGTAAGGCTCACGCAATGATAGTCTTCATATCCTGTCTGTGCACTCAGCACAGCTGTCGGGAGCGGACACGCCTGCACGCCCATCGCTGAAAGCACTGAAATTGCTGCCGTGAGAGAACATCTCCCAAATCCTGAGAGATCGTTAATTACTGCTACTTTCTTTCCCATACTCATCCACCTGCATTTCTCTGACTGGCTTCATGATCAGAACAGAATGTTTTCCCATATTGACAACAGTCTCTCCATCCTCCACCAGATAAATGTCTCTTTCTGTCGTATAGCTCTTTTCCCAGGAGTACATCAGACGCTCCATCTTTCCTTTCATAGGCACCTCCGCCTGCCACACCGGGATTGTCACTTCCTTTAGTTCCTTACTGTTATTTAACACAACAATGATCTGTTCACCTTCCTGAAATCTTGCATAAGCAAGAACATTGGATGACCAGGAAAGCATCTTCAGAGAACCTGTACGCAGAGGCTTCTCACGCTTGTGGATCCGGATCATTTCTTTATGGAACTCTACAAGTTCTCTGTTTTCCTGTCCCCATGGATAGGTCCTGCGGCTGTCCGGATCGGTAAATCCACAGACACCTGCTTCATCTCCGTAATAAACCGTAGGTGCTCCTACCCAGGTCATCTGAACTGCCACTGCCTCCCGCATCACTGCAAGATTGATTCCTTCTTCTGCCGCTTTGCTTCCAAGCTGTGCACTCTCCCTACAATGTGATTCGTTCTGGTCAGGAACCGGGAATGATCGTGGTTAGACAGTTCATTCATCGCCACCTGTAATGACGGGGTCAGCATGCTTGCCATAAAATGATTCATCGTATTGACAAAGTTGTCTGCATTCCCCCCACAAGTCTGTCCTGCGCTCATCACTGTGCTTTTCCATTCCTGTCAAGAACCAGGTCAGCGGCTCCATAAAGGCATCATAATTCATCACGCTGTCCCATTCATCGCCCTGAAGCCATTCTCCCGGATCTCCATAGTGCTCCGCCAATATCAGCGCCTGCGGATTGGCACTTTTTACAGCTTTTCTGAAATTCTCCCAGAAGATGTGATTGTATTCATTGCTGTATCCCAGATCTGCCGCCACATCCAGACGCCATCCATCGGCATTATACGGCGGCGATACCCATTTCTTTCCGATGTTTAAAATATATTCCTCCAGCGTGGGAGAATCTTCATAGTTCAGCTTCGGCAGCGTATCATGTCCCCACCATCCGTCATAGTTTTTATTATAAGCCACGCTTCTTCTCTTTCATCAAAAAAATGAAAGAAATCTCTGTACGGGCTCTGCGCACTGACATAAGCACCTTTTTCGTATTCCGGCTGCGGTTCATAAATCCGTTCCCGGTCCATCCACTTATTGAAAGAGCCACAGTGATTGAACACTCCGTCAAGGATCACCCGCATGCCCCTTGTGTGCATCTCCTCCACCAGTTTTGCAAACAGGCGGTTGCTTGCCTCCAGATTCCGAATGTCCCCTGTCCGCTTCTGATATTTTGTCGCTCTGGTATTGTCCTTTTCTCCCTCTGGAAGAACCTCTCCTCCGTCTTCTATAATCACGCCGTAATGCGGATCGATGTAGTCATAATCCTGAATATCATACTTGTGATTCGACGGGGAAACAAACAGTGGATTGAAATAGATGACTTCAACTCCAAGCTCTTCCAGATAGTCCAGTTTATCCAAAACTCCCTGCAGATCTCCTCCATGAAATCTGCGGATATCCATTGCCGCCGGAAATTCATTCCAGTCTTTCACTTTACAGACCGGCTCTCCGATATAAACGTATTCTCCATCCTCACATCATTGGATGGGTCTCCATTACAGAAGCGGTCTACAAAAATTTGATACATCACTGCGCCTTTTGCCCATGCCGGTGTGGAAAATCCAGGCATGATCCGGAAATTGTAATATTCCACCGGATGTTCCGATACGCCACATCGATGATAGCAGAGCTCTTCACTCTCGCTTTTTATCCGAAAATAATAAACAAACATCGTATCTGTAAGCTGCACTTCTGTTTCATAATAATCAAACACTTCCCCGGAGGATATCTTCTGCATCTGCAGTGCTTCTCCTCCTGAAATCAGACAGACCTCCTGAGCGTCATCTCTTGCCGTTCTGAATCTCAGCCTGACTTTTTCATGGATACCCGGTTCCGCAGGTATGACATAATCCGATGTCCCATCACAGAACAGCGCATTTTTATTCATATAAACCTCCTTTGGGGCAAGCCCCTTAAAATGCCTGCCCGGCATTAAAAACAGCTTGCCCCATTCTACACCTACTTCTCAAAAAGTGCTTCAAACTCACTTCTTGTAATCTTTTCTTTTTCCAGCAATAACTGGGCACAGGCTTCCAGTACAGACTGATGCTCCTCCAGAATTGCTTTTGCTTTCAGATAGCACTCATCAATGATACGTTTGACTTCCTCATCGATTGTTCCCGCCACTTTTTCACCGTATCCTCTGGATGTGTGACCAAAATCACGTCCGATAAAGACTTCATCACTGTCATTGTCATAGTTGATCAGACCAAGACGTTCTGACATACCGAATTTGGTGATCATGGATTTTGCGATCGCAGTTGCCTGACGGATATCCTGAGATGCACCGGTTGTAATATCATCAAAGATCTGTTCTTCCGCTACACGTCCGCCGAGAGACACTGTAATCTCCTGAAGCATATGTCCTTTTGTATTGAACATATCATCGCCTTCCGGAAGCGGCATCGTATAGCCGCCTGCTCCTCCTGTCGGAACAATGGACACACTGTAGACAGGTCCCACATCCGGCAGTACATGGAAGAGGATCGCATGTCCCGCCTCGTGGTATGCTGTGATCCGGCGTTCTTTTTCAGAAACCACACGGCTCTTTTTCTCCGGTCCGATTCCGACTTTCACAAACGCATGACGGATATCTGCCTGCTGAATATACACTCTGTTTTCTTTTGCAGCCAGAATCGCCGCTTCATTTAAAAGATTCTCAAGATCTGCCCCTGTAAATCCACTGGTTGTCTGCGCAATCTGTCTCAGATCCACATCATCTCCAAGAGGCTTGTTTCTCGCATGTACTTTCAGGATCTCTTCTCTTCCTTTGACATCCGGACGTCCAACTACCACATTTCTGTCAAAACGTCCCGGACGTAAGATCGCAGGATCCAAAATATCTTTCCGGTTGGTCGCTGCCATCACAATAATACCTTCATTAACACCAAAACCATCCATCTCTACCAGCATCTGGTTCAATGTCTGTTCTCTCTCGTCATGACCGCCGCCAAGTCCGCTTCCTCTGCGTCTGGCAACTGCATCGATCTCATCGATGAAAATGATACATGGGGCATTCTTCTTCGCATCCTGGAACAGATCCCTGACACGGGACGCTCCCACACCGACAAACATCTCTACGAAGTCAGATCCCGAAATCGTAAAAAACGGAACCCCGGCCTCTCCGGCAACTGCTTTTGCAAGAAGGTCTTACCGGTTCCCGGAGGCCCCTCCAGAAGCACTCCTTTTGGGATTCTTGCTCCCACCTGAACATATTTTTTCGGAGATTTCAGGAAATCGACAATCTCTGCAAGCTCTTCTTTTTCTTCCTGCAGCCCCGCAACATCTGCAAATGTCACTTTCTTATCATTCTCAGAACTCATACGGGCACGACTTTTTCCAAAATTCATTGCTTTTGCATTGGCACCGCCACTCTGTCTGTTCATCATCATCGTAATAAACATGAATCCGACAAGCATCAGCACAACCGGGAGAACCGTCGTACTCAGCACCGAATCCTGAGGGATCGCGCTTATGCGGTATTCCACATCATTTTTATCCAGCAGCTTCTGCGTCTCATTGACATCCGATACGTTGACACGTCCCGTTTCCCTGCTGTCGCGCAATGTCAGTGTGACCACTCCGGTAGGCACTGCCTTATTCTGGTTGATCACCACCTCTGTCACGTTGTCATCCTTTATCTCCTGTTCAAACTGAGTAAAAGTTATCTCCTGCCCGCGCATCTGTACACGGCTCGTCATCCATAGCACAAAAAAGATCACAGCAATAAACACAACCACGGTTGCGCCGCTTATGCCTTTATACTTCTTGTCATTCAATGATACTGCTCCTTCCTATTCCACACCTTCTACGACTCCGATATATGGAAGATTTCTATATTTCTGTGCGTAGTCCAGTCCATATCCGACTACAAATTCGTCCGGTATCTCAAATCCGACATAATCTACTTTTACATCTCTTTCTCTTCTCTCCGGTTTGTCCAAAAGAGTACAAAGCTGAATGCTCTTTGGATTTCTTTTCTTCAGAACATCGATCAGATAATACAGTGTACGTCCGGAATCAATGATGTCTTCCACGATCAGAACATCTTTTCCCTCGATGGATTCATCCAGATCCTTTGCAATTCTGACAACACCGCTGGATGTTGTCGCATCCCCGTAGCTGCTTACACACATAAAGTCCAGAGAAACCGGCACACTGATTCTTTTAGCCAGTTCACACATGAAAAATACTCCGCCTTTGAGTACACAGATCATATGGATCTGCTTTCCTGCATAATTTTCGCTGATCTGTTTTCCCAATGTTTTGATTCTTTCATTTACTTCTTCTTCTGAAACTAACACTTTAATTGTCTCTGCCATGTTTTTTATCCTCCATTATTTTGATCTCTATTATCCTTTTTGTATGTTCAGATATCTGATATCTGCTGCTCATCCGATATCCGACAACCCACAGTATCTGATGCCCCTCGGCGATCAGCAAAATCCGTTCTCTGCTTTTTGCAGGAATCTTCTCATTGATAAAATAAGATTTGAGCTTCTGCGTACCGCCCTGTCTGTTGACACCCAAAACATCCTCCGGCTGTCTCGTTCTTACGGTGAGACTATTTTTTATTATATCATAGTCAAACCATTTCGTGTAGGGGGTTTGCGGTATCTGTCTATCGAAAAATTCTTATCTTTTTCCCAAATTGTACAGCATATTCGCAGATTCCTGTCTTTTAATCGGGTAATTCCGGGAATTATAAGTTTCCTCCGGCACTCGTGTCTGTCTTTCCTCTGTCTGTTTCGCCAAAAGTATTCCTTCATAATTTCTCTTTGCACAGATATTGTAGGGAAGATTTCGCTTTCTTCCACTCTGCTTTTCAAACAACTCCGCCACTGCCGCAACGTGTACAGACGCAAGATCCTTCCGGTTCCCGCCAGATTTTCCAGACACTTCTGAATAATCCCGTTTTGGATGACCGGATCACACTGCATCCATTCATCCCACAGAAGCAAAAGCCCCTCTTCCTCCTGCCTTACCACACATCTGCAATGCGCTTCGATTTCCCGCTCCAGATAATCTCTGATCTGATTTAACTGCTCCATTCGTTTCATTCATGTGACGGACGGCCTGCCTGTTGACCTGCTCCTCCAGCATAGGAAGGATCTGATGCCGGATCCTGTTTCTGGTATATTCATCCCCGGCATTGGTCTCATCTTCACAGTAGGAAAGCTGATGTTCTTTCAGATAATACTCAATTTCCTTCCTGTTTATTCCAAGAAGCGGACGGATCATATATCCATTGACCGGCCGGATCCCGGAAAGCCCCCGGATTCCGGTTCCTCTTGCCAGATTCAAAAGCATCGTCTCTGCATTATCGTTCTGATGATGCGCAAGCGCGATCTTGGTCCCCCCATAACGGATCCGCACCTCCTCAAACGCCTTTCTGCGCACCAGACGCCCTGCCTCCTCCACAGACAGCTTTTTCTGTGCAGCGATTTCTTTTACATTCTCATGATACACAATACATGGAACATTCCGCTCCCTGCAAAATGTTTCCGTAAACCGTTCATCTCTTTTTGCATTTTCTCCACGAAGCCCGTGATTCACATGCACTGCGATCACATCAAATCCGATTTTTTCCTGCAGCCTCAAAAGTACAAAAAGCAGGCATATCGAATCCGCGCCGCCCGATATCCCTGCGATTACTTTATCTTCTTTTTGCAGCATATGATATTTTTGAATAAAATTTAAAACTTCTTTTCCATACTGTAAACTATACCGAATCCGTCCCCAAAATGCAAGTATCCTGACAATTCCAAATCCCTACTGCCAGTACTGTCATATCATCCATCGGTTCTTCTCCGGTCCAGTTTAATACCTGCTCCAGAATGTGATGCGCAAGCTCTTTGGGATTTCCGCCTGTCGTTCCACCAATGATCGTTTCCATCAGAAGGTCCTGTTCCCCAACCGGAAGAGCATCCAGCACACCGTCCGTTATCATAACAACAAAATCTCCGTCTTCCAGCGTTCTCTGCACAGATTCGATTTCAATGGAGTGCATGACCCCGATCGGCAGACTGGACGAACTGATACGCTCCACTTTGTTTCCTTTTTTGATAAATGTGGAAGAAGCTCCTGCTTTGATCAGACGACATTCTCCTGTATACAGATCAAACATGCTCAGATCCACCGTGGAAAAATGGATTTCCTCACGCCCCATCACCAATGTCGTATTGATCATCTGGATCGCCGCTTTTGCCGGAAATCCGGCTTCCAACAGCTCTTCCAGCAATTCCATGACAAGCGTACTCTCCCGGCATGCCTTCTCTCCGGATCCCATTCCATCGGAAAGCGCCACTGCCAGTTTTCCTCCGCCAAGCTCACGCATCATGAAATTATCACCTGAGATCTTGTTGCAGTCCTTCCCAATCCTTGCCACACCGTAAAGTGTATAAAACACCGGACCTTCCATGCACACAATCGTCTGATATTCTTTCCCCAGCATAAACGCCTGATCACTCTCTGCAATAAACTGCCTCCCCATCACTTCCGAGACAGCCTTTACAAGCGCTTTGATCGTAACGCAGGTATTTTTCACCGCTCTTGCGGTAAGATGTACTTCATATTTTCCTTCTCTGTTCAGGAAAAAACTGCTGTACAGTACACGAATCCCTCTCTTTTTTAAATGAGATGCCAGCTTTTTTCCAGACGCTCGTCCGAAAATAAACTTTTTTCCAGCTCTTTCGCCGTACTGCGGAGCATATCCGCAAACGTATCCATCTGAACCGCGCACCCTTCCCTGCCAAGTACGATCCGGTTATTCCACATCATATTCTGTCTTGCATCGTGAAATGCACCCAGCATCTCCTGTAAAAACGCTTCCCACCGCAGACACCTCTGCTGAAGCTTCCTTTTTGTTTCTGTATTCAGTTCACTCCCGTAATGATCGATGGCAGATAAAACTTCATATCCCATCTGATAGGTATGTACAAAATCCTCTTCCCAGCACCAGGAACATTTTTCACAGCTTTTGCAGGCTCTTTCTTTTGTCCGGTCAAACATATCCTCAATCTCCTCATTGGAAAATGCGGATTTCTTTTCCTCCAGATGAAGAAATGTCCGGGAAGCTGTTTGATAGAATCTGCGTATTTTTCAATCTGTGTCACATAGGGGCTGGTGTGCAGTGCCTGTCCATTTTTCATGGCGATGTCCTCCTAGTTCTTATGTATGTAATATTAGAACATGCAAAAAGCCCCAGGAATTTCCCGGAGCTTCTCTTTCGTATCGTCACTATTTTGCCGGCTTGAAAATGATCTCATTCGGATCCACCAGCTAATTTTTCTTCTGCAATCTCTTTCACGTAATCGTCTGTCTTCACATACGCTTCGTATGCTTCCACTTCCTTTGCACGCTTTTTCTCTTCTTTAATCTGTGCTTCCAGTTCTGCTTCCTGCTTCTTGTACTGTGCGTTTCTGCTGCGCAGAGATACTGCATTCACTGCAAGTACGCCTACCAGCAATACAAGAATCATACTGATCAGCATCATACTTTTTTTATGATACCGCCATGCAGAATTCGTCTTCCGGCTTTTTGATCTGCCAGCGACTTTCTTTTTCTGAATCGCCATGATACTCACCCTATCAAATCTAACTTCTATTTCCATCCTGCCTGCAAATAAATTTGCCTGACACAAGTATTCTATCTGCTTTTTTCTCTTTTTTCAAGTTATTCAGCCGTTTTAATCAAGATTTCCTTGTTTTTTATGTTTTTTTCAATTTCCTGAAAATTCGTTTCAACAAATGCTGCACCCCAACAGCAGTCAGCAGCCCGGCTGCGATTCCCAGAACAAAGAACCAGCGGATACTTCCATAAGTCGTACAATACATCTGACGAAACACATACGCGCTCACCAACAGCCAGAAGCCGATATCCTCCACACCGACTGCCAGCGGATGATGCCGCACGAGTCTTCGTATCAGCAGCAGAATCTGATAACCGCAAAAAAGTACCATCCCCGTAAGCGCCGCATAGAAAAAAATCACAACTTCTGTTTCAATTCCGAGCATCATAATAACGCCTACTTAAATAATTTTTGACAGAAAGCTCTCATTTTGCCCGCCCTGATTCACTCCAGAATAAGCAATACTGTCAATATTTCCGGAAAGGTCTACTTCTCCCTTCTCAACACTGAGCCGGTTCACATGGAGGTCTGTGCCTTTCACCATAAGCATCCCCTGCTCTGTCTCCAGAAGAATCTCATTCAGATCAAACGAGAGAACATCCAGAACTCCGGTAACCATACTTGTCTTTCTGTTATTCACGATCAGTTTATGTGCCTTCGCCGGCATTTGTCGTTCTTCCATACACTTTCCCCTTTCCTTCTGCTTTTCTATATATATGAGGGGTTGTATTATTTTATACCGGAAAAACGAATTTTTCTGTTTTATAAATAGCGGAACAGTCTTTCGCCTCTTCTTTCTTGGTCGTATCCTGAATATCCAGCACTTCTACTTTCACCGTTTTTGTACCGAACTGAATCTCGATCACATCTCCCACTTTCACTTTTACGGATGCCTTTGCAGGCTTTCCATTCACCAGACTCTCCCTGCATCACATGCTTCGTTGGCTACGGTCCTGCGTTTGATCAGCCTGGAAACTTTTAAAAATTTGTCCAATCTCATTAATCTTTTCTCCTTCCTTCTCCTGTAACTGAAAAGAGAATACAACCGGCTTGTCCGACTGTATCCTCTTATGCATCTTTATCTGTTCGTCAATTATGCGTTTACAGCATCTTTCAGAGCTTTTCCAGCTTTGAATTTCGGAGCTTTGCAAGCTGCGATCTTCATTGTCTTTCCTGTCTGAGGATTTCTTCCTTCTCTTGCTGCTCTTTCGCTTACTTCAAAAGTACCGAATCCTACTAACTGTACTTTTTCTCCTTCTTTTAACTGCTCTGTTACTACATCAACAAAAGCTTTTAATGCTTTCTCTGCATCTTTCTTTGAAATTTCTGCCTGCTCAGCGATTGCTGCGATCAATTCTGTTTTGTTCATGGATAATTCCTCCTCTTTATTATGCTAGAATGATTATTCTAAATTGGTAAAGGCCGCATGTCTCTACCCTTTACATGTCGATACCCTTATGTACTGTTATAACTGGTGAAACTGCTTTTGTCAAGCAGTTTCACAGATTTACCATGCAAAGCGGTACTGTTTACAATAACAGCAACATTTTTTACATAATCTTATCAATCATTGCCAGCACTTCTTTGCCCATAGCTGCGGACTTTTCATCTGCATCAGAAAGGGAGGTTCCTTTGATACCGTAGTAGAATTTGACTTTCGGCTCTGTTCCTGACGGTCTCACACATAACCATGCATCATCAGAAAGATCATAGTACAATACGTTCGATGTCGGAAGACCTGTCGAAGATACTTCACCAGTCTGCATATCCTGGATCGTGTCTGCTTTGTAGTCTCTCGCTTTCAGCACTTTGTAGCCTGCGATCTCTGCCGGCGGATTCTTACGGAGTGTCTCAAGGATCTCCTGGATCTTTGCAAGTCCTTCGATTCCTTTGAGTGTGATAGACTGGATATCATCTTTGTAATATCCGTATCTCTCATACATCTCGATCATGGCATCCCAGAGAGTCATGTCTTTTGTCTTGTAGTAAGCAGCTGCCTCGCAGAGTGCCATTGTCGCAACGATCGCATCTTTATCTCTTGCGTGTGTTCCGATCAGGCATCCATAGCTTTCTTCAAATCCAAATAAGTACTCGCCTTTTTTGCTTGTCTCAAATCCCAGAATCTGCTGTCCGATATATTTGAATCCGGTCAGAACTTCAATCAGCCCTGTGTTATAGTAATCTGCAATCGCATCTGCCATATTTGTTGTAACGATCGTTTGATGAGATATCCATCCTCAGGAAGTCCTCTCAATGCGTTTCTCTGTCCGATCTCATAGTCTGCAAGGAGACAGCCGGACATATTTCCTGTCAGATCGTGATATTCACCGTTTTTATCTTTTACCCGGACACCCAGACGGTCTGCATCCGGATCTGTAGCAAGCACAATGTCTGCATCCACTTCTCTTGCCAGCTTAAGTCCCAGTTCAAATGCCTCTGCCGCCTCCGGATTCGGATAAGAAACAGTCGGGAATTCGCCGTCCGGCAGTTCCTGCTCTTTGACTACGTATACGTTCTCAAAACCGAGCTCTTTTAAAATTCTGCGGGCTGGAATATTTCCCGTTCCATGAAGCGGACTGTATACGATCTTCAGATCTTTTCCAACTGCATCAATGGCATCCTGATGGATCACCTGCTTTTTCAGCTCTGCTATGTAGGCATCATCCACCTCTGCTCCGATCACTTCGTAGAGTCCGACTGCTTTGGCATCCTCTGCCGGCATCGTCTTCATAGTCGTATAATCTGTCACTGCCTTGACTTCATCCATGATTCCTTTGTCATGAGCGGTGTGATCTGCGCGCATCTTCAGTATACCTTATAACCATTGTACTCCGGTGGATTATGGCTGGCTGTAATGTTGATTCCGGCAATACATCCGAGTTTTCTGACTGCATAAGAAAGCTCCGGTGTCGGACGAAGAGAATCGAATACATAGGCTTTGATTCCGTTCGCAGCCAGGCAGCATGCCGCTTCCTGTGCAAATTCCGGTGACATCCGGCGTGAGTCAAATGCGATGGCAACTCCTTTTTCTGCGTTTCCACTCTTTAAAATATAGTTTGCCAGTCCCTGTGTTGCCTTTCTCACTGTATAAATATTCATACGGTTGGTTCCGGCTCCGATCACACCACGAAGTCCGGCTGTACCAAACTCTAAATCTGTATAAAAACGCTCTTTGATCTCGTTCTCATCTGATGCGATACGCTCCAGTTCTGCTTTTGTATCTGCATCAAAATAAGCATTTGTCAACCACTCATTGTATATTTCTTTGTAACCCATCTTAGGCACCTCCTGCAATATAGTATGGTTCTATTATACAACAGCCGCCTATAAATGAAAAGTGAATATATTTTCTAAAAATCGCTCTTTTTCTGCCTGCTGTCCGATTGCAGTCTGCAGTTTTTCTACACTTTTCTCCGGAATCCGCGCCTTATTGGAGTTCGAATACAGATTTGCTGTCTTCCAGAACTTCTCCGGATAAGCCAGGCAAAGTGCGAGAAATTCCTTTTCCCTGTCCTCCAGAGGACGGACGCTCTCATACATCTCCAGAATCTTTCTTCCCAGACTTTCTTTCCACTGATATTTTTCCATCACCTTTCGCAGGAAATAATACAGATCCTGTACCTGTACATCCATTCTGAAATGCTCAAAATTGGTGACTGCAATCCTGCCGGAACTGATCCAGATGTTGTGATAATTATAATCTCCGTGTATCAGCTTTCCGGCTTTTAGATTGTCTTTGTACAATTCCGGATATCCGGAGCATTCCATCCGTTCTGTCACACTTTGCGCCATCTCATACATTCTCTCAAAATGTGCCAGAAAACGACGCTCAAATTCATTTTTTGTGACCCTGGAACGGATAAATGCCCGCACTTTTTTTCAATTCCCGGTTATGCCGCCTTAATTCTGACAGCATATCTCTTCCTGCAAAAGGTTTCAGTTCTATCTCTAAAACAGGTTCATGATCCGAAGCCTGAGGAATCATCTCCTGCATCTTTTCTTTTGTCCACGCACCGTCGCCAAGAATTTCTCCCCAATCCATTCTCTGATGCAAAAGTCCGAGAGCCTGTGCCGCTTCCAGCACATCCCGCTCCCTTCGTACCTCACACTCTCTTCCCGAAACCCATTTTTTCAGCATGTACTTTGTTCCATCCTGGGATACGCTAAAGAGTTTTCCCGCCTTCGTAAAGATGGGTGTGTCCACCTTCATTCCGTGTCTGGATTCCAGATAACAGAGCAAAACATACATCAGAGGTGCGCGCCCAACCGAAATTCCTGCCGGTCCGAGCAGCATCAGCCCCTCCTTTGTATTGCAAAATAAGCACCCCTTGTCTTGCGGGTGCTTATTACTTCTATGTCATACTGTTCCAGAACTTCTAACTCATATTCTCTCATACTTGCCCCCTGCACTTTGCCCCGCCGAAAGCAGGGCGGATTCATGACTCTTTCTAATCTATGAATCCCGGTGAGCAAGTATGCTAAAAGCCAAATCTTTCTTTCACGTAATCACACAATTTTCCTTTTTGATTCCATGCCGGATCTTCGATCACCATATCCAGCAGCTCATTTAAGAGCGTTCCCAGTTCTTTTCCCGGCGCTATTCCGAGATTGATCAGATCCGTTCCTGTCACTGCCAGATCTTTTAATGTCACACATTCTTTGTTTCGCAGCGCATTTCGATACAGTTCTCTGATCTGAATGATATTTTCCAGCTTTCCTCTGCGTTCATAAGAACTCTGCGCTTTTGTATCTGCAAGCCGGACTGCCAGATAATATGGAAAGAGTTCCACCCCGATCTCATGCATGGCGCGGCGCACGTTCGCTCCGGTCGGTTCCATCCGGTAATCATGATACGCAACAAGCTTTGTTACTTTTCGAATCGTATCATTATCAAATTTCAAAACGTTTCATCACTGTTTTTGCAATTTGCTCGCTGGCGATCGCATGCCCTTTGAAATGGTCTCTTCCATTTTCATCTGTGGTCTTCATTACTGGTTTTCCCATATCATGGAACAACATGGTTAGTCTGAGGACTTTATCATTCTTTACATTCTGCAGCGCATGAACTGTGTGTGCAGCTACATCATATTTATGATGTGGCGTATTCTGCTTCACACCGACCATGTCATCCCATTCCGGAAGCACCACTTTTGTGATTCCCAGCTCACAGGCATCCTGAATCCGCTCCGGATGATCGGATACCAGCAGTTTTACCAGCTCTGCCCTGAATCCGCTCTGCACTGATCTTTCCAGATTCGGAGCCAGACTTTTGATCGCTTCTGCGGTCTCCGGCTCGATTGGAAATGCCAGCTGCGCAGAAAAACGTACTGCGCGCAGAATCCGAAGTGCATCCTCTGAAAAACGCTCCTTCGGATCACCCACACAACGGATCAGGTGATAATTCAAGTCCCTCATTCCGCCAAACGCATCCACCAGGCGCTCATCATCATTGTATGCCATGGCGTTGATCGTGAAATCCCGTCTCTTTAAATCTTCCTCCAGCCGGCTTGTAAATGTCACCTCTTTCGGATGACGGCCATCCTCATACAGTCCGTCCACCCGGTAAGTGGTCACCTCAAATCCGTCTTTTCCAATCAGAACTGTTACCGTCCCATGCTCGATCCCGGTGTCCACGGTACGTCGGAAGATCCGCTTCACCTGCTCCGGCTTTGCAGAAGTCGTGATATCCCAGTCCTCCGGTTTTCTGTTCAGAATGGAATCCCGGACACAGCCGCCCACCGCATATGCATCATAACCATGTCTCTGTAAGTTTTTAATAATCAAAACTACTTTTCTTGGCAATTCTATTTTCATTGAAACTCTTCCCCTTTATTCTATGGTCTACCCTGTCTTTCCATTTCTATCTCATTTAAAATTTCAAGTTCACGTTTTTGGCAACTAAGTATTATAACCTGTCTTGACTGTTCGCTCAACCATTTTAGCTATATTTTAATCTTTTTTCGTCATTAACATCCAAACGCATCATCCAGGATCACCGGAACTTCCTCGCCATACAGAATCTCAAGAGCTGCCATTCGAAGCGCAAAATAAACCTGCTCCACGGTTCCCCTGCTGACTCGTTCTGCCGGGATCCGCCGCCCTTCTGATAAAAGGATCAGTTTCAGAGAATCCTCAATCAGAAGCCTTGTATACTTTCCATCTGTCACTTTCGCAAGGATTTTTGATGCTTTTTCATTCAGTACTGTACCGAAATCTTTTGACATGGATGCCGCTGCCTTCTCCATTGTCTCGGATGCAATCTCCAGTGCCGTGCCGTCTTTTTCAGCCTCTGCTCCTCTTCTCCGGAAAAATCCAGCTCCTCCAACTGTTCTTTTACATTATTTAAACTTGATGTTGCCTTTTCCTTCTGTTCCTCCCGATCGCGCTGCAGCTGTCCAGTGCAGCTTCTGCTTTTTCTCCCTGTAACCGGATCCCCATCGTTTTCTCGTTCTTTGATCCGGACACTTTTTTTGTGTCTGCGCGTCTTTCATTCCCCAAATAAGAAACAAAATACTTACCATGACTGGAATCAATGTATATACACTGTGCAGAAGCATGCCAACTGCCAACAGACATATGGCTGCGATTATCTGCCAGCTGATTTTTTTCTTCTCCTCTTCTGTCACATGCTCAGGTTCTCTTAAATCTGCAAGCTGCCGCTTCTTTTCCTGCATCTCTGACTCCAAACGCATCTTTTCCTGCTGAATATACTGATATTTTCGTTGAAGTGCCTGCCGTTTCTCTGCTTTTTCCGATTCCAGCTGCTTCCATTTCCGGGTGATTTCCTTTTTGCGCTGCTTTAAGCGCTCCTCTGCCCTGCCAGATCTACTCCGCTGTTTCCTGTTTCGTAATAATTTGCTGCATAATTCTGAAGCTCTGCCGCCAGACTTTGCCCGGGTCTTTGCTCCAAGCTGTCCAATCGCTGCCGTATTTTCAAACTGTTCCGCTGTCAATCCATTTAACAGCATATCCAGATCACCATGCTCCACAGAAAGTTCCTCACCGTCGTCCTCGCAGATCAGCACTGCGCCTTTTGTGTACCGGTCAAAACGCCGTTTCAGACAAAAGGTCTTCTCACCACAGGAAAACCGCATCGCTCCGGCGTATTCATTCGGATTCTCCCACGGTTCAAACCGGCTGAACGCATCGTTGTGCGCCGCTTTTCCCCGTCCTCTTTCCATCCCGAAGAGCATCGCTTTTAAAAATCCGTAAATCGTGGACTTTCCGAATTCATTTTCTCCATAGAACACCTGAATCCCGTCCCGAAACACAAATCTCTGATTTGAAAATTTTCCAAAGTTTTTGATCTCAATCTCTTTTATCTTCATGCCTTCTCCTACTGCCGGTTTGCCATCAATGCCTGAATTCCTTCACAAAGCGCCTCATACTCTACGCTTCCTGTCTCACATCCCCCAAACGCTTCAATGTATTTTCCGATCAGATTCTCCTGATTTGCCTTCCACAGTTCTTCAAAATCATAATCCGGAATCGTCTCATCCACAATTTCCAGAATATTCCCATATCTATCCTTGGAACCCGTATCAAATTCAATATCCGGATCCCTCTTTCCCGTCAGAATGAATTTGTAGAGATTCTCTCTTCCATGCTCCTGAATCTGTCCCCGGATCAGTTCCCGCACTTCTGCATTTCCCATCCGGCTCTCTGTCTCGAGCACCAAATGCAGATATTCCCGTTTTGCCAGTGGTACAAATTCAAATCTAGTGCCTCTTTCTGAAATCTCTCCCCTGATAAATCCATGCTTTCCTGTATCATTCTTATCGGTCGGTTCCAATGCACCCGCATATGCTGCAAGTCCCGGGATCACCTGCTGCGGCTTGTGGATATGCCCCATGGCAATATAGTCGAATCCGCTTTTTTCCAACAGACTTTTCTGTATCGGAAGATGTTTTTCATCTCCGCCGTGAACCAGAAGAATCTCATACTTTGCGTCTCCTTCCGCACGGATCCCTCCATCAAAAGGTGTCAGTATCTCCCGTGACTCATAGCTGAATCCCGTCACTGCCACATCAAGATCCTCAAAGATCACACACTCCGGCTCTTTGTCAAACAGCGGATATACATTGCTGCTCCACTGAAAGCTCCGGTAGTAAGAATCCTGCTTTAAAAAATCATGGTTCCCGGCAATCAGAACAACCTTTGTCCGGGAAAGTCGGGAAAAATAATAATCCACTTCTTTTAATTCTTTCTTCAGCGGCTGTCTGTGGAACAGATCCCCCGCAATGAGAAGCAGATCCGTCTGTTCTCGCTCACAGATGTCGATCACTTCCGCAAAGGTATCCCACAATTCCTGCGGCCGCACCTTTGAATAAGCGTCTCCCGCATCCGGAGACGCACCCAGATGAACATCCGCAATGTGAATCCATTTTACCATGGTATCTCCCTCCTGTCTCTTTTATCAGCAAAGAGGGTGCTCAAAAGCACACTGCCTTTGGCCACCCTCTTTCAATTCTCTTATAGACTTCTCCCTGGAAATCTTATAAATCACAGTTATTTACAGTTCTCGGGAACGGAATCACGTCACGGATATTGGACATACCTGTCAGATACATCACACATCTTTCAAATCCAAGACCAAATCCTGCATGTCTCGTAGAACCATATTTTCTCAGATCCAGATAGAACTTGTAATCCTCCTCGTTCAGATCCATCTCTGCCATTCTTGTGCGAAGTTTTTCGAAGTCGTCCTCTCTCTGGCTTCCTCCGATGATCTCTCCGATTCCCGGTACCAGACAGTCTACTGCTGCCACTGTCTTGCCGTCATCATTCTGTTTCATATAGAATGCTTTGATCTCCTTCGGATAGTCTGTCACGAATACCGGACGTTTGTAGATCTCTTCTGTGAGATAACGCTCATGCTCTGTCTGCAGATCTGTCCCCCAGGAAACTTTATATTCAAACTTGTCGTTGTTCTTCATCAGAATATCAACCGCTTCTGTGTAAGTCACTCTTGCAAAGTCTGAATTTACCACATTGTTCAAACGGTCAAGCAGTCCCTTGTCCACAAATGAGTTGAAGAAGTTCATCTCTTCCGGAGCATTCTCCAGAACATAGGAGATTACATATTTTAACATGGACTCTGCCAAATCCATATTGTCTTCCAGATCTGCAAATGCAATCTCAGGCTCGATCATCCAGAACTCTGCCGCATGTCTTGTCGTGTTGGAGTTCTCGGCACGGAATGTCGGTCCAAATGTATAAATGCTCCTGAATGCCTGTGCAAATGTCTCTCCGTTGAGCTGTCCGCTCACTGTCAGATTCGTCTCTTTTCCAAAGAAATCTTTGCTGTAATCAATGCTTCCGTCTGCACTCTTTGGTACATCTTTCAGATCCAGTGTCGTCACCTGGAACATCTCACCTGCACCTTCACAGTCACTTCCTGTGATCAGTGGTGTGTGTACATACACAAATCCTCTCTCCTGGAAGAACTGGTGGATCGCATATGCGATCATGGAACGTACTCGAAATACGGCCTGGAATGTGTTCGTTCTCGGACGTAAATGAGAGATCGTTCTCAAATATTCAAAGCTGTGGCGCTTCTTCTGCAGCGGATAGTCCGGTGCGGACGCTCCCTCTACTGTCACTTCGTCTGCCTGAATCTCAAACGGCTGTTTTGCCTGTGGTGTCGCTACCAGTGTACCGGTCACAATGATCGCTGCTCCGACATTCTGTCTGGAGATCTCATCAAAATTCTCCATTTTGTCATGATATACCACCTGCAGAGGCTCAAAATAAGAACCGTCATTTACCACGATAAATCCAAATGTCTTGAATCGCGAATACTGCGGATCCATCCCCCTACAGTTACTTTTTTATCCAGATACTGTTCTCTATTTTTAAATAATTCCCGAACTGTCACTAATTCCATACCGCTCACTCCTTCTTTTCAAATCTGTCTCTGCCGCAAAACGGACATTCAATAAAGGCTATTATATCATATATCCTATGCTTTTGTCCACCGGTGTATCGTGTCCCGTTCCCGGACTGCACAATTCCAGAACCGTATGATCTTCACTTAATGTATACTCATATTCCAGACTGCCGCCCTCCATGACCAGATTCAGTTTCAAAATACCTTCTGCATCTTTGACAACGCCAAATGTTCCCTTTGTTTTTCCTGAGGATCCTTTGATCACAACAGTTCCGTCTTTTTTGAATGTGTATTCATTCTCATTGTCATCTTTCCAGGTTCCCAGAAGCCCGGATGCCTGTGCATCTGATATATCAATACGCTTGATGTCCGACTGAAACAATTCCATATCCTTGCCTCCGTCCAGTGACTTAAGCTTCAGACCATACCCTGTCGTATCATCCTCAATCGCATACAG
>ENA-OQAN01000491-OQAN01000491.1-human-gut-metagenome-genome-assembly--contig:-NODE-491-length-20966-cov-2.237775_pt1 | contig 20966 bp, 26 predicted proteins | sample MGYA00242735_ERZ504527 | MGnify/ENA primary metagenome ERZ504527 (study PRJEB26092, sample SAMD00036230) | human gut metagenome | host: Homo sapiens | study: EMG produced TPA metagenomics assembly of... | reverse complement strand
TGATTATGATCTGTTTATTTTGGATTTGATGCTTCCGGGAGTAGATGGATTTGAGATCTGCAGACAGGTTCGAGATGAAAAAAATACGCCGATTATTATGGTTTCGGCAAAAAAGGATGACATTGACAAAATCCGAGGACTTGGTCTTGGAGCAGACGATTATATCACAAAGCCGTTTAGCCCTAGTGAGTTAGTTGCCCGTGTGAAGGCGCATATGGCACGTTATGACCGTTTGATTGGAAGCGCAGCAGAAGAAAACAAGGTGATCGAGATTCGTGGACTGAAGATTGATACGACGGCGAGACGTGTGTGGGTGAATGGTGAGGAGAAGCCTTTTTACGACAAAAGAATTTGATCTGCTTTACATTTTTGGCTTCACACCCAAATCATGTATATACAAAAGATGAATTATTCAGCGAGATATGGGATATGGAATCGATTGGAGACATTGCAACAGTTACGGTTCACATTAAAAAGATCCGTGAGAAGATAGAATTTGATACGTCGAAACCACAGTATATCGAGATATATGGGGCGTTGGATACCGATTTAAAGTATAATTAAGAAGGGAACGCTATGGAATATTCATCGCTTAAAAAAATCAGGTTCAGCACGATGCAGTTATTGGCAATGGGATTTATCGCGACCATTTTCCTTGGTGGGATTTTATTAACATTGCCGATTTCTAATACACAGCCGATTCGTTTTATAGATGCGCTTTTTACGGCAACAAGCGCAGTCTGTGTAACCGGACTTGTAACAGTTGTGCCGGCGGTACAGTTTACGGTATTTGGAAAAGTCATTCTTTTGATTTTGATTCAAATCGGTGGACTGGGTGTAATCGCGTGTGTGACTGGTTTTTTATTATCTTAAAAAGAAAAATCACAGTGCGGGAGCGGGTGATTATTCAGGAGAGCTATAATCTGAATACACTGTCCGGAATTGTGGCGTTTGTACTAAAGATTATCAAAGGTACTTTTTTAGTAGAAGGAATCGGCGCGCTTCTTTTTGCAGTTGTGTTTGTACCTGAATTTGGAGCGCTGAAGGGGATTGCATATGCAATATTTCATTCTGTCTCGGCGTTTTGTAATGCAGGAATTGATATTTTAGGAGATGGAAGCTTTACGCAGTATGTTCGTAATCCGGTTATCAATCTGACGACAATGATGTTGATTATAGTCCGGAGGAATCGGTTTTACAGTATGGAATGACCTGATTGGAAATTTTAAGAAAGTTAAAAGCGAAAAAACTTGTGTGGAGTAAATTTTTTACCAGATTATCTCTTCATTCGAAGCTGGCGATTACGATGACAGTTTTGCTGATTATAACAGGAACCGTGTTTGTGTTTGCATTGGAATATGACAATGCGAAGACAATAGGGAATCTATCATTCGGAGAAAGATCATGGCATCGGCATTTCATTCGGTATCCACGAGGACAGCGGGATTTGCAACGGTAAGTCAGGATGGATTGACGGCAGGAAGTAAGTTCTTGTCGTGTATTTTAATGTTCATTGGAGGATCTCCTGCAGGAACGGCCGGCGGTATCAAGACTACGACTGCGGCAATGCTCATTTTGACATGTATGACGGTTGTCTATGGGAGACGTGATACAGAGTGTTTTGGCAGAAGAATTCCGGTGGAGAATTTTAGGACGGGCTTTGCAGTGGTAATGCTTGCACTTCTGTTTCTGACGGCGGGAGTGACAATGCTTACGATATTTGAACCGGGGAAGGATTTCTTGGATCTGTTATATGAGGCAGTATCAGCAATTGGTACAGTGGGGCTTTCGGCAAATCTTACACCAAGTCTTGGATTTGGGAGTAAACTTGTGGTGATGAGTTTAATGTATGTGGGACGTATCGGTCCGATTACAATTGCATTGGTATTTGGGGGAAAGAAAAACCCGAAAGAGTTCACAAGAGAATTACCGGAAAAGAGAATCATGGTTGGATAGGAGCAGAATATGAGAAAACAATATGCAGTATTTGGTTTGGGAAATTTTGGGAAGCATCTTGCGCTCGGATTGGAAAATCTGGGATGTGAAGTGATTGTGGTGGACAATTCCATGGAAAAAATTCAGGAAATCGCAGACAAGGTATCATATGCAATGTGCGCCAATATTGAGGACGGAAGTGATAAAATCACTGGGAGCAAGAAATTTGGATGGCGCAGTGATTGCAATCTCTGAAAACTTTGGAACAAGTATTATGGCTACGATCATGGCAAAGGAGATTGGAATACCATATGTACTTGCAAAAGCACAGAGCAGCCTTCATGCGACCGTATTAAAAAAAGTGGGAGCAGATGCTGTCGTCCATCCGGAAAAGGAGATGGGGCGCCGTATTGCAAGAACGATGGTGTCAGGTAATTTTGCTGACTGGATAGAGCTGTCGCCGGATTACAGTCTGGTGGAAATAGAAATTCCGGATGAATGGATTGGGAAAAGGCTTGTTGACCTTCAAATTCGTGAAAAATACGGAATTAATGTAGTAGGAACTATTGAAAATGGTGTTGTAGATGTTACAATTAATCCGCAGCGGCCGTTTAATAAGAATCTAATCGTGATATTGATCGGTTCGAATGAAGCGTTACAAAAGTTGAAAAAGGAATAGGGAATATGATTACAAGTACAAGCAATCCACAAGTAAAAAATTTATTGCAGTTACAAAAGAAAAGTAAGGTGAGAAATGAGGAACAGGTATTTATTGTAGAAGGACTTCGGATGTTCATGGAAGTGCCGCAAGATCAAGTAAAAAAAGTATATGTTTCTGAATCACTTTATAATAAGAAGAAAGAAGAATTACATTTGGAGAGATTCCCAGTGGAAGTGTTAGCGGACAAGGTATTTCAACATGTGTCTGACACAAAGACACCGCAGGGGATATTATGTGTTGTAAAGCAGCGAAAATACGAGATAGAGGATCTGATTTCCAAGGAAAATCCGCACTTTATCGTGCTGGATAACCTACAGGATCCGGGGAATTTAGGGACGATTGTCAGGACAGCGGAAGGAGCCGGAGTGACGGCCGTTTTTATGAGCAATGACTGTGTGGATATTTATAATCCGAAGACAATTCGCTCTACAATGGGATCGATTTATCGTGTGCCGTTTGTGTATGTGGATGATCTGTTGGCGCTTTTGGATAAATTTCAAAAGAAAAAGGTCACAACTTATGCGGCGCATCTTAAGGGAAAAAATACTTATGACAAGGAGAATTATCAGTCAGGGACAGCAATTCTCATTGGAAATGAGGGAAATGGACTGAGAGATGAAGTGGCAGAAAAAGCGGATGTCTGGGTTCAGATTCCGATGCAGGGAAAAGTAGAATCGCTCAATGCGGCAATTGCCGCATCAATATTGATGTTTGAGGTTTATCGCCAAAGGCGATAAACCTTTTTTTCTTTTTAGGGGTTGACAGGTTGGCAAATAGATGTTAGGATATCACTTGTGTTTGAAAGATGTAACAAATACGTAACATTTGTAATAAAAATGAATTAAATACGTATACTATTGTAATAGTCAGTAAGGTTATTGCAACAAACCAGGAGGTAATTTATGAGACGAGAGAAAAAGAGAGTGATTATAAGCTTCGCGCTGACAGCTTGTATGGTGTTTACCACAGAGTTCGGCAGTTTGGCAGCTGATACACAATCTGATGCTCAGCCAATCGAAACAATAAATCACGAAACGACAATTTCACCATTAGCGGAGACATGGAATGAAATTCCAGAGACAGCAGCAGTTGCGGAGGCTACACAGGTGTGGCATGGAAAAGCGCTGGCAAATGTAGAGTCAGAAGCGGATGTGCTTGCGGAGGCAGTTGATGGCGGTGAAGTAGTCGGAAAGATGTATACAAATACAATCTTGACTGTGGAAGAAAGAGGAGATGTATGGTCAAAGGTTTCTTCAGGTTCGGTTGTAGGATATGTAAAAAATGAAATGCTTGCATTTGGGTCAGACGCAGTAGCAAGAGCAGCAGCGATTGATATGACAAATCCGCAGGATGCAAAGACGTTGGAAGAGATTGCTGCCGAGGAAGCAGCAAAGAAAGCGGCAGAGGAAGAAGCTGCCAGAAAGGCTGCAGAAGAAGCTGCAAGACAGTCAGGAAGCAGTGTAAGATATGATGAGGCAATGTCAGCGTCCGCAGACGACCAGACATTATTGGCAGCAATTATTTACTGTGAGGCAGGGAACCAGCCACACGATGGAAAAGTAGGGGTTGGGGCGGTTATTTTGAACCGTGTAAGAAGCGGGTCTTTCCCGAACTCAATCAGAGAGGTTATTTATCAGGCAGGACAGTTTGGTCCGGCAATCACAGGAAAGCTTGACAGAGTATTGGCAAGTGGCAATATCCCGGCAGAATGTTATCAGGCAGCAGCTGATGCACTTGCAGGATATAACCCAATTGGAGATGCATTATATTTCGGAAATGGAAATTATGGTCAGTTGATTGGAGATCACTATTTCCACTAGAGGGAGTATTTTTAAATAGAAAGACAGTGACCGAAGGGCTTTTATCACCTTTCGGTCACTGTCTTATTTATTCTAAATTGTCGAGATACCGATAGTTACTTCCTCCAGGACATCGAGCAGTACGCGCACGGTGTCAAGTGAGGTGAGCATGGTAATATTGTTTTCGGAGCACATCGACGAATTGCAACACCATCTTCATAGTGGATACCGGAAAGGATGGCACGTGTACAGATGACGTAGCTGACATATCCGGCGCGAATAGAATCAAGTACTTCTTCGCTGCCCTCAGATGGCTTGCGCAGGATACGGGTTCGAATACCTGCTCTTTCAAAAAGAGTGCGGTGCCAACAGTTGCTTCGATATTAAATCCCATATCGTAGAAACGCCTTACCAGTGGCAGTGCCTCCTCTTTATCTTCGTCGGCGAGTGTCACAACGACAGTACCGTAGTTTTGTACTTTGATTCCGGAAGCAATCATTGCCTTATACATTGCGCGGTGCAGTTTATTGTCGTATCCAATTGCCTCTCCGGTTGATTTCATCTCCGGTGACAGATAGGCATCCATACCGTGTAATTTTGAGAAAGAGAACGCAGGTGCTTTTACATAAAAACGTTCTTTCTCTTTTGGGTAGAGAGTATGAATACCTTGTTCCGGAAGACTTTTGCCAAGTATTGCAAGGGTCGCGATATCTGCAAGGCTGTATCCGGTTGCTTTCGATAAAAATGGTACCGTTCTGGAGGATCTTGGGTTCACTTCTATAATATAGACGTTTTCGAATTCATCGACAATAAACTGGATATTGAACAGTCCGATGATTCCGATGCCAAGTCCCAGTTTTTGTGTGTAGTCAAGAATCGTTTCTTTTACTTTCTCAGAAATACTGTGCGTTGGATAAATGCTGATAGAGTCTCCGGAATGGACTCCGGTACGTTCCACCAGCTCCATAATACCCGGTACAAACACATTTTTTCCATCGCAGACAGCATCTACTTCCACTTCTTTTCCGCGGATGTATTTATCTACAAGTACTGGTTTTTCCTCGTTGATCTCTACTGCAGTTTTTAAATAATTCCGAAGAGCCTCTTCTTTTGCGACAATCTGCATCGCTCTTCCTCCGAGTACAAAGCTTGGGCGCACAAGTACCGGATAACCAATCTCGTTTGCGGCTCTTACGCCGTCTTCGATACTTGTGACTGCCTGTCCCTTTGGCTGTGGAATATGTAAAGAGGCGAGGAGCTTTTCAAAGGAATCACGGTTTTCAGCACGCTCAATTGCATCGCAGTCAGTTCCGATAATATTTACCCCTCTTGCCCGGAGCGGCTCTGCAAGGTTGATCGCCGTCTGTCCGCCGAGGGTGGCGATCACGCCGTCTGGCTGTTCAAGCTCAATGATATTCATGACATCTTCCACGCAGAGTGGTTCAAAATAAAGCTTATCTGAGCAGGTGTAGTCAGTGGAGACGGTTTCAGGGTTATTGTTAATAATAATTGCCTCATAGCCGGCAGACTGAATCGTCTGAACAGCATGTACTGTGGAATAATCAAATTCTACACCTTGTCCGATACGAACCGGACCGGAGCCAAGTACGATGATCTTGTGCTTGTCTGATACAATGGACTCGTTTTCCTCTTCGTAGGTAGAGTAAAAATAAGGAATATAACTGTCAAATTCAGAGGCACAGCTGTCAATCATTTTATAGACAGGAAGGATGCCGTGCTGCTTTCTGATATGAAAGATATCCTTCTCGTCCATTTGCCAAAGCAGACCAATCTCTTTATCAGAAAATCCGGTTTGTTTTGCCATTTTCAAAAACTTGCTGTCGCCAGGATGTTCCTGAAGAAGCTGCTCCATCTGAACGATATGAGAAAGCTTTTGAAGAAAGAACGCATCAATGGCAGAAACAGAGTGAATGCGGTCAGTATCACAGCCAAGGCGAAGCAGTTGGGCGATGGCATAGATACGGTCATCAGTGCCAATCTGAATATAATCGAGCAATTGCGTTTCCGTCATATCATCGAATTTTGCGTCATACAGGTGAAAAAGTCCGATCTCAAGCGAACGAACAGCTTTCAGAAGGCTTTCTTCTACAGTTCTTCCGATGCTCATGACTTCGCCGGTTGCTTTCATCTGGGTAGAGAGTGAGTTGTCTGCATCGGCAAATTTGTCAAATGGAAAACGTGGCATTTTTGTCACGACATAGTCTAAAGCAGGCTCAAAAGAAGCCGGTGTGTTTGCAAGCGGTATCTCATCTAATGTCATGCCAATACCGATTTTAGCCGAAACGCGGGCAATTGGGTATCCACTCGCTTTTGAGGCAAGCGCAGAGGAACGGGATACACGTGGATTTACTTCAATCAAATAGTATTGGAAAGAATGTGGATCCAGTGCAAATTGTACGTTGCATCCGCCCTCGATGCCAAGCGCCCGAATAATTTTTAAGGCGCTGTAGCGCAGCATTTGGTATTCTTTGTTCGTAAGTGTCTGCGAAGGGCAGACTACAATAGAGTCACCGGTATGGATACCAACCGGGTCTAGATTTTCCATGTTACAGATTGTGATGGCAGTGTCATTGCTGTCGCGCATCACTTCATATTCAATCTCTTTATACCCTTTGATACTTTTTTCGATAAGAACTTGATGAACCGGCGATAGAGATAAGGCATTTTTCATCAGTGCCACGAGTTCCTCCTCGTTATCTGCAAAACCGCCGCCGGTACCGCCAAGTGTGAAGGCAGGGCGAAGAACAAGGGGGTATCCGATTTTTTCTGCTACCTTCAATCCCTCCTCGATAGAACTTGCAATGTCGGATGGAAGTACGGGCTCTCCGAGTTCTTCACAGAGCTCTTTGAAGAGCTCCCTGTCTTCGGCACGTTCGATACTGCTGATCTTTGTTCCAAGAAGTTCTGTGCGACATTCCGCCAGAATTCCCTTTTTTTCAAGCTGCATGGCAAGGTTGAGTCCGGTCTGCCCTCCAATACCAGGCAAGATGGCGTCTGGGCGTTCGTAGCGAACGATTTTTGCCACATATTCCAGTGTGAGAGGTTCCATGTAAACCTTATCGGCGATGGAAGTATCTGTCATAATTGTGGCAGGATTGGAATTGCAGAGAACAACCTCGTATCCTTCTTCTTTGAGAGCGAGGCATGCCTGTGTTCCTGCGTAGTCAAACTCCGCCGCCTGACCGATGACAATCGGACCGGAACCAATGACAAGTATTTTTTTAAGATCTGTTCTTTTCGGCATGTTGGCATCCCTCCTTGATAAGTGTGATAAATTGATCAAACAAATAGGTGCTGTCCTGTGGACCAGGAGCACTTTCCGGATGATATTGAACGCTGAATACACGATCTCTTTCGCATACTACACCTTCTACTGTCTGGTCGAGCAGATTGATGTGTGTCACAGAAAGCGGTGTCTCTAAGAGACTGTCTGCATCAACCGCATAGGAGTGATTCTGCGATGTAATCTCAATTTTATTCGTTTTTAAATTTTTTTACCGGATGATTCCCGCCGCGATTGTCCAAACTTTAATTTATAAGTTTTGGCACCATAGGCAAGTGAAATAATCTGATGTCCGAGGCAGATTCCGAAAATCGGATATTTACCGATTAATTTTTTTATAGCTGTAATCGTCTGTGGTACGTCGGTTGGATCCCCGGGTCCATTAGAGATAAAGATGCCGTCAGGAGAGAGCGTTTCAATCACTTCTGCAGGCGTGTTCCACGGAACGCATGTCACTTTGCAGCCACGTGCATTGAGAGAACGAATGATATTCATTTTGATACCACAGTCGATTGCAACAATATGGAACTTTTCGGTATCTGCTGGATAGACCAGCGTTTGCTGACAGCTTACGCGAGCGACTGAATCATGTGCAAGCGCTGTAGCGGCTAAGATGTTCAGCCCTTTCTCAACAGGTGTTTTTACGTCTGTCAACAGAACCTTTTGCGAGCCGTGATCGCGTATAGAGCGGGTCAGTCTGCGGGTGTCGATACCGTAAATACCGGGGATCTTATAGGTGCTCATAACTTTCCCAAGTGTTGATTCACTTCGAAAGTTAGAGGGAACGTCGTTATATTCTCTTACAATGAGAGCACCGATGGTCGGTGTGATGGTCTCATAATCATCTTCTGCCATTCCGTAATTTCCTATCAGTGGATAAGTCATTACGACAGCCTGTCCGGTGTAGGACGGATCAGACAGGATTTCCTGATAGCCGACCATTGAGGTGTTGAAGACAATTTCACACACGCTGTCGGCAGTGTCGCCAAAGGCATATCCATAATATTCCTGTCCGTCCTCTAAAATTAGTTTTCTGTTATATTTCATGATCATTTTGAGGACTCCTTTATATCTGATAAACGTTTTTCAAAACGGTCTTTTCGTGTGTCATCTGGGATGGCGGTAGGATAACAGCCGTCAAAGCAGGCGCTGCAAAAGCTGCAGTGAGACGTAAGCTCTCTAAGTTTTTCTAATGGAAAATATCCAAGAGAGTCTGCACCGATAATCTCAGCAATCTCGGAAACCGTATGTTTGCAGGCAATCAGATGATCTTCTGAATCAATATCTGTGCATAATAACAAGGATGTAAAAACATCGGAGAAGAAATACGGATGTGTACTTCCTTTGCACCTGCATTGCGCAACAGTTGGACAACACGCCCGATTGTGTTTCCGCGGACAATGGAATCGTCAATTAGCACGACACGCTTCCCGCGGATACTTTCCTCCACGGCAGAGAGTTTGATTTTTACACTGTCAAGCCTTGCTCCCTGTCCGGGAGAGATGAAAGTTCTGCCGATGTATTTGTTTTTAATCAGACCGATACCGTATGGAATTTTAGATTCCTGACTAAATCCAAGGGCGGCATCCAGTCCGGAATCAGGCGCACCAATGACGATGTCTGCGTCGATTGGGTGTGTCTGTGCCAAAATTTTTCCGGCAAGTACACGGGAAGCATGAACGGAAATACCGTCAATGACCGAATCCGGGCGTGCAAAATAAATGTATTCAAAAATACAGAGCCGTTTTTCTTTTTGATTACAATGTTCTTTGCGGGAAACTACACCATGTTTGGAAAAGACTAAGATTTCACCCGGTTCCACATCCCGAATGACTTCTCCGCCCACTGCTTTGATCGCGCAGGATTCAGAAGCGACGATATATGTGCCGTCAGGAGTCTGCCCATAGCAGAGCGGTCGAAAACCATAAGGATCTCTTGCACAGATTAATTTTTGTGGTGACATCAGTACGAGAGAGTAGGCTCCGTCCAACGTATTCATCGCGCGGCTGAGTGCATCTTCGATGGAAGGTGCATTCAGCGTTCGCGGGTGACGATGTAGGCGATTGTTTCCGTATCGCTCGTAGTGTGGAAAATGGCACCGGATAATTCCAGTTCATTTCTGAGTTTGGCGGCATTTGACAGATTACCGTTGTGCGCAAGCGCCATCCGTCCTTTCTGGTGGTTGACTTCAATCGGCTGACAGTTATTTCGGTTTGTTCCGCCGGTTGTGCCATAGCGGACATGACCGACCGCATGGTGCCGGATGGGAGCGATGACAGGATATCATTTGAAAAAACATCGCCGACCAGCCCCAGGTCTTTGTGGGAGACAAATACGCCGTCATCGTTCACAACGATTCCACAGCTTTCTTGTCCCCTGTGTTGCAGGGCGTATAGCCCGTAATAAGAAATATTAGCGACGTCTACAGGTTTTGGTGAGATGACGCCGAATACCCCGCATTCTTCGTGTATACTCATAAATTACCTCCGCTTTGATGTGAGAGAGCTGCCTGAATAAATCCTTTGAAGAGAGGATGTGGTCTGTTCGGGCGGCTTTTGAATTCCGGGTGATATTGAACACCGACATGGAATGGTCGGTCAGTAATTTCAACGGTCTCAACAAGTCTTCCATCAGGCGAAGTACCGCTGACTGTCAGACCGGAAAGAGTGATCTGTTCTCGATAGTCATTGTTAAATTCATAGCGGTGTCTATGACGTTCGCTGATTGTGTCAACACCGTAGCAGCGATGCATAGTTGTTCCTGCCTGGATGTTACATGGATAAGCGCCAAGCCTTAATGTGCCGCCTTTGTCGATGTTGTCATTTTGTCCGGGCATGAAGTTGATCACTTTATGCTTACACTGCTCGTCAAATTCACCGGAATTTGCATCTTTGATTCCGACAACATTTCTTGCATATTCGATTACGGCGATCTGCATTCCGAGGCAGATTCCAAAGTATGGAATCTGGTGTTCTCTCGCGTATTTTGCAGCCAAGATCATGCCCTCAATTCCACGGTTACCAAAGCCCCCCGGAATGAGAATACCGTCCAGAGCAGAGAGAGTTTCTTCTATATTAAAATCTGCCAGATCTTCTGAGTCAATCCAGCGAATCTTTATGGCTGTATTATGAAAATATCCGGCATGTCGAAGCGCTTCTGCTACAGAAAGGTAGGCATCGTGCAGTCCCACATATTTTCCGACAAGACCGATTGTGACATTGCCGGTATGATTTTTGATATGTTCTACCATTCTGTCCATTCGCTGAGATTAGGCTCTTGTGTCTCGATACCAAGTTCACGGCAGACAACAGATGAGAAATTTGCTTTTTCCAGCATAAGTGGAGCTTCGTAGAGATTCGGAAGTGTAATGTTTTCGATGACACAGTCCGGCTTTACGTTGCAGAATAAAGATATTTTCTGGAAAATGGATTCTTCTAAAGGTTCGTCACAGCGTAGGACGACAATGTTTGGATTGATTCCCATTCCCCGCAGTTCTTTTACGGAATGCTGAGTTGGTTTTGACTTATGTTCATCTGAGCCACGGAGGAAAGGTACGAGTGTGACATGAATGAACAAACTGTTCTTACTGCCAACTTCCAAAGAAATCTGACGTACTGCTTCCAAAAAAGGCTGGGATTCAATATCGCCAATTGTGCCGCCAATCTCAGTAATCACCACATCGGCATTGGTTTTCTTCCCAACACTGTAAACAAATTCTTTGATTTCGTTTGTAATATGAGGAATGACCTGTACTGTAGAGCCTAAGTATTCGCCACGGCGTTCTTTATTCAGCACATTCCAGTAAACCTTACCGGTAGTAAGGTTCGAATATTTATTCAGATCTTCGTCGATAAAGCGTTCATAATGTCCAAGGTCAAGATCTGTCTCGGCGCCGTCTTCTGTAACGTAGACTTCGCCGTGCTGATAAGGCTCATTGTGCCCGGATCGACATTGATGTAGGGATCAAGTTTCTGAGCCGCAACTTTAAGTCCTCTTGCCTTCAGAAGGCGACCGAGCGATGCGGCGGTGATGCCTTTTCCGAGACCGGACACAACACCTCCTGTTACAAATATATATTTCGTCATAATATCCTCCGTCATAATATCCTCCGTTAAATAGCTTAGATATGTTCGTTTAATCGTTTCATAATTTCCTGATAAGCGTCTTCCACACCGCCAAGGTCGCGACGGAATCTGTCTTTATCAAGTTTTTCTCCTGTTTTAGAATCCCAAAGACGACATGTATCCGGACTGATTTCATCGGCAAGCACAATTGTACCGTCGGAAAGTCTTCCGAATTCCAGCTTAAAGTCGACGAGTGTGACACCACATTCTTTCCAGAAAGCTTTTAACTGTTCATTGACACCAAAAGCATATTTTTCAATTGTTTCGATTTCTTCTTTGGTTGCAAGTTTCATTGCGAGTGCGTGATATGTATTTAGCAGTGGGTCGCCGAGATCGTCATTTTTATATGAAAATTCGATGGTAGGTGATTCGAAGACAAGCCCTTCTTCTACACCATAGCGTTTAGAAAATGAGCCTGCAGCAATGTTTCTTATGATTACTTCCAGGGGAACAATAGAGACTTTTTTGACAAGAGTTTCGCGGTCGTTGATTTCTTCAATGAAATGAGTTGGGATTCCCGCTTTTTCGAGACGCTGCATGAGTAAGTTACTCATTTTGTTGTTGATAACTCCTTTGCCGACAATGGTTCCTTTTTTGAGACCGTTAAATGCAGTCGCGTCATCTTTGTAAGAGACGATCAAAACCTCTGGCTCCTCTGTTTTAAACACTTTCTTTGCTTTTCCTTCGTAAAGTTGTTCTGCTTTTTGCATGACTTATGTACCTCCATTTTCATTACTGTTTGCAATAAAAAAGGCAATGATGCCTTAATGTGTAAACATTAAAGACGCCATTGCCTTTCCAGCCGATATGATACTCTTTTTTCGGATTATTGTCAACTAGTCTTTGAAAGGTTTTATAATTATTTTGGCTTATTTTCCGCTGTCCCCGTAGTTTGCAAGAACTCTGGCAGAAGGGTCACTTCACATCACAGCCTTCCCAGTCGCGGTTTGGCATCCAAAAGCCGGAGATCATTTCGCCCTGACCCGGGTAGTATTTTTCGAAATTTCACGATAGAGAAGAGATTCTTTGGTGAAAGGGCGAGCGTGCGTATATTTTTTGCATCCGGCTTCAAATGCTTCTTCTGTATAATGCTGTTCGGCGTACTCTTTCAGATAGTCGACCATGGAATGACCTACAGCATCTGAGAATGCTGCTTTTTCACGCCACAGAATTTCTTCTGGGAGATAGTCGCCTGTTTCAAATGCCTTGCGAAGCAGGTATTTTCCTTTTCCGTAGACATTTTGTTTGATCGATGGATCCAATGCCATGACATATTTCACAAAATCAAGATCTCCGAAAGGAACTCGCGCTTCCAGTGAGTTTACGGAAATGCAGCGATCGGCGCGCAGTACGTCATACATATGAAGTTCACGGATACGTTTTTGGGATTCTGCCTGAAAAGCTTCCGCTGATGGGGCAAAGTCCGTATATTTGTATCCGAATAATTCATCTGATATTTCTCCTGTGAGCAGAACACGGATATCGGTCTGCTCGTGAATTGCCTTGCACAGGAGGTACATGCCCATGCTGGCGCGAATTGTCGTGATATCAAATGTTCCGAGTATCCGAATCACTGTCTCTAAAGAAGAAAGTACATCGTCCGGTGTCATATAAATTTCTGTGTGGTCACTGCCAATATAGTCGGCGACTTGTTTCGCATATTTTAAGTCGATGGCATCTTGCTCATGCCGATAGCGAAGGTCTTGATTGGCGAAGCGCTTTCCCTTGCTGCGATGGCGCATACAAGTGACGAATCGAGCCCGCCGGAAAGAAGAAATCCGACCTTGGCATCTGCGACAAGCCGCTTTTTAACACCGGCAACGAGTTTGTCATGAATCTGTCCGTATACGGTTTCCAGATCATCGTGACAGATGGTATCCGATGAGGCAATGTCACAGTAGCAGATAAATTCCCCGTTCTTATAATAATGTCCGGGTGGAAACGGCATGATCGCTTCGGCGAGCCCGACAAGGTTTTTTGGTTCACTTGCGAGCAGGAGTGTCCCGGCTTCATCAAAACCATAATAAAGCGGTCTGATGCCGACAGGATCTCTTGCTGCAATATATTCGCCGGTTTCGCCGTCGTATATGATACAGGCAAATTCGGCATCTAACATTGCAAACATATCCGTTTTGTACTCGCGGTACAAGGGAAGTAATATCTCACAGTCGGACTCGCTTTGAAAAGTATATTTTTCGGAAAGCTGTTCTTTGAATTGTTCAAACCCATATATTTCTCCGTTGCATACAACAAAGCTTCCATCCAGCTCAAACGGCTGCATGCCGGAAGGGGAAAGCCCCATAATGGCAAGTCTGTGAAATCCAAGAAAACCATTTCCGGTATCTATGATACGGCTTTCGTCCGGACCTCTTGTAATCGTCCGGTCAAAACCTTTTTTAAAAATATTAAAATCGGCATTACTGCACAATAACCCATAATAGAACACATAAAGTAACCTCCGTCTGATTTATTTTACACCGAACAGTAAATCTGCATAGGTAGGGAAAGGCCAGTAGCTTTTTGCAGTCAGTGTTTCAGCCTCATCACAGGCAGCTCTCAGTTCATTCATCAAGCCAAGTACATGGTCACGGATAAGGAAAGATTCTGCAAAAATATCTTCTGCCGTTTCAAGAGAGCGCAGTGCCTCGTTTAGTAAATCTACTTTTGCGGCAATCGTGTCAGTCAGGGTAGAAAGTGTTCTGACAAGATTGGTCTCATAACTGCAAGCAAGATTTGCATCCAATGCCTTTTTGGATACAGCCGCATCTGCAACGTGCGCGGCGTAGCTTTCCACAGCCGGAGCAATCTGCGTTTTTGCCATCGTGACCATTGTGTTGGCTTCTATAATTACAGATTTACAATAGTTATCAACATGATGTCACAGCGTGACTGAAGCTCTGCGATGGAGAATTACACCTTTGTCCGGTCAGCATTTTGACATTCTTTTCATCGAGCAGATGAGGCATACAGTCCACAGTTGTGCGGTAGTTGATAAGACCGCGCTTTTCAGTAGCCTCTTTAATCCAGTTGTCGTCATACCCGTTGCCGTTGAAAATAATGTGTTTGTGGTCTTTGATGGTCTTGCGGATCATTTCATGAAGCGCTGTCTCAAAGTCCTGTGCCTGCTCCAGTCTGTCTGCATAGATTTTCAGTGATTCTGCCACCGCACTGTTGAGCATAATATTTGCGCATGCGATACTGTTCGAAGAACCGAGCATACGAAACTCGAATTTATTGCCGGTGAAAGCAAACGGAGAAGTCCGGTTACGGTCGGTGTTGTCCCGGTTAAATTTCGGAAGCACATCGACGCCGAGTTTCATTTTTGTTTTTTTGGCGCCTGATAAGGGGTGTCATTTTCAATTGCCTCTAATACGGCATTTAACTCATCTCCAAGAAAAATAGAAACAACAGCCGGAGGAGCTTCGTTAGCACCAAGTCTATGGTCATTGCCGGCAGTCGCAACGGAGATACGAAGCAGATCCTGATAGTCATCTACTGCTTTTATAACGGCACAAAGGAACAAAAGAAATTTGAGCATTTTCATAAGGTGTCTCGCCAGGAGAAAGAAGGTTTTGTCCTTTGTCTGTTGAAATCGACCAGTTGTTGTGTTTTCCGCTTCCGTTCACACCGGCAAATGGCTTTTCGTGAAGAAGACATACAAGACCATGCTTTGCAGCAATTTTTTGCATGATTTCCATTGTGAGCTGGTTATGATCGGTTGCAATATTAGTAGTTGTGTAGATTGGTGCCAGCTCATGCTGTGCAGGTGCAACTTCATTATGTTCTGTTTTTGCGAGAATTCCAAGCTTCCAAAGTTCTTCGTTGAGTTCTTCCATATATGCGGCTACACGAGGTTTGATCACGCCGAAGTAGTGATCGTCCATCTCCTGCCCTTTCGGAGGCTGCGCTCCGAATAAGGTACGACCGGTAAAACAAAGATCCGGACGTGGTCGTACATTTCTTTGTCAATCAGGAAATATTCCTGCTCCGGACCGACGGATGAGCGGACACATTTGGCGGAATCGTTGCCGAACAGGCGAAGAATACGAATAGTCTGTCTGTTGAGTGCTTCCATGGAACGCAAAAGCGGCGTCTTCTTATCCAGAGCGTATCCGCCATAAGAACAGAATGCTGTAGGGATACAAAGGCTGTTGTCTTTGATGAACGCATAGGAAGTAGGATCCCAGGCAGTGTAACCTCTTGCCTCGAAGGTGGCGCGAAGCCCGCCGTTTGGAAAGGAAGAGGCGTCTGGTTCTCCTTTAATCAGTTCCTTGCCGGAAAATTCCATAATGACACCGCCGTCAGGTGACGGGGTGATAAGCTGTCATGCTTTTCTGCTGTAATCCCGGTCAGTGGCTGGAACCAGTGCGTAAAATGGGTTGCTCCCTTGGAAATCGCCCAATCCTTCATAGCAGTTGCGACTGCATTGGCAACGCTGATATCCAGTTCACATCCTTCGTCTATAGTCTTTCTGAGAGAAGAATAAACTTTTGCGGAAAGGGTTGCTTTCATAACTCTGTCATCAAATACCAAATCTCCAAAATAATCTGTTACCGTTTTCATAGCATGTCCTCCATTTGTGTTCTCTTAAATCATTGATGAGTTTACATTAAATAACAGGAAAGGCGTCCTCAATGTTTTTCACATTTAAGACGCCTTTGCCCTTATCAAACAAGTAGGATTTAATTAAGATTGAAAAACAAAAAAGCGTCTCTGAGTTCTTTCACTCAAAAACGCCTTTGTCTTTACGAATTGCACTATACACCTGAAAAAAGCATTTGTCAATCTTTTTTTTTTTGAAAAAAATCAGCTTGACAAGCAAGTGGAAAAAGAGTATAACACAGATAAATGAGCAAAGGCGTTCGTTCCGGAGTGATCGGAATGGACGTCTTTTCGTTTGCTTAAAATCTTATATTTACACCATTACACACAGGAAGGAGAACAATGGTATGAAATTAGAAGGTCAGGTACGTATCCCATCCGGATGTGCAATTGCAGCTGTTATTTCAAAAGAAGGGAAACGCATGTCCGGTGAGATGATCACAAATGCGATGAAGCCGATGCACGATCGTTCCAATGGACTTGGAGGAGGTTTTGCCGCTTATGGAATCTATCCGGAATACAAAGAGTTTTATGCACTGCATATGTTTTTTGACAGCCGTACAACAAGAAAAGATTGTGAAGTATTTTTGAAAGAGTATTTTGAAATCGTACAATCAGAGATTATTCCGACACGCAAGATTCCGGAGATTACGGATGAACCGATTATTTGGAGATATTTTGTCGCACCGCTCAAATCTGTGCTGGCATCTATGCAGCTTGATGAAAAAGAATTTGTGGCACGGATAGTTATGAAGATCAACACAGAGCTCAAAGGCGCCTATGTCTTTTCAAGTGGAAAGAATATGGGGACGTTCAAGGCGGTCGGATACCCGGAGGAACGTGGGAAAATTTTACAAATTGGAAAAGTACGAAGGCTATTCATGGAGCGCGCACGGCAGGTATCCAACCAATACACCGGGCTGGTGGGGCGGTGCACATCCGTTCACTTTGCTTGACTGGTCCATTGTTCATAACGGAGAGATTTCTTCCTATGATGCGAATCGTCGGTTTATAGAGATGTTTGGTTATAAATGTACGCTGCAAACGGATACAGAGGTTATCACATATATTATGGATTATCTGGTGCGTGTGCAGGGATTGACGCTTGAGGAGGCAGCGAGCGTTGTGGCAGCTCCGTTTTGGAGCACGATTGAAAGGAAGACAGATTTGGAGGACAAGGAGAAACATATTTATCTGCGCACCTTGTTTTCCAGTCTTTTGATCACAGGACCATTTTCTATTGTTCTTGGGTTGAAGGAGGTCTTATGGCATGAATGACCGACTGAAACTCCGGTCTATGGTGGTAGGTGAAAAAGAAGACAAGGTGTTTATCGCCAGCGAGGAAGCGGCGATACGGACGATGGAGCCGCATGCGGAAAATATCTGGGCTCCTGCAGGCGGAGAACCTGTGATCATTCGAGTAAAGGACGGTGCATGTAAATGAGTTATAAATTCGTATATCCGGAATTTGAAGTAATCCGGAATGATAATCGCTGTATAAATTGTCGTCTGTGCGAAAAGCAGTGTGCAAATGAAGTGCATCATTTTGATGCGGAGCACGGAATTATGGTTGCTGATGAGACAAAATGTTGTCAATTTGTCAGAGATGTGTTGTGCTATGTCCGACAAGGGCGTTGAAAATTGTGAAAAGTGATGCGACATTTCGGGAAAATGCTAATTGGAAAAATGATACGATCAAGGAAATTTTCAAACAGGCTGAAAGCGGAGGAGTGCTGCTTTCTTCTATGGGGAATCCAAATCCACTGCCGGTATATTGGGATAAGATACTGATTAATGCATCTCAGGTGACCAATCCGCCGATCGATCCACTACGCGAGCCGATGGAGACGAAAGTATTTCTGGGAAAAAAGGATCAGAAAATCGTAAGAGACGATAATGGAAAAATCCGTTGTGAGCTTCCGCCACAGTTAGAGCTTTCTATGCCGATTATGTTCTCGGCGATGAGTTATGGTTCGATTAGCTACAATGCACATGAATCACTTGCACGCGCGGCTTCTGAACTGGGGATTTTTATAACACCGGTGAGGGTGGGCTTCACGAAGATTTTTATTGCTATGGAGAGAACACGATCGTGCAGGTAGCTTCCGGACGTTTTGGCGTACATGAGGAATATCTAAATGCCGGAGCTGCGATTGAAATTAAGATGGGACAGGGTGCAAAACCGGGAATCGGAGGGCATTTGCCTGGGACGAAGATTGTTGGAGACGTCTCTCGAACCCGTATGATTCCAGAAGGCTCTGACGCAATCTCGCCGGCTCCGCACCATGATATTTACTCTATCGAAGATCTGCGGCAGCTTGTCTTTTCTGTGAAAGAGGCGACAGAATATAAAAAACCGGTTATTGTCAAAGTGGCAGCAGTACATAATATTGCGGCGATAGCAAGCGGAATTGCACGGAGCGGGGCAGATATTATTGTGATAGATGGATTCCGTGGAGGGACAGGCGCAGCGCCGACAAGAATCCGTGACAATGTGGGAATTCCAATCGAGCTTGCACTTGCAGCTGTCGATCAGAGACTTCGAGACGAGGGGATTCGAAATAACGTATCCCTTGTAGTTGGCGGCTCAATACGAAGTGCATCGGATGTTGTCAAGGCAGTCGGCTTAGGTGCAGATGCCTGTTATGTTGCCACGCGGCACTGCTTGCGATGGGGTGTCATCTTTGCCGTACTTGCCAGACTGGGAAATGTAATTGGGGAATTGCGACACAGCGTCCAGAGCTGGTGAAGCGCCTCAATCCAAATGAAGGAAGCGCCCGTCTTGTCAACTTGATGCATGCTTGGAATCATGAGATTAAGGAGTTGATGGGAGGCATGGGCATTAATTCTATTGAAGTCCTTCGCGGCAACCGTCTGATGCTGCGTGGCATTGGTATGACAGAAAAAGAGCTTGAGATTCTCGGTATTTTTTCATGCAGGAGAGTAGAAAACGGAGGTGTGATAGCAATTATGTTGATAAATGCAAAGGAAATGGACTATAAAACTTTGAATGAGAAGCTGCGTTTTGCAGACGAGGATGTGACGATAGAAAATTGCTGTGGACAGCGTTTTATCGCATCTGCAATGTCGGGACATGCCGTCACAATTGAAGGGGTTCCGGGGAATGCCTTAGGCGCGTATTTAAATGGCGGAGAGATCACTGTTTACGGAAATGCCCAGGATGCAGTCGGAGATACTATGAATGAAGGGAAAATAGTCATACATGGAAATATCGGTGACGCGGCAGGATATGCAATGCGGGGCGGCAGGATTTTTGTAAAGAACAATGCCGGATATCGTGCCGGCATTCATATGAAGGCATACAAGGAGAAAGTTCCGGTTATGGTTATCGGAGGTACAGCGGGAAGTTTTCTCGGAGAATATCAGGCTGGCGGAGTGATCGTTGTCCTTGGTCTGGAAACAGAGCAAGAGAAGATTGTCGGATTTTTCCCATGCACAGGAATGCATGGGGGAAAAATGTTTTTGCGCTCGGACTGTAAAGATGTAACGTTCCCGGAGCAGGTGACGGCAAAGAGGGCAGAGGCACAAGATATGGAGGAGTTACGGGCGTATGTGTCAGAATATTGCGACTTGTTCGGATATGATATCGAAACAGTTTTAGAGGCACCGTTTACTGTCGTAACACCGGACAGCAAAAATCCGTATCGACAGATGTATGTAGCCAATTAAGAGAGTTTTTCTGTGATTTTTGTTAATGACTCTGTAATGATATTGTAATCTTATGGACGCTGAATTTAGTTGTAATATTGGGGAAAGTATAGTAAGATAAAAAAATAGAAACACTAATGGAAATAATAAGGAAAGAGGCGATTCGTAATGCAAACAATTTTCTGGCTTATTTTGTTCGTAGTGCTTGTAGTGATTGAGATGCTACGCTTGGACTGACCACGATATGGTTTGCCGGAGGTTCCATTGTTGCCTTTATTTTGGCGATAGTAGGATTTAGCTTACCGGTACAGATTGTGGCATTCCTCGTATCTTCTATCTTACTGCTCGTCCTGACAAGACCAATCGCAATAAAATATTTTAATCAGGAACGAAAGCTTACGAACGCAGAGAGCCTGATCGGACAGAAGGCGGTTGTCATTGAGACAGTAGATACACTTCATAATGTCGGAAGAGTGGAAGTAAACGGACAGGAGTGGTCTGCAAAGACGGATGAACCGCACGAAGTGATTGAGAAGGACGCGGTTGTATCTATCGAAGGGATACAAGGAGTGAAACTGATTGTAAGACTAAAGGAGGCGTAAAATTATGGATGCAGGGAGTGTAGGAAGTATTATTACAAGTGTTGTGTTAGTGGCTATCATAGTCATTATAGTAGGTCTTTTGATATCATGTGTAAAGATTGTACCGCAGGCGCAGGCTCTTGTTGTGGAGAGACTGGGAGCATATCAGGCGACATGGGCAGTTGGCTTGCATTTTAAGATCCCGATTATCGAAAGAGTGGCAAGACGTGT
>ENA-OQAN01000490-OQAN01000490.1-human-gut-metagenome-genome-assembly--contig:-NODE-490-length-20993-cov-1.803748_pt1 | contig 20993 bp, 28 predicted proteins | sample MGYA00242735_ERZ504527 | MGnify/ENA primary metagenome ERZ504527 (study PRJEB26092, sample SAMD00036230) | human gut metagenome | host: Homo sapiens | study: EMG produced TPA metagenomics assembly of... | reverse complement strand
GAAAATTAGATAACTCATTCAATCGTTTCAAATTTTTTCAAACTTAATCCCAAATGGTTTTGGCTTTTTTAACCAGAGGTTCCCTTTTTTACTGAAAGACTTGATAAGATCTTTTTCTTCAATCCCAGATAATTCCTTAACATAGTGCCAGTCAGGCTCACCACCAGGATAGCCTGTCTGTAGACCATCAAAGCTATAACCTAAATCAGTCAATTGACTAATCAGCTGCTTCTGCTCATCACTAGTTGGTTCACCATTACTATCAAAAGTTTGATAAGTATCATAAGGTTTGATTAATAGTTCAAGAGCACCATTTTCCTTAGCATAATCCTTCAAACCTTGGTAAAAGTCACTTAGATGAGCTGTATTTGAGTGAATCGGTCCACAATTCACCTCCATACGAAGCCCACCAGTCATAGGCATGCTGTAGACAATTGCTGAGACTTCTAGCTGGTTTCCTTCTTTCCAAGCGACATAGCTAATGCTAAATCCACGTTTTTCAAGAAGCTTTGCCATTTCCTCAGTTTGCATAAAAGAACGCTCAGATACTTGTTGAGCATGTGTGTTAAATTCTTCTTTAGTTACTTGAATGAAGCTCATTTTTTTCCTTCCTAAAATGGATAAAGTAAATGACGAGTGAGATAAAAAGCAAGATGCAAGTACTGCCACTAATGGTATTCGAATCGGACGGACATTAAGCAACAAATCTCCACTAACTGCATAAACAATCGATACTGGCGTCACTCCAATAAGTGTCGCCAAAATCCTCGTCCTTGTGGGTAAATTCATCTGAACTCAAGCATAATTGACCAGAGCTGATGGTATAAAAGGAATAGAGAAGGCTAAAGAAATCCCAATAAAACGATGCTTAAAGTTTTCAATATAGTTTAGGAGTTTCTCCATACGTTTGGACTTCTCTGGCTTTTCAAGTCTTCTCAGAATTTCAAAACTAGTCAAATTTCCAAAAGTATTACCAATAATATTCATCGGAATCGCAAGCAAAGGGCCATAGAGTAGCCCAACAAAAATACAAAAAATAGAACTTGAAACTCCAGGAATAGCTGATGACAGAATCATGAGACTAAGAAGGATCAGTGCATTTTGGAAATTAGCCTGCTTAAAAACTTCTCTTAAAAAGGCTTGATCATGCTTAGCGTTGGTCCATTCCTTGATTAAGGGGATGAAGTTATTTAAAAGAGGCCATAAGAATACCAGTATTAAACCGGCTATCCCTATAAAAAATAGTCTTTTTTTGGTCATTACATCTCCATAATTTTAATCGCTCCTTTTATTATAACAAAAAAAATGCCTTCATTGATTTAGAAAGGCATCTTTTACTGCGATTACTTATTAATCAAATTTGCTTGTGACTTGTTTTCCAAGGCACCATTTTTAAAGTTAAGGGTAAGGCTACCTGTTTCACCCTTCTTAGCAACAAGGTTCGAAGACCAAAGCGCTTGTGTCATTGTTGCATCTGAAGAGACTGCAATCGAATAAACATCAGGTGTACCAACGTTTTGACAGCATCGTCATAGCTAGTTCCATTTTTGAGATTTTCGTACATCTTCAGTGTGATTTTAGGATCACGGACGTAAGAAAAGTTTGAAATTGACTTAACCACAGTGCTATTGTTAAAGAGTTTCGCTGTAACAACAACATTGTCATACTGCCAATTATAAACATCAAGCTTAGCATCTCCTGCCTGCTCCTGACTCGTTGATGAAGGTTCACCAAACCAGCCCTTCAAGCTATCAAGATTTGAGCCTCCTGAAAATTCCTGAGAAGCATTTGCCATGGTAATCTTATCAAAGTTCTGGCGAACATTCCCATGCTTAACGGTTAAAATCTTTGAGGCTTCATTATCCAAAGATCCCTTCGTCTCTGTCTTGGACGAAGATTTTCCACAAGCAGCTAGAGTAAAAAGTGAGAGACCTAAAACGGTCAAAGACAAAAGTTTTTCATAATAAATTCCTATATATACAAATAAAAGGCTGACGCCTCTGGTTTTTATGGAGCCGGTGGGAGTCGAACCCACGTCCAAACACCTGCCAACATATTCGTCTACAACCATAGGTTATGTCTTTCATTTAACAGATAGACGACACATAACTCAAGCCTTCTATCTGCGAGCCTATAAATCTCTTTTCAACCAGCTAGGCAATGGTCAAACGTAGCTTATAAATCAATAAAACCTCTAAACAAACATAAGCAATCTGCTAGAAGTCACGCGAGCAGGTGTTTAGGCTGCTACAGCGTAAGAATTAGTATTTTTTGCAGTTATATTTAACTGAGCGTTTACGTCGCCACACGAGTCGCAAAATATGCCTCATAATGCCTGTCGAATCCGTAACGACCCCAATATGAGATACTGAGTATTATAGCAAATTTTTTTAATCAATTGCAAAAGATTAGCCAAACTGCCTCCCTAATATATCAACTATGGAATTGCTAATAAAGTAGCTTACTTTGGTTTTAGGATAAGCTAATAACTTTTTTTCTGTATGCTTGTCTTTTCCCTTTCAATGCTAAAAGATTTTATAAAATACTTTCACTAAAACTTACCGACTAAAAAACGTTGAGAGAACTAATCTTTTCAACGTTTTTCTTTTTGCACCCTAAGGGAATCGAACCCCTATCTCAAGAACCGGAATCTTACGTGATATCCATTACACTAAGGGTGCTAACAGTATACTATTATAGCATACTCTAAAATAGAAAAAAAGACATGTTTCCATGCCTCTTTTTTATCTTACAATTCGATATCTCCGAAAAGATCCGCCATTGAGAATCCAGATTGAGTTTCTGGAAGTTCGTAGTCACGTTTTTCTTGACGTTTTGGACGACGTGGACGTGATTGACGTTTTTCGTTGTTTTCGCCTTCAGCGTTAGCTGGACGTTCTTCAAGAGCTTTGATTGAAAGTGATACACGTTCTGCATCAGCGTTTACTTCAAGAACTTTAACAGTAACGTCTTGACCTACTGAAAGAACATCTTTTGGATTTTCAACACGTTTGTGTGAAATTTGTGAGATGTGAACAAGTCCATCGATACCTGGCAATACTTCAACGAAAGCACCGAAGTCAGTCAAACGTTTAACTTTACCTTCGATAACATCACCAGCAGCAAGTTTTTGTTCAACGCCATCCCATGGTCCAGGTGTTGTTGCTTTAAGTGAAAGTGATACACGTCCTGCTTCTTCGTCGATAGCAAGAACTTTAACTTCAACTTCATCACCTACAGATACAACTGATTTAGGTGAAACGTTACGTTCGTGAGACAATTCAGTCACGTGAACAAGTCCGTCAACACCACCAAGGTCGATGAAAGCACCGAAGCTTGTCAAACGAGCAACTTTACCAGTTACGATTGAACCAACTTCAAGTTAGAGAAGACTTCTTTACGAGCTTCTGCAGCTTCTGCTTCAACAACGTCACGACGTGAAAGGATGAAACGGTTTTCAGCTGGATCAACTTCTTTAATTTTAGCGTCAAATTCTTGACCTACAAATTGTTCAGTGTTACGAACAAAACGAGTATCGATCATTGAAGCTGGAATAAATCCACGAAGACCTTCAAATTCAACAGAAAGTCCGCCTTTAACAGCGCGTGTTCCTTTAACAGTAACAACTTCTTCTTCACGACCAACAAGTTTATCCCAAGCTTTGCGAGCTTCCAAGCGTTTTTTAGATACAAGGTAAGTTACAGTATCAGTATCTTTACCAACAACTTGACGAAGAACAAGCACTTCAAGTGTTTCACCAACTTTAACAAGGTCTGCAACGTTTGCGTCACGGTCGTTTGTCAATTCACGACGTGTCAAAACACCTTCGATACCAGTTCCTTCGATAACAACATTTGCTTGATCATTATCTACTGAGATAACTTCAGCTGTTACAACGTCACCTGTGTTAACTTCGCTAACACTGTTTAGCAATTCTTCAAATTCGTTCATTCTAAAAAGATCCTCCAACAAGAGCCAGCCAATTCTGACCCTTGATAACAATATATTTTTAAAGGTACCCGCAAAGACAATGGTTAACATAGACGGTGCCAATGCACCCGATACCTTTTACTGGGGTAGCTGGATTCGAACCAACGCATGAGGGAGTCAAAGTCCCTTGCCTTACCGCTTGGCTATACCCCAATAGCAAAATGCTATAAAAAAACATCTAAGTACTTGATATCGACTATCCCGATTCAGTTTCTTAGACATGGAGAGAGAGGGATTCGAACCCCCGAACCCGAAGGAGCGGATTTACAGTCCGCCGCGTTTAGCCTCTTCGCTATCTCTCCTTAAGAACAAGAAATAGTATATCACAGTTTCTTGACCAAAGCAAGCCTTTACTTTGGATTTTAATGATTAAGATTGTATGATTCAATAATGGCAGCTACTGCATCATCCATTTTCTTGTGGAAACCTACAACATTTTCCTTGTCAACAACGGCAAACTTACCATCAATTTCCACAATTTGTCCGATGACTTTCTTACCAACAAGAAGTTCAAAACCTTCAATAGTTGCTTTATTGACGACTACTTTAGCATCATTAATTTGGATTTCAATTTTTTTATCTTTTTTACTCATAGATTTATACCCGATCCTTGGCTCGAGCATCCTTTCTTAATGTATCTTCTTAATTCTACCGAAAAAGAAAAAAAGCTTGCAAGAGCAAGCCTTAAAATAATCGTTTATCTATTAGGAATTAGTCAACTTTGACAATCCATCCTTCTGGTGCTTCAACATCACCAAATTGGATACCTGTCAACTCATCATAAAGTTTACGTGTTACAGGACCTACTTCTGTTTCTGAGTAGAAGACATGGAAGTCATCACCATGTTGTACCCCACCAATTGGTGAGATAACCGCAGCTGTACCACAGGCACCTGCTTCGACAAATTTATCCAATTCAGAAATCTTAACATCACCTTGGATAGCTTTCATGCCAAAGCGATTTTCAGCCAAGTAAAGCAATGAGAACTTAGTGATAGATGGCAAGATAGATGGGCTGAGTGGTGTGATGAATTCGTTATCGGCTGTGATACCAAAGAAGTTTGCAGAACCCACTTCTTCAATCTTAGTGTGAGTTGCTGGATCAAGGTAGATCACATCAGAGAAATTACTATCATGTGCAATCTTACCTGGCAACATACTTGCTGCGTAGTTACCACCCACCTTAGCAGCACCTGTACCATGTGGAGCAGCACGGTCATAATCATCTTGGATAAGGAAGTTTGTTGGAGCCAAACCACCTTTGAAGTAGTTACCTACTGGCATAGCAAAAATGGTAAAGATATACTCATCTGCTGGATGCACACCAATGATATCACCAACCCCAATCAAAAGTGGACGGAGATAAAGTGTTGCACCTGTACCATATGGTGGAACATATTCTTCATTTGCACGTACAACTTGTTTACATGCATCTACAAATTTGTCAACTGGAACTTCTGGCATCAAAAGACGATCAGCAGTACGTTGCAAACGTTTAGCATTTTCATCTGGACGGAACAATTGAATAGAGCCATCTTTAGTACGGTAAGCCTTGAGGCCTTCAAAAGCTTCTTGACCATAGTGAAGGGCTGGAGATGCTTCTGAAATATGCAAAGTCGCATCCTCAGTCAATTGCCCCTCATCCCATTTACCGTCTTTGTAATATGAGATATAACGGAATGGAAGTTTACGGTAATTAAATCCTAGATTTTCCCAGTCTAAATCAACTGTCATGTGTATGTCCTCTTTTCTGTTACTATGTGCTTTCTAGTATAGTCCTTTTCATTGAAAATTTCAAGGTTATGTTGCAAAATTCTGACAATTCTTTTTAAAACACTTATTTTGCCCATCAAAGAAAAAAACTCTGCCCTCTAATAAGAGAACAAAGCTTTCTTATCTTTATCTTTCAATAATCTTGGCAGAAAAGACTTCTTTGTCTGCTAATCCTTCAATGAAACTACCGTTGCTAGTACGGTCTGAAAGATTTAGAAGGGACAAGTCAACCTCTGCCGTTTCACCTGTTGTAGCTGTTACAAGCAAGGTCTGAGGTGTCTCTTCCACTGGTGTTGCTAGAAGATCTATTTCGCCACCAGCATTTTCCGTAAAGACTGGACCCGCAGTGAAGACACGGTGTGGTTTCGTCTTAAGCTCACGAAGAACTTGGAGACCTCGACCAGCTCGCTTAGCCTGTGGAATATCTGCTGTAGCCACACGTTTGAGACTAGCTCTTTGTGTCAGAAGGTAGAAACTTTGAGTATTTGCTACAAAAACAGCCTGAACGGTATCATCATCCTTAAGATTGATTGCCTTAACACCTGCTGCCTTGGCACCAACTACTGGCACTTCGTCCGCGTTAAAGCGAAGGGCATAACCCTTTTGAGTGATAATCATGATATCATCCAATTGAATTGCGTAACCGTAACAATAAAATCACTATCATCCTTGAGTTTAGCGTATTTAACCGACTTAGACTTGTAGGTACGCCATGGCGTAAATTCCTTGCGTTCGAAACGTTTAATCTGACCCAGCTTGGTAGCTGCTAGGTAAGTACCCGTTTCAAAATCATCCAGGATTTCTGCGTAAAGCACTTCTTCATCCTTAGATAAATTGGTGATGGTTTGTGATAAATGCTCTCCCAAATCCTTCCAACGAATGTCTGGTAGCTCATGGATTGGACGATAAATCACATTGGCCTGATTAGTGAAAATCAAGAGGTGTTGTGTCGTCTTAGCTTGCTGAACCAAAATCAAATCATCATCATCACGTTTTCCGACTTCTTCAATCGTTGAAGCATTGAAAGAACGTGGGCTTGTACGTTTGACGTAACCACCGCGAGTGATGCTGACATAGGTTTCTTCTTCAACAATCAAACTTGCAGTATCAATTTCAATGGTCTTGGTTTCTGCTTGCAACTCTGAACGACGGTCATTACCAAATTTCTTCTTAATGTCACGGAGTTCACGTTTCATGACATTAAACATGGTACGCTCATCACCAATGATAGCAGTCAAGGTCGCGATTTGTTCACGTAAATCAGCTTCCTCATTTTGGAGAGTGACAATATCCGTATTGGTCAAACGATAAAGTTGCAAGGTCACGATAGCTTCTGCTTGTTCTTCTGAAAAATCATAGCTGACCTTAAGATTTTCCTTAGCATCAGCCTTATTTTCAGAAGCTCGGATAAGAGCGATAACCTCATCCAAAATAGAGATAACTCGGATCAAACCTTCGACAATGTGAAGACGTTTTTCAGCTTTTTCCTTGTCAAATTTTGAACGAGCAACGATAATATCACGACGGTGGGCAATGTAGCTAGATAAAATCTTTTGCAAGCCAACTTGACGTGGGGTGAAATTATCAATAGCCACCATGTTGAAATTGTAGTTAACCTGAAGATCCGTATATTTCAAAAGATAGTTAAGAATAGTTTGACTGTCAGCATCCTTCTTAAGTTCAATAGCAATACGCAACCCTGTACGGTCAGACTCATCACGAACTTCCGCAATACCTGGAACCTTGTTATTGACTCGAACATCATCGATTTTTTTAACAAGAACTGCCTTATTGACATCGTAAGGAATTTCAGTAACGATGATTTGTTCCTTACCACCTTTGAGTTGTTCGATCTCAGTACGTGAACGCACAACGACACGACCTTACCGGTTTCGTAGGCCTTACGAATCTCATCCTTGCCTGAATGATAGCCCCTGTTGGGAAATCTGGACCAGGCAAGAATTCCATCAATTTATCCAGTTTAGCAGATGGATGGTCAATCATATAGACAACGGCATCGATGACTCTGACAGATTATGCGGTGGAATATCTGTGGCATAACCAGCAGAAATCCCTGTAGCCCCATTAACCAAGAGGTTTGGAAAGGCTGCAGGTAAAACGGTTGGTTCCTTCTCTGTATCATCAAAGTTCCAAGCCCAAGGAACGGTGTTTTTATCAATATCTTGAAGAAGGTAGCCAGCAATCTCTGACAAACGCGCCTCTGTATAACGCATAGCCGCTGGTGGATCACCATCCATAGAACCGTTGTTACCGTGCATCTCAACTAAGATTTCACGATTCTTCCAGTCCTGGGACATACGGACCATGGCGTCATAAATGGAACTATCGCCATGTGGGTGGAAATTACCCATAATGTTACCCACCGACTTGGCAGATTTACGATAGCCCTTGTCATGGGTATTGCCATCCTTATTCATGGAATAAAGAATACGACGTTGGACGGGTTTCAAACCGTCACGAATGTCAGGAAGCGCACGCTCCTGAATAATGTATTTGGAGTAGCGTCCAAAAACGCTCCCCCATGATGTCCTCAAGGGACATGTTTTGAATATTAGACATAAGATTTCTCTTTATTTTTTAGTTTAAGTAATGATTTGAAATAATGTGAAAGACAAATAGTAACTTTCCTACCTCACTGCCACGCCTAACAATGTCTTTCCTTGATTTTGCAACTGTAGAAGAATGGTTTTAACCTTCCTAATTTCTATTTCACCAACCACAAATTGAACGATTGTACTTATCGCAATTAAAATGAAAAATACACAAGATAGAGTCAATGAAGTAGAAAGTTCACCAAAGAATAAGATAAAGTTTAAGAGTGTTAAGCAAGTCATTATAGAGGCGTTAATTACGAGAACAGTAGCTAGCGGGATACGAAATAATCTATAATGATAGATACTTTTTAAAAGTGATGTGATACTACAAGCAACACTTAAGGGAGTAAAAACATACACATTATAGAAGACAAATAACAAACCCGAGTAGGTTCTATCTGAGAATGGATTATCTATCAAAGATAGAAGGAAGGTTACCACTACTAGTATAGGCAGAAGTAAAAAACGTGTTTTTATTGGTCGCTTTTTATAAACACTTAAATAAGCTATTGCCACTCCACAAACAGGAAGGACTATTTGAGGATAGTAAAGTATGAAACTTAATACCTTAGATAACATAGGTCTACCTCACATTGTCTTTTCCTGACTTAGCCATATAGTCTTTATTTTTTTCGTTTTCCTTTCTCCCTATTATAGTTTGAGCAATACCACTTGCCGCTAGGAGGATAAAAATAAGGTACATGGATGAATTTGGGAGAAATTCCAAAGCCCCTTGTAAGAAAAGTAGGTTGAGGAAAGCCAGTAATGTGGCGAAGAAACTATTAATCGCTAATAAGATTGAATAATTGGTTTGAAAGCGTGTTAAATGTAGAAGACTTTTTATAAAAGCTATTAGTGAGAATGGTACATAAAACACTGAAAAGACCATCAGGTAGTAAAAACCAAATAATAAGCCTGAGAATGGACTACCCAAATAATAATAGAGGGGGTTATCCAGCACGAAGATTATGAGGGAGACTATAGATAAGAGAAAAAGGATCAAAAAGCGTGTTTTTTATAGGACGTATGCCATAAAAAATTAAGTATATAGCAGAAACAATAACCATAAGAATAATAGCAGGAACAGCTACATCTGCATGGTAAGCTAGGTAATCGATAACATTAAAATCCATTTTTCTACCTCCATTGATTTCTAGTCAATGGCACTGCAAATAGTTAATAACCGATGTAGAAATAATCAACTTGTTTCTTTATAATCCCAGGCATCTATTGATTGTAAACGCTCTCCCTAACTCTATCTTATTACATTCCCTTCTGGCCTGCAACTTAAAATGCGCCGCTTTCTTCCAAGGTAAATTTAACGTTATCTTCAATCCATTGACGGCGTGGTGCTGCCTTATCTCCCATAAGAACAGAGACACGACGTTCGGCACGCGCTAGATCGTCAATAGTCACTCGGATAAGAGTTCTTGTCTCTGGATCCATGGTTGTTTCCCACAGTTGGTCAGCATTCATCTCACCAAGCCCCTTGTAACGTTGGAGAATAGCTCCACGACCAATTTTTGACGAAGTTCCTCAAGTTCCCCATCCGTCCAAGCATATTCGACAACTTCCTTCTTGCCTTTCCCTTTAGACATCTTGTAAAGAGGAGGCAAAGCGATATAAACGTGTCCTGCTTCAACCAGTGGACGCATATAACGATAGAAGAAAGTAAGTAGCAAGGTCTGGATATGAGCCCCATCGGTATCGGCATCGGTCATGATGATAATCTTGTCGTAGTTGATATCGTCAAGGTTAAAATCAGCTCCAACACCTGCACCAATAGTGTAAATCATGGTATTGATTTCTTCATTTTTGAGAATGTCAGCCATTTTGGCTTTCTCAGTGTTTAGGACCTTACCTCGAAGAGGCAGGATAGCCTGGAATTTACGATCACGACCTTGTTTGGCTGATCCACCGGCAGAATCCCCTTCGACCAGATAAAGCTCATTTTTCTTAGCATTTTTAGACTGGGCTGGCGTCAGTTTCCCTGATAAGAGCCCCTTGTCTTTTTTATTTTTCTTCCCGTTTCGACTGGCATCACGCGCTTTTTCGGGCAGCTTCACGGGCATCACGAGCCTTGATAGCCTTACGCACCAAGTTAGAAGCTAAGTCCCCATTTTCCATAAGGAAGTAAGTCAAATGCTCTGAAACAATACTATCAACAATCGGACGAGCTAAAGGAGATCCCAGTTTGTCCTTGGTTTGTCCTTCAAACTGAAGGTGTTCTTCAGGAACCAAAAGCGAGATAACTGCTGATAATCCCTCACGGTAATCTGACCCTTCAAGTTCTTATCCTTTTCTTTGAGAAGTCCCGTCTTACGCGCATAATCGTTAAGAGCCTTGGTAATGGCAGACTTGAAGCCTGTTTCGTGGGTGCCTCCGTCCTTAGTACGGACATTATTGACAAAGGAAAGGATATTATCTGAGTAACCGTCATTATACTGAAGGGCTAACTCCAAGTGAAATTCTTGCTGATCTCCATCAATATAGATAACTGGTGTCAGCGTTTCCTTGTCCTCATTCAGGTATGACACGAAGTCTTGAACTCCATTTTCATAGTGGAATTCTTCACGAACTTCTTCTTCGTCACGCAAGTCTGTCAATGTCATAGTGACATTCTTAAGAAGGAAGGCTGATTCTTTGAGACGCTCTGAGATGGTGTTAAATTTGAAGTCAGTCGTTGAAAAGATGCTCGCATCAGGCATGAAGGTAACTTTTGTACCCGTCTTAGACTTAGGCGCTTTACCAATCTTTTCAAGCCCTGTTACAGGGTGACCACCATTTTCAAAACGTTGGCGATAAACACTACCGTCACGGGTAATTTCTACCTCAAGCCAACTAGACAGCGCATTAACAACTGAGGAACCCACACCGTGAAGACCTCCAGAAGTTTTATAACCACCCTGTCCAAATTTACCACCCGCGTGGAGAACGGTGAAAATAACTTCAACTGTTGGTTTACCCATGGCATGCATACCTGTCGGCATCCCACGTCCAGAGTCAGAAACAGAAACGGAACCATCCTTATTTAGGGTGACAGCGATAACATCACCAAAACCAGAAAGAGCTTCATCGACCGCATTGTCGACAATCTCCCAAACTAGGTGGTGAAGTCCTGTTCCATCTGTTGAGCCAATGTACATTCCTGGGCGCTTGCGAACCGCATCCAACCTTCTAGTACCTGAATGGCATCATCATTATAATTATTTACATTTATTTCTTTTTTAGCCAAGAGTGACCTCCAAAATTTTCATCCTTATTATTTTATAAGTTTTCAGAAGAATTTGCAAAAAGAAATCAAGAAAGTTCAAAAGATATCTTAAGGCTGACTGACTTTGTCAATTACTAGGCTGTATGCTATAATTATCTCATGAAAATCTTATTGTTAATCCTAATCGCCTACTTGCTAGGTTCCATTCAGACCGGCCTCTGGATTGGGAAACTTTTCTTCCATACCAATCTTCGTGAGCATGGCTCTGGAAATACTGGAACAACCAATACCTTTCGTGTTCTAGGTAAGACTGCTGGTACCATCACCTTCTTGGTTGATATGTTCAAGGGGACCTTGGCTGTTCTTCTACCTATCTGGCTTGGTGTTACAGAGGTTTCACCTCTAATCATTGGTTTCTTTGCTATTATCGGACATGTTTTTCCAATCTTTGCTGGATTTAAAGGTGGGAAGGCCGTTGCGACAAGTGCTGGGGTACTTCTTGGTTTTGCACCACTCTACTGTGTATTCCTACTCTTGGTCTTTGCTCTAACACTCTATCTAACCAGCATGATTTCATTTTCAAGTGTCACTGCTGCAATTGTTGGACTGATTACCTTGGCTGTCTTTCCAGCCATCCACTTCTTGCTAGATGGCTATGACCTTATTTTCACTGGGGTCCTCACCATCATGGCTTTGATTATTATCTTTCGCCACACTGAAAAATATGGGGCGAATCCGTAGGCATCAAGAAAACTTGGTCCCTTTTGGACTTAATTTAACCAAACAAAATCCAAATAAATAATACAGATCTATCAACCACTAGCAAAAAGCTAGTGGTTTTCTTGTCCTCCTAATCAAACAATGCTTCCCAAGTCAAAGAATAAAGATCCGAAGTCTACACCTCGGATCTTTTTTAGGCTTAAGCTTTAAAGCTGACACCATTTTCTTTCAATTTTTTAACTGTCGCAGGTCCGACACCCTTGAGGGCAAGAACTTCTTCTTCAGTCACAGTAGCAAAAGCCTCTGCTGAAGTCAAACCTTCATTGTAAAGAGTCTCTACAAGGTTTGAACGAAGACCTTCAACTTCTGGAAGTTCTGCAAAAGCTTCAAGACTAAGGTCTTTAGCTGCTACTTCTTCCTTAGCAACTGTCTTAGTTTCAGCAACAGGTTGTGGTGCTACTGGTGGCACTGGTGGAACAGGCGCAACTGGTGGGACAGGGGCTTTAACATTATTGAAAAGTCCTTGTTTTTTCAAACGGTGTTTAAAAGCTTTCTTTTTATTTTTTACTTTAGCCATGTTTAGTATTCTCCTATTTTAATTGACGACATCTTTCCATAAAGTGCTGTCATCATTTTCTTTTTCATCCTCTATTAATAGTGACGTTCCCCGAACAAGCCATCTGGCATATCATGGAAACCTTTGCCAGCACGATAGTTGGCAAACTTGCCAATTAGGAAATTGTAAGCATCCAATTTGGCTTCATAACGGTAACTTGCATCACGTGCACGCTCATCGCCATCTTCTTCCCAGATTTTCTTGCTAGCGGCCAAGGCCGTTTCGTTTACTTTAACTTGGGTAACAACCCAGGCTTCGAAGTCTTTTAGAAATTCTTGTTCGTAGGTCATATTTTCCTCTTCATTTTAAAAACCAGCTTAACGCTGGCTTCATTTTCTACTAATAGTGTGTAGAGCTCATAGCCTTACAGTCTCCTATTATAACAAATAATTAGAAATTTGACTAGGTTCTAAACTCTGCATATAAGGCTTTAATATCATTTGGACGTGTGCGGCAGCAACCACCTAAAATCTTAACTCCAAACTGATCATGCCAATCCTTGCTGTGTTCCACTAAGGTCAGAGCATCCTTGTCCTTAGGTTTCCAAGTCTGCGTGCTACCATCATAAACCTCACCTGAGTTGGGGTAAGTAATGAGAGCTTTTCCAGCATTTTTAAGAATAGTAAGAGCCTGATTATACAGCAGAGGCGAACTACAGTTGATTCCTAGAGCCAAGATTTGGTCTGACTGGGAAACAAGCTGGGCAATCTCATCTAGAGAAGTCCCATCACTGATAGTGCCTGGTTCTTGGACTGTAAAACTGATATAAGCTTCTGCTTCTGGAAATTCTTCAGCCAGAAGTTCAATCAAAGCTTGTGCTTCCAGATGATTAGGAATGGTTTCCAAAGCCAACAAATCGACACCCTGATCTAGAAGAATTTGAATTCGAGGGCGATGAAACTCCTTAAGTTCCTTGATAGTTATCCGACCATAATCACCAGTGTACTCAGAACCATTGGCCAAATAGGCTGCGTAAGGACCGACATCACCAGAAATCAATGGATAAGGACGCTTAGCTTTCTCAGTCTCATCTAAAGCTCCCCAGACCTTATCGCGTGCAGCCTTTGCCAACTGAACTGTCAAGGCAATAATCTGCTCCGCTTCTTTCTCAGTAAGTCCAGCGTCTATCAAGCCTGGCAAGGTTGCCTGATAAGACGATGTGGTAATCAAATCAGACCCAGCAGCTACATAGGTTTCATGGATTTTTTGAATAACTTCTGGTTTTTCAAGCAGGTACTTGGCTGACCAGAGTTTCCCAGAAATATCATAACCCAAGCTCTCCATCTCTGTTCCCAGAGCCCATGAAGAATGAGGGGAGATTTATTCTCTAAATAGTCTTTAAATATTGCCATATAAGGGCCTCCTTACCATTTTTTAAAGCGAAGGTAGTGATAGAGGTAGCAGAAAATCATGAAAGGAATACCAAAGTAGAGTCCCGCACGCTGCGAACTATCCCAAGCAATCCCGAGAACAGAAATGGCCAAGAGAACGATTGTAATATAAGGTAGGATTGGGTTAAACGGCGTCTTGTAGTCCAACTCATCATCAGAATGTTCTAAATTCCACTGTTTACGGAAGTTGATTTGTGCCATAGGAATAGAGAGCCAGACAACAACAACTGCAAATCCAGCGATTGATAACCAAAGCTAGGTAAACTGTATCTGCTGCATAGATACTTGAAAAGAGCGATAAAACTGCTCCTGCCATAGAAATCAAAAGAGCTGTCATTGGAACACCATGCTTATTAATTTTCACTAGCTTTTTATTGAGCATTCCCTCATTGGCCAAAGACCACAGCATACGGCTTGACGCATAAAGTCCTGAATTTCCAGCAGAAAGGATAGCTGTCAAGATAACAAAGTTCATGATGTCCGCCGCAAATGGAATTCCCATCTTGTCAAAGACATCAACGAAAGGTGCTGAAGAAACTCCTGCTTCTTTCATTGGAAGTAGCGAAGCCAAGACCACAATAGTCAAAACAAAGAAGATCACCAAACGACCAATTGTTGTTTTAATCGCCCGAGGAACTGCCTCTTTAGGGTTGTCCGTTTCACCAGCCGCTATACCGATTAACTCTGTTCCTGAAAAGCATAGTTAACAGCCAACATAACTGACACAATGGCAATACCGCCATTTGGAAAGAGACCATTAGCCGTCAAGTGCTTGAACATAATGGCCTCATGGTGACCATCAAAACTCACCAATCCAAACATAGCCCCAAGACCTAGTATGATGAAAACTAAAATAGCAATGACTTTTATTGACGAGAAGAAGGACTCTGCTTCCGCAAAAGACCTCACACTCAGAGCATTAATCCCAAAAATCACCAAGGCAAAGAATGCCGCAAAAATCCAAGCCGGAACTGATGGAAACCAACGTTGCATCAACATGGCAGCACCGAGAAATTCTGTTCCCAGGGCTACCGTCCAACAAATCCAATAAAGCCAAGCTACCGTAAAGCCGGTTCCCGGACTGATAAATTTAGTAGCATAGGTGTGAAAGGACCCCGTTACTGGCATGGCAACTGCTAACTCACCCAATGAAAGCATGACCAAGTAAACAACGATAGCCCCCACAAGATAAGATAGTATCGCACCAAAAGGGCCTGCTTGTGCAATTGTATAGCCTGAACTCAAGAAGAGACCAGTACCAATGACACCACCCAACGAGAGCATAAAGAGGTGGCGAGAAGTCATCTTCCGTTGGAACTGACCCTCATTTTTATAATTATGGTTTTCCATAGATTCCTCCAATATATGTGATAAAACAAGCTTATCACAATATCATCCCCTTGGATAATAAGTGGAAACTATCAAAGAAGATAGCTAAAGACTATCACAACAAGAAAAAAACTCGGATTTCTCCGAGCTTTTCTTACAATTCTGACAAAATCGTATCCCATGCTTCATCATAACCGTCACGTGTGACAGATGAAAAGACAATGAAATGGTCATTTTTATCAAAATTGAGTTTTTTCTTAATGATAGATTCGTGCTTGTTCCATTTTCCACGAGGAATCTTATCAGCCTTAGTCGCCACAACAATAACTGGAATTTCATAATACTTAAGAAATTCATACATTTGGATATCGTCTTGAGTTGGCTCATGTCGGAGGTCTACCAAGCTAACCACCACACGAAGATTGTCTCGAGTCACGAGGTACTCCTCAATCATTTTCCCCCATTTGCACGTTCTTTTTTTGGACACACGGGCATAACCGTAACCTGGCACATCCACAAAGCGTAGCTTATCGTCAATGTTATAGAAGTTAAGCAATTGTGTTTTCCCAGGTTTCCCAGAAGTACGGGCGAGGTTTTTACGACCAAGAAGTGTATTGATAAAGCTTGATTTACCAACATTCGAGCGTCCTGCTAGGGCAACCTCAGGGAGGTCATCTTGGGGATAGTGACTCTTATTTGCTGCACTGAGTAAAATCTCAGCATTGTGCGTATTTAGGACTTGTTCTTCAGCCATAAGTCCTCCTTACGCTGTTTCCAAAACTGGAGCAGCTGTACCGTCAACAGCTTCTTTGGTAATACGAACCTTAGTCACATCTTCCTGGCTAGGAATTTCAAACATGACATCCATCATAACTTCTTCAATGATAGAGCGAAGCCCACGCGCACCAGTCTTACGTTCAATCGCCTTACTTGCAATAGCTTCAAGAGCATCCTGGTCAAACTCAAGTTCAACCCCATCATAAGACAAGAGGGTTTGGTACTGTTTAACCAAGGCATTTCTAGGCTCTGTCAAGATACGAACCAAGTCGTCAACCGTTAACTGTTCAAGGGCCGCAAGGACTGGCAAACGTCCGATAAACTCAGGGATAAGACCGAATTTTTGAATATCTTCAGCCACAATTTCCTGCATGTATGATGAGTCATCATCAATAGCCTTATTATTTTGACCAAAACCAATGATTTTCTCACCAAGACGTTGCTTAACGATATCTTCGATACCATCAAAAGCACCACCCACGATAAAAAGAATATTCTTCGTATCAATTTGAATCATCTCTTGGTTAGGGTGTTTACGACCACCTTGAGGTGGAACGCTAGCTACTGTTCCTTCGATAATCTTCAAGAGGGCTTGTTGAACCCCTTCACCAGAAACGTCACGAGTAATTGATACGTTTTCACCTTTTTTAGCAATCTTATCAATCTCGTCGACATAGATAATCCCACGTTCCGCACGTTCAATATTGAAGTCTGCCGCTTGGATCAGTTTGAGGAGGATATTTTCCACGTCCTCACCCACATAACCTGCCTCTGTCAATGATGTTGCATCCGCAATCGCAAATGGAACATTCAAGCTACGAGCCAAGGTCTGAGCCAAGAAAGTCTTCCCTGAACCAGTTGGTCCAATCATGAGAATATTTGATTTTTGCAAATCCACATCATTGTCTTCACGACTTTCTGTGAAATTGATACGTTTATAGTGATTGTAAACAGCTACCGCCAAGGCACGTTTGGCACGGTCCTGCCCCACGACATAGTTGTTCAAAATATCTAAAAGTTCTTTTGGCTTCGGAGTTTCAGCCAAGTCAGCCAAAACTTCTTCTGCCATTTCCTCACGAATGATTTCTTGTGACAAGGCCACACATTCGTTACAGATAAAGACGCCATTCCCAGCGATAATTTTCTTTACTTCTTCTTGGTTTTTGCCACAAAATGAACAATAAACCATTTCTTCATTACGATTTCCAGCCATTTATTCCTCACTCTTTTCTAAAATAGGGTGCCATAGAAGGCGTGAATAGTATTGACAAGGTTGGTAAAAGCATTTAAAAAGAGAAAAACTGCTAACCCATAACGTTTCTTGCGAAAGGCAGGAATGGCAGAGAGCACACAAAGTACTCCCAATAATGCAGTAAATAACCCAAAAACACTACGTTGCATGAACCTAGTCTCCTTCTTTTTCATAGCGACTTATGCTAAAGTCGTAGGCATTTTTATCATCCTTGGCCACACGTTCGTGTGATACCACTTTAAATGCCGTCATATCTAGTTGTGGAAAATACGTGTCTCCCTCTAAATCAGCCTCAATAGTTGTCTTGATGAGTGCATCATAATGCCCATCAAAAGCCTTATAGACACCAGCACCACCAGCAATATAGAGATCCTTATCTTGCTGTTCAAACCAAGCTAGAGCTTCCTCAACACTCGTAACGGTCGTTACACCCTCACAGTCGAAGTCCTTGTCTCGTGTCAAAATCAAGGTTTCACGTCCTGGCAGGCAACGACGGTTCATGCCATCAAAGGTCACACGCCCCATGAGAATTGCTGAGCCCATGGTCGTTTTCTTGAAATGTGCCAGTTCAGCAGGCAAATGCCAAGGCATGGTGTGATTCTTCCCAATAACATGATTATGAGCTTCCGCCCAAATAGCAATGAGTTGTTTAGACACAGTATTTCCTTTTCTTTTTAAGTTTACAATCCATTCTAACAAAAAAAGAGAAAAAGAGCTTGGAAAAAACTTTGCCAGCTCTTTATGGACTTAAATTATCAACGTTTATTAAATTGCTAAGTCAAATTTGAGTTGAGGTTTAACAGGATCATAGTCAACCAATTCAAAATCTTCTGGTTTGATATCAAAGAAATTCGTTCCATCAGGAACATTGAGGACCAAGCGTGGTTGGCAATCAGACGGCTGACGCTTGAGAAGTTCTTCGGCTTGCTCAAATTGATTGTCATAAATATGGAGGTTGTTAATAAAATAAAAGAATTTACCAACTTTCCAACCAAAGTGCTTGGCAATCATCATCTGAAGAGCCACATACTGCATGGCATTAATATGATGAGCCACCAACATATCGTTAGAACGCTGTGTCAAAGTGGCATCCAAATAAATGTCCTCACCCACACGACGAACGTCAAACATAGTTTGGAAGGCACAAGGCTGAAGTCCTGCTGTCTCCTCGAAGGCCTCGTAATCCCAAAGGGAAATGACATTGCGACGGTTCCACGGATTAGCCTCTAACTGAGCTAGCAAACGGTTAATGATATCGTGCTTCTTAACGACCGCCCCATAACGCTGACCGATTGAACGCTTGTCCCCATTATTGGCAGGCACGCCTTCAACTTCCCAATCATTCCAATAATGCACATTATACTTGTCTTCAAGGACATCTAGGCTGTTTGTCTGGTCTTGATAAATCCAAAACACTTCTTTGATAGCAGATTTGATAGCGATAGGACGAAGAGTGGTAATTGGAAACTCTCCCTTGCTCAAGTCATATTCTGCAAAAGCTCCAGTGATGTATTTGGAATTAGCTGTGGTGCCATCCTTGTATTTAGGACGTGCTTGCTCCGACCAAACGCCTTCTTCCATGATTTTAGTGATATTTTCTTTAAAAATAGTGTCTGCTTTTGTCATGATTTTCCTCTTAAATTAAAGTGAAGACAATGTCTCACTTAATACTCACAACGTATAATTTAATTATAGCCATAAATAACGTTGCACCTCATTTCAATTTTACCTTATTCTGGTGTAAATGAGAAATATAAGCTATGGAATTGCAAAAGTAAGTCGTTTAAAATCCCCTAGTTCCTATCAAAAAATGAGATATAACTAACTATCAAAGTTTTTTCAAGGCGAAAGCGCTCTTTTATGGTAAAATCACTATAGATTAGTATCTTCTGGATACTCTACAATGAAGAAAAAAAGGAAACATCATATGTCTATTGGAATTGATAAGATTGGTTTTGCGACCAGTCAATATGTTCTAAACATGGCTGATCTCGCTCTTGCCCGTGGGGCGGAGCCTGAAAAATTCAGCAAGGGGCTGATGCTTGATGCAACCAGTATTACGCCGATTACAGAAGATATCGTGACGCTTGCCTCTGATGCGGCGGCTGATATTTTAAATGACGACGACAAAAAAGCTATCGATATGGTCATCGTGGCTACTGAGTCTTCCATTGACCAGTCCAAGGCTGCTGCTGTCTATGTTCACAGTCTTTTAGGTATTCAGCCTTTTGCCCGTTCTTTTGAAATGAAGGAAGCTTGTTACGCTGCAACTGCTGGACTTAACTATGCTAAATTGCACGTAGCAGCCCACCCAGAGAGCAAAGTTCTAGTTATCGCAAGTGACATTGCCCGGCTATGGTGTCGGATCTTCTGGGGAGTCAACTCAAGGAGCTGGTGCTGTAGCTATGCTAGTCAGTCAGAATCCACGTATTTTGGAACTTGCTGATGATAATGTGGCACAAACTCGTGATGTCATGGACTTCTGGCGTCCAAACTATAGTTCAACGCCTTATGTTCAAGGCATCTATTCAACCAAACAGTACCTTGACAGTTTGAAGACAACTTGGGCAGCTTATCAAGAACGCCATCAGGCTGACTTTGCTGATTTTGCCGCTTTTTGTCTCCACCTTCCTTATCCTAAGCTAGCTCTTAAGGGACTTAACAAGATTATTCCAAAAGATTTGAATCCAGAGAATAAAGAGCGTCTGACAAATAACTTTGATGCTTCAATTACCTATAGTCGTCAAATTGGAAACATCTATACAGGGTCACTCTATCTTGGACTTCTTTCTTTGCTTGAACAGTCGCAAGACCTTAAAGCCGGAGATAAGATTGGCTTCTTCTCTTACGGTTCTGGAGCTGTCTCTGAAATTTTCTCAGGACGTCTGGTTGAAGGTTACAAAGACCTGCTTCGTTTCGGACCGCCTAGATACCTTTGCCAAACGTCAACAATTAAGCGTTGCTGATTATGAAAAACTTTTCTATGAGGAGGCGCAGTTGGATGACACTGGTTCTACTCAATTCGCTGATTTACCAAACCGGAGCTTTCCGTTTAGCTGAAATCTCTGAACACCAACGTATCTATAAAGGAAATTAATATGACTAAACTCTCTTGGACTGGTTTTTCCAAGAAGACACCGCAAGAACGTAAAGAGCATTTGAAAACGAATGCTCTTTTGTCTCAGGAAAATCAAGATCTTCTGGATAAGGACCAACAACTCACCCTTGAAACAGCCAATCAGAATGCTGAAATGTCATTGGTCGATTCACACTCCCCTTTGCCATTTGCCCAGATGTATTGGTTAGATGGTGTGAC
>ENA-OQAN01000489-OQAN01000489.1-human-gut-metagenome-genome-assembly--contig:-NODE-489-length-20995-cov-6.685116_pt1 | contig 20995 bp, 16 predicted proteins | sample MGYA00242735_ERZ504527 | MGnify/ENA primary metagenome ERZ504527 (study PRJEB26092, sample SAMD00036230) | human gut metagenome | host: Homo sapiens | study: EMG produced TPA metagenomics assembly of... | reverse complement strand
TTTGAACGGACTTGCGGCATCGGCACGCCCGCCACCCGTGCGGTCGATTATCGAAACACTCTTCAAGCGCGGCATATATGGAACGCTGGCAAGAAATCGCTCGTACCTACCGAGAAAGGACTTGCGCTGTATTCGGTCGTGAAGACGATGCGCATTGCCGATGTCGCCCTAACAGGCGAATGGGAAAAGGAACTGGCACGCATCGAGCGCGGGGAGCTGCCCGCCGATACCTTCCGCAAGGAGATAGAGACGTACACGAGGAGATTACCTCGGAACTGCTTTCATGCGACAAACTCTTCGCCCACAAGGATTCCGGCTGCAAGTGCCCCAAGTGCGGAACGGGAACGATGCAGTTCTACGGCAAGGTCGTCCGTTGCGACAATGCGGAGTGCGGACTGCCCGTATTCCGTCTGAAGGCAAACCGTACCCTCTCCGACGAGGAGATCAAAGACCTGCTTACCGAAGGGCACACGAAATTGCTCAAAGGCTTCAAGAGCAAGCAAGGCAAGAGTTCGATGCCATCGTTGCCTTTGACGGGGAGTTCAACACGACTTTTGTGTTCCCTGAAAAGAAAACAACAAAGAAATTTTCAGGACGGAAGAAATAGTGCTAACTTTGATAAGTTAGGCTGCATTTCAACAATAGAAATAAACGGGTTTATTTCGTATTGTCTTCGATTTGAATAAAATCCTCACGCTCACAAATGTAAATATGATTTTCATTTGTTTCGTTTAATCGGATTTTTGCGCTAACTTTGCCACTGGTTCAGAGTAATGGATTGTTCTTCGATACCGGATTACACTCATACTTTGGATTTAGTGGTGGCACTCGGAGGGATACCGGGTGCCTTTTTTCTTCCTTCCTCAAATATGATTATCCCATTCATTCATCCACTAAATTCCAAAGTAATGAACAACAAGAAGAAAAACGAAGGTCAGACCGACTTTTCCTATTACGATCTGTACCTGCTTGACTACCTCCGCAACAATCGGTTTGAACAGGCAACCGATACCGCCTTTATCCGTGAGCGTGCCGACCGCGCCGCCGAAACGTATGAGCGGGCACGGCTTGACGGCTATCCTGCCGAGGGTGCACAGGAACTGGCAATGAACATCCTGCTGCGCGGGCTTCACTACTCCAAGCATGCCATCCTCCGCGAAGTCGTGGAAAGCGAGTTTGCCGATGATGTGCCGGAGGATAAGCAGGAAGCTTCATTGCCGGACTGCTTTCGCTCGTCGATGCGGTGTTCTCCATTTACGACCTCTCGGACGACAACTTCGCCCTGTCGCCCGACTACGACCTGCTGCGCACGGAGCTGACGGGAGCCGTCGTACTTTACATCGAGGAGTATGGCGTTTAACCGCAAGCAGAGATTACGGGACAACATCGAGGCGATACGGACGGCATTCATCCTTGACAGGGAACAGCGTACCCCCACCGCACGCGAAAGGCTGCTGCTGGAGCGTTACTGCGGCTTCGGAGGCTGAAGTGCATACTGAACCCCGCCAAGGAACTGACGGATGCCGTCCATTGGGCGAAATCAGACCTCGAACTGTTTGCCCCTACGGTGGAGCTGCACAGACTGGTGCGCGAGAACTGCCGTGACGAAATGGAATACAAGCGGTACATGGACGCGATGAAGCAGTCCGTACTGACCGCCTTCTACACTCCGCCGGAAATAACCGATGCGATTGCCGATGTGCTGCACGGGCACGGCATACGCCCCGACCGTGTGCTTGAACCCTCGGCAGGCGTGGGCGCATTCGTGGATGCGGTGCTGGGCTACAAGCCGGATGCCGATATAATGGCATTTGAAAAAGACTGATGACGGGCAGGATTCTGAAACACCTGCATCCTGATCAGAAAGTGCGGGTGCAGGGATTCGAGAAGATAGAAAAGCCGTTTACCGGCTACTTCGACCTTGTCATCTCCAACATTCCGTTCGGTGATGTGGCGGTGTTCGACCCGGAGTTTACGGGCAGCCACGACCCTGCAAGGCGTTCCGCCGCGAAGACGATACACAACTATTTCTTTCTGAAGAGCCTCGACACGGTGCGCGAGGGCGGCATTGTGGCGTTCATCACCTCGCAAGGGGTGCTGGATGCCCCGTCCAACGCGCCCATACGCGAGTATATGATGAGACATGCCAATCCGGTGGGTGTCGCACGCCTGCCGAACAATCTTTTCACGGACAACGCGGGTACGGAGGTGGGCAGTGACCTGATTATCCTGCAAAAGAACAGCGGAAAGAAACGGGAACTGTATGATTATGAGGAAATGTTCATACAGACAGGGAAGACCCCGATCGGCAGTTTCGAGAACGGATATGTCGGCAGCATCGGCATGATTCCCCATTCCGACCTGATAAGAAGTACAGACCTTATGGGAAACCTGCCTATAAATCATGCACCGGGGCGACATTGAACAGATGGCGGAGGACTTGCGGGAGCATTTAAGCATTGAAATGCTAAAGTTTGACAAGAAACTGTATGACAGGCACAGTCTTCATCCTGCGCAAAGTAAAAGCACGGAAGGTGAAATTGTTTCCACTCCCGAAATACAGCCGCATATTGAAAATGTAACGAACTCCGAAACGGTGGCAAAACCGGAAGAAGTAACGCCACAGTCCACAGACGAAAAGCCGGAGATAGAGCCACACCGCCCGATGAAGCATTCGGACGGTGTGCAGCTCTCCCTGCTTGACCTTTGGGGAATGACCGAAGAAGTCAGCAAGGAGGAAACTTCCAAGAAGAAAAAGGCAGCGAAAAAGGAAAGTGCCGCAAAGCGTACCGCGTCCAAACCGAAAGTGCAGGTTACACCGAAGGTTACGAATATACCTCCGCATACCACCTCTGTTTCTCCGGCTGAAAAGAAAACGGACGAGAAAAAGGAAGTGGAGGAAGCGGATAAGCAAAGCGATCCAGACGACATCTATGCTTCCATTAACTGGGAAGACAATCCGCCCATCAACGGTTTCTATGAAATGATGATGGATATGACACCTGAAAAGCGCAAGGCTCTCGGCAAGTGGCGGAACGGCACAGGCAGGAACAACCGAAAGCACCCACCGTACAACAGGCGGAACACGATACGGAGGTGAAAAAGCAGGAGGAAGTCTTGGATATGAAACCGCGTCCCTATCACCGCACGCCTGAAATGCACCTGCGTGAAGGGTCGCTGGTGGCAAACAGGCACGCGACATCGGTATCTGAAAGACATCACTCCCTACGGTGCGACATTCCAGCCGCTCGGACTGACCGGTTATCAGAAAGAAAAGGCACTGCTGTATGTATCAGTCCGTGACGCATACGAGAGGCTTTACCGCTATGAATCGAACAGACACGAGGCAAATCCCCAGTGGCGTGAACACCTGAACACCTGCTACGATGAATTTGTCATGCGCTACGGCAACCTCAATGCCAAGCAGAATGTGAAACTGGTGATGATGGATGCCGGCGGACGCGATGTCCTTTCGCTGGAACGTGCGGAGGGCGGCAGGTTTGTGAAGGCGGACATCTTTGAACGCCCCGTATCCTTCGGGGTGGAGTCCGCGTGAATGCCGGAACACCGGAGGAAGCGCTTGCCGCATCACTCAACCGGTTCGGAACGGTCGATCTCGATTATATGAGGGAGATAACCGACGGCACGGAGGAGGAACTGCTCCAAGCCCTGAAAGGGCGCATCTTCTACAACCCGCTTGTAACCGGTTACGAAATCAAGGACAGGTTCATCGCCGGGAACGTGATAGAGAAGGCGGAACGAATCGAAAATTGGATAAATGCCAATCCCGAAAATGAACATATGCCTGAAGTGAAGGAGGCACTGGAAGCATTGAAAGAAGCCGAACCGCAGCGGATTGAGTTTGAAGACCTCGACTTCAACTTCGGTGAACGCTGGATTCCCACGGGCGTGTACGCCTCGTATATGAGCACCTGTTTGAAACGGACGTGAAAATCGCCTATTCCGCCAAGCATGGACGAGTTCTCGGTGGCTTGCGGCTACCGTACCATGAAAATCACGGACGAGTTTCTGGTAAAGGGCTATTACCGCCACTACGACGGTATGCACCTGCTGAAGCACGCCCTGCACAACACCTGCCCAGACATGATGAAGTCCGTCGGCAAGGACGAGCATGGCAACGACATCAAAGTGCGCGACAGCAGGGCATACAGCTCGCCAACGCCAAGATTGACGAAATCCGAAACGGATTCTCCGAATGGCTGGAAGAGCAGTCTCCGCAGTTCAAGGAGCGGCTGACGACGATGTATAACCGCAAGTTCAACTGTTTCGTGCGCCCGAAGTATGACGGATCGCACCAGACTTTCCCCGACCTCAATCTCAAGGGACTTGCAAGCCGTGGAGTAAAGGACATCTATCCGTCGCAGAAGGATTGTGTCTGGATGCTGAAACAGAACGGCGGCGGGATATGCGACCACGAGGTGGGAACCGGCAAGACGCTGATAATGTGCATCGCGGCGCATGAGATGAAGCGTCTGAACTTGGCGCACAAGCCGATGATTATCGGCTTGAAGGCGAACGTGGAGAGATTGCCGCCACCTATCAGGCTGCCTATCCGAACGCCCGCATCCTCTACGCCTCGGAAAAGGATTTCTCGCCTGCCAACCGCGTGCGTTTCTTCAACAACATCAAGAACAACGACTACGATTGCGTCATCATGTCGCACGACCAGTTCGGCAAGATACCGCAGTCGCCGGAATTGCAGCAGCGCATCCTGCAAGCAGAGCTTGACACGGTGGAGGAAAACCTCGAAGTGCTACGGCAGCAGGGAAAGAACGTGTCGCGGGCGATGCTGAAAGGATTGGAGAAGCGCAAGCACAACCTTGAAGCGAAGCTGGAGAAGGTGGAACACGCCATAAAGTCACGCACGGACGACGTGGTGGATTTCAAGCAGATGGGCATCGACCACATCTTCATAGATGAGAGCCACCAGTTCAAGAATCTGACTTTCAACACGCGCCACGACCGTGTGGCGGGATTGGGAAACAGCGAGGGAAGCCAGAAGGCACTTAACATGCTCTTTGCCATACGCACCATACAGGAGCGCACAGGAAAAGACTTGGGTGCGACCTTCCTCTCCGGCACGACTATCAGCAACTCACTGACTGAATTGTACCTGCTGTTCAAGTACCTGCGCCCGAAGGAGCTGGAACGGCAGGACATAAGGTGTTTCGACGCTTGGGCGGCGATATTTGCCAAGAAGACGACGGATTTTGAATTTAACGTGACGAACAATGTGGTCCAGAAGGAGCGTTTCCGCTACTTCATCAAAGTGCCGGAGCTTGCCGCCTTCTATAATGAAATCACGGACTACCGCACGGCGGAGGATGTGGGCGTTGACCGTCCTGCCAAGAACGAGATACTGCACCATATACCGCCCACGCCGGAACAGGAGGACTTCATACAGAAACTGATGCAGTTCGCCAAGACGGGCGATGCCACCTTGTTGGGCAGGCTGCCGCTTTCGGAAACGGAAGAAAAGGCGAAGATGCTCATCGCCACGGACTATGCCCGGAAAATGGCACTCGACATGCGCATGATAGACCCGAATTACGAAGATCATCCCGACAACAAAGCGAGTCACTGTGCCAAGATGATCGCGGAGTATTATCAAAAATACGACGCCCAGAAAGGCACGCAGTTCGTTTTCTCTGATTTGGGGACATACCAGCCGGGCGACGGGTGGAACGTCTATTCGGAAATCAAGCGCAAACTGACGGAGGACTACGGTATACCGCCAAGCGAGGTGCGCTTCATTCAGGAGTGCAAGACCGACAAGGCGCGGAAGGCGGTGATAGACGCCATGAACGCCGGGACGGTGCGTGTGCTGTTCGGCTCTACCTCTATGCTCGGAACGGGTGTGAACGCCCAGAAACGGTGTGTGGCTATCCATCATCTCGATACGCCGTGGCGACCGTCCGACTTGCAACAGCGTGACGGACGCGGAGTTAGGGCAGGTAATGAGATTGCCAAACATTTCGCCGGGAACAACGTGGATGTAATCATCTACGCGGTGGAGAAGTCACTGGACAGCTACAAGTTCAACCTCCTGCACTGCAAGCAGACTTTCATAAGCCAGCTCAAAAGCGGTGCGATGGGTGCGCGTACCATCGACGAGGGGGCAATGGACGAAAAATCGGGCATGAATTTCTCGGAATACATGGCGTTGCTCTCCGGCAATACCGACCTGTTGGACAAGGCGAAACTGGAAAAGCGGATCGCATCGCTCGAAGGGGAACGCAAGTCGTTCAACAAGGGCAAGCGTGATTCGGAGTTCAAGCTGGAGTCAAAGACCGGCGAGTTGCGCAACAACACGGCTTTCATAGATGCCATGACGGAGGACTGGAACCGCTTCCTGTCGGTGGTGCAGACCGACAAGGAGGGCAACCGCCTTAATATAATAAAGGTGGACGGAGTGGATTCCGCCGATGAGAAGGTCATCGGAAAGCGTTTGCAGGAGATAGCCAAGAATGCCACGACCGGAGGGTTGTACACGCAGGTCGGTGAACTTTACGGTTTTCCGATAAAGGTGGTGAGCGAAAGGATACTCAAAGAGGGATTGGAGTTCACCGACAACCGCTTCGTGGTCGAGGGGAACTACAAGTACACCTACAACAACGGGCATCTGGCGATGGCTGACCCGTTGGCCGCCGCCCGCAACTTCCTCAACGCGATGGAGAGGATACCCTCCATCATCGACCAGTACAAGGCGAAGAACGAGGTGCTGGAGATGGAGATACCGCAGTTACAGGAGATAGCGGGTAAGGTGTGGAAGAAGGAGGACGAGCTGAAGCAGTTGAAGTCCGAACTTGCCGCCCTTGACCGAAAAATTCAGCTGGAGCTTGCGCCACCCACGCCCGAAGTCGCAGAAAAGGAGAATGAAGGGCAACAGCTCAAGCCGGAAGCGGAAGATGTGAGGAACAGGCAGGCGCAATATCCCGAAAATGCACCGCCGCAGATACGCAGTCCGGCGGATAGTATCGTTGCCAACCATGTCATAATCGGGCGTCCGGGACTGTATGCCAAGGAGGAAACCCGGTCCAAAGGATTGAAAATATAACCTAAGGAATTTTATCTGAAGTATTAATAAGGGCTATCCCAAAAGGTCTAAAAGTAAATTTTATCCTTTCTGCAAGTATCTATAGGATGGCAACTGCATTTTTTTCTTTTTGGGCAGCCCTTATTAAAATTTATTCTTATTTTAGGTTATATACATTCATGTCCATTTATGTAAAAAATTCCTGCTGACCTTGTTTATGTCTTGTCAGTCACCATTTGCAAAACCATATTTGACCCTCAAAGAGGCTGAATTTGATAAGTAACTTGCTACATACTCATAATAAGGAGCTAAATAGAACACGAATGGGAAATACACAAATGCTAAACTAAAGAAGATATTGGCCAAAATAAACGCTATACCGAGAGAGAAACTTGATTTTTCAACTTCCTAAAACGGTGTTGTTCAAACATTTCTACTTATTTGTACTTGCCAGTTGAACCTACGCTTCCCTAATAAAATGTCTATGGTAAAAAGTTAAAAAATCCTCCCACTTTTGTTAGATATATTTTTTTGTGTAATTTTGTAATCGTTATGCGGCAGTAATAATATACATATTAATACGAGTTAGTAATCCTGTAGTTCTCATATGCTACGAGGAGGTATTAAAAGGTGCGTTTCGACAATGCATCTACTGTAGTATATTATTGCTTAATCCAAATGAATATTATAAATTTAGGAATTCTTGCTCACATTGATGCAGGAAAAACTTCCGTAACCGAGAATCTGCTGTTTGCCAGTGGAGCAACGGAAAAGTGCGGCCGTGTGGATAATGGTGACACCATAACGGACTCTATGGATATAGAGAAACGTAGAGGAATTACTGTCCGGGCTTCTACGACATCTATTATCTGGAATGGAGTGAAATGCAATATCATTGACACTCCGGGACACATGGATTTTATTGCGGAAGTGGAGCGGACATTCAAAATGCTTGATGGAGCAGTCCTCATCTTATCCGCAAAGGAAGGCATACAAGCGCAGACAAAGTTGCTGTTCAGTACTTTACAAAAGCTGCAAATCCCGACAATTATATTTATCAATAAGATTGACCGTGCCGGTGTGAATTTGGAGCGTTTGTATATGGATATAAAAACAAATCTGTCGCAAGATGTCCTGTTTATGCAAACTGTTGTCGATGGATCGGTTTATCCGGTTTGCTCCCAAACATATATAAAGGAAGAATACAAAGAATTTGTATGCAACCATGACGACGATATATTAGAACGATATTTGGCGGATAGCGAAATTTCACCGGCTGATTATTGGAATACGATAATCGCTCTTGTGGCAAAAGCCAAAGTCTATCCGGTGCTACATGGATCAGCAATGTTCAATATCGGTATCAATGAGTTGTTGGACGCCATTTCTTCTTTTATACTTCCTCCGGCATCAGTCTCAAACAGACTTTCAGCTTATCTCTATAAGATAGAGCATGACCCCAAAGGCATAAAAGAAGTTTTCTTAAAATAATTGACGGAAGTCTGAGACTTCGAGACGTTGTAAGAATCAACGATTCGGAAAAATTCATCAAGATTAAAAATCTAAAGACTATTTATCAGGGCAGAGAGATAAATGTTGATGAAGTGGGTGCCAATGATATCGCGATTGTAGAAGATATAGAAGATTTTCGAATCGGAGATTATTTAGGTGCTAAACCTTGTTTGATTCAAGGATTATCTCATCAGCATCCCGCTCTCAAATCCTCCGTCCGGCCAAATAAGCCCGAAGAGAGAAGCAAGGTGATATCCGCTCTGAATACATTGTGGATTGAAGACCCGTCTTTGTCCTTTTCCATAAACTCATATAGTGATGAATTGGAAATCTCGTTATATGGTTTGACCCAAAAGGAAATCATACAGACATTGCTGGAAGAACGATTTTCCGTAAAGGTCCATTTTGATGAGATCAAGACTATCTACAAAGAACGACCTATAAAAAAGGTCAATAAGATTATTCAGATCGAAGTACCACCCAACCCTTACTGGGCCACAATAGGCTGACTCTTGAACCCTTACCGTTAGGGGCAGGGTTGCAAATCGAAAGTGACATCTCCTATGGTTATCTGAACCATTCTTTTCAAAATGCCGTTTTTGAAGGGATTCGTATGTCTTGCCAATCTGGTTTACATGGATGGGAAGTGACAGATCTGAAAGTAACTTTTACTCAAGCCGAGTATTATAGCCCGGTAAGTACACCTGCTGATTTCAGACAGCTGACCCCTTATGTCTTCAGGCTGGCTTTGCAACAGTCAGGTGTGGACATTCTCGAACCGATGCTCTGTTTTGAGTTGCAGATACCCCAAGTAGCGAGTTCCAAAGCTATTACAGATTTGCAAAAACTGATGTCTGAGATTGAAGACATCAGTTGTAATAATGAGTGGTGTCATATTAAAGGGAAAGTTCCATTAAATACAAGTAAAGACTATGCCTCAGAAGTAAGTTCGTACACTAAGGGCTTAGGCATTTTTATGGTTAAGCCATGTGGGTATCAAATAACAAAAGACGGTTATTCTGATAATATCCGCATGAACGAAAAAGATAAACTTTTATTCATGTTCCAAAAATCAATGTCATTAAAATAATGGAGCGGTCAGGAAATTTCTATAAGGCAATACGGTTGGGATATATACTTATCTCCATTCTTATCGGATGTATGGCATATAATAGCCTCTATGAATGGCAGGAGATAGAAGCATTAGAACTTGGCAATAAAAAAATAGACGAGCTCCGAAAAGAAATAAACAATATCAATATTCAAATGATAAAATTTTCTCTATTGGGTGAAACAATACTGGAATGGAACGATAAAGATATCGAGCATTACCATGCACGGCGTATGGCAATGGACAGTATGCTCTGCCGTTTCAAGGCCACCTATCCAGCAGAGCGCATCGATAGTGTGCGCAGTCTTTTAGAGGATAAGGAACGACAGATGTTCCAGATAGTCCGGTTAATGGATGAACAACAATCTATTAACAAGAAGATAGCCAATCAAATTCCGGTTATTGTACAGAAAAGTGTGCAGGAACAGTCCAAAAAGCCAAAACGAAAAGGTTTCTTAGGCATATTCGGCAAAAAAAAGGAAGTAACTCCAGCAGTATCAACCACTATCCTTCATTCGGTCAATAGAAACGTAATCAGCGAACAGAAAGTGCAGGATCGCCAATTGTCGGAACAAGCCGACAGCCTTGCAGCTCGTAATGCAGAACTTAACAGACAACTGCAAGAATTGATTTGCCAAATAGAAGAAAAGGTACAAACCGAACTGCAAAGCCGGGAAAACGAAATAGTTGCCATGCGTGAAAAGTCATTTATGCAAGTAGGCGGTTTAATGGGATTCGTTCTTCTATTGTTGTTAATTTCCTACATCATCATACATCGTGATGCAAAAAGCATTAAACAATACAAGCACAAGACAACTGATTTGATAAGGCAACTGGAACAATCCGTACAACGGAACGAGGCACTGATAACGTCAAGGAAGAAGGCGGTACATACTATCACCCATGAACTGCGCACACCGCTGACAGCAATAACAGGCTATGCCGGACTGATACGGAAAGAACAGTGTGAGGATAAGTCCGGGCAGTATATCCAAAACATACTGCAATCCTCCGACCGTATGCGGGATATGCTTAACACTTTGCTTGACTTCTTCCGCCTGGACAACGGCAAGGAACAGCCCCGTCTGTCACCCTGCCGGATTTCAGCAATCACGCACACACTTGAAACGGAGTTCATGCCTGTTGCCGTGAACAAAGGGCTGTCCTTGTCCGTGAAGACTGGACACGATGCCATTGTATTGACCGACAAAGAGCGAATAATACAAATCGGGAATAACCTGCTGTCAAACGCTGTCAAGTTCACAGAAGAAGGCGGTGTTTCTTTGATTACTGAATATGATAATGGAGTTCTGACACTGGTCGTTGAAGATACAGGTACAGGCATGACAGAAGAGGAACAGAAACAAGCGTTCGGTGCGTTTGAACGTCTATCAAATGCCGCCGCAAAGGAGGGTTTCGGGCTTGGGCTTGCCATAATGCGTAATATTGTGTCGATGCTTGGCGGAACAATCCGTTTAGACAGCAAGAAAGGGAAAGGCAGTCGTTTCACAGTTGAAATTTCTATGCAGGAAGCTGAAGAACAGCTTGGATATACAAGCAATACACCTGTTTATCATAACAATAAATTCCATGATGTTGTCGCCATTGACAATGATGAGGTATTACTTCTGATGCTGAAAGAGATGTATTCCCAAGAAGGAATACACTGCGACACTTGCACCGATGCTGCGGCACTGATGGAAATGATACGCCAGAAAGAATACAGCCTGTTGCTGACAGACTTGAATATGCCCGATATAAACGGTTTCGAATTGCTGGAACTGTTGCGTTCGTCCAACGTGGGCAATTCACCAACAATCCCGGTGGTTGTGGCAACCGCTTCGGGCAGTTGTAACAAAGGGGAACTATTGGCAAAAGGCTTTGCCGGATGCCTGTTCAAACCGTTCTCCATATCGGAACTGATGGAGGTTTCCGACAGGTGTGCCATAAAAGCGACACCGGACGGGAAACCGGACTTTTCCGCCTTATTGTCCTATGGCAATGAAGCCGTCATGCTGGAAAAGTTGATAACTGAAACAGAAAAGGAAATGCAGGCGGTACGGGATGCAGCAAAAGAAAAAGACCTGCAAAAGCTGGATTCCCTGATCCACCACCTGCGCAGTTCGTGGGAGGTGCTCCGTGCCGACCAACCGCTGAATGTACTTTACGGATTGCTTCGTGGCGATGCTCTCCCGGATGGTGAAGCGTTAAGCCATGCCGTGACTGCCGTGCTGGATAAGGGAGTGGAAATAATACGGTTGGCAGAAGAGGAAAGGAGAAAATACGAAGATGAATAAGACAAAAATAATTGTGGTGGAAGACAACATCGTGTATTGCGAATATGTCTGCAATATGCTGTCACGGGAGGGCTACCGCAATATGAAGGCTTACCACCTCTCAACCGCGAAGAAACATCTGCAACAGGCAACAGATAATGATATCGTGGTTGCCGACCTGCGTCTGCCTGACGGCAGTGGCATAGACCTTTTGTGCTGGATGCGAAAGGAGGGAAAGATGCAGCCCTTCATCATTATGACCGACTACGCCGAAGTTAATACCGCCGTGGAAAGCATGAAACTCGGCTCGATAGACTATATTCCCAAACAGCTTGTGGAGGATAAACTTGTCCCCCTGATCCGTTCCATACTGAAAGAACGTCAGGCAGGACAACGCCGTATGCCTATATTCGCCCGTGAAGGTTCCGCCTTTCAGAAAATCATGCACCGCATAAGGCTGGTAGCCGCCACCGATATGAGCGTGATGATATTTGGTGAGAACGGCACGGGCAAGGAGCATATTGCCCACCTGTTGCATGACAAGAGCAAACGTGCAGGCAAGCCATTTGTGGCGGTGGACTGCGGTTCACTCTCCAAAGAGCTTGCACCGTCGGCTTTCTTCGGACACGTCAAAGGTGCATTTACAGGTGCGGACAATGCCAAGAAAGGATATTTCCATGAGGCGGAAGGCGGCACGTTGTTTCTGGACGAGGTAGGAAACCTCGCGTTGGAAACCCAACAGATGTTGCTCCGTGCCATACAGGAGAGGCGGTATCGCCCGGTCGGAGACAAGGCAGACCGGAATTTCAATGTCCGCATCATCGCTGCTACCAATGAAGATTTGGAGGTATCGGTGAATGAAAAGCGTTTTCGGCAGGATCTTCTGTACCGCCTGCACGACTTCGGGATAACCGTTCCTCCGTTGCGTGACTGTCAAGAAGACATTATGCCGCTGGCAGAGTTCTTCCGTGATATGGCAAACAGAGAGCTGGAGTGTAGCGTGAGCGGGTTCAGTTCCGAAGCACGTAAAGCGTTGCTGACACACGCATGGCCGGGCAACGTGCGGGAACTTCGGCAGAAGTTATGGGTGCTGTATTGCAGGCGCAGGAAGGTGTTGTCATGAAAGAGCATCTGGAACTTGCCGTGACGAAACCGACCTCTACTGTCAGCTTCGCCTTGCGCAATGACGCGGAGGATAAGGAGCGGATATTGCGTGCGTTGAAACAGGCAAACGGCAACCGGAGTGTCGCCGCAGAACTGCTCGGCATAGGCAGGACAACACTATACAGCAAACTTGAAGAGTATGGACTTAAATATAAATTCAAGCAATCATAGCCCGTAATTCACTGAATTTGGCTATCTTTGCATAACATTTGAGAAAAACGGCGATTGGCAGGAGCTTTTCGCCGCCAACATATAGGATAAGACCGCAAGGCGTTTCAAGCGAAAATCTGGTAAATTGGAACTACGGAGACGATTGCGTGATGCTTATGCTATGCTTACGCATAGCGTGCATTCACGTACTCTCCGTAAAGGCTTTACCAGAGCCATCGCTTGAAGGTAGTGTGAATTGCACGCTACTTTTTTACCCTTGCCTAACGAAAGGAAACGATTATGGGTAAAGTTCAGATTCTCGCCGTACTGACGATGGACGGATGTCTTTCTTCAGAGTTATATGATAAAGCACATCAGGATTTGTGCCTTGACCGTTGCGGTCTTGATGAAATCAGGAAGAAAGCCTTTTACCGTGTGACACCGGACTATTCCATTTCAATGCTGCACGAATGGAGAAAAGACTGCACAAACATCCGTTACCTCGCGGAAGCCACACCGGACACGGCAGACTATATAAACGGACTGCTGCGGATGCACGCTGTGGATGAAATCATACTATACACCGTTCCTTTCATATCCGGAAGCGGACGACATTTTTTTAAGTCGGCTCTGCCAGAGCAACACTGGACGCTTTCCTCTTTGAAAAGCTATCCCAACGGTGTATGTCGCATTATCTATATCCTTGATAAAAAAGCAAGATAGCCAAAATGTGCGGCAAGCATACATTTCTATTTTCAGGAATAGAATAAATGTTCCGATTACAAACAATTTAAGTCGGAGATAATTTGTCCTTGTGAAAAAATACTGAATTTTATACCTCTGAAATCCAGCACTTTGTAAAATTGAGTGTTGGATTTTTTATTTTCTGCCGCGTTTTTTGCCAATTATATTCATGTGCGCACGCAGAAAACAAAGTGTAATTTTCAAAATTGACAGAACCATGAATTATTTCTTGCTGGCGGAAACCGACTTTTTCCGCCTGATAAACGAAGCCGGCGACTGCAATATGGAAACGGCATACACGGCTTTCGCCACCCAAGTGATCGAACTGTGCAACGGCGGCATGGACATGAACCTTACCGTCATCGCGCTTGCCTACATCGAAATCGAGTTGCAGCACCATCCCGTACGTAATCTGTCAGAAGAAAAAAGAGAGATTGCCGCCTACGTCAGCAAGGCTCTGTCTTTCGTAAGAAAGATGCAGAAATTCCTTGCCACGCCCCAAGTGCCACCACTAATATCCGCCAACAACGCAACAGAAACCACCGCCAGCCTTCTTCAATGGACGGGCAATGCCATCGACCTCGTGGAACTTATCTACGGCATAGACGTGATGGGCTGCATCAACAACGGCAATATGCCGCTCAAACAGCTCGCCCCACTTCTCTATAAGATATTCGGGGTTGATTCTAAAGACTGCTACCGCTTCTACACTGATATCAAACGCCGGAAGAACGAAAGCCGCACCTATTTCATTGACAGGATGCAGGAAAAACTGAACGAGAGAATGTTGCGTGATGAGGAGTTGGAGCGGATGAGAAAATAAAAAAATATCCATTACATATGAGAAGACAGGAATACTCGTATCCTGTCTTTTTATTTTCATTTAATTATATATTAATTAGCACAATATATGTGAGTTTTTCATTCCTATAAGGACAAATTTCAGAAACGTATGTCTGGTAAATTATTGAGTCATCATAGTATGAACATATATCATTACTAAAAACAATGAAACAACTTCCATAAGATTGTGGTTGTAAAAATCGCCATTTAATAGCCCGTTTTTTTTGTAAAATTCGCCAATTAAAAAAATATGATTATCTTTGCATTATATTTTATAAGGTATGGAAACAGTAAATAGAATACTTCAAGAGAAGATTACAGCACGAATCGCGCCCAATAAAGCAGTACTGATTTTTGGTGCTCGCCGTGTTGGTAAAACGGTAATGATGCGTAAAATTGTGGACAACTATTCAGGTAGGACGATGATGCTCAACGGCGAAGACTACGACACATTAGCACTATTGGAGAATCGCTCAATAGCCAATTATCGGCATTTATTGGATGGTATTGATTTGCTGGCTATTGATGAGGCACAGAACATACCACAAATCGGTAGTATTCTGAAGTTGATAGTTGATGAAATACCGGGAATAAGTGTCTTGGCAAGTGGTTCTTCGTCATTCGATTTGCTGAATAAGACTGGTGAACCGTTGGTCGGCCGCAGTACGCAATTTCTCCTTACACCATTCTCGCAACGGGAAATCGCACAGACGGAAACGGCACTTGAAACCCGCCAGAACCTCGAAGCGCGCTTGATTTACGGTTCCTATCCCGAAGTAGTAATGATGGAGAACTATGAACGTAAAACAGACTACCTACGTGATATTGTCGGTGCATACCTGCTTAAAGATATCTTAGCAATTGACGGCTTAAAAAATTCGAGCAAGATGCGCGATCTACTGCGATTGATAGCTTTTCAGTTGGGCAGCGAAGTTTCTTACGAAGAGTTAGGTAAACAACTCGGCATGAGCAAGACGACCGTTGAAAAATACCTCGACCTATTGGAAAAGGTCTTCGTTATCTATCGTCTGGGGGCTTATTCGCGTAACCTACGCAAGGAGGTTACAAAAGCTGGCAAGTGGTACTTCTACGACAACGGCATTCGCAATGCCATTATCGGGGCTTTCTCACCGCTGGCCATTCGGCAGGATGTCGGTGCGCTGTGGAGAACTACATCATCGGAGAGCGGCGCAAAGCGAACTTCAATGAGGGACTGCACAGGGAGTTCTATTTCTGGCGCACCTACGACAAACAGGAAATCGACCTGATTGAGGAGAGTGCCGACAGTCTTACCGCCTTGGAGTTCAAGTGGGGAAATAAAATGCCGGCCGCACCGAAAGCCTTCCAAGAAGCTATCCCTATGCCGAGTTTCATGTGGTAAATCGGGAGAATTATTTGGAGTTCGTATAATCAATAAATTACGTATATGGAAACAAAACTACAATCCAAACAGCAATATCCGCGGTTTATCCAAAATAAACCGTGTGGTATTGACAAATTCGATGGAGGTTCGCAAGAAAGGTTGGCAAAAACTATTGCTCGCCATTTTTGTCAGAATGATTCATTGGATGAGGAATGTACTTTACCTCGAATTATCGGCATCGAAGGTATTTGGGGATCTGGAAAATCCAACGTGGTTAAAATGTTGGAACGTGAATTATCAGACGACTATTACTTTTTTGAGTATGACGCATGGGGACATCAAGAGGACTTGCAACGCCGCTCTATATTGGAATTGCTTACAAGCAAACTTATTGATGATGGTATCCTATCTGGAAATGCAACAATAAAAGTCAAAGGTGGAGGTACGAAAACCGTATCATGGTCTGAAAAGCTGAAATATTTATTAGCCCGTAAAACGGAGACCGTAACCGAAAAATATCCCCTTATCAGTAATGGTATGGTTGCGGCATTTTTGGTTGCAGTTTTAACTCCGATATTTACATTTATTGCGTATGCAGTAAAACCTACACCCACAACATGGTGGTTTTCTTTATTGTCTATTATCATAGCTGCACTGCCAGTTCTTATTGCATTGTGCGTTTGGAAATGGGCATATAGCAAAGATCATAAATATGGATGGAGTTATATGTTAGCTATTTATCAAGATAAAGTCGAAAAGGACGTTTGCTATGAGACTTTGAGCGAAGACGAACCAACGGTTTACGAGTTCAAAACATGGATGCAAGACATTTCTGATTTTATCAAGGAAAAAGGACAACGTAAATTAGTCCTTGTTTTTGACAACATGGATCGTCTCCCCGCTGAAAAAGTAAAAGAATTATGGTCTTCTATCCATACGTTCTTCGCCGATAGCGGTTTTGAAAATGTTTGGGCTGTTATTCCTTTCGATGAAACACATTTAGCTTGTGCATTCGGAGATGAGACCGACGAACAAACGAAACAACTGACCAAGTATTTTATCAATAAAACTTTCCCTATTGTTTATCGTGTTGCTCCTCCTGTTATTACCGACTATCGAAGTATATTCAACAAACTGTTTGTTGAAGCATTTGGAGAAACAGAAAATGAAGCGAAAGAAACTATAAATCGGATATTCAGATTGGTAAATCCTAATGCCAATGTTAGGGAAATTATATCATATATCAATGAGATGGTCGCTCTTAAACAAGAGTGGTGTAACGAAATTTTGATGATAAACATAGCATTGTTCTGTTTGAAGAAGACGGATATTCTGGCAAATCCAGTAGAACAAATATTGTCCGGCGACTATCTGAATGGCATTCAAACAATAATTAACAATGATCTGCAAACACAACGCGAAATTGCAGCTTTGGTATATGGTGTCGATGTTGAAGATGCTCGACAAATTCCATTGAAAAAATATATTGAAGGCTGCATCAACGGAGAAGAAGACCACGACATAAATCAATATGCAGAGACTAATAAACAATTTGACACTGTATTAGAAGAAGTTATACAATGTATGGACAATGCGCTTATCGATAAGATTATACATTGTTTGCATAAATTAACTCGAAAGAGCGATGTTATTCTGCGTGTATGGCAAAGAATAGCACAATTGAAATTAAAAGAATCCATAGAGAAGCAGGTGTTCCCTGTCGAATACCAAGAACTGCTGTTGCATTTAGACACGGAAAGCCAAAACCATGTGATTGCTCAATTATATAAGAAGATAGTTCGGTTCAATGACTTCAATGGCGGCGACTATTTCAAAACGTTAGATGCAATAGACAGGTTTATTGCGCAAAATAAGTTGGCGTGCGATTTTACGTCATTGATTGAAGCAAAAACAGTCAAGCCAAATACATTTATCGATTATATTCAAGCTGCAAATGCAACAGATGCTGCCTATCGGGATAACGCGACAACTAAAGCATATAAATATTATCAAGTAGCAACAAATTCGGAGGCGCTCGATAATTATTTGGCAAACTTACTACCCGATAATTTCGACCATGCAGATATTGTAAAAACGTTAAAAGATAATTCTACCTATACGTTTCCAACGCTTTTGCAAGCGATCACGAATTGCATTGATGAACAGAATGTAAATAAAGATAATATAGGGGCTATATTTACAACCTATCGTTTATTGGCATCTGACGAAGAAAGACCTTTACCTGTAACGTTAGATTCAACCTACATAAATCAGTTGCATTCTGAATTAGAAACTGATGGCCGAAACATTAAAGAGTCTGGATATTACGATTTAGTCGCCATGCAATTGGCACATGGTCATTCCGTTTCCTTAATAGAGGGTGGAGATATAAAATATGTTGCAGAACTCATGGACTATTATGTGGATCATGGAGACTTATTAGTAAATAGTGTGGGATGGAATATACCGCTATTAAATGAAACACTACAATACATGGTAAATCATAAACTTGGCTATAAATTATTGCTCTCAGACATATTGCCCCAATTTGAAGATATTAAGAACAGAATAGGTGTAACGGATGAGGTATTTATCGAGCATTTAGCAGAGTGGAATACCGATTTGGATAAGTATATCACTAAGAACAATATTAAAGATGTAATTCCTGACGCATCTTTTTACGATTTGACCACTAAAATAAGCAATGTCCTGACCGATCATATCAATAAAATAGCGTTCGAAGCGTTGTCTGAAATAAGTGTTGATACATTATACGCCCAAAGAACAGCACATACATCATATTATTGGTTTGTCGCAATAAAACATTTACTGGCTAAAATCAAATCCTTGCCAGATAACTTGACTGAATTTGGCAAAAAGATTCTGATGGATATTGCTTCTGGAACTCAAAGTTTGAATCCTTTCCCTAATTGTTTCAAGAATATAGTTGAAAGATTGGATAAACGAAAAATTAAATCGACAGTTACCGATATAAGAAATGATTTCTGCATCGGTAAAAAGACTATCAATGCAATAAAGTTTCAATTTTTCGAAACATGGCTTAGATCGCATGGTAATTTGAAAAGTCAAGCTGGAGACGTTATTGATAAAATAGTGAAACCTGTAATTTCCGATGGGGCATGCCGTTCATTGATTCTGCAAAACAAAGATTTTTATATGGATTTAATAAATACAGCAGGGATGATGCTTATGAATTGAAAAAGAGTCTCCGAAACCACATACAAAAAGATTCAGATCCGCAATTGGTTAAATTTGTCAATTCGATAGATTCAGTACCTGAGGTTGAAACCGCGTAAGTATTTGTCTAACAAGTCCGAATTTTACGATTTTACCCGTCAGAACTGAAGTGCCCCCCAAAAAAATTGTATCCAACTTTTGGGGGTCACTTCAAACTTCGATAGGGATAATTTTCAATTTTGGGGACTTGTTAGACAGTCTCATTATCTGGTAGCAGTTTACACAGCACCGGATCGTTTTTGATACGCTCCAGTTCCTCCTGCACAATCTGCTTCACCTCTTCCTTGATGCGCCGGTAGTTCGCCTGCACCGTTTCCTTCATGCGGTCGTTGCCGTCCTCGTCCGTGAAGTTTGTAATGACGGGAATTTTCTTGTAGGCACTTTCTTCCCGTTTCACCTTTTCGGCATCCACCACAATCTCGCAATGAAAAATCTTCTGCTCGATACGCTCGTTGAAGTTGTCGGATACAGAACCGACAAACATTCCCTGCGTAAGCCCGGAAATCTTACTCGGTGGAATGAGCGCGTCCATCTGCGTGTTGATGGAGGTGGAAACATCCTGCCGGTTGATGGAGATGGACTGCCGTTTCTGCAACACCTTACCGAACCGCTCGGAGAGCGTCTTGGCTGTTTCCCCCACCACCTGACCGGAGAAAATATTGCCGACAGTGTTCATCACCACTTTCGCCTCTTTGTCCCCGTAGTCACGCACTAACTGGCTGAAATCCTGAAAGCCCAGACACACGGCAACCTTGTTGCTTCGGGCGGTAGCTATAAGATTGTCCAACCCTTTGAAGTATATTGTGGGCAACTCGTCGATGATGACCGATGACTTCAGCATCCCCTTCTTGTTGATGAGCTTCACGATACGGGAATTATACAGACCGAGTGCCGCACCGTAGATATTCTGACGGTCGGGATTGTTACCCACGCAGAGGATTTTCGGCTCTTCGGGATTGTTGATGTCCAGCGTAAACTCGCTGTCTGACATCACCCAGTAGAGCTGCGGTGAAATCATCCTCGAAAGCGGGATTTTTGCCGACGCTATCTGACCCATGAGCTGCTCCGCAGCCCCTCCAAGCCACGCATCCATGAACGGCGAAAGGTAGTTCTCCAGCTCCGGATAAGAGGTCAGTATCGGAAATATATCCTCGTAACGGCGGTTCAGAAACTCGATAGCATGGGGAAACGTGCAAAACTTCCCGTTCTGATAGATTTTGAGATACCAGATAATACTGGCAAACAGAATGATAGGTGACTCCACGAAGAAGTCGCCCTGCTTTTGCACATCGGGTAAGTCAAGGGCATTACTGCCCCCTTCTCCCCTAAGAACCGTACGTGAGAGTTTCCCCTCATACGGCTCAAGCAACTCAATATTTCTATTTGTTGTTAGAAATCGGCTCATACTTTCAACAGTTTCGTTTATTTCGCTTGTAGCAGTTGTTATGGACAAGTTGCCGTACAATTGAACCACCAACAGATATTTCATTGACGTTCCATGCTTTTGTACAATCTAT